>R03__coassemble_165_pt1 | contig 42050 bp, 29 predicted proteins | sample R03__metabat2_low_PE_074 | metagenome-assembled genome bin R03 | reverse complement strand
GGCCAGCTTTGCAAAGGACATAACTTCTATTCGCTCAAACAGTCCTCGGAACTGGCAAGGTCTTCGCAGAATGCTCGCAAAAAAGTGTCTTCCACAAAGCGAGTTCCGCAAGAAGCCGGTTCTATGTCTTGATAATTCTATACCGTTGTATTCCGGCTTCGAGGACTGTCTGAGCGACTGGAAGAGCAGCTTTTTTGCGATGCATTCGTTCGGAGCTGTGAAATCAGTTCCTGCGGAACTCGCTCGGTAGAAGTTATCTTTGCAAAGTGGCCTATCAAGGTTATGCAAAGCGGCCCATTCAGGTCATGCAAAGCGTCTACTGCGCAGACAGCATTTTCTCGTAGTCGGAAGCCACCTCGTAAAGTCCCATATCATTGTAAACATCAGTAAGGCCCTGGATGGGATATTCCTTCTGGTAACGGATGTTAAGGATGCTTCCACATTCAAAGGCCGCATTGTAATACCAGATCGCTGCTTCCTTATAGTCGCGCATATCTTCATAGTAGGAACCAAGCAGGAAACATATCTCACTGGGCGCATCCATGGCTACAGCCTTCATGGCATATCTGTACATCTTAAGATAATCCTTGCGCCAGTAGGCAGCCTTAACCACTATGCAGAGGGAGGTCTTAAGCATGTCTTCGCTTGTATCCTCACCATCGGCTATTTCAGTGAAGTAGTCCTCGGCGCGCCTGAAATCCTCCTGCTCTCCCGAAACAAAAAGCTCTTTTGCATAGAAATTAAAGAGCCTCTCGGAGAGGACTTCACCATTTGCAATCATGTCCTCAAAGATAGCATAATCCCGATGCGCATGGTTCTTTTCAGGAAGATGCGTTATCTCTATTTCAGAGTCATAAACAAGGGGGAGTTCCCTTATTGTCTCATGGACTTTTTCAATCCAAACGAAGTTCCTTACTCTCTTAAAGAGCTTCGGTCTAAGTTCCCTGTCAAAATTATATACGGTACCATTGCTTAACTGGTTCCCGTAATACATCTGCACTATCTCTATCTCCGGATCAAGGCTTTCCTTAAGGGCGAAAAATTTCTGTCTGTTTTCTTCGCTTAAGACCTCATCTGCATCTGCAGAATAAATATAGTCAGAGCTGCACTTGGAAAATGCGAAATTCCTTGCTGCAGCAAAATCACCTATCCACTCAAAGTCATATACATTGTCCGTATACATGGAAGCGATCTTCTTCGTATCGTCTGTTGATCCGGTATCGACTATAACTATCTCATCAACAAGATCGGCAACTGATTCAAGACACCTTGAAAGGACATTCGCCTCATTTTTAACTATCATTGCAAGACTTACGGTAATCATATGTGACCCTCTTTAGCAAATTTCAAGTATATGCATCCAATTGAGATAAAGAGATACGCAATCAGATTAAATTGTAGCACTTACACCACTAAAAGGCAATTGACGAGCCCACGCAAAAACAGCCGGCCTAAACCGGCCGGCTGTGTGAACCTTAATAAATGTCTGTCTGCTTAACTTGCAGAGGTTATATCATCATAGAAGTCATCCTGATATGAGATAAATTCAAGAATATCAGAAGACAATGCCTTCGGGTGTTCTCTTAAAAATTTATCAACAACCTTAAACCTTGACTCTTTTTTCTTTACATAGTTAAGTACAGCTACTACGAAGCCATAATATGAATCCTCAACCGCTTCAAGACGTATCGTCAAATTCTCCATATCATCCCTCCTTAATGTTCATCCGGATCTCTTCGGAAAATATTGTAATCATTAAAGCCCCTGTTCTCAAACCAGTATACGTATGCCCTACCATCAACTCCGAAGGATGGATGTGCGGCAATCTTTTTGCCCTTATATCTCGCATCATAGACACTGTTTATTTCCGAGCATATCTTCCCATATTCTTTATGTGGAAGAGGGAAGGGTTTTCTTGCGGACCTGTCTTTGAAGGGTATTATAACATTTCGATTATTCATGTTCAACGCGCCTCAGATGGTGAGGGCCAGGTGCTTTTCAAGTTTTATACTTGCGCGTTTTCCTTTCTTTACCACGATAATGTCAGTGTCCCTTGTCTTAAGGGGCATAAAGAAGCCCATATAAAATTCAAAGCGGTTGGTGTAGCTCTTTTCAAGGATGCTCTCCGGTATATCAAGTATGAAGCCCTCCGAGGTTTCTTTAATACGCATAAAGCCTATAAGATGTCTCTTCATCGAAGAATCATAATTAAATACAGGCACTATATTTCTAATGAAGAAAAATAAAAAGAACGCAAGGCCCACCAAAAGAGCCGTGCCCAAACTTATGCTTACAACCTTCCCGGCAGTGGATGATAAAAATGCTCCTATATTTCCAGCAAGGGCTGCTACAGGTCCTTTAGTGCTAAGTTCATCCACAGGTATTTCCTCGGTAAGATCCCCGAATGACTCTTCTGCCTCCCCGGAACCCTTTTCCTTATCTGAAGTTTCAGAAAGATTCTGCAATAGGAGCGCTTCATCAAGCAGTCCTTCAGCGCCCACGCCGTTTAAAAGTTCATTAGAACCATTACCTCCATCTGATCCTGACGAAGAACTGCCATCGTTGCCTGAACCATCCCCCGAACCGGAGCCTGAGCCATTTCCCGAGCCGTTTCCATTTATGACACTTGCGTCATTTTCTTTTAATTTTTTATAATATTCCTCAAGTGCTTTTTCCTTCTCAAGTCTTTCCTTTTCAAGCCTTGCTCTTTCCTCATCTGTAAGTCCATCATCAGAAGATGTTCCATCACCTGAGCCGGAGCCGCTTCCCGAACCGGAGCCCGAGCCTGATGCCCCGTCATCTGAAGAGCCGTTCCCCGAGCCATTATTTGAGGAAGGGGGAATTATATTATCGACGCTTATCTCTTTATCATATACACTCTCCCCTGCGGCGGGGCTTACCACCTTAACCTCGACATTGTAATTTCCGTTAGAATCAACACTTATCGTGTCTCCGTCGCCTATCACATTTCCTTCAGCATCGCTCCAGGTGATCGTAATATCTCCCAGGTCAAATCTTCCGTCGCTTAGATCCTCAACCGTAGCCGTAAGTTCTGCCGGACCTCCGTTCACAGACCCGCCATTAGTTATAACGACCCTTGCTATATTTTCAATCCCGCAGGCAGGAGCATAGGAATCTATGGTCTTTGAATTCTTGCCGCAGGTAAGCTCATATCTTTCTATCGTACCCTCCATGTTGCATCCGGGATCATAATGATCAACGTCTCCTTCATTAAATCCGCAGCCCAGCACATAGCCCTCTATGGTATCAAGGGGTGTGGTACAGGTAAGCACACTGTAGGAGTGGCTTCCGCTTCCGTCGTCCCTGCAGTAACCGCAGCGGGTGATATAGCCGGTGGTGGTTGCTCCGCAGGAGCTGTGATTATAGGTCACAGCATATTTAACGAAATAGTCGCTGTTGTGAACCGAGCAGTACATTCCAGAAACATCGCAGACGTAGGTCCAGCCGGTTGCATAGTATGAGCAGGTTCCGCTTCTATAGCAGGACGAGCCATGCTCATGATACTTGGGTACATAGCAGCCGCCCTCTTCAGTGTCATTTCCCTCATGAACATGAAGCACCGGCACAGTGTAGCAGCCACCCTCAGTCGATGGCGATCCTGTATGCTCATGGTAGATGGGCGTATAGCAGTCCCCATCAGTTCCCGTATGCACATGATATACGGGCTCTGTATAGCAGTCACCGCACACGTCGGGACTTCCTATATGTTTATGAGTGATATAAATATATGTTTCATCGGTTGTATCGGCGAATGCGGGAATTGAGAGCACATTTGACAGACAAAGAGAAAAAATCCCCAGAATAACAGATAATAGTGTTTTTAATTTTTTCATTGATTTCCTTTCTGATCTCATAAATAACGCGAAAAGGGCATAACAAAAGCCATCTCAATAAAAATCAAGACTCATTCATCAAGTCCGTGAAGAGATGGCACAATAAACCCTTCGCAAAAGCGAATCCGTATTTGATTGTCTGATCATTAAAGGTAATCCGTAACACCATAGCACACCCGGTGCCTGCCGTCAATGATTTTTTAAAATAAACTGGAAAACTTTTTTAAAAAGGTGCTATAATTATATGTGTTTCGGGCGTTTTGCCCTCACAGATTTCCAAGTGAGGTAAATATGTATAAGAAAGGTCAGTTCATAGTTTGCAGAGTTAACGGTATTTGTCAGGTTGAAGACATTACGACCCTTGACATTGATAATGCTGATAAGGACAGAAAATATTATCTTTTAAAGCCTGTATTTTCAGCCGGAAGCACTGTTTATAAGCCTACTGACCTTGAAGACGGAGCCCTTAGACTTGCCCTTACGAAGGACGAGGCCAATGAGCTTATTTCAGAGATCCCCGAAATCGACACACTTCCCATCGCAGACGAGAAAACCCTGGAGAAAACCTACAAGGAAGTTATGCGTTCCTGCGATCCCAAGGCACTTGTATCCCTTATCAAGACCATCCATCAGCGTAAAGAAAAGCGGCTCCTTAAAGGCTTTAAGGTAACCGCTCTTGATTCACGTTATTTTAAGCAGGCCGAGGATTTCCTCTACGGCGAGCTTTCAGTTGCTCTTGATATTCCCCGCACTGAGGTAAGGGATTACATCACAAAGTGCTGTTCTTAAGCTGTCTCAAGTCTTTAAGCAGCGCCTCTGATATCTCAAAGGATAATTCCACATCGAATTCCTCCACTGCGTTTCTTAACCGCACCATGTTTTTCTTAACTTCATCCGGGAATTCATATACCTCTGCCTCTTTAAGGGCATCGAGGGCATTTGTCTTGTTCATATCCTGCAGTTCCAGACGTACCATCTCAATAAGTGCGATGACCTGAGGATAGTCAACGTTCGCCCTTCTTGTTTCAGGCACTAAATTAAACGCCTCAAGTCTTTCCCTGAAGCTTCTGTAGTAATTTATCATATAAGGATATTTTTCCCTCACAAGAGTAAGGTCATTATCCTTGCAGCCATCCTCTATCTCCTGGGCACCCTCTGAAAGCATCCCCGCACCTATAAGCCGGGCCGAACTCTTAAGTGCATGTACCTTTATCTTAAAGAGATTAAGATTGTCTCCAGTCTCGATATCCGCAAAATATCCATCAAGTGCATCAGCCTCATCATCAATGTCCCTTCTGAATTCGCAGATTGTTGCAAGGAGTATATCTTTAGTGGGAAGATGCTTAATCGCCTCATCCCAGTCAATACCTCTTACCTTCGGAAGTTCATCCTTCCAGTTTTCCGAATCAGACCAGAATATGGGCAGAGTTGCCCCGCTTGTATCCGATGCAATGAACTTGTAGGAGGGAATGTATGTCTTTATCAGTCTCTCAAGCTCATTATTGAATATGGGCTTGGAAAGATATGCATTGAAGCCCGCCTCTCTGTATATCTCCTTAACCTGGCCTATGGCATTTGCAGTAAGCATGATGACGGGAGTCTTGGTATTTAAGTGGTCGCGGGTGCTCTTAATGTTGCGCATGGTCTCAACGCCGTCCATTTCGGGCATCTCATGATCAAGGAAGATTATGTCATACTGCTCTTCTCTTATAAGTTCAAGGCACTTCTTCCCGGAATCTGCCTCGTCTATCTGCATCTGGGTCTGGGAAAGCAGGGATTTAAACACTCGCCTGTTAAGGTTATTATCATCAACCACAAGAAGTCTTACCGAAGGCGCAGTGAAGCTTATCTCAGAAGGCGCTTCCTGTCTTCTTTCATAAGACTTGAAATCCCCTACTGCATCCTGAGAAACTATCCTCTGGGTCAGTATGAAGGAGCATATCGTACCTTCGCCGTATACTGAGCTTACATTCAAACGACTTCCCATCAGGCGCAGCAGATCATTCGTTATGTTCATGCCAAGGCCTGTTCCCTCGATATTGCGGTTACGGCTCTCTTCTATCCTCTCAAATGCCACAAAGAGTTTGCTCATATCCTCTTCTTTGATGCCGATGCCGGTATCCTTTATCTCAAATCTTAAGTCTATGAGGTTCCCCTTATATTCGCCGTCAATGGTGAGCTTAATAAAGCCCTGATGCGTATATTTAACCGCATTTGAAAGAAGGTTGCTTACTATCTGCTTGATATGAACATCATCGCCGAATAAGGAATTGGGAAGCGAAGGATTAATGTCAACTATAAGATCAAGCTGCTTTTCCTTAACTCTGGGCTTAATTAGATAGAGGGCATCATACACCAGTTGGTCCAGTTTATATTCAACGGGAAAGATATCCATACGTCCCGATTCCATTCTTGATACATCCAGGACATCGTTTATTATGCTGTAAAGAGTATGGGCTGCCTGGGAAATATCAGCGGCGTACTGCCTTACATTTTCCTCCCTTGATTCCCTTAGTATCATCTCATCCATACCAAGGATCGCATTGATGGGAGTACGGATCTCATGGGACACATGGGCTACGAATGAAGACTTTGAATTATTTGCTACATTTGCCCTGTCTCTTTCATATTCAAGCTGCTCTATGAGCATTCTCTCAGGATTCTCCGAGATAATGAATATCATAACAGCAGCAGATGCAGGTGCTATGGAAGTCACAATATTCCACTGATCCAGGATCTGTGCCACAAGTGTTCCCACCTGTGCAAGGGTTGCAAAGAGAATGGCAAGTCTTGCTCTTTCATTTATTGCCTTAAAGTTCATTAAGGTAAGTACCACGCCGTCAACGGAAAAGACCGCGCATATGAGCATCAGGATGCTTATCCCAATTCCTTCCGCAAGAAAGCCTGCCTCGTAACTTGCTACCCTTATAGGCATAACTGCTATTGATATAACAGCAGTCACCGTTAGTACTATGCCCACAACATTGGGGATCTTCGCTCTTCCCCTTGCTTCATTCACCACCGTCTTAACATACAGATGCATGTTAAACATATAGAAACAGAAGGTACCAAGATAGATCCTGCCAAGGATCATATTCGGATTTAAATCAATGACTTTCGTATATGAAAAGACTATATCAAAAAGCACATTTAAAGCTCCTGACCAGAGCAGTGCCGAAAACATCCTGTGTACAGTTGTTACTCTTCTTCTTGCAAAATAATAATTTACTATGATGAAGAGTATGAGCATGAGAGATGCAAGTTCAAGTCGTGTCATAAACTCTCCTCCGGTAAATATTTCTTAATAAGCTTCTCAAGTTCATCGGGAACTATGGGTTTCGCAATGAAGTCATCAAAGCCCTCTTCAAAGTAAAGTTCCTTTGCACCTGAAACAGCATTAGCAGTAAGCATGATACAGGGAGCGTCCTTTGACATGTTGTCCGGAAGCTCCTTAAGGGCATGGAAGGTTTCGATACCGTCCATTTCAGGCATCATATGATCCATAAAGATGATATCGTATTTATTTTTACGCACCATGTTAAGGCAGCTGCTGCCGGAATCTGCCTCGTCTATATTAAGTTTGGTCTTACGAAGCAGTCCTCTGAAAACCTTACGGTTAACGGCATTATCATCAACAACCAAAACCTTACATTCAGGGGCTTCGAAACTCTGCTCGTATACATAGTTTTCAGCAAGTACGTAATTGGCATTAGCATAATCCCCAAGTTCTGAAGCATCCCAGATCTCCTGCTCAAGGTCAAAGCTCATGGTAGTGCCGCTGCCGTATTCGCTTTCAATATTAAGAGTTGCACCCATACGTGAAAGAAGTTTCGTTGTGATGCTCATTCCGAGACCTGTTCCCTCAACATTTCTGTTTTTCTCGGAATCAAATCTTGAATAATCCTCCGTTATCTTCTTTACATCCTCAGGGCGCATTCCGATACCGGTATCCTTTATAACGAAATGAAGTATCTCTTTATTATTCTCTGTCTCCGACCTTTCACCTGTTATGTCCAAAGATATGCTTCCCTCCTCCGTATATTTAACGGAATTGGAAAGGATATTGGTAAGTATCTGTTTGATCCTGACCTCGTCACCCACGTAGCCTGCGGGAATCTTGGGATCTGCGCTTACCTTAAGTTCAAGATTCTTGGCATCCGACTTAAGCTTGATCATGTTGATGGTATCGTTAATAAGGGAGCGCATATTGTAATTGACGGGAACTATATCCATTCGGCCTGTTTCCATCTTGGACATGTCGAGGATCTCGTTTATAATGCCATGAAGGGTGGTGGCGGCTGACTTAATATCAAAGGCATATTGCCTTGTAGCCTCCTCCTTCGTCTCCCTAAGGATCATTTCATCCATTCCCAGAACCGCATTTATGGGGGTACGGATCTCGTGGGAAACATTGGCTATGAAATCAGACTTAGACTTATTTGCCCGGTCTGCCTTTTCCTTTTCGGAGCTTAACTGCTCAACCAGACGCACATCCGCATTATCAAGTGTCATATAGAATGAGAGCACAGCCACTACAACTGCAAGCCCGGTTATATATTTATGTCTGTTAAATACCTGGACTATCAGGCAGATAGCCTGACAAATATAGGCAAGAGCGATTATCCTTCTTCTCCTCGGATTAACATGCTTCCACTTAAGAATAAAGAGTGTCATTATATAAAGTTCATAGCTTAGGAGCATGCCGTACACAATAAGAACGGCCTTGTCGAAGGTAACATTCTCCCCATCGATTCTTACGAAAATTATAGGAAGGGCCGCAGCTATAATAAGCACTCCTCCGACGATCCAATCGGAATATCCCCTTATCCTCAGTTTATCCGGAAGATCATTATTAATAAGTTTCCTGGTATAAAGATATGCAAAGTAAAGCACTGCAAGAAGTGATATATGATATGCCATTAGGATAATGACAAGCATAACCGGAGTAAGACGGTCCCTTCTTTCTAATGCAAGAGAGGCGCCAAATTCAAACAATATGCTTATCATTGAAAGATTGACAAGTCTGCCGAAAATCGTATGCATCGGGCTGTCTAGATCATTTCCAAGCCTTACGTAAAACATAAGGGATATGAAAACAAGCACCAGAAAACAGAAGATTTCCATATTAACTGCCTGCATGACCTGCCTCCTTTCTGACTTTTGACACTTATTGTAACATAAAAAGGCGCTTCCATAAAGGAAGCGCCCTTAAAAACACCAATTATCAAAGACTGCTCTTACTTAAAAGGGTTCTCTGTAGGATAAGGAAGTGAAGCAGGCTGGTTGTAGCCAAGATCCTCAACCTCAAGATACTTAAATACCTCGTAAAGAGCCTTTCCGTTGTGACCGAAGGTAACAGCGCCGTGGTGAGGGAAGTTATTCTGGATAAGTACGTGACGATAGAAACGTCCCATTTCCTTAATAGCGAATACTCCGATACCACCGAATGATCTGGTAGCAACAGGAAGAACCTCGCCCTCAGCAACGTAAGCACGAAGCTTGTTGTCTGCTGTAGACTGCAGTCTGTAGAATGTGATAGGTCCGGGTACGAGATCTCCCTCGAGAGTACCCTGGGTAACCTCGATAGGAAGGCTACGAGCCATGATAGCCTGATGCTCCATGTGGCCCTTAACAAGCTTCTTAGAGCATGTATTTCCACAGTGGAAGCCCATGAATGTATCTTCAAGTGTGTAATCGTACTTGCCCTTGATAGAGTCTTCGTACATGCACTTAGGAACTGAGTTGTTGATATCGAGAAGTGTTACGATATCATCTGAAACTGCCTGACCGATGAACTCTGAAAGACATCCGTAGATATCAACCTCGCAGGAAACGGGGATTCCACGTCCTGTGAGACGAGAGTTAACATAGCAGGGAACGCAGCCGAACTGTGTCTGGAATGCGGGCCAGCACTTACCAGCGATAGCTACGTAAGGCTTAGATCCTCTGTGAGCCTCAATCCAGTCAAGTAATGTAAGCTCATACTGAGCAAGCTTGGGAAGTACGCCGGGCTTGTTATTGCCGTCTCCCAACTCTGCTTCCATATCTTTAACAACATCAGCGATACGGGGATCATCAGCATGCTTGTTGAATGACTCGAAAAGATCAAGCTCTGAGTTCTCTTCAATCTCAACACCTAAGTTGTAAAGCTGCTTAATGGGAGCGTTACAAGCAAGGAAGTTAAGAGGTCTGGGTCCGAATGTGAAGATCTTAAGTCCCTTAAGAGCAACTAATGCACGAGCGATGGGAACGAATTCGTTGATCATCTTTGCACAGTCCTCAGCATCTCCAACGGGATACTCGGGAATATAGCACTTAACATTACGAAGAGCCAGGTTGTATGAAGCATTAAGAACTCCACAGTAAGCATCTCCACGTCCTGCAGAAGTAACTGAATTGTAATCCTCCTCAGCTGCTGCGCAGAGCATTGCAGGTCCGTTGAACTGCTGGATGAGCATTGTCTCTGAAATCTCAGGACCGAAGTTTCCAAGGTATACGCAAAGTGCGTTACATCCCTTGTCAACTATATCAGCAAGAGCGTTCTGCATATCGATCTCGCTCTCGATGATGGTGATAGGACACTCATAGATATCAGATGCATCGTAAATCTTAGAGTATGCATCAACAAGTGCCTTTCTTCTGCGGATTGTAAGCTCTGCAGGGAAGCAGTCACGGCTCACACCCACAATACCGATCTTTACTTTAGGTAAATTATTCATTGGTAAAACCTCCTTTTGATTTATAGACCGTTTAAATATAAATATATCTTAATGCTTTCAGGCTTCTTAAGTATGACAATTTCGCTTTTTATTGACGACGGATTTGCTTTTATATGTTTATATCTGTTAAGATAAAGATATGAAAAAGATAAACGAATTCGAGATAATCACTGATAAAAATTCCAATTACAAGATATTTTTAAACGTTATGAAATACAGGACTCCCCACCTGCACCTGGATTACGAGATCGCATTCATAATGACAGGCAGCATGGACCTTATCTATGAGGAGAATGATGTTTATCACCTAAAGGCCGGGGATTTCATGTGCATCAACCCCTATCAGATCCATGAGTTTCGGGCTGACGATTACGTAAGGCTCCTATTCCTGCAGATAAATCCCGTATTTTTTAAAAACATATACCCCCAGATAGAAAACCTTGAGTTTACCTCTCCCGTGGTATCCCGGCCGGATCCTTCAGATGAGTTTTCTTATGAGGCATATGATTCAGCAAAAAAATATATATTTTCCCTGGCCCTCAACTATATGGAGATGAGGGGTGACTATGAGCTTAAGTGCGCAGGTGAGCTCAATCTTCTTTTCTACGACTTATTATCTCTTTGTCCCCACAGGAATGTCTCCCATCAGGAGAGATCCTATGTACAGAACAGGGCAACCCGCATGCGTTCCGTGGGCGATTATATAGAGGAGCACTTAGAGGAAAAGATATTGTTATCTGATATTGCGGAGCGTGAGCACCTGACCCTTTCCTATATGTCCCATTTTTTTAAGGACAATTTCCACATGACATTTCAGGAGTATCTTACAACCCTAAGGTGTGAGCGGGCCCGCAGCCTTATGCTTACAACTGATCTTTCGCTCCTTGATATTTCCTTAAGCTGCGGCTTTTCAGATCCCAAGTACTTTAAGAGCGGCTTCCTTAAACAGTACGGCTTAACTCCCCGTGACTACCGCCGGGATTTCGGCAAACAAAAACTGAGTGGCCAGCAGAATTCAATGCTAACCACCCAGCAGTTTTTTTCCCGTCAGACAAGCCTTGTACTTTTAAGGCAATATCTTGATGAAAATTATGAAATCTGAAACTATGAAATCTGAGGGAAGAGTTCCTTAACAGCAGGATAGATCTTCTTAAACTGCTGATATCTTTCCTCATATAATGCTGCAAGCTCAGGATCCGGCTCAACCGTATCTACCACCTTAACAATAGCGTTAGCAGCATCAACAACTGATGCATATTCTCCGCAGGCAACGGCTGCAAGCATTGCGCCGCCCATTCCGGGACCCTGCTCTGACTCTATCACATCAACCTTGATATTCATAATGTTGGCGATCATCTTCTTCCAAAGAGGAGACTTGGCACCGCCGCCGCAGATCTTGGTTCTCTCAAGCTTGATTCCAAGGCTTCTTGCTACCTCTAATGAATCACGAAGAGCGAATGCAACACCCTCAAGCACTGCCTGGGTCATATCTGCCCTTGTGGAATCCATGGTCATTCCGATGAATGTACCTCTGGCCTGGGGATCATTGTGAGGAGATCTCTCACCCATCAGGTAAGGAAGGAAATATACGTGGTTCCTTCCGAGCTTGTCATCAGTGATGGCCTTCTGCTCTGCCACGAAATCCTCGGTTCCGACGATCTCTTCTTCCCACCACTTATTGCAGGAAGCTGCTGATAACATGCATCCCATGAGATGATAGGTTCCGTCAGCATGATCAAATGAATGAAGCGCGTTATTCTCATCAACTCCGAAATTCTTTGATGAAATAAATATTGTTCCACTGGTTCCCAAAGATATATTGCAGGCACCATCACCTACTGTTCCGGTTCCTACTGCAGCTGCTGCATTATCTCCTGCACCTGCTACTATCTTTACATCCTTAGGAAGACCTAACTCGTCTGCTATCTCAGGAAGGATATTTCCAACTGCCTCATAGGACTCAAAGAGCTTGGGGAGCATCTCTTCCTTAACGGAACAGATATCCATCATCTCTTTAGACCACTTACGGTTCTTAACATCTAAAAGAAGCATTCCGGAAGCATCCGAAACATCAGTGCAGTGAACACCGCTTAACTTATAAGCGATATAGTCCTTGGGAAGCATGATCTTTGCAATCTTTGCGAAGTTCTCAGGCTCCTTATTTTTAACCCAGAGGATCTTAGGTGCGGTAAAGCCTGTGAATGCGATATTTGCAGTGTACTCTGAAAGCTTGTCCTTGCCGATCACGTTATTTAAGTAATCAGTCTCCTCATAGGTCCTTCCGTCATTCCATAAAAGTGCGGGACGGATAACGTTATCATCCTTATCAAGGATAACAAGTCCGTGCATCTGTCCGCCGAAGGAGATACCCTTAACCTCTTCCTTGGGGAAGCCTGTAAGGAGTTCCTTTAAGCCATCCATAACAGCACTCCACCAGTCCTCGGGCTTCTGCTCAGACCAGCCCGGATTCGGGAAATAGAGAGGATATTCTCTCGATACGATATTTTTGATCTCGCCCTTACCTGTCATAAGAAGTAGCTTAACAGCCGAGGTACCGAGATCGACGCCAATGTATAACATAGTAACACCCCTTAATATTTATTCCGGTCATTAGCGGCCGGTAACTTAATCACATCATATCATTTATGGCTGTTGCCAAACAACCTAAAAGTTGCCCGAAAATTGCTAATAGCCAAGGCGCTGCTCAACTACAGGTCCGCCAACGCCGTTAATGTAATCTCCCGTTATTATGACACGTCCTATATTGTCATCCTTCGGGATCTCATACATGATATCAAGCATAAACTCCTCTATTATCGCTCTGAGGGCTCTTGCTCCCGTTTCCTTTTTCATTGCCTTTTCGGCTATTGCCTCATAGGCGGAATCGTCAAATATAAGCTCTACCTCATCAAGTTCAAGAAGCTTCTGGTACTGCTTGAGGATCGCATTCTTAGGCTCACGTAATATCCTTATGAGCATATCCTTATCAAGAGCCTTAAGGGTATAGACAACGGGAAGTCTTCCTAAAAATTCCGGGATAAATCCAAATTTCCTTAGATCCTCGTTGGTAACCTTAGATACCACATCCTCATCGGAATCAAATTTATCCTTAAGTTCCGCATTAAAGCCTATTCCGGTCTGCTTCTTAAGACGCTGCTTTATTATCTCGTCAAGATCCGGGAATGCGCCTCCGCAGATAAAGAGAATGTTCTTCGTATTAACCGTGGTCATGGGAACCATGGCGTTCTTGTTCGATGCTCCAACGGGAACCTCAACATCAGCTCCTTCAAGGAGGCGGAGCAGTCCCTGCTGAACTGCCTCACCGTTAATATCACGGTTGTTTGCATCTTTTTTCTTTGCAAGCTTATCTATTTCATCTATGAATACTATTCCGCGCTCTGCCTTGTTAACATCGTTTCCTGCTGCCACAAGGAGCTTGCTTAAAACGCTCTCGATATCATCGCCTATGTAACCGGCCTCAGTTAATGAGGTGGCATCCGCTATTGCAAGAGGAACATCAAGAAGTTTCGCAAGCGTCTTAACAAGATAGGTCTTTCCGCAGCCTGTAGGACCTATCATAAGCATGTTGGACTTTTCTATCTCGATGTCATCGGTATGTCCGGTTGCAACCCTCTTATAGTGATTGTAAACCGCAACGGAAATCGCCTTCTTGGCATGCTCCTGACCGCAGACATATTCATCCAGCATTGCCTTTATCTCGTGAGGTGCAGGGATAGACTTTAAATCTATGGGCTCCTCTTCTTTTTTCTTTTTGATCTTCTGCTTATTGGGAATTCCGCCGCTTCCCTGAAGATCCGTAAGGTTCACGAATCTGATGTTGGGAAAACCGCTTCCCATGCCCTTCGTCAGATTATCAAGCATATTAGGATCGTTTAACATCCCCTGATAATCAAACTGGCTCACGGTATCCATGGTCTTTCTCATGCAGTCAGAGCACACGCAGATATCATTGGGGAGCTTGAACATCTCTCCCGCCGTGCTCTCAGGACGCCTGCATACGAAGCAGACCTTCTCGAAGTCATCATCATCTGTATCATCATTATCCCCGTCATTGTTATAGTTGGTGTCAGAATCTGTCACCGGAACCTCTGATGGAACCTCGGTAGGTGTCTCCTTGTCAGCCGCATCGCTTGAGTTTGTGACACTTGCGTCATTTTCTGTCTTGGGCATTACGTCTGTATTTTTATCTTCATCTGTTACTTCACGTAAATCTATCACGTTTCTTTCCTCATTATGCGTTTAGTCACCTAAACGATCCTTCTTATGGTAAGTACGGGTTTGTATGAAATATTTCCTATCTTTATTCCGCCGGAAGGGGTACTTGCATGGACTATCTTTCCGTTACCCATATAAAGTGCCACATGTCCTGCGTAGCAGACTATATCACCCGGGCGGGCGTCTTCATAGCTTACTTCACGGCCTACGCTTCTCATGGAAGTGGAGGTTCTGGGAAGTGAATATCCGAAGTCCTTGTATACCGTCATTACGAAGCCTGAACAGTCGGCACCGTTTGTAAGTGAGGTTCCGCCGGAAACATAGGGATTTCCCACGAACTGGGTGGCATAGCTTATTATGTCAGAGCCCTTATCTCCGGAGTTATAGTAGCTGGCCGGATTGTAGCTCTTTGATGAACTTGATGGTGCAGAAGATGAACTTCCGGAGGATGTCACCGTGGTACCTGAGCTGTAAGAGCTGCTTGAAGAGCTTGATGAAGTGCTTGAATCAGAGGATTCCGAAGCCTTTGCGGCCTCCTCTGCTGCCTTCGCGGCTTCCTCTTCCTGGCGCTTCTTCTCTGCGTCTATCTCATCCTGCTTGGCTGCTGCCTTATCTGCAAGTTCCTTTATCTGCTTGTTCTGAGCCGTAACATTGGCCTTGTACTCATCTGCTTTGGCCTTGGCTGCCGAAAGGCGGGATTCATAGGTATCCTGGTCTTCCTTAAGTTCAGCTATCAGGTCGTTATAGTATGTCTTTTCATCCTCGAGGGACTGCATTGATTCCTCAAGTTCTTCCTCTTCCTGCTCAAGTTCGTTCTTTAAAGCAAGAGTAACCGCGCAGGCCTCCTCATATTCCGCAAGAAGTTTTCTGTCGTAGGCATAAAGTTTTTCGATGTATTCCACCTTGTTCATCATATCGCCGAAGCCCTGGGATTCGATAAGCAGCTGCATGTAGGTGTAATCACCCTTTTCATACATATACCTGATTCGCTTCTTCATGGAAGCATACTGCTCATCCTCGTTGGCCTTGGCTTCTTCGTACTCAGTGGTGGTGGCTGCAAGCTTAAATTTAGTCTCGGCGATGCTCTCGTTAACGATATCGATGGCAGCTATGGTTTCTGCAAGTTCATCGTTTACCTGCTCCATCTCCTCGTTTATCTCGCCCAGGTCACCGGAAATGGAATCAGCTTCTTTATTTGCCGCATCGAGCTTTGCCTGCTCTTCTTTTTTCTTTTCGTCGGCTTCCTGCTTTTCCTTTTCCAGCTCTTCCTTTTCTTTCTCTAAATCAGTAATAGTGGCAGGCTGTGTAGACACAGGTACTGCCACTAAATTACTAAGGACTAAAGCCAAAATTAATGCAATTATTCTATATTTCTTATTCTTCATTAACAACGGCATTCTCGGCGAGGAATTCCATTACCTTGGTGATATAAACATATTCCTTATATGACTCAAGGTCTCCGAGAAGCTCCTTATACTCATCAAGTGTGTAGCTTGAACCAGCAGCATCAAGTTCATCCTGCATGGTCTGATCCATCTCTTCGTCAGTGATCTCAATGCCTTCTGTCTTTCCTACTGCGCCAAGCATGATGTACATCTTAGCCATGTCTTCGCAGTAGTCTCTGATGCCTGTTTCATAATCCTCTGAATCAACTCCATAATAGTATGAAGCAAGAAGTCCGGGCTCTACGCCATAGCTTTCTGCGCTCTGGGTAATACTGTCGATCATGGTGCTTGCCATACGATCAACATATGCTGTGGGCATGGTCTCTGCAAAGGTACATTTTTCTTCAAGAGCAGACTCGATAGCTGTGTAAAGATCATTCTCATAATCACTTGCAGCCTCGTCCTCAAGCTCTTTTCTGATCTCTTCTCTTAAATCATCTACCGTATCACAACCCATATCAAGGCTCTTAGCGAACTCATCGTTAAGCTCGGGTGTAATGTACTCTGTAATGTAGTTAAGAGTTACTGTAAATATAACATCCTTGCCTGCAAGTTCTTCGTTGCTGTACTCTTCGGGGAATGTAAGTTCAAGATCCTTTACATCACCGGGCTCCATTCCGATAACTCCATCCTCGAAGCCGTCAATGAATGTTCCTGAACCAAGTGTCAGATCATATCCTGTAGCGGAACCTCCGTCGAATTCAACTCCGTCTAACGTTCCCACATAATCGATATTGGCTGTATCACCATCAACTGCTGCTCTGTCTGTTATCTCATTAGTCTCAGTATAGTAAGTGGGAAGGTAATTAAGATACTGCTCAACGTCATCATCAGTAACCTCTGTTTTGGCTACTGAAACCTCTATTCCCTTGTACTCACCTAATGTGACATAGTCAAGGGGGTTGAAGCCGTCAAGGTATTCGCTTCCAACACCGTCGCCGGTTGTTTCCATTGTTGCTGTTTCTGTCTCGGTAGTTTCGGTAGTTTCAGTAGTATCAGCACTTTCCGAAGAAGTGTCTGCCTTTTCTGAACTGCTGCAGGCTGTAAGTGAAAGTACCATTGCAGCGGTAAGTGCGATTGCTGTTAATTTTTTCATAATCTCTCCTTTAAAACTTTGAATTACTTAAGTGGCTTTGCTCCGCCCTTTTCCTGTATACGCTCAACGAACTGTGCGTACTTGCTCTTTTTCTTCTTGGGTTTAACCTCCTGTTTGCCGTGGAGACCCTTAACATCTGTGATATATATTCCCGAAACGGTTGCCTTAACCTCTTTCTTTACCGGAACATCATCGAATATCTTTGCATCGCAGACAAGTGAAAGCACCTGCGGACCGACCTTGGCCTTGACTATAGGCATCTTCGAACCTCGCATAAGCTTCGGTGTCTGATCGATAACTGCCTGGGGAAGACCTGAATCCTTGAGCTTCATTTTCTTTTTATCGATGATCAGCATTGAAACCGTCTGCTTCATCTGATCGATCTGTGCCTGCTGCTCCTCCTGTCTCTTCTGGGCCTTCTTGCCCAGGAAGTAGAGAACTACGATTCCAATGATAAGAACAGCGAGGATTATAAGTGCCACTATTAAGCCTTTAGACATTTTATTTCCTTCTTTCTGACATTATTACAAATATATGTGTTTATTCGGTGAACTTGGGTTCCTTGCCTGACTGAGCGATTGCAATATAGGTCTTGCCGGTGTTGAACTCAATCTCCTGACCATACTCATCATAGTACTTGGTAGGTGTATGATCATCGCTCTTCTGCCACTTAATGGGGATAACCTTGCCCTGTGTGCAGTAGTAGCCGTCGCCTGCTCCCACAACATCAAATGAAAGATAGCCCTTCTTATCAAGCGTCTTCCAGTCTGTTATCTGGATGACTACATTGCTGAAGTAAAGGGATTCACCGTTATCTCCGTCCTTCTGGACTGAACCGTGGATGTATTTAAGGTACTGACCTTTTGCTTCATCATATACAAGTTTGCTCTTTGTGTATGAAAATACATTGCTTAAGTCGATGGTATTAGCAGTCTCTGCCTCAGCATACTGTGCAAGGGAATTTCCAAGGGCTGAGAAGGTGAAGTGAGATGCATTGTAATACTCAGGTCTTACTTCCAGGGAGTACTTAAGTTCCTTGGCCGCATTCTTTATTCCTTCTGCAGAAATATATGCATTATGAGGTGAAGTACGGTCCGTGGTTCTGAAGAACTTTGATGAACCCGGAGCCTCTCCGCCTGTTCCGTACTCGTAGGTTCCGGAAAGGTTATCAATATCGGAAGCCGTGATCCTGTTCTTCATATAAACAACACCGCCGAAGTGTATAAGGATCGGATCCCACTCTGTTGCAATGTGAATGTAATATTCACGGCATGAGCGGATGTTACCTATCCTTGAAAGATCCTGCCAGTCATCGATGATGGCCATCTGCCTTGAAATATTGCCCTCCTCCATGATCTCATAGAGAACCTTGGCATGGGATATTCCATAGGAAGGCTGTGCAGCCTTGTCAGTAGGCATCATTACTGCGATGGGACGCTGTGAAGCCTGCTCTGCGCTTACCATTTCGCCTGTATAAACAGATGGAACCATTCCGTCTGCCTTCGCTTCAGTCGTTCCGTATGCACCTGCAGTTCCAAGTGTCACTGCTATGAGCGAAAGACCTGCAAGCATTGAAATAAGTCTTTTTTTCATAATCTATTTCCTTTCACAAACTGTAATCACTGTTTTATTAGTGGAAATTATTTCTTTACCGTTCCGAATTATATAATTTACGGCGACTTTTATCAAGTCGGGCTCCTCAGAAAGCATTACCTGCTTTGTTTCGAAGGTGAGGTTAAGTCTGCCGTAAGGGGTGTTATACACCGTCTCGTTTATCTTCCCCGCTTCGAAATAAAGCTTCGTATTAACATCCGAGTTCTTTATAACCTCAAGGAAGCGGTGGTCGAACCTGTAACGCTGGGTCGGAGGTTCTGGGTCGTCTTTGGTTCCCGGATTGCCTTCGGCTCCTGCGTTTTCTTTGGCGATCAGGAAGTGGATCCCATCCTTCAGGTAATAATTAGCCTCGAACATTTCCTCATTCGTATCTTTTTGTCCGTCATCCCCGGTCTGATATCCCGTCACCTTAACAGTTACTTCTTTTTTCATAAAGATATCAGTATTCCTCTATATTTATCGTCTTCGCAGAAAGAATCCCGTACTTGATGATGGAATTGGCGAAGACCTTGAATCTGTCGGCTCCGTCGGAAACATAGAATCTGTGCATCTCTTCACCGAGCTTCGGCTCATTGGGATTAAGAAGGCCCTTCTTTTCAAGCATATCCTTAAGTGCATGTGCCGTCTCGTAGGCGGGATTGACCAAAGTAACGTTCTCGCCCATGACCTTTCCTATAGTCTTCCTTATAAGAGGATAATGGGTACAGCCAAGCACCAGGGTGTCTATGTCAATATCAATAAGTTCCTGAAGATAGCGTCTTGCTATCTCCTCTGTTACGGGATCCTCAAGGAGTCCCTCCTCAACAAGGGGAACGAAAAGCGGACAGGCCTTGCCGGTAACGCAGGCCTTATCATTTAACTCCCTTATGTAATTTCCGTAAATATTGGAATTGATGGTGCCCTCGGTTGCTATAACTCCGATGCGGCCGTTCCTGGTTGACTCAACTGCTGTTTTTGCCCCGGGCTTAACAACTCCGATAATTGGAATTCCCACCGAATACTCAAGTGCAGGAAGTGCATGTGCGGATGCAGTGTTGCAGGCAACTACTATAGCCTTGACATTCTGAGTCTTAAGGAAACGGACTATCTGCTCGGAATACTTGGTAACTGTTTCCTTAGACTTGTTGCCGTAGGGAACACGGGCGGTATCTCCGAAATATACTATCTTTTCATTGGGGATCTGATGCATTATCTCTTTGACAACGGTAAGTCCCCCTACCCCGGAATCGAAGACTCCGATGGGTGAATTCATATCACTCATTCGTTAACCTCATCGCGGATATGCCTGATAATGGCATTTTCCTGGTTATCTATATGAAGGCCTGCGGCCTTACGTGCTCTTTCCTTGTCCTTCGATTCAACTGCCTCAAGGATCTCCTTGTGTTCGGCTATTAGCTGCTCGTGGATCTTCTCATCCATCAGATATACGAACCTGTATCTGTACATCTGCTCAGCCAGGTTGTTAACCACCTGCTTAAGACGCATATTGCCTGTTGCTTCCATAAGGATATCATGAAATGCCACATCTGCCCTTGCGATGAAGGCTGTCTCCTGATTCTTGGTAGCCTCCTCGAAGGCATCAGCTGCAACCTTAAGGGCCTTAAGCTGCTCATCATCTATCCTGTCACAGGCAAGTTCAGCTATAAGTTCATCAAGGGATCTTCTTACCTCAAGCACGTCCTTAAGGGATTTCTCGGACATCTTAGCAACCTCGGCTCCGCGTCTGGGGTGGCTTACAACCAGGCCCTCCTTCTCAAGCTTGTGGATTGCTTCCCTGACAGGAGTTCTGGAAACTCCCAGGGTATTGGCCAGATGCACCTCCATCAATCGCTCGCCCGGCTTAAGTTCTCCCATGAGGATTGCTCTTCTTAATGTGTTAACGACGACGTCCCTTAAAGGGAGGTATTCGTCCATATAAAGGTTTAATTCTTCCATATTTTAAATTCCTGTTGTTGTTCGCGACCGAGGGTCTGTTCACTTGCAAGGTTCCTGTTCGTCCTTGCGAGGTTCCTGTTCGTCCTTGCGGCGGCGCATATTGATTTGACGCTCTGTCGCTCCATCTGTATTTCTAAGTGCTGCAGAATTCCATCTTATTGCTACCATACGGCACCGGTTCACTCGCCATCCATGGCGACTTTGAACCTATCCTCGGCTCAGCCTCGGATTGCCTGTCTGTGTGCAGCACTAAGAATTACAACGATGTTGCTCTAAAGAGCTTTCAACCTCAATATGCGCCGCCGCAGGATCTATGCACCTCAACCGAAGCCTCAAGATGCCCCCTCAGCCCGAAGTGACCGAATTCATAAGGTTGCAGCACCATAAATTCGCAATTACAAAAATACTACAATATTATATCACGTAAGCGCAATCTATCCAAAGATTAGTTTCATAGAATTCCGAAGGGAATTAGGCAAGTACTAAGTTTTCAGTTCACCATGCCTAAATTTTTGTGATTTCTTAGGCATAAATGCAGAATCTATTGCTCTATGCCTAAACTCGAAAGGATTGCAGTGGCTTCACGGCACTTTATGATGCCTCGGAGGCACTAAGCCGGCATCTTTAACTCCACACCAGAACTTTTCGTCTCAACGAAGGTAATTTCTGCAATTCCTACAACAGGCGGAAATATCGTGAATGATTTCCAACATATCATATGCCTGCCTAGCGATATTTTATCCGGATGCGAAGGAATGTCATCAAGCAGGCATATTTGATTCAAATGTTTATTTCATTTTACGAGCGCCACAATCATAGCTAACAGTTGCGGCATTCGCATTCCCCTTGTCCTGTGCGTACCGCCTGAAATAATCTTTCTCCTGTGAGTAACAATCATTTCCCCTGGCCCTGCTCAACCTCTTTTATCCTGTCGCCCTGATCTGCCGAGAGATCATAATCATTGAAGGTTGAACTCTCCGAGCAGTTCATGGTAAACTCGCTTATTTTATCCATGGTAAGAGAACATGATGCAGCATCTACACCAAGCACATGTCCGCCTTTTGTACGGTCATCCGATATGAAGTGCAGGTGCCATCCTGCTGCATTAAGACCGCTCATGTATGAAGGGCAATAAAGGCCCACTATCGTACCGGTCACATTATCGTAACTGAATTCTCTCTGGTCTGTAGCAAGTGCCTCATCAAGAGGCTTATAGGGCTCCTCCTGCTTAAGCTCCGATCTTACATAAACATTGTCAAAGGTTCCGTCAATCCTGATCATATAGAACTCATTTGCTCCGTTTGCTTCTGCAAGTTCAGTTAATATGGTTTTAAGTTCATCTATGGAATCAAACTTAAGACCATCCTCTGTGATATCAGCATCAAGATATGTTACATTTGAAAAAGGAACGGTTTCCTCATCGTCTGCTACCACAACGCTTCCGTCATAAAGAGCCTGATAAACCGTGCCGTCAAGGACTATCATTTCACCATTCACGCCCTCAAACGTACCTATTCCCGTATCTCCGTGCTCCTTAAGTTCTGACACCGTGATATATCCCTCATAGTCTCCTTCTGTCAGGGACTGAAGCAGATTCACCTGATAAAGAGCATCTGTTTTCTCTGAATTATCAGCTTCCTTCGCTCCGCCACAGCCGCTAAGAAGCATGGCAGATATTAAAACAGTCGCAGCAATTTTCATATTGCCCTTAATATTTATCTTTTTAATCATGTTCATATATTTTTCCTCCAGTGCGTATATCAACGACTGATTATCATATCATAAAAACGAAGTTTGTAACAAAAACTTCCTTTGCAAGTCCGGTACCTGAAATTTGAGATGCTGCTGTCCGGGCCTTTGATTCATCGTCAAAAAGGCCGAAGACTGTGGGGCCGGAGCCGCTCATCAGGCTTCCAAGTGCACCCGCATTAAGCATGGTATCTTTAATATCTTTAATTATCGGATATTCCTTTACCGTTACCGTTTCAAGAACATTTCCAAGTTTCGAGGCCATGTCCCTTAAATCTTTGTTCTCCATGGCTTTCATCATTCCGTCCACATCCGGGTGGTATGAAAGTGTGTTGGCATGAAGATTCTCATATACGAACTTGGTGGATACTGCAATATCGGGCTTCGCGATAAGGATATAGGCATCAGAAGGCGGGGCTGCAACGGGAGTAAGGATTTCTCCTATTCCTTCCGACAACTGGGTACCTCCGTTAATGCAATAGGGAACATCCGCCCCCAGTTTAACGCCGAGTTCTTTCAAGTGCTCATCTGAATAATTAAGATCAAACAGCTTATTTAATCCCCGAAGAGTCGCAGCTGCATCGGTAGAGCCGCCTGCCATTCCTGCAGCAACAGGTATATGTTTATCAAGCGTAATTGTGACACCAGTGTCAATTTTCACTTCGTCAAGTATTATCTTAGCTGCCCTGTAGATAAGATTCTTTTCAAGTGGACCTAAGTCCGCGCCAACAGGAACATTAAGGACCTTCAGGGTTATATCAGGGTCAGGCTTTGCCTCAAATGTCAGCTCATCATAAAGACCAACCGTCTGCATTATCATCTTAACTTCATGGTATCCGTCATCCCTGCGCCTTAAAACATCAAGGCTTAGGTTTATCTTTGCGTAGCCCTTTTCTTTTATCACTCTATCCATTAATCCATACACTCCTTTGCCATTCCGGCTATAAGTTCAATATTCTCATTATATATTTCCGGGAGGTCACCTGCTAAAGATTCGGAATCATCCGGAAATGACCAGGTCCTGCAATCCGTTCCCAGGGTATTAACAACGAAGTCCTCAAGCGATGATGTTTCAGAAGATGTGCTCTTGCTTCCAAATATGACAATCATGTCATATTCTTTATCAACTGCCATGGTATAAAGCAGTGCTGTCTCAACATCCGACATGGCGCCGGGACCCTTATAACCTTTATATGAAGGATTAGAGCGGCTTTCGATATTATCCCAGTTAACCTCGAAATTCTTCATTAAGTCAATGCCGTATGCGTTCCCCTCCCAGAGCTTCGTATATTCATACATCTCGATCATCTCGGGATTATCAGACAAAAGTACATTATAACCGCCCTCCTCGGAATGGTCCACCCAGGAATACTCTCCGTCATCTGACAATTCATGAGAAAGATTAAACTTATCTATTTCGTAGCAGTTTCTCACAGCCTCCTTAAGTTCCTCTGACGCTATACCATCAATTCCCTCCTGGGCAATCGTTGCTCCATCCGGGTTCGGCATCGGGATCATCTGGACCTCCACGTTGTTAAAGATATCAGCATATGTCGTACCTTCATATTCACCCGCATTGTAGGAAGATGCATAATTTTCCGCCATTTTCATAAGGAGCTTCGAATATGCATATTCATTGCCCCTAACCGGACCTACTATGAGAATGTGGTGTGCTGCCTCCTTACTTCCAAGGTCTAAATGCATTATATCCCGTCCGTCGTAACTAAGCCCCAGTTTTTCACATTTGAGTACATTAGGATATTTCTCACACAGTTCCGATACATCAGATGAAAACATATCATACGTGTATTTCGATGTGGAAATATCTACGATTTCTCCTTCATCAAGTGTCTCCGCAGCAGAGTCGGAAGTTGTCGCATCGCCACTTTCTTCTGTCACATCATCATCTGATATATTTGTCTGCCTCTTCCCAAATATAAGGGCAGCGACAATAAGAATCATGGTTATTGTGAGCAGTATGAGCACAACCTTAAATATCGTCCTTTTTGAAATTGTTTTACGTGTCGGAGAAGCCATTATCTTTTCTGAAATTTATTTGATTCTAACTTAGAGTTACATCATCATATAAATATTAACATACCATTTAGGATTTTAATTCTTGAAATTTCAGGCAAACATGATAATATTAATCTACAAGGGCTGGTCATAAGACCCTGGTCCACCAAGCGGAGGGGATAAACCCCTCCATTTCTTATATCCGAAAGTTCTATGGCTGCAAAAAATATTCTCAGCGTATTTATAGACGAGTCAGGTGACTTCGGAGCTTATTCTTCACATTCCCCATATTATATGGTTGCTATGGTTCTTCACGAGCAATCTTCAGACATTTCCAAAGACATAAATGCTTTAGATAATCGAGTCAAAGATTTAGGATTCCCGCCACATGCAATACATGTTGGTCCAATCATCCGAAGAGAATCTATTTATTTGAATCAATATGATGACATTGTTGCAAGAAAAGCTCTTTTAAATGCGTTATACCATTTCACAAGACAATTAAATATTCATTATATTTGCCCTGTTGTAAAAAAATCAGAGTGTGTAGATTTTACTGAGCTCAATTCAAAGTTGTCAAAGGCGATAGCAAGCGAGTTTCGCATACATGAAGATTATTTCAATTCATTTGACAAGATTATTGTATATTACGATAACGGTCAGGATGAGTTGAAGAAAATAATCACAAAATTATTCAGCGCTTTCTTCGCTGACGTCGAATTCAGAAAAGTACAACCATCTGAATACAAACTGTTTCAGGTAGCAGATCTAATATGCACATGGGAAATGACTGCGCTAAAAGCTGAGCAAAATAATTTCAGTTCTTCTGAAATGGAATTTTTGATTCTCCGAGAGAATTCAAGAAGAATCGTTTGAAGCCAATTCGAAAGAAAAAGTTGTAAAATGATATTATGAGTAAAAATATATCATTATCACTAATAACATTATTAATAACTGCACTCACGTTTGTCGGGTGCAAAGATATAGGAAGTGCAGCCGGACAGCACTCTGGCGATAAAACGGAAAGCAGCACAGTCGCTGAAGCCGGCAATGCAGCAGAGTCCGGAAGCGGCTCAGAAACAGCAAAACAAGCCGGCACAGATGCAGAAACAGAGGCAAAAGCCACCGCTGAAAAAAGCGACACAGAAGATGTGCCCCTTGAGATCCACGTTCTCGATGTAGGGCATGGAGACTCCATACTCATTAAGAATAATGGGCACTACATGCTTGTTGATGCAGGGCAGGATGATTACGGAACAAGGATCCAGCTCTACCTTATGAAGCAGGGTGTCAACCATCTTGATTATCTCATGCTCACCCATCCGGACGCCGACCACATAGGGTCTGCAGACGTGATCGTGACGAAATTCGACATTGATAATATCTTTATGAGCGAATATGAGAAGGATTCAAGCGCATACTCCCAGCTTCTTGATGCGCTGGACAACAGGAATTACAGCTTCAGCACTCCGAAGAGGGGCTCAACCTACACCCTTGGCGATGCCACCTTCACCATACTTAAGTCAGACGTTATGGAGGATTCCAACGATTCAAGCATCGTCTTTATGCTCACATACAATGGGACAAATATATTGTTCATGGGAGATTCTGAATATTTAGCCGAAGAGGAACTCTTAGATATGGGCTATGACCTTGATGCAGATGTGCTAAAGTGCGGGCATCACGGAAGCTCGGATGCAACAACAGAAGCTCTTTTAGAAGCCGTCACACCGGAAATTGCGCTTATAAGCTGCGAACTTGACGGAGAATATAACCATCCTCACGAGGAGACCCTTAAACGCCTTGAAAATATAGGCGCCACCATCTACCGCACCGATAAGGACGGAACCATAGTCCTTAAATTCTATGGTTCAGATTCACATGAAGATGAAGAAATCGAGACGCCCGGCAAGGAGGATGCTTCAGTTGAAAACTATCCCGAGCTTCCGGACAACATTTATGTAGGAAATAAAAATAAAATGCGCCTCCATAAAGCAAGCTGCACTTCCCTCCCCAAGGAGAAAAACCAGGTGCTTTTTGAGACGCTTGATGAAGCTATGAAAGCGGGCTTTACAGAGGATAACGAGTGCCCTAACTGCAAGCCCTTTGGGTAAGCACGAAATATTTCGAAATGCCCAGCCGTCCTTGCCACATGCAGCAAAACAAACTGCCCGGCCGCTACTTATATCACCTGCACCTTACTGCAACCCTGCCGCTCCGACTCATAGTGCAGGTAAAGAGGGTTAACGGATACCCGCCGCTTTTCATTCCCTCTACATCATTTCCGTCTATGGTTTCCAGTTTTTTCACAGTATAAATATATTCAGATCCGTCTAAAGTCCTAAACATAATCTCATCCCCTGGCTTTAAATTCTTAATACGTCCAAACTGCGAGGACATGTTGTGGGCACAGATGATAAAATCATTAGTTTCAACGCTTCCCGAATATCTGCACGGAGAGACCCAAAGACCTGAATCCGTAGTGCTGCTCTGCACCGGAAGCTCTAGGTCAAGAGAGTCTATATAGAGAACTCCGATATATTTTTTCCCATCAAGAAGAACCTTAGGAACGTCCTCACCTGAAGAGTCATCTGAAGTCTCATCATCAAGGGGCTCATAAATAACCGTGCCTCCTCCCATCTGCTTTATCACGCTATCAGAAGCCTTAGAAGCTATCCGGTCCATAATGATATTTGCTATAAGAAGGATTAGGGCAAGGGCTATTAAAGCAAGCCCTGCGATGAAGACAATCTTCCATTTTATGCCTGATTTTTCTTTATGCACTTATGTCTTTTCTCCTTTGAAGGGTCACGCCGCTCCGAATCCTTCCTAAATAACATAAAGGCCGATACACCACAGAGTAAGATACCCGAAATTCCAAGAACTATAACCCAAACCCAGGGAAGTCCCGTCTGGGGAAGCTTCTGGGATACTATTGAAGGCACGGGGATTGAAGGTGTCTTAGGCGTATTAGGCACCGGATCATCGGGATTAACCGGGTCATAGGGATTAACCGGATCATCCGGATTAAGCGGCGGCACATAATCATCGCATCTGTTAGTTACATTGTAACCGTTTATGGTAGTCTTATAGCCCGGAACCGTATCCTCTTTGATGGTATAGACTATATCCTTTCCGTTTTCACTCTTACGGAGTCCCTCATATTTCCACTGCCACTTGCCATCCGCATCGGGAACCACATTATCGATCAGCACCTGCTCACCATCAGCATAGAGCCTGATAGTAATAGATGAAGGTCTTCTTGACTCATAGCCTGTATCTTCCCAGGTTTTAGATCCTGAGATACTTATGTACCCGAGGATGTGCGTATTGGTAATGGTATAGCCATTAAGCATACTGCCTGAAATTCCGCTGGTATAGTAGGCCTTAAGGTTATCATCCATTACCTCTTCAACCGAATAACTGTACTCATATTTCGTCCCCGTGTTTTCATCCGTAAAGTACATTGGAAGTTCTGTAAATATATCAGTCCAGCTATTCCCGCTTGAAAGTGTCAGAGTTCTTCCTTCTACAGCAGCCCAGTTCTTATCGCCGTACTTAGAAAGAAGCTGCACCTTAACAGAAGAAGACCTGTAGCCGTCTGCATCATTTGCATCATCCCAGATCTTACTTACGCTTAAGCTGGTATTTCCCTCAGAGTACTTATTCGTAATGGTAAATCCATCATCAGTTGCCTTAACAGTCGTTGAATAGTTAGGCACTGCATCCTCGGTTACGGTGTAGGTTATTGTCTTACCGTCATTAGTTACCGGAACATCCTTAAAGGTATAGGTCCAGTTACCGGAAGCATCTGCTTTAACCTCAACGCTCTCCACCTCAATTCCATCTGCTAATAGATTTATTTCAATCTCAGAAGGACGTGCATTAGCTGTATCTGTATTATCATCCCATACCTTTGTGACCTTGATATCCTTAGTCTCGGGCTTATGCACGTTAACTATGGTGAAGCTGTTGCCTCCGTTTGAATTATTAACTAAATATGAGGTATAACCTGTGATCTCATTTATTGAAATGGAGTAGGCTATCTCTTTACCGTCTGTATCATTTTTAGGGAGGTTCGAAACCGTTGTGGTCCAGTAATCATCCTTCTTAACCGTAACTCCTTCCTTCCACTCATCATCAGCCAGAAGCTCGACACTGGTCTCAGAAGGGCGCAGGCCGTCCCTGTCATTTTCATCATCCCAGATCTCCGTGATGTTGACGAAAGTATTATCCGGATCATACTTATTGACGATCTTGAAGGTCTCTCCGGAATCATCACTCTCCGTACGGGTTATCTTAGTGGTATATTTATCCACCGCTTCCTCGGTCACGGTATAGAGGATCTTCTCTCCGTTTTCATACTTAGCAAGGGTACCGAAATCAAATTCCTGGGTATCTCCGGTGGTAGAAATATTCAGAGTGTCTACCTTCACGCCATTAGCAAGGAGATTTAATGTAATGACATAAGGACGTACTCCATAGCTGTCATTATTATCATCCCATTCCTTGGTTCCCTTCACAGTGACGGTTTCGGGAGTGTGCTTGTTAGTGATCTTATAACCATCAGTATCGTTACCTTTGATCTTAGGATCTTCATAGCCCGTAACCTCATCCTCCGTAATACTGAATACCGGATCAGCTTCACCGTAAGTCACACTTACTCCGAAGGTACCTGTCCAGTTATTTGAAGGACAAAGAGATATGGGATCACAGCACTCAGTGCCATTCTTATATAAATGTACTGTTACGTGGTTAGGGCGCACTCCGTCCCTGTCGTTATCATCATCCCAGACCTTGCTCACGCTTATGCTTCTATAGGTAGGAGAAACATAGGTGTTCTTGATATTATAATCGTCATACTCAGTCTTATAGCCTAATACGGCATCCTCAGTAATTGAGTAGGTTATCTTCTTTCCATCCTTATATGCCGGAAGATCTGCAAAAGAATATGTCCAGTTGCCTGATGCATCAGCTGAAACTCTCGTATCCTTAATCTGTGTTCCGTCTGCTAAAAGATTTACCGTAATCTGACTGGGACGCTTCTTTGCTTCATCATCATTATCATCCCATGTCTTTACACCGCTTACGGTTATCGTTTCAGGCGTATGACTGTTTAATATAGATACAGAATATCCATCATCTCCATACGTATACGTAGGTGTATAGCCTGTGGGTGTAATCTCTTCCACGGTATACTTTTTGTCCGCTGAAAGAGCCGTAAACTCTCCCTCCCAGTTATTTGCATCCGAAAGGGTTAAGCTTTTACCTGTATCTGAGTTATCTTCCAAAAGCTTTACCGTAACAGAAGAAGGCCTTAGGCCATCCTGATCATCACCATCAGACCAGGTTTTGCTTACCTTCAGGGTGGGAGCATAGGTATTCGTTACATTGTATCCGTTCACTTCGGTCGTATGATTTTCAATAGGATCCTCTGTGATGGTATAGACGATTTCCTTTCCATCCTTCCTCTTATGGAGGTTGTTATATTCCCACTTCCATCCGCTGCTAGCGTCCACATTGTCGACAATTATCTGTTCGCCATCAGCATAGAGCCTTATGGTGATGGACGAAGGCCTCTTAGAATATTTATTGTTATCATCATTCCAAGTCTTTGAGCCCGATATATTTACCGTTTCTGCTGTGTGTGAATTGGTTATGGTATAGCCATTTAACATACTGCCTGAGATTTTGCAGGTATAGTTTGTCTTAAGGTCATCATCCATTGCCTCTTTAACCGAATAGCTGTACTCATACTTATTTCCGGCATTATCCGTATAGTATATGGGAATATCAGTGAAGGTATCAGCCCAGTTATCAGCGTTTGAAAGTGTCAGGGTCTTCCCTTCTACTTGAGTCCAGTCGGTACTACCGTACTTTGAAAGAAGCTGTACCGTCACTGAGGAAGGTCTGTAGCCGTCTACATTATCCTCATCATCCCATATCTTACTTACGCTTAGACTGGTATTTCCTTCAGAGTATTTATTGGTAATGGTATAGCCGCTTATTGTTGTTGAATAATTGGGGACAGCATCCTCTGTGACAGTATAGGTTATTATCTTACCGTCATTTGCTACAGGAACATCTTCAAAGGTATAGGTCCAGTTACCCGAATCATCTGCTTTAACCTCAACGCTCTCCACCTCAACACCGTCTGCCAAGAGATTTATCTCGATCTCAGAGGGACGCGCTTTAGCTGCATCATTATAATCATCCCATATCTTTGTAACCTTGATATCCCTGGTAGAGGGCTTATGCACGTTAACTATGGTGAAGCTGTTGCTTCCGTCTGAAGCCTGCGTCACATACGAGGTGTAAGAAGGAATGCTGTTTATTTCAAGGGAGTAGGTTATCTTTGTACCATCGGAATCAGTCTTGGGAAGATCTGTTACAGTCTTAGTCCAGTAATCATCCTTCTTAATGGTAACTCCTTCCTTCAATTCTCCATTAGCCAGAAGTCCGACGCTAACCTCTGAAGGGCGCAGTCCATCCCTGTCATTTTCATCATCCCAGATCTCAGTAATGTTGACTGTAGTGTTATCCGGGTCATATTTATTGACGATCTTGAAGGTTTCTCCGGAATCATCACTCTCCGTGCGGGTTATCGTGGTGGTATATTTATCCACCTCATCCTCGGTTATGGTATAGAGGATCTTCTCTCCGTTTTCGTACTTCTTCTGTGCATCAAATCCAAAGTCCTGAGTATCTCCTGAAACAGAGACAGTCTTAGAAGTTACCTTCACTCCATCAGCAAGGAGGTTCAATGTGATGGTGGAAGGGCGGGCATTGTTTTTATTGCTTTCATCATCCCATTCCTTGGTGCCCTTAATGGTCACAGTCTCAGGAGTGTGGGAATTGGTGATGGTGTAGCCATTGTCTGCATCACCGCTGATTGTAGGATCATTATAGCCCGTAACCTTATCCTCTTTGATACTGAAGGAAGGTGTTGTGTCGTTATTAATATAAACTCCAAAGGTTCCTGTCCAGTTATTTGAAGGACAAAGAGATATGGAATCGCAGCACTCCGTGCCGTTATTATATAGATGTACCGTTACGTGGTCAGGACGCACTCCGTCCCTGTCATTATCATCATCCCAGACCTTGCTGACACTTATGCTCTTATATGTGGCTCCTACATAGGTGTTTTTGATATTATAATCATCATACTCTGTCTTATATCCGACTACCGCATCCTCTGTGATGGAGTAGGTTATCTTCTTTCCATTTGCATATACAGGAAGATTCGTGAAGGAATATTTCCAACTTTCATAGGAAGAAACTGTCTTTTCCTGTATCTGCTTTCCGTCTGCAAGAAGATTAACTGTAATGGATGTAGGCCTTTCTGACTCATGATCGGAATCATCCCATGTCTTTATGCCGCTTACCGTAGTCGTTTCGGTGGTATGCTTATTCGTTATGGTCCAAACATACCCGGCATCATCCTTGCTATACTCCGGGGTGTCATATCCTTTCTGGGGGCTCTCATATAACCAGTAATTCTCAGACAATGACAGGCCTGTAAACTCTCCCTCCCAGTTATTTGCTTCCGACAGAGCGATCTTCTTTCCGGTATCTCCACTGTCTGACATGAGCTTAACAGTAACAGATTTGGGTCTTATACCATCCTGGTTATTATTATCGCTCCATACCTTTTTAACAGTAACAGTCGGGATAAGGGTATTCGTCACATTATATCCATTAACCTCGGAGGTATAATTATCAACCGGATCCTCAGTGATGTCATAGTTGATCGCATCACCGTAAGAATCATATACATCCAAGTCTTCAAATTTCCAACTCCAGTTATCAGAAGCTGTAACCGTCTTTTTATCCTTCTCAACTCCATCTGCCCAGAGGTGAATTGTTATAGAGGAAGGTCTCTTGCTATATTTATCATCAAGATCAACCCAGGTCTTAGAGCCCTCTACAGTGGAGGTCTCCCTGATTATGCTGTTCGTTATGGTAAAGCCCTTGGAGGCATCCCCGGATATGGTATTTTCATAGCCGTCAGGAACAGGTTTCTCAATAACCGTATAGGTTATCTTATTCCCACTGCTATCATAGACAGCAAGGTCATCGAAGGTAATTGTCCAATTATTGTCTTCTGAGAGTTTCTTTGACCGATTTGCATCTTTACCATTTGCCAAAAGATTCACCCAGACGCCTGTCCTTTTCCCTGCAGCATCATTATCATCATCCCAGGCCTTGGTAACCAATACTGAAGTCTTTCCGGGATTATATTTATTTGTAATAACATATGTTATTGATTCAATTTTCCCGCTTGTGCCTTTATTTTCTGTTCTTGTATAGCTCGTGGTATAGCTGCTGATGGCATCCTCGGTTACTGTGTAGGTAATCTCTTTACCATCTGAAGCCGCAGGAAGGTCCGTAAAGCTAAAGGCCCAGTTATCAGAGGCTGATACGGTCTGCCTTTTTATCTCCGTACCATCTGCAAGAAGGCGCACGGTTATCGAAATAGGTCTTGCACCCTTCGCATCTTCATCATCATCCCAGGTCTTTGATCCTGTGACACTTAAGGTTGATTCATGATAATTCGTAACAACGAAGCCATCCTCCGCATTGCCTGTAACAGTTGTAGTATATTGATTGGCGTTAGATGAAAGTGCTGCAGAAAGAGAGTAGCTTACGCTTGTTCCCGATGTATCCTTAACCTCCCTGTTAGTGAAGCTTCCACTCCAGTCATCAGCTGAGGTAAGTGAAAGCTCATCACTTTCCGTGGAAGCGCCAAGCAGCAGAGCATTACTATTCTGGTTACTTGCGCCATCCTTAGTCAGCGTAACATTAACCGCATCAGGACGCACTCCATCACGGTTATTATTATCGATCCAAATGGTTGTAACCTTGATATTCTGCGTCTTTTTCTTGGAAGGGGAATCATCACCTGACCCTGTATATTTATTGATAACGTTGTTTCCTACATATTGGGTTGTGATATGTGTATTGCCACCTGAATCTACATAACCGTAGTTCTCACTGCTATCAGGGTATTCTGGATTATAGCCTGATATAGCCACCTCTTCTACCGTAAAACTATCCTTACTCTCTCCATCCTGAAGTTTATAGGACCAGGACCAGCTGTTACCGGAATTAAGGGTGAATTCCTTATAGTCACTGCCGTTTTTCTTAAGCTTTACAGTCACAGACTCCGGCCGTTTTCCATCAGCATTGTCATTATCATCCCAGACCTTCATGCCCGCTATAATCTTATCTTTATCATCATCCCCTGACTCCGAGCCTGACCATATATTTACGATAGGAGCATAATAATATCCCTCAAAAGAGAGAGCCTTGGGCAGGGAAAGAGATATGTAATCATCGAGGAAATTAAAGCTTATAGGGCAGGGAATATCCATGCCGGTTGCGTACTTTATCGCCACCTCAATAGCGGTTTTAATAACCTCGGATACAGCCTCCATACCCTGGAATTCAAGGGGAAGTTTCTGACCGGTGGTACCTAAGGGGCTACCGTATTTCTTAAGACGGAAGGTTGTCTTCCAGTTCTTACTCTCATCCTCGCTATTGGCCGTCACCTTGGCGATGGCAAGAGGAATCTTTATCTTTTTAACAGTGAGATCAAGCTCTATCAGGTCACCTGATACAGGATTCGTTGCAGGTGTCCAGGTGTCAGTTGTATTTTCTGCCATATAGTCAGACTGAACACGGGTATTGGCTACCACATAGGCATAGTCGGGCTGCGTGGCAGTTCCTGAAATGTTCCACATCTTATGAAGGACTATGTCCACAACGGCCAGGTTAGTTATCTTGGTCGTTACCGTACTTCCCGAGGTGGTTTCCTTATAAGTAGCCTGATATTTGGTATCGTGAGCCTCCACTGTCTTGGATGTTCCCTTGGCAGTTGTGGTGTATGTATATGAAGGAATGCTGAAATAGGCAATACTCTTCATATTAAGTTTATCCCAGTACTCAGCAAGCTTATCCTTATCATCACTTGCCCAGACGGTTAAGCCGGTCTTTCCCGAAACCTCGCGGACACGATACTTAGCCTCTTCTCCCTTAGAATTATACATGGGCGCAAGAAAGCTGGTCTTCCAGTTTTTGCTATCATCTGTGGTATCAGCCTGAATCTCGGCATAGTACTTGGTGTACCAGATCTCGGTCTGAGAAGAGGTGCTTAATGGTGCCTGCAGTTCAACACGAACCTTCTCGGCAATATCCTTGGTCTCGCCGTTCACTGAATCGGCATCCCACTCAAGCTCTACAGCATATTCCTTAAGAGGTGTCAATGTGACCGTTGTTGAATTCTCTGTTCCGGTATCTGTATCCTCTGAAACATCCTTATATTCAACCATATATTTTTGGCCATTAAGGGTTACGTACTCGAAGGACTCCTGTGACGTTGAGTCTCCATAAGTCTCTGTCTTAACATCATCCGAAGGGAATCTGGCCCGAAGTCTGTTTTCCGAGGTGGCGACACTGGTTGTTCCCTTGTCATTTTTCCAGTTACTTACAGTTGCAGTTACTTTATTACCGGAATCGTCAGTAAGGTCTGACCATTCAACATCCCCGCCTGCCTCTGCAGATATTCCCCTTTCTATATTCAGAGTAACGCTCTCCGGTCTCGTGCCGGCCTTATCCGAATAGTCATTCCATACCACGATCACATCGAAATCGTCGCCCAAATATATTATCTGTGTATCAGCTGCCTTCTCTGCATCTTCCTTGTCTGCCCTTGAAGAATCTCCGGGGTAATACACCGTGAAGGTGTTTTCAGTCTGCCCTGTTTTAGGATTCTTCTCGGCCTTTAAAATATAGTCTGTGCCAGTTGGAAGGTATATCTTTGCCGCACCCTCAGAGTCAGTTACTGCCTCAGAGTATTTCCTTATCCTCTGATCTGCAGAGTCTGAATCATAGAGGGGTGAATATACCCGCGCGCCCTCTACCGGGGTATCGGCACCGCCTTCAGCGCTGCTCTTATAAAGGACCTTCACCGGCACCGCATAGCCCTTGTGAGGACATACTCCCTCCTGAAACTCGGTGTCTCCATAGGTTACAGACTTGTGATATGTGCCCAAGTCATATTCACAGACCTTCTCACCGCTATAGTAGACATCCCAGTATTCGCTTGCCGGACCTACAACTTTTTTATCTCCATTTATGTAGTATATAGATGACCCACTCTTGTTGAATTCTGTCTGGAATTTTCTTTTAACCTTGAATTCATAACATCCCGGCGTTGAAGAAGGATTAACCTCACAATAATGTTTACAATCATAATCATCATCGTCAGAATCTAAAAACATTTCCTCCATTTTACTGTCATACCGCACTTTGTTGGCAATGAGTTGTTTATGCTCATCCAATGGTGTTTGACCGTCATAATACCAATCCCTAAAACGAAAAACTTCCGAAGGTTCAAATTGAAGCCTTAATGAACCATCACTTATATCTGAGTATGAAGAACCTATTTCATATTCAGTGGATTGATCATACTGTTCAATCGACACATCATATCTATCTGGAAGAGGAAATGGCATCAGTTTAAAAGACATACTGGCTTTATGATAATACGTAAGCTGACCTTTAGCCGAGCACTCATTACTAACATCCTTCATAATCCTCAGTCCAAGACCATATTGGCTTAAATTATTGATTCCATCGCAAATTCCATCGGAAATATCAATATAAACCGAATTATCGTTGCTATACGAATCTGAGTCAGTAACCTTGCTATTTGCAGTTTTACCATTAATCTTAAGGTCGTATTCTATTATTTCTTTTATATTGCTTGTTTCTTTTGTCTCTCCATCTTCATATGATAATGTCGTATCACCGTATATTTTAAGTTTAATTGTACCCTGTACTAAGACATTTTGGTTTCTAGAATTTTTTACTAATTCAAATACGTCATATTTATTTTCGGCCAACAGCCTGTAATCCAGGTCCGATGAACTTCCCAGCACAGCTGTTGTAACCTCAGTAAACTCATCGGCGATTATCTCAACGGCATCACCCTTTTCAGTGCAGACAAGTTTCTCAGCATTGTCCTCTTCATCAATGTGGAAGGAAACAAGCTCATATGAAGACTCATTACCGGTGTCTTCCTCATTCTCGTCAGATGAAGCATTTTCGTTGTTTTCGCTTAGTTCTTCCACTACCTCTTCTATGTCATCGCTTAGGTCAATGGATATCTTAACCTTGCCGTTCTCGGGCTCTATCTCATTGCCTTCTCCATCGAAAAAAGTATAGTCAAAGGTGATAAGCCTGATTATATTCTTATCCTCGGGAATCTGATCCTCGATAATACTCTTGATCTCATCATTTCTCTCATCTGAAACCTTCTTGATCTTAGCCGTTGTTCCATCAGGAAATACACCTGCATCAGCAGATAATTTAATGGTGTAGCCATCTACAATTTCTGAATACTCATATGCTTTAGTGCTGTTTATGGGAGATGCTGATGCGCTGGGAGTAACCGAAGGTGTTACTGAGGGAGTCACCGATGGTGACACAGAGGGCGATTCTGAGGGCGATTCTGAGGGTGTTTCCGAGGGTGCGGCCTGGGGATCTTCAGAAGGGTCAGACTCGGCAGATGCTGTAGCTGTAGGTGTTGTACCGGGTGTTAGAGTAGATTCCGGTGTAATAGTTGTATCGGGAGTTACAGAAGGAGAAGGCACTTCCTCTGACGTTGGTGTCTCAGAGGGTGTTTCAGATGGAGATGGTGATTGAGATGGCTCAGAAGACGCTTCTGAGGAGTCTTCTGATGAGTCGGAGCTGTCGTTTGCAGTTGAAACCATCTGATTTATGTCTTCAGATAGAGCGCTTATATCAACACTTGTAAGCACCATTGCCGCAGCAAGAAAACCGGCTAATATCTTAACACTTAATTTCTTCATTTATATAAAAATCTCCTATTATGGCATATTAATACATTATTTTTTATGTTAACCAAAATAGCTCCGTTTTTCAATGTAAGATATTCTGTGAATTTTATTGATTTTTTTACAATAAAATTGCCTTTATCCCCCATGAAATTAAGAGAATTTCGCTTATTTTTCGACCACTTTTGTTCGTCCTTAATCGGACAGTTATTAGCCGCAATTGGACAGTTATTGGCCGCAGTCGGACGCTTATCATCCTCAGCAATTTGAAAATACCGCATGAAATCGGTAAAATATTTCAGTAATTACTTCGATATATCTTTCGGATGATATTGTATTTTTAATGAGTGTAAAGATATGGAATATAAATCAGTAAAAGAAATTGCAGAAGAATGGGGTCTTAGCACCAGAAGTGTCAGAAGGATGGCCTCTGACGGCAGGATAAAGGGCTCTGTATATTTGGGCGGAACATGGTTAATTCCCGCAGATACCACGCGCCCCGCAGATGGAAGAACCAGGAAGGCTTCGGAGGGTGCAGGCGAAAATGCTTCGGAGGGTGTTCCGGAAGCAGCTTCAGATATCTTTAAATTTCCCTTTTTCCTTGTGAAGTCAGCCTATAAGGAGCTTGACCCAGATAATTCAGATGAAATTGCTATTTATAATGCCCAGAAGGCGTTAAACAGATGTGAATTCGAAGAAGGGTTCGCTTTCTTAAACGGCCTTGATGCAGAGAGTATGCCCTATTATCTCAAGGCAGGATATTTTTATACCTTGTGTCTTCTGTACCGCAATTCCGGGAACCTGCGTAATGCCAGGATAGCAAGACTAAATTTCCAGTTTCTTCTTTCCGGCGCATCAGAGCATAAGCCTGATCTTCTTCCGCTTTTGCAGGATCTTGATTCCCTTTTTACTGATGCTCCAAGCGATGCTAATATAAGCATCACTTTGGAAATTGACCACAACTATCATCCGGCGGCCCTCGCCTACGCCCGCTGTACTTCAATCTATCACAGCTATGCGGCGGTCATCGACAACGCCCCGGAATCCATCTTTACTATATTTGAATCCATCTGCAAAGAATATGAGTATACGGAAGACGATATACTTGCTCTCTCTGCCCATACTTATCTTGCATTTCTCTATCATATGCGCGGCGACAAAGACAGGTTTTGCCATCACTGTGAGGGCATTATATCTGTATATGAAAGAACAGGCTACTATCTTCTTACCTCTGCTTTCGTTACGGTATTTGGTCCTGACTTTGAGCGTCTTCTTGACGAAAAATGCCCTGAACTCAAGGAAAAACTAGAGGCAAGAGCAAGCCACCTTCACGAGATGGCTCTCCAGAGCGATTCCTACAATCAGCTTGCCTTCAAATTAAGCAAAAAGGAACTTCAGATCTGCCTTCTCGTTGTTGCCGGGAAGAGCAATGGCGAAATTGCCTCTGAGCTTAATTTTTCAACCTCTCTTATCAATTCAACTCTCTCCGACATCTACGATAAGATGAACATCAAAAACCGCAAGGAGTTAAAGGCTCTTATGCTCACCTCCCTGACATTCACAACCAACAGCATCGTCGGCGACTAATCTAAACTCACACTTTAGATTAGTCGAAATCAACACCGAGGGATTTAAAACATCAGGCACTTAAGGGCCCAGAATATCAGGAACTGGATGGGATAAAAAAGATAGGTCAGCGCCTTCGGGAGGCGGATGCCGGGTGCCCCATTATATTGGAATAGGAGTACGAAGGCAAGAGCACCTGTGAATTCCGCGATCACACCCATTCGAAGCACAATATCAAAGAAATGTGAAAAGAAGCTCCCTAGATCAGTGATAAGACCATTGCTTAAATATAGAGAGAACTTATATGCAAAGAAAACATTTACTCCCCAGGCAAGGCAGAAAGCAAAGAACACACCCAGGCACTTGTAGATATTATTCCTGAAAATATATAAGAACAGAATTAATAAAACTCCTGCAAAACCGTAGTTACAGAGGCTTATATACGCGATCACGCAGCAGGAAAGGATTCCGGCCACTGCAAAAATACGGTTTCTTAATCGCGAATTTCTACTCACATTTCCGTCATGGCTATCCTCAGAATCCGTAGTTAACCCAAAATCACTATCTTTCCCATCCCAATAAAGATCATATATCCATATCGCACATGCACCGAGCACCAGGGTCAGCATAACGCTCTGGTCGCTGAAATCAAATATCTTTCCCGAATCAGCAAGATCATACGGAATCTCTGAAATAAGTGCAAGCAGAAGCATCCTCCAGACGTAACGGGCACGGGACCTTGTGTGCACCATTCCTTCAACCAGCATGAATGCAAAAAGTACAAAGGCTATCCTGCCTACATTTCTCCCGAAGGCATATATAGGATCATCATCCACAAACTCATATGAATAATGATAATAAGGAGATGAAAAATACTCCACATAGAGGATTGCAAAGAAATGATCTATGAGCATCGTAACGTATGCTACGATCTGTATTGTTGAACGGGTAACTCCCGGAATATATGTATTGTTCCTGTCCATGTCTCTCCATCATACACTAAGTAGTGTGAAATAAATCCTCCAAAGTTATAACATTCGTAAAAACTCCACTATATTCATTGTGGGTAAGGCCGTACGTAGTAATAAGTGTGCTATGTATAACCATTTTCCTTGATACCATACCCGCAAGCATTTCCTGTCTGCGGAGAATAGTCCGGTAGTAATTGCCATCTACTGAAAAATCATCACTGTAAAACTTACATTCGCACATATTGATCACATTATCATTACGACTGAGTAAAAGATCAATCTGTGTTCCGGTTTCATCATCGCTTCGCTTAGACCATGCCGAGCTCTCACTGATAACTCCTGAAATACCAAGTGACCTTTTTATCTCCGGTACATGATTGAAACAGACATTTTCAAATGCAAATCCCCTCCATGAAACAACAGACTGGGCTGTATTATTTTGCTGCCAGAAACATGGATTATTTTTTGTCTGATTTTTCATAAAATGCAGGTAAAAAATACAAAACGGATCAACGAGCTTATAATGCTCCTCTCGTTTTCCCATTCCAAAGGGCACATACTTGATGATAAAATCACTTGCGATCAGAGCATTTAAATTTCGCGACAGACGCCCTCCATCTGATATTCCAAGTTTCTCCGTAATCTCTCTTCTCGTATATCCGGAATTTCTGGTATAGAGGAACTGTACGATAGACTTTTCTGTTTCCGGGTTCACAAATACAGAAGAAAATAAACGGTCAAATTCATCCTTAAGTTTTGCTGTTGGGTCAAAAAGGATCTGATCTACATTCTGCGCAAAACTCAATTCACCATCAAAATATCCCATGTAAAACGGGATTCCTCCAAAGATCATATAACTCTGCACAATATCATATCTGGAAATTCTGATCTGATTACTTTGATAAAACGCTTCACACTCATGTAAGGTAAAGGGAGACAACTTGATTTCATATGTAACACGATTATACAAGCCTCCATGATTATTGATCAGTTTGTCTAAAATCCAGGAATTCGCACTTCCACATACAACTACCATAAGATTGTCTCTATGACATCCCCAAGTATTCCAGAATCCTTCGAAGGCACGAACGAATCCGGATCTGGCTGTATCAAGCCAGGGAAGTTCATCCAAAAAAACAAGTTGTCTGGAACCATCATCTATTTTCTGAAGATACTTCTCCAACAGGAAAAATGCATCCAACCAGTCCTTCGGTTTCTCACACTCTTCCATGCCGGCAAGTTCCAGTGAATGGTAGAAATGATTAAGCTGTGCCTGCAGTAATCCTTTCGGATCTTCATCATCCGGCGAGAGTCCGGCATGTCGGAAGGTGATTTTTCCTTTAAAGGTCTCGTCGATCAAATATGTTTTACCAACACGACGGCGTCCATATACAGCAACCAGTTCAGCCTTGTTTCTGTTGTATAAACGATTTAATTCTTTAACCTCTTTTTCCCTTCCAATCACAATTTTCTTCTCCTTTATCAGGCGGTCATGCACCTTTATATGTTGTTCGCCGCCGCTTTAGTCTTATTATACTTTCGTTTAAAAGGGCTGTCAAAGTATCTTTTTATTCTACTTTTTATTACATGAAAAAGGTCAGTTACTGTATAAAACAATAACTGACCTTCATTAAACACCAATCATCCGGCAGATCTTCAAAATCAGTTCCGGTTTTTAGCGTTTTCACTGCTCTTTTCGTTCTGAGTTTTTTCCTTCTCTTTTCCTAAGGGCCATAAATATCCGCCATTTACATTCTTCTGTTCATTCTCATTTATCTTTTCCATGATTATGTTCTCTCCTTTTGTTATTTTCTAATTTTAATTTTCATAGGTTTTATCCCGTTGACGTACATATACTATCATGCACTCTGTTGCGAAAGTGTTGCACAAATCGTGATTACCTACCTCTCAGTCTGCTTCGCAGACAGCTCCCCTGGAAGGGGAGCCTTTTATAAATCATTCTTCGGCAACAGTTCCCCTGGGAGGGGA
>R03__coassemble_144_pt1 | contig 46091 bp, 34 predicted proteins | sample R03__metabat2_low_PE_074 | metagenome-assembled genome bin R03 | reverse complement strand
CGTCGATAACCCAATCGCTCAAAATCACACTTGCGAGCAAGTGATTTTGCTGCGATTATTTGCCAGCCTTAGGCCTCTTAGCACCATACTTAGAACGGGCCTGTTTTCTGTTAGCAACTCCCGCAGTATCTAAAGTACCACGAATGATGTGGTATCTTGTACCAGGAAGATCCTTAACTCTACCGCCACGGATAAGAACAACACTATGCTCCTGAAGGTTATGACCTTCGCCGGGGATATAGCTTGTTACTTCGATTCCGTTAGAAAGACGAACTCTGGCGATCTTACGAAGAGCTGAGTTAGGCTTCTTAGGTGTTGCTGTCTTAACAGCAGTACATACGCCTCTTTTCTGAGGAGCAGAAGTATCAGTTGCCTTCTTATGAAGAGAGTTCCATCCCTTCTGAAGAGCAGGAGCTGTAGACTTCTTTACTGATGTCTGACGACCTTTTCTAACTAACTGGTTAAATGTTGGCATTCTGTTTCACCTCCTTACTTAAAAAATGCATTACTATTAAACATGCACAAAAGCGCATGCTCATATATTATATGAACATGCGCTTTGAAAGTCAAGCAAAAATATATTGGTATTTAATTATTCAGCATCGTCTGTAATCTCTACAGCCTCTTCTGCTTCTACCTCTACATCTTCCTCATCCAATGTGCTTATTACTTCTTCATCAACTTTGATGTTTTTCTTAAGCATATAGTCTGTATTAAGAGGAGTGTTGCGGTAACGCTTCATACCTGTACCGGCAGGGATCAGCTTACCGATGATAACGTTCTCTTTAAGTCCGATGAGGTGGTCAACCTTTCCTTTAATGGCAGCCTCGGTAAGAACCTTGGTTGTCTCCTGGAAGGAAGCTGCTGACATGAATGAGTCTGTTGCAAGAGCTGACTTGGTGATACCAAGCATTATCTGCTCTCCCTTTGCAGGCTCCTTGCCTTCAGCGATAAGTTCCTCATTAAGGTCTTCATACTCAAGAACATCTACTAAGGTTCCGGGAAGGTAATCGGTATCTCCACTTTCCTCTATCCTTACCTTCTTAAGCATCTGACGAACAATGACCTCGATATGCTTGTCGGCGATATCAACACCCTGCAGACGGTAAACTCTCTGTACCTCACGAAGCATATAGTCCTGAACGGCCTGCTTGCCCTTTATCTTTAAAAGGTCATGAGGGTTAACCGAACCTTCTGTAAGTGCATCACCGGCCTCAACATCCTGACCGTCTAATACTCTCTGTGAAATACGTGATCCGAAGGGAATAAGGTATGCCTTAGACTCACCGGTTTCATCGTTGGTAACGATGACCTCACGCTTTTTCTTATTGTCTGATATCTCAGTATGTCCTGCGAACTCAGCTATGATAGCAAGTCCCTTAGGTTTACGAGCCTCGAAAAGCTCCTCAACTCTGGGAAGACCCTGTGTGATATCATCACCGGCAACACCACCGGTATGGAAGGTTCTCATTGTAAGCTGTGTACCGGGCTCACCGATTGACTGAGCTGCGATGATACCGACAGCCTCACCAACCTGAACAGGCTCACCTGATGCCATGTTGGCACCGTAACACTTAGAACAGATACCGTTCTTTGATCTGCAGGTAAGGATTGTTCTTATCTTAACTGATCCAGTGTAATGTCCATTAGCATCCTGATCCATATTAGCTATGATCCTTGATGCACGGCTGGGTGTGATCATATGGTTAGCCTTAACGATGATGTCACCGTTCTTATCAGTTATATCCTCGCATGAATATCTGCCAAGAATTCTGTCCTTAATGTCCTCGATGGTCTCCTTACCATTGTAGAAGCCCATTACGTCCATTCCGGGTATCTTTCCGGTTCCTTCCATACAGTCTGTCTCACGGATTATAAGTTCCTGTGATACATCAACCATTCGACGTGTCAGGTAACCTGAGTCTGCTGTACGAAGAGCCGTATCTGAAAGTCCCTTACGTGCACCGTGTGCTGACATGAAGTACTCAAGTACGTCAAGACCTTCACGGAAGTTTGACTTGATGGGAAGCTCGATGGTTCTACCTGTTGTATCAGCCATCAGTCCACGCATTCCGGCTAACTGCTTGATCTGCTGTGTTGAACCACGGGCACCGGAATCGGCCATCATGTAAATATTATTGTATTTATCAAGACCTGCGATCAGCTTATCTGAAAGTTCCTTATCTGTCTCAGTCCAGGTCTCAACAACTGCTCTGTATCTTTCTTCCTCTGTGATAAGTCCACGACGGAAGTTGGTTGCGATCCTGTCAACTGTTGCCTGAGCCTCTTCAAGTAATGCGGGCTTATCTGCAGGCACTGTCATGTCGGAAATAGATACTGTCATGGCAGCTCTGGTTGAATACTTATAACCGATTGCCTTGATAAGGTCAAGGGTCTCAGCCATAACTGAAGCACCATGTGTATTTATAACCTTCTCGAGGATCTGCTTAAGCTGCTTCTTTCCTACGAGGGTATCTACCTCAAGTTTAAGGAAGTTCTCAGGCTTAGATCTGTCAACCATACCAAGGTCCTGAGGGATTATCTCATTAAAGAGGAATCTTCCAAGTGTAGACTCAACTACGCCTGTAACAACCTCTCCATCAGCATTTGTCTTTGAAACTCTGACCTTGATACGTGCATGAAGTGTACATGCCTTGTTCTCGTATGCCAGGATTGCTTCGTTAATGCTCTTGAAGATCTTTCCTTCACCGGGCTCCTCGTACTTGTCGCCAACTGAAAGGCCTCTCTCCTGTGTCAGGTAGTAGATACCTAAAACCATATCCTGTGAAGGAACGGCAACAGGGCCACCATCTGAAGGCTTCAAAAGGTTATTAGGCGAAAGGAGAAGGAATCTGCACTCTGCCTGAGCCTCTACTGAAAGAGGAAGGTGAACAGCCATCTGGTCTCCATCGAAGTCGGCGTTGAAAGCTGTACATACAAGGGGATGAAGCTTAATAGCTTTACCCTCTACAAGGATGGGCTCGAATGCCTGGATACCAAGTCTGTGAAGTGTAGGTGCTCTGTTAAGCATAACGGGATGCTCTTTGATAACATCCTCGAGCACATCCCAAACCTGGGTGTCAAGTCTCTCTACCATTTTCTTTGCAGCCTTGATATTCTGTGAAATTCCACGGAATACCAGTTCCTTCATAACGAAGGGCTTGAAAAGCTCGATAGCCATTTCCTTGGGAAGGCCGCACTGGTAAATCTTAAGTTCAGGACCAACAACGATAACCGAACGTCCTGAGTAGTCAACTCTCTTACCTAAGAGGTTCTGACGGAAACGTCCTGACTTACCCTTTAACATATCTGAAAGTGACTTAAGTGCACGGTTGCCGGGGCCTGTAACAGGACGTCCGCGTCTGCCGTTATCAATAAGGGCATCTACTGCTTCCTGAAGCATTCTCTTTTCGTTTCTGACAATGATATCAGGAGCACCCAGCTCTAAAAGTCTCTTAAGACGGTTATTTCTGTTTATTATTCTTCTGTAAAGATCGTTAAGATCTGATGTTGCGAATCTTCCGCCATCAAGCTGAACCATGGGACGAAGATCGGGCGGGATAACAGGGATAACATCCATGATCATCCATGTGGGATCATTTCCTGATTCTCTGAAGGCCTCTACAACCTCTAATCTCTTTACGATACGGGCTCTCTTCTGGCCTGTGGCCTCCTCGAGCTCTTCTCTTAATTCTGCTGCATCTGCATCAAGATCTATAGCAGCAAGAAGCTCCTTAATGGACTCAGCGCCCATACCTGCACGGAACTTATTGCCCCAGGTCTCCCTGGCATCCTGATACTGCTTCTCAGTAAGGACTTCCTTATACTGAAGGTCACTCTCTCCGGGATCAAGTACTATATATGATGCGAAATAGAGAACCTTCTCAAGAATCCTGGGAGAAAGATCAAGGATAAGTCCCATTCTTGAAGGGATACCCTTGAAGTACCATATATGAGACACGGGAGCAGCAAGCTCGATATGTCCCATTCTCTCACGACGAACTGAAGCCTTGGTAACCTCAACTCCACATCTGTCGCAGACAACTCCCTTATATCTGATCTTTTTATATTTACCGCAATGACACTCCCAGTCCTTAGAGGGTCCGAAGATCTTCTCGCAGAAGAGTCCTTCCTTCTCGGGCTTAAGAGTTCTGTAGTTGATGGTCTCGGGCTTGGTTACTTCTCCGTGAGACCACTCTCTTATCTTATCCGGTGATGCTAAACCGATCTTAATGGCATCAAAGGTCATAGGCTGGTAAACTTCATTTTTGTTTTCTGACATTTCAAACCTCCTTAAGCCTCATCATCATCGAATGACTCATCTTCGATATCTTCTTCGAAGTCATCATCCTCTGCTGATACGATCTCACCTGTTTCCTTGTCGAATTCCTGCTGCTGATATCCGGCACGTCCAAGAGACTCCCTATTATAGTCGTTTCTTGAATCAGACTCCATAACTGAACGATAGTCTGTATCGCCGTAATCAACGCTTTCCATAATCTCGACTTCTGTATTGTCATCACGAAGCACTCTTACATCGAGGCCAAGTGACTGTAATTCCTTAAGAAGTACCTTGAATGACTCAGGTATTCCGGCTGCAGGGATGTTATCTCCCTTGATGATAGCTTCGTATGTCTTTACACGTCCTACCACATCATCGGACTTAACGGTAAGGATCTCCTGAAGGGTATATGAAGCACCATATGCCTCAAGAGCCCAAACCTCCATCTCTCCGAATCTCTGGCCACCGAACTGGGCTTTACCACCCAGAGGCTGCTGAGTAACTAAAGAGTAAGGACCTGTTGAACGGGCATGGATCTTATCATCAACCAGGTGATGGAGCTTTAAGTAATGCATGTGACCGATTGTTACAGGTGAATCGAAGTACTCACCGGTACGGCCGTCACGAAGTCTTACCTTACCATCACGAGAGATCGGAACGCCCTTCCAAAGTTCTCTGTGGTCGCGGTTCTCATAAAGATAATCCATAACCTCGGGAAGGAGTTCTGCTTTATGCTTCTTCTCAAATTCTTCCCATGAAAGGTTAACGTAGTCATTGGCAAGATCAAGTGTATCCATGATATCTGCCTCGTTTGCTCCATCGAATACAGGAGTTGTCACATCGAAACCAAGAGCCTTGGCTGCAAGTGAAAGGTGGATTTCAAGGACCTGACCGATATTCATACGTGAAGGTACGCCCAGAGGGTTAAGCACGATATCAAGAGGACGTCCGTTAGGAAGATAAGGCATATCCTCTACAGGTAATACACGGGAAACAACACCCTTGTTACCATGACGACCTGCCATCTTATCGCCCACTGAAATCTTACGCTTCTGAGCAATGTATATACGAACTGCCTGGTTAACGCCGGGGCTTAATTCATCACCGTTTTCTCTGCTGAATACCTTGGCATCAACAACGATACCGTATTCACCGTGAGGAACCTTAAGGGAAGTATCACGAACCTCTCTTGCCTTCTCACCGAAGATTGCACGAAGAAGTCTCTCCTCAGCGGTAAGCTCTGTCTCTCCCTTGGGAGTAACCTTACCAACAAGGATATCACCGGCTCTTACCTCAGCACCAATACGGATGATACCTCTCTCATCAAGATCCTTAAGAGCATCATCACCAACGCCGGGAACATCTCTTGTGATATCCTCGGGTCCTAACTTGGTATCTCTGGCTTCTGCCTCGTATTCCTCAATATGAACAGATGTATAAACATCATCACGAACAAGTCTCTCGCTTAAAAGAACGGCATCCTCGTAGTTATAACCTTCCCAGGTCATAAATCCGATAAGAGGATTCTTACCTAAGGCAAGCTCACCACCTGCTGTTGAAGGACCGTCTGCGATAACCTGTCCTTCCTTTACCTTGTCGCCCTTAAATACGATAGGTCTCTGGTTGTAACAGTTAGACTGGTTCGAACGGGAGAACTTAGTGAGATGATATTCCATCTTCTCGCCGTCCTCTGCGATGATCCTGATCTCTTTAGAAGAAACATAGTCAACTGTACCTGCCTTCTTGGCAACTACACAGACACCTGAGTCAACAGCTGCCTTTTCTTCCATTCCGGTACCTACAACAGGTGCCTCAGTGCTTAAAAGCGGAACTGCCTGACGCTGCATGTTTGATCCCATGAGGGCACGGTTAGCATCATCGTTCTGAAGGAAAGGAATAAGTGCTGTAGCAACGGAGAACACCATCTTAGGTGATACATCCATGTAATCTATCATTGACTTCGGATACTCTGAAGTCTCTTCTCTGTAACGTCCGGCTACCACCTTACGTGTGAAGTGTCCGTCCGCATCGAGCTTTTCATTAGCCTGAGCTACATGGTAGTTATCCTCTTCATCAGCTGTCATGTATACAACCTCTGAGGTAACAACAGGGTTCTCAGGATCTGAGTGGTCGATCTTTCTGTAAGGTGCCTCAACGAAACCGTACTCATTGATCCTTGCATAAGAAGCAAGTGAGTTGATAAGTCCGATGTTGGGACCTTCAGGTGTCTCAATAGGACACATACGTCCGTAGTGAGAGTAGTGAATATCACGAACCTCGAATCCTGCACGGTCTCTTGAAAGACCACCGGGTCCTAAGGCTGAAAGACGTCTCTTATGAGTAAGTTCACCTAACGGGTTATTCTGATCCATGAACTGTGAAAGCTGTGATGAACCGAAGAACTCCTTAACAGCAGCCTGAACGGGCTTAATGTTAATAAGGCTCTGAGGTGTTACATCATCAGCATCATGAGTGGTCATTCTCTCACGGATAACTCTCTCAAGTCTTGAAAGACCAATCCTGTACTGGTTCTGTAAAAGTTCGCCCACGCAACGGATACGGCGGTTGCCTAAGTGATCGATATCATCGTCATTACCAACGCCGTACTCAAGATGCATATTGTAGTTAATAGAGGCAAGGATATCCTCTTTCGTAATATGCTTGGGAACAAGCTCATGAGCATTTCTCTTAATGGCATCTGCAAGTGCTTCGCCATCATTGCCATACTCACCTATGATCTCTAAAAGAACAGGAAGGTAAACCTTCTCATTGATTCCAAGTGCCTTCGCATCGCAATCCACGAAGCTGTTAAGGTCAACCATCAGGTTAGATAATACCTTAACCGTTCTTTCCTCTGTCTGAACATAAACATAGGGAACACCGGCATTCTGGATGGCATCGGCAACATCAAGGGAAACCTTAGTACCTGCCTCAGCGATTATCTCGCCTGTGTAGGGATTCTTAGCATCCTCTGCAAGAACCTGGTTCTTAAGTCTGTTCCTGAATGATAATTTCTTATTGAATTTATATCTGCCAACCTTGGCTAAATCATATCTTCTGGGGTCGAAGAACATAGCCCTGACAAGACTTTCGGCACTATCTACCGAAACGGGCTCGCCGGGACGTATTTTTTTGTAGAGCTCTTCAAGGCCTTCCTTATAGTTAGTGGCCACATCCTTTGAAAAGCTGGCTTCGATCTTAGGCTCATCTCCGAAAAGCTCACGGATCTCTTCGTTGGTGCCAAGACCCAGTGCACGGATGAGAACAGTAATGGGAACCTTACGTGTTCTGTCCACACGCACATAGAAAACATCATTAGAGTCTGTTTCATACTCTAACCATGCTCCACGGTTCGGGATAACTGTACATGAGAAAAGTTTCTTTCCCAGTTTATCGTGATCGATCGAATAATATATACCGGGAGAACGTACTAACTGGCTGACGATAACACGCTCTGCTCCGTTGATAACGAAGGTACCGGTATCTGTCATGATAGGCAGATCACCCATGAAAATTTCGTGCTCGGAAAACTCGCCACTGTCCTTCTTATGGAAACGGACCTTGACCTTTAAGGGAGCTGCATATGTAGCATCTCTTTCCTTGCACTTCTCGATGGAATACTTAACATCATCAACGCAAAGCTCGTAATCCACGAACTCCATGCTGAGATGGCCGTTGTAATCGGCAATGGGAGAAATGTCATCAAACACCTCTCTAAGTCCATCTTTAAGGAACCACTGATAGGAGCTCTTCTGAACTTCAATCAGGTTTGGCATCTCCAGAACTTCCTTCTGTCTGGAGTAACTCATACGTGTGTTTTTGCCTGAGGCAATAGGACGTATTCTGTTTTTTTCCATTGACTTCACCCCGTTCTTAATGATTTACTGCGGTTAAAAAGACTCATCTGCTTAAAAAAGCGCACAAATAGGCCTACCACACCACAATAGTGCATCATCCATAGTACTACAAACGATATTCAGAAGTCAACAACTTTTTGGAATTTATTTCAGATTTAGAAAAAAATAAGATATTTAAGAATATTTATACCCGCGGAGAAATCCCCGCGGGTACAATGATCATTTTTAAAAAGATTACTTAAGGTTAACCTTAGCGCCAACTTCCTCAAGCTTAGCCTTGATCTCGTTAGCCTCGTCCTTAGAAGCACCTTCCTTAACAACCTTGGGAGCTCCATCAACAAGATCCTTAGCTTCCTTAAGTCCTAAACCGGTGATCTCACGAACAACCTTGATAACCTTAACCTTCTCAGAACCAGCCTCAGCAAGCTCTACGTCGAAGGAATCCTTCTCCTCAGCTGCTGCTGCGCCATCACCTGCAGCTGCTGCAACTACAACTCCTGCTGCTGCTGATACGCCAAACTCTTCTTCACATGCCTTTACAAGGTCATTTAACTCTAATACAGTTAACTCTTTGATAGCATCAATAAGTTCCTGTGTTGATAACTTTGCCATTATTTTGTCCTCCATTAAAATTTAAAATGATAAATGTCTTAAGCTTATTGCTTATTCTGCTGCGGGAGCTTCCTCAGCGGGAGCCTCTGCAGGTGCCTCGGCGGGAGCCTCAGCTACAGGTGCTGCTGCTGCAGCTTCTCCTGCGCCACCTTTTTCTGCTAACTGATTCATGACACGAGCGAAGTTGGCAATAGGAGACTGAATGCTTCCAAGTAACTTTGAAAGTAATTCCTCTCTTGAAGGGATCTTGGCGATCTCAGCAATTCCTGCTGCATCATAAGCGATTCCCTCAACCATACCGGCCTTGATCTCAAGTGCCTCAGCATCCTTAGCGAACTTGCTAAGAACTCTTGCAGGTGCGGTAGCATCTGTTGTTGAAATAGCGATAGCACTGGGTCCTTCAAGATACTTTGAAAGGTCCTCGAACTGAGTTCCCTTGAAAGCGAAGTTCATCATTGTGTTCTTGTAAACCTTGTAAGTGATACCATTTTCACGAAGTGCCTTACGAAGATTCGTATCCTGCTCAACAGTAAGTCCACGATAGTCAACAAGTACGATTGACTGGGCATCCTTGATGTTAGCGGAAATTTCCTCAACTACGGGCTTCTTTAATTCAACTTTAGCCACTTTCTTTACCTCCTTATTTTGATAGTGCCGAAGGTATCTTTAAAAGTAAAAAACCCCGACGAAGCCGTCGGGGGATAAATACATAAATAAAGTATACTCATCCTCGGTAGGAGCTATGCTTACACCCCGTTGGGTTCCTACTGTCTTCGGCTGATCTAAAAAGACCGTGTGTAAATATATCACACAGATATCCTGATGTCAACAAAAATATGACACATAACGCGAAAATCTCGCATAAAACCTCGCATAAAAGCTTCAATGAAATCCGATGAAATCCGGTCAAATCCGTATTTTAAATTTCATCGATAGAAATGATACAGGTTAATCCCGTACTTTCCAAGCCACATATCCATCCAGGAATCAACTGTATATCCGCGGTCCTCCATCTCCTTTATCACATCATCGTCGAATTCATATCCGATGAAGGCCCAGATCTCATCAGGGTCACCCTGGATATTCTGGGGGTCCTCCATAGTCACTTCATTGTCAGGATAATAATAGGGAAGAACAGACCATGCCAGGTGCTTAACTCCATTCGAGCAAAGAACAGTGCTTTCGGGAATGTCTCCCACCTTATCAAGCACAAGCCCCGTCTGGTAATCCTGGGTCTTCGTAACAGACCTGAAGTACTTAAAATCAAGAAGGGAAGCAACTCCTACATATAAAAACATACATGTAAGAAGGACGATCAAAGCTCTCTTCCAGAATACCGGATGAGCAGGAGTAAGGATAACCCTTCCATCCTCAGAATGCCAGGGCGCCATTCCTTCCTTAAGGAAAAGAACAAGCTTCTTTATGCAGATTGCAAGTATGAAAAGCACGGCCGGGATAAGCACATAGGTATATCTGAAGGCAAGTATCGGGTGGAAAAGGAAACTCACCGCATATACAAAGCCAAGCATCAGGGCAGAACTAATCCAATAAAGCAAAAGCATCTTAAGTTCTAAAGACCAGTGCTTAACTGATGGCTTTTTAAGTCCGAGTGTCGTTTTCTTAGAATCCTCCTGTATCTTTATAACAAAAATATCAGATTCCGAAATGAGGATGATAACCGACATAAGGATGATAAAGGGAAGTATCACCACCTTAAGGCGGCTTCCGCCCATGATGAAATTAATGACAACACTAAGGGATTCAGGGGCTGTCATCCAGGCACTTGCAAGTTCAGCCTGGGTCTGGAAATAAAGCACATAGAGCCAGGGCGCATAGACCAAAAGATAGCAGACTATGCATATAAGGCCCCTAAGGAAGGACTTTCCCTTATGCCGAAGGGCATAAAATACCGAAGTTACGAAAAGAAGTATTCCTGTAAATATAAGTCCAAAATAGTGGGTGTAGGCTGCAAGTACGCCGAAAAGCGTCATCAGCACCCATAATGATATCTTTGTGCCATCCTCAATGATCCTGTAGGAATAGTAGCAGCACATAAGGACGAAGAAAAACACCAGGGAATACATCCTGATCTCAAGGTTATATTCAACGCAGGATGCAGAAAGTGAGCTGATGATCACAACAAAAGCCGCCGCTAGCGACCCCATCTTTTTCTTAATGAAGGTGCACGCAAGCACGATCCCTAAAACAAACGGGATAAGGGATGCAAAATGATAAACCGGTGTCTTATACCCGAAGATATCCGCCATGAGCCTTAAGAAATAGTAGTAAAGAGGCGGGTGGGAATCCCAGTAATAGGTTCTTTCGTATATTCCATAAAGAGAGCAGTTGCGGATAGCCATCTGGGAATAGGCCTCATCCCCCCAGACCACGTTGTCAAAGGCAAGGCTTACGTTTAATATCACGGCTCCCAGGGCAAGAATATAGACTCCGAATCTGTCAAGAAATCCTATGAATTTATTGGTTTTAGGAAGTGATGTGCTTTCGCTTTCCATATATTAAAGCTCCGTTGTTAAATAAATTAAATCTGACGTTATATCTACCAGGCCCAGTCTTTGCCGGTGTAATCCTTGAATTCAAGCATTGATTCTCCTGCTCTGAACTCCTGAAGGAGGTTCATAAGTGCGTCCGCTGATTCCTTGGCTGATATTGAGTCTTCAGATGCTGCTGCCCTCTCGCCTCCCATCTGGGTGCGGAGCCATCCGGGATGATAGCAGAACACCTTGATCTCAGATTCCTTTACTGAATTTGAATATATTTTGCTAAACATATTAAGTGCGGCCTTCGACATACAGTAGCCGTACTCAGAGTCCCTGTAGCACTCGCCGATGCTTCCGGCTTCACTTGAAACGTTGACCACGAGGCCCCTGTTACGCATCATGGGACCCATATATTTAAGCATGAGCATGGGACCCATCGCATTGACCTCATACATCTTGAGTGTTTCAAAAATATCAGTCTCCTCAAGGGGAACCCTTCCTGTCTCATAATAAAGTCCCGCTACATTATAAAGAGTCTCTATGTTGCCCTTTATCTCCTTGGAGCACTTGATTATTGATGACTCCGAAGTCAATTCGCAAGGTAAGACATGCATGGTCTTATGCTTCTTTGAAAGTGCATCAAGTTCCTCAGTTACGCTGTGGGTAAGGGCATAGACCTCGTCTCCTGCTTCAGCGTGTATCTTTGTTATCTCAAATCCAAGGCCGCGTCCTGCGCCTGTTATAACTACTCGTCTTGGCATAATTATTCCTCTCTTATCTTAATTCCACTCTTCCCTGTAGCCGTCATTCATGGCTTCCTGCACAACTTCAAGCATCTTCCGGGCTGATAGAAGCTTCTGATAATCCTTATTGTTAAAGAGATTATCATGATCCTCCCTTACGAACTGGTTCTTCTCAAAGGATATTGCAAAGAAATCCTTCTTAAGCCATGCATAATCCCCGTCATCCATCTCGGTGGGCCTAAAGAATTCCGCGCCGTACCTGAATGAATGCCAGTCTCTTAACATATAAGCGTTCGGTTCCGTAAGGGCCGTGAAGGTTCCATAGGTTTCAAACTCAGAAAAGCTGTTTGATGTAAGCTTACAGGGCTCTATGGCATTTAATATCTTTTCATAGAAGCGCTCACCTAAGATATTGCCGTTCCGTTCAATCGTTTCGATGAGCTTCTTCATAATATCACATCTCATAAGCATGTGCTCTGAAATAAACGAAGGGCCTATTATCTTATGCATACCGGGAAGGATCCTCTCAAGGGTCACGAAGTAATCCTCATGCTCCTCGTGCTTAAGGTCAAGGTAGGGAGTCTCCGTATCTTCCTTAAACATGGAGAATTCTCCGCAGGGCACCGTGTCCCCGTCCCAGACCATATAATATTCGTCCTTACAAAGATATGCGTACTGCATCTTAAGGAACTGTTGATAATACCAGCCTGTTATATTTCGTGGAAGCTTGCTGCCGTTAAGTTCATCTCTTAGATTGCGCTCCATAATGGCATGCACATCATCAAAGGAAAGAATATCGTTTTCATTAATAAAGCCCACTCTCTCGCCATAGGGAAGGTCCTTTACCATTTCTCCCACCTCGGCACTTCCGACGAAGATGATCTTCCTAACAGGCAAAAATCTGACAAGCCTGTCATAATTCATCTCAACACGCTTAAAGTCATTAGGCGTCACCATTATTAAAGCATCATATTCTTTTGTATCTTTAAATCCGGCTTTGGCTGCTGCCTCATCCACAATATCAAGTACCTTCGGCATCACATTCTCGTAGGTGTATTCCTTAAGGACTTTTTGCTGCCCGGCCTTTGCTATTTGAGCGCGCTCATCCTCATGGTTGAGGTAATAGTTAACCTTCTCACACAGATCCTCGCAGGAATCAAATAAAACTATCTCTTTATCCGGAATAAAAAGTTCCGTAAGGGCTTCCTGATAGTTGCTTAACACAAAGCCGCCTGCTGCCATCACGTCGAATATCCTCTGGCAGGCGCCCTTCTCTATGCAGTGGAGGGTTATGTTAAGATTGATCTTAGAATCTCTGTACAGTTTCGAGGCTTCCTTTTCATAGGTGGCACCGTGGATAATTCTGACACTTGTGTCAACATCATTAAGGTCCTTATCGAAGGTACAAAGATATACCTCGTGCTCCTTAGAAAGGGTATTTATTGCCTTTAGGCGCTCTCTGTTTGAGGCCACGCGGCTTATTACTGCTGCCTCATAGAAGAAGCCCTTGTCTATATAAGGATATTTCTCTTTAACCTTAATTGAATTATTGGCATCGAAGAACTCAACGCTTCTTCCGCTTATGCGGCCGTAAACGCCTTTTGTTTCATCATAATTAAATATAAGGGAGTCCACTATGCCGTTTAGCTCTTCCCGGATCCTTACTCCCTCGTACTCAACGGGAGCCTTTTCTAAAAGTTCATCAAAGAAGCGGTTCGTATAAAGCTGTCCTGTGAAGGTAATCTCCTTCATAGGTTCTACCTTTACATCACTTCCGGAAAGTGCTAAAGACACCTTCTTCCCATAAACGGCAAGGGGCATATAATAAACATGCTTAAGGCCAAGTGCCCGAAGTCTTCCCACTTCAGCCTTATCAAAATCAAAGATATAGTTATTAGGGTAAAAAGCCTCTTCAGTGTATATTTCAGTCTGGGGACAGTCATATATCCAGGAAATATATGACACGCCTGTCATATTTGTTGCACGGGCAATGTTAGGGATAAAGTTATAGGAAATGACATAGTCAGGGCTCTTTTTAGTGATGAGCTTCTTAAGCTTATTAACTGAGCCCTCATCTATGGTCGTTGCCGGAACCTTAAATTCCGTAATAATGACCTCATGTCCCAGGTCCTTAAGTGCCCTGGGGATCTCCGTTAATTCAATTGCATCGGTTAAAACGTGAAGAATCTTTGCGTTTTTCATAGTCTGCGTTTAATTTTCAGTCACTCCATGTGCTCAGCATTTCATAAGCTCGGCATCCACAAGTCTTTTAACAATCGGAAGGATCTCATCCACAGGAACACCAAAGCGCTCGCTCATATCAAAAAGATCGTTCCTGCCATCCGCATAGGAGATGATATCCCTCTGAAGGAATATGGAATCATAACTTCCGCGACGGGATATGGTTGTGTAGAGGCCTCTTTTCCCAAGCTGAGGCTCACAGGGTACCGTCATCTTATAATAGCCATTCATCTCAAGGGCTTCTATCATCTTCGTCATCACGTTGAAGCTTCCCTTAAGCCCTTCCGGAGAAATATATTGAAGGTTATCATCCGAGGTGTGATATTCAGGATAGCAGTCAAACTTAGATCTGCAGAAGCACACAACGGGAAGATCAACTCCCGCTGAATTATACTGCCGCTCATCAGAGCCACGCTTATGAAAGCCGTAGATGGTATATTTATCCTGATATTTAAGTACTGACTTAAGCGCTCTGTCTGCCAGGGTGTCAGCATACTTTGATTCGACCATTGAATAATCGTAGTTATCTCCCACGCATGAGAGAACGAAGCCCGCATCAAGATGCTTCTTTAAATGTGCGAGGTTATCCCCGTGGCTAAGATAGGCGATGGCCCCTATGGTCTCCGGATTAAATACAAAGCGATAGGTATATCTGCGATTTTTTAATGAAGCAACATAGCGGATAAGTTCAGAAGCAAGCACTATTCCCGAGCACTCATTGTTCGCCATTGAAGGGTGACAAAAATATGTGCTAAAAAGGATCTCAGAATCTGTTTTACCCGGAATTATAACCTCTGCAAAGTTAAGATTCCCGTCAACAAATTCGCTGTCCACATACATGTGATACTTCCCTTCAGGAAGGGAATCAAGCATATCTTTGGACATACAGAAACCGTAACGCTCCTTATAATATGAGGTCACGTAGGGAATTGCTCCCGGACGGGTCTCCTCAACATATACGTGTTCCTTGAGTTCTTCAAGATTAACCCACTCATCCACAGGCGCTGAATATCCAAGCACGTGGAGATTTGAGTCCTTCATGTCAATTATATGTTTGCCGCTCTCATCCTCAATGTAGGCCTCACGAATTAACCACTCCTTCGGCACTGTCCAGTCAAAGACCGATGAGCCCGAGGGGATGTCGGTTACCTTAAGGTCAGGTGTGCCTTCTTCTTTAGCACCTTCCCAGGGTACCTTAATATACTCTGCGATGTCCTTTAAGGTATCCCTCACTCCCTGCCCCATAAGGCTTCTGTTATAGGGAAATATTTTCGAGGCGAAAGCGTACATTCTATCGCCTGAATGGTTGTAATAATCTGAGTATTCTTTCATAGTTCCTTTAATTTTCAATCGACAAACTCCTTTATACTGCAGAGTTTTTGTCCCTATTTGTGCTTAGAACGGATTAACTACGCTTCCGTCTGCGCTGTTTTCTTTAAAGATACCGCTCTTTTTAACAACATCATACATCTCGGACGCTGAGACGTTTCGGAGGGAGGGATCATTCATGATCTCATATAACTCCGGAATGAGCATATTATAGCCCTCGAAGGTTGCTGCATCAAAGGATTCTCCAAGCCACCTGATATCATCCTCCGTAAGCTTATTAGGATCAAAGAAATAGCCTGCCGTTCTAAGTGAATTCCACTTACGGATATTATACTCACCGGGATGGCGGGTCGTTACATAGGTTCCGTAGGTTTCAAACTCCGAGAAGCCCCTTATCATATCTTCAGGTTTCATAAGGGATATAAGTTTCTCATACCAGGTATCTCCATAAGCTCTCTTGCTGCCTATTAGGTCTGTCATTTCAAGAACCATATCTTTATCAAATACCATATGCTCAGATATGAACGAATCCTCAATACACTTCTGCATGCCGTCAAAGAGAGTCCCTATGGTATTAAAATAAGTTTTCATATACTCTGGCTTCACATCGAAATACGGCTTCCCCTCTTCATCGAAAAACTCAATGTTATGAAGCGGGATCGTATCAGCATCCCAGGTGAGGTAATACTTATCGGGACTTATCTTTGCATATTCAAGCTTAAGAAACTGCTGATAATACCATCCAAGCCTTGAATTCTCTCCCGGAACATAGCCGTCCTTAAGAAGGCGATTTTTGAAAAACTCCTTCATTTTCTTAATGTCTATAAGGTCAGCTTCATTAACGAATCCAATTGTAAGTCCCGTTGCCTTAGCAAGCGCTGTAACAAGCTCCTTAACCTCCATGGGTCCTATCACCGTCACTGACTTTACCGGAAGGAACCTAAATATAAGCGGGATATTCGACCCAACACGCTCGAAGTCCTTTTTGATTGTGGGGATGATGAGGTTCAGGCTCTTTTTATCTTCAAGTTTAGGCTTAACTTTCTTAATCCAAAAGATACGCTTATTGATATGCTTAACCACATCAGTTGCTATGTCGTAGTAGACATTTCGTGCATAGTGATTAGTGGAATCCTCAAAATCCTGCTGGGAATGTATGTAATCAGTAGGATTTATGAGCCTTACCCTGCTCTTATCTTCTGCCCATTTTCTGACCGCTTTGTTTATCTTTATGTGTCTTAAGGCGTGGTTTGCAAACTCTATGTTCTCACCTTCGTATTCAACCTCACTTCCAAGCAAAAGTATAAAAAGCGGTGTCCCGGGAGCATTATCATACATAAACTCCAGGTTATCTATTATGTCCTCAACGGGAGTTGTTCCCACGTATTCCCAGTTAGTCCTAAAATGCTCTATCTTTTCATGATCAAAGGGATACAGATGATTTACTATGCTTCCGTCAATGTAGCCGCTTTCATTTTTGGGATCTGTCAGGTCCCAGTTGGTGCTTCCAAAGTTTATGAAATGACCTGTATTTTTGTTCCGATAGAGTCCTGCGTGTCCGTCTGCAAGAAGGCTATAGCATATAACATCATATTCCTTGGTAAAAATAGATGTTTCAAAGTCATCCATGGTGATGAAATCGGTATCATCTGTAATGGCCTTAAGCTCATCTTTGGTAAGTTCGAAAGACTCCCTGATATTCACCGAATGATTCTGCCCGGTAGTTATGAATCCACGGTCGTTTACGAAATTAAATTCCGTGGTGATGTCACCGCCGTTTAAGTAACTTTCAAGGGCGCTCATATCGCAGGGGCCCTTCATGAGAATGCGGATCTGATTGCTTTTGCGGGCCTTAGCGCCCTTGCTGCTGTTATCTGACCCGTTGCCTTCATTTTCCACATGAGTTTTATTTAACGCATCTTGATTTTCATCTGATGAATATTTAAGGCTTATCCAGTCGATCACCCTGCTTTTATCTTCAGCGCTGAGTTTTTCTGCCACAGGCTCTTTAACGCTTACACCGGGACATCCCAGTATTTCAAATATATACTGTGGAACACCCATTCCCATTATCCTGCAGGAGAAGAGAAAATGCCTCAAACATCCATCACAGGTGCCCTCATCTCCGGGTTCCGAAGTCTTCTCATAACAGTAAAATCCGGCAATCCCGTAATCGCCGTATTTATCCTTAACCCTGATGTAGCCCTTCTTAACTGAATCATCTAAAAGATATTCATGCAGCACATCCTTAGTATCCCGCACCTTAGTGAAGTTTAGCTGATTCGTTCTTGCAATAAGTTCTGCGATACGTTCCTCTTCATTAAGACAGTCAGGTGCGATCTCAACTACGATCTCAGAGTTACGCAGGAACTCTTCCTTATCAGAGGATGCAGACTCAGCCACATATTTTTCCTCAAGAATTCTGTAATTAGAGAGCCTCTCATGCCCCGCGTCTGTTACCTGCAGGCCATCTGCATATGATGCCAGTTCATTTATATCAGATGACAGTAGTGTCATAATTTTAGGACAGTAGTGCTTAGCTTCCTCAAGATTTCGTGTTTCATCATCTATGAAAAGCACATTCTCTTCCCGAAGATGCATTTTTTCAAGCTTATTCTTTATCTGAGGTCCCTTATCTTCCCAGTTTATGTCATTGAATACAAAAAGATCAGCTATACCAAGCTGAGAGAGAATCTCAAGTACGTCAGCCTCATTATTTTTAGATGAAATGGAATTAATGATACCCGCATCTGCAAGATGCTTAACAAGTGCTATATTTTTAGCATTGGCATTTACTCTTCCCTCACTTAAAACGCCATCCCAGAAGGTGTTATCCATATCCCAGATAACAAGTTTTATCTTTGAAAAATCAACGGTCGGCTGCATATTTTCAGTTTGTGAAAAAGAGGGAATTTTAACAGAGGCCTCTGCCGCTATCACCTTACACCCCGCAAGGCAAAGGGGAGATATGACATTAATGTCATTTTCTGATAAGGTTCCGTATACTCCAGAAGCTACCAGAAGCACATTAAAGACGGGATTCGTAAGCATGTTGCCGAGGGTCTGAATGCTTCTTACTACGACCTCGCTTCCTGATACTATATCAAAAAGAGACTCATTGGATTCAACACCAATAATATTTGCATTAGGGAATGCATATCTTACCGCCTTCATATCTGCGCCAAGTCCACATCCAACAACAAGCATGTTAAATGCCTCATCGTGTTTATATGGGATCTGCGCTGTCACATCTTCCACTGCATCGGCATAATTAAGAACATCAAATCCGTATTTCTTTATGAATAATTCATGATGGGCTATGAGAAGCTCATCAAGGTCATCCCTATGTGCAAAGCTCTGTGACCCCGCATGATAAATAAATGCAGCATGGCATACTGCCATCTTATATCCACACTTAGCTATCTTCATGCATAGGTCATCATCCTCGAAATACCCCGGAGCGAAGTCTTCATCCATGCCGCCCGTTAGCTGCCACAGGCCTGCTCGAATAAGCATGGCAAAGCCGGAGAGCCTTACTCTCTCCTCAAGGGTACTTCCTATATCCTCAATGGGAACATTATTTATATTTTTGCCATATTCAAGGAACTCACCGGGAAGTGTGAACTCAACATCAAGCTGCTGCTTGTTCCCTGCGTAATTAGATACCGCTCCCACAGCACCTATCTTTTCATCAGAATGAAGAGCTGCGCTCATATTGATGAGAGCTCTCTCAGGAAGGCGGGTGTCATTATTAAGAAGGAATATATCGCAGTCAGAAAGCCCCACCTCTTCCGCTACCTCAACTGCCTGATTGCATGCCGGTGCGAAGCCTACATTCTCGTCATTCTCAATGAGAATGATATCCTCCTGCGCGCGGAGATAATCCGTCACCCCGTCCGTGGAAGCATTATCAACCACGATTATCTGGTAGGTATTCTCCGGAACAGTCGCCCTGATAGACTCTATATTCTTTTGCATGAAGTAGCATCCGTTGTAGGATACTATTACGATTACTGTGTTGTTCATCTATTTATATCCCTGCTCACTCTGGCAACATACTGAAATGTTTCAAACATATGCCGTTCAGCGCCGGTTCCCATCTTTGGTCTCACCCAGAGTGAAATCTTCATGTTTTTGAAGCATCGCTCTCAATAACAGTCAACATTTCGTCAATAATAGTATGAATATATCTTTTTTCATCTTCAGAAGCATACTCCTCGGAATATTCAAGGGCCTTTCGGCTATATTCTATTATTTCACGAGTATTGTTACTATTATTCACAAATTCGTTTTGGGCTAACAAAAGATATAATTCATACCTAGTTTGGGAAATATTAAGCCCTTCAATGGCTGAAAATCTAGCCTCAGCATATTCTCCATTCTGAAGTCTTATTGTGGCTTCAAGAATAAGGATTTCTTCAGTTTCAGATCCACCATTTAGCCTATACTCCACTAATAGTTTAAACGCTTTATCTAAAAAACCCTGCCCGATAAGATCTGATATCTCTTTTACAACCTCATCTGTATCCAGATTGCATATTTCCTCTTCTAAAAGAGTAGTAATCGCACGCAATGCATCTGTTTCAAATTTTCTGAATTCTCTAAGAGTCAGTTCAACATAGCCACTATAGTCTGCAACTCTAACCTCATAGTTACTAAGAAGATCTAATATTCTTAAAAGAACATTTTCTGCATTATCATCTGCCAGTTTATAGCATTCCGGGATTTTAACATCCACATTATTTCTTGCTGCACCATTCTTATTAGTAAGCACACAGCACCCACAAGCTGCTGCCTCTCTCGGAATCCTATCTTTTCCCGGATGGTTTCCAAAATCGATATAGACCTTGGATTGCAACATTACTTCACGCATCTGCTCCGGCGTCAGTCCCTTAAGTGCACGCCATTTTATTCTTGCATCAGACTTTTTTATAAATTCCAGAGTTTTATCTATTCCTTTAACCGGATTAAAAAGAACAACATCGTCTCTATCTGTCTTATTCCATTCTCTTAAATATACAGAATTGATATAATCGGAAACCTCAAATATCTTATCTCTTTGAACATTAAGTTCGTTCACCAGAAAATCTGTTGCATATTGGGATTGACTAAAATGAACAATATCCGGTCGCATTGCCAGCATTTCCAGAATTTCTTCTTTAGTTTTTGCCGCATAAGCATTATCAACGCTGAGCCACCAGATAACTGTATGCGCTTTGCTGAATTGGGGTAATGTACAAAATTCAGTCATAACTTCGGGAACTATGAACAATCCTTTTGTGACATCGACATTCCTGACATATTTAACCCTATATTTGTCCCTATAAGCGCTCGGAACAGGGTCTGAATCATCTGAACCGTTATATACCATATAAGCTTCATATCCCATAAGTTCCAATTTATACCTGAGTTGGTGAAGCAATTCAGCTCCGCCTGTCTCAAGCCTTACTGGTGATAAAACATATATTATCATTTCAATCTCTCACGTTTTTCCTTTCAATCACACATTTGTGCTCTTTAGTTTCTTTATCATAGTTTATGCCCGCTATCACTACCTCACATAAAAACACAATAATTAAAACTTTAACATATCCACTGTAGCAAGAAAGAAATCCCTGCTCCATACATCAATAACGTACCTATTTCTCAGGAACGGAGCAACATCTTTCTTTGCCTGGTCAATATCTACTGCCCAAAAGCGTCCCCTGAGCATACTTTTAATCTCATCCGGTGTAAAACACTCACCATTCGCCGGCATTATTCCGCGCTGCATCATTCTGGCAGTTAAATGCTTTAAGTTAATGGGAATTTTCCTTTGCAGGTAAAAAATATAATCGTAAAAATCCCGTCCCTTAACCCGATTCTTCCAATTACGATTGATAATGGCATCCATTTTACCCGCAAAGAGCGACGGTGCATCATACAGAGTGATTTCAAAAGGAGAGGGAAGCAGGCTGTAACGATGCTCAAATGTGGCGAAATCAGGAGGATTAGTGTCAATTTCAAATTTTATCTTTAGAACGCTTTTACTATCTATTTTTAGTTGCTCATTCGGATAGAACTTCATTATCTGTTCAAAAGTGTTTGCTTTAAGAAATGCAGATTCTACAGCACTGTCTTTTGTTTTCTTCTTCTCTTCAATTTCAACCTCTATCCCGTATGAATTAACTTCCTTTTTAAGTTCAGGTAAGTATTTGGACAATTGAAATTCTTTATCTGTCTTAAGGAGAGAGAAATCAAGATCTTCAGAAAAACGATCAAGGCCATAAAATATTCGTAATGCCGTTCCACCATAAAAAGCTGCTTTTTCAAAAAAGCCAACTCGTGAAAGTCCACAGAGGACTATCTCCTGAAGAATTTCCTTAATTGCATTTTCTTCATCTTCTATGCTTTTAATATCATAGTTATCAAGCATCTGTTTAATTGCATCAGCCATAATTCACCTCCAAAAATTTAAGCAGCAATCTTATATTTCTGTTCCTGTAAGTTGCTCCAAGTTCCCTAAGTAACTCCGTTGAGAGTTGGCTGAATTCATCCCGATCTATGCGGAGATCATCAAACATAAACTTCTGAAATTCTATCAGATTATTAGTTGGAAAGGCCTTCGATAAGGTATCACATAATGCCTTTTCGGGACTTGCCATCTGAAAATAATAATCATTATATTTATACAATGATATCCCCCATGGAAAAGCACCTGTCTGAACATCCCTGTAACTGAATCTGCCAAAATGATTCTCGTAATATTTCACCTTACGCTTCCCATATGTAGCCGACGTATATTCCTCGACACGCTCCGGAATCAGTCCATAATATGACAGTGCATACTCAAAGGACAAATATGAATGACCATATATTGCCCCTGCAAGCACATATCCCGGAACGCTCCCATCAGTTTCATAGAGCCCTTTCCGAACCTGTATCAGTTCATTACTCTCAATCATTCTGGCAATCTTATTATCAGGATATTTATATTTTTTCAATTCCTCTCTGAGAATATTAGTTGTCTTTAACACAAATTCGCACCTCTAATTGGAATTATAATCCATTTAGAGGTGCGAAACAATACAATAATTATCTCATCAGGCATGCATTCTTTCAATCAAATTTCATATTAAAAAACTCACTGTATTCTCTAACAAACTTCTCTTTCTGCACATCATATCCGCTAAGTGAAAGATATCCGCAGTCGTGGAGCACCATGGGCTTTTCCATATAAGGAATGACCACCTCGTAGCCTCTTCGTTTCATCTCCATGGACTGGGATGTGTCATAAAGATCCCAGCCATCAAAAATGTCTTCCCTCCAGGGAATATCTACACATGTTGCGATCAGCATACCATCGACATGAAGAACCTTCTCATCCTCCGGAGCATTGCTGTATAGATAGTAACTTGTGGTCTCATGAATGTGGGTCTCATAAGCTGCTCCCCATTGCGTTGTTCTAAAAAGATAATCATCCTTCGGAAGTTCCTTTCGGCCAACCATGCCAATGAGCCCTGCCTTCGGATTCCTCTCAAAGCAGGCAATTATCTTCTCAGGCATATTTTTATCAAGGATAAAGACATCATGATGCATATAAATCTTATATTTGGCATCAGACGAATTCATCCCCCTGTTATAGCCCTCGCAGATACTTTTTGCATCCCTTATCGGGATGATGTCCATTGTCATTCTCTCAGGAACATTAAGGCGCCTTATCCAGGCTTCACATTCATTAAATTTATCTTCATCATTGGTGCAGATGATGAAGGATATTCGGTTAGGATTAGTTGCTTCCATATTTTCGTTCAATCACGCACGTGTGCCCACATAAAAGCATACGACCTTTTACAATATCGAGGACGGAACCATTATATTGTTCTCTTCAATTATAACATCTATTTCTTTTGGATTTGTATCTCTGTAATATGTCATGTTGACTTTATTTTCACCATAGGCGTTATTTCTAAGTAATTCTCCTACGACATGATTTTCAAAATAATGATTCATATTCTTCCCTCATTTCCGGCCAAACTTATCCCAAAAGATATCATCATCAACACAACTTGCATTTACTATAGCATTAAGAGCCGTTTGTGAAATTGCCTTTGTTTCAATAAATGTACGCAGGGCATTTATTGGGAACTCCTCCTGGAATTCCACTCTTCGCACCAGATTTCTCAATTCATTAAATACAGATACGGCTTCCGTGTGCTCAGTGAAATTATCAAATATCTTATTATTCTCTCCGGCCTCTGTTTCACTTAAATGTATCTTTGACATAAAAAACAGCATTGACAGTTTATTGTCGGCCGCCGTTATTTCATTTAAGTCAGCCAAATACTTATTAAGCTCTGCTATGTCCTTAGATGCTATGAAGCTGTCAATTGCTTCAAGCTGCATATTTTTAGGAGTAACAGAGATTTCATCAAGGTCAGCGCAGAATTCTGCGACCCTCTTCGAATAATCAAACAGTTCCTTCGCCTTCAAATATCCATTATGGGCAATCTCGCTGCGCTCATCTTCATGGGAAAGATAATAGTCTATCTTTGCACACATCTCATCAAAAGACCTGAATACCACTATATCTTTATCTATATCAAAATACCGCTCCATTCCCTTAATGTAGCTTGTCAGGCAGAAGCCCTCACAGGCAAGGATATCCGCAACCCTAAGAGGAATCCCCGCAGTAATGCAGTGAAGGGAAAGATTGATATTGATCTTCGCCGTATTAAAAAGAAGGGGCATCTCGTTCATATAGTGAACGTACCCGCAATTGTTAATTTCGGGATTATAGGACGTATCAGATCCCGTGAACAATTTAAAGTCATACCGCGATGCGAGGAGATCGCACATCTTCCTCCGCTCTAACTGGGCCACTTTCATTCCAATTGCATGGTCCATAAATATATCAAATGCCTCAGGGCGGTACTCATTGATCCAGGAAATCTTAATATTGTCCTTAAGTACCTTCGATAACTCAGGAGTCTTCGTCTCTCTGTAAATATCAAGCCCCCAAATGGTCTGCTGGTTAAGAAGCACTGCATCAAGATACTGCCTTACTCCCGCCGGTAAAGGGCCGATCTTATCGTAGGGATTGTGGTTATCTCCGGAGTAGAGATTCCCCATGAAGGCAACGTCACAGCTGTATCTTTCCCGAGATACGTTCTTTGATATTGCAGCTTCATGTAGATTGACTACGTCGGTCGATATCGTCGCATAGGATATATTTTTACACCCAAGGCTCCGTAACGCATCATATTCATCAGAATCAAAGGTATACAGTCGGTTGAACGACTTAGATGCGCTCACGGAATACAGCGCAAAGAACGGCGAATCCACCGTGTGACTTATGTATGTTATCCCCTCTTCATTACACCATTCGGAGATAAAGATATCAAAATCAAGGCTGAAGACATAGCGAAAATCCTCCCTTTTAAGTAATTCAAGGAAGGTTTTATGCCTCGTCTCTATGTCTCCTGACATAAGTTCAGGTGTTCCGTTGATAACTAAGAAGCCCTGCTCGGCCCATGCCCTTTTAAGGCCCGGTGTGCAGTTTTCGGGGATTAGGATTTTATTCATAATTTTTCATCCTGCAAATAATCAAATGCTTTACTCAGTTCTATAAAACCTATGGTTTAAGAAAAACCCTATTCTTATTGGAACTCAAAATTTTTCCATTATCGCCTTGCAGTTCCATTAGCAGGCCCTGTTCTACCAATCTTGAAATAATGTTTTTTCTGAAGTATGAAGATGGTGTGAGATTTAAATATTCTGCTATTTCCCGCACGCTTCTCCCAAAGTTATAGCAATATGATAAAATCTTCAGATCATTCTTTCCATTTAGGATTGCATCCACATACACCGCAGGATTCTCTGATGTCTTATCGGCAATCCCCGTTGATCTGGTCAAATCCGGCAATGTTAAAGTGAAGGAACTCGCATCTGCAGATACATAAGGTCTGTACAATTCTCCATACGGCTCGTAATCCGATTCAATCTTGTCAAATCCGGAACCCCTTTTCTCCATATATCTACACATTTCCAAAATGTCGCAAATTACATCGTTTCTCCGTCTTGGTACTATCGCCGCAATGTTCTTTTCTTCATGCAATTCTCTCACGCCAAGCAAGGCCCCCGGAGAAGTAATCTCCAGTCTGTCACTAAAAATGTTTACTTCAATCTGGCTTCCTTGGATATAATAATTTCTATGTCCTACAGCGTTGACAATACCCTCCATAACAGATCGTGCAGGATAAGAGAAATATTCAGTTCTGCTATCTGCTTCCTTCTTGAAACCATTGATAGAATGATTTCTTACAAATAATAAAACCCTCTCGATTCCTCCCAGGAGATTTCCAACATACTCTTCAGTTGCATTTATGAAATCCCCGCCTTTGGATATTCCGGGCCACACTGTCATCACAATTTTTGTTCTTAAATCATCACAAGAGTCCTTAAACAGCAACGCACCTCGAGTTAATTTACCCGTTTCGGATATAAATCCTTTAGATATTAATAATTTATCTGTTACCTCGATTCCCTTAGACTTAGCAAATTCTCTTAGTAAGGAATAATCATCTGAAAAATAATTCTCACTTGTCAGAGTGCTATCAAACGGTGTATTGTCACTCATTAATACCAAATCCCTTATCTGTTCACCGTTTGCAAGATCTGTTCTTCCAAAGTTCCTGACGTAAATACCAAGCAAGCCATTATCATGAAGCGCCACCGGCAGATTTTTATTAGCCTTAACATCAACCTTTATGACAAATCTTGGCTCCGACGATTTCTTAACCAGGATACTCGAAATATCGTAATCAATGACTGGCTCTATTCTTTCCCGAATCTGTCTGTGTATCATCAAAACTGTCTTATCTGCCAACTGTTGATCAAGGGCAACTACTTTATGTGTCTTATCCTCAACTCCGATAAAAAGGGTTCCGCCATCAGTATTGGCAAATGCTACCAACGTCTTGAGCCACCCCACCTCAAGGGACTTACCTTCTCCATTCTTCCCTTCTTCTATAATACTTTTATATTCTATCTTTTTATTTTCAAGGTACGCCTCATCCACAAAATCGCTTATAAACATTGCATTTTCTCCGAATTTTCAAGATGACAATTATTTGAAATTTACTGATAATATAATTATAAAAAGAAAGAGTGAAGTTGTAAACAAAAACTTCACTCCACTTCACTCGTAACTTCATTGTCATTCACTCATTTATTCATAAGTTCTTGTCCCGCGTATAAACGCTCCATCCTTCGAATGGTTATAGAAGGTCACCTTCGGGTTATGGGCTATCTGTTCCTCAACCTCAGATATGTATATTTTGAAATCTGTCGAGGTTAAGACCTTGCCACCATTCATCGATGGTACTTCTATAAGCCTACTATCTGTAAGTTCCTCATTTCCTGTACCTTCGGCATGTTTCTTATTTCCCGGATAAGCCAGATCAAGGCCAACAAGGTGAATTTCCTTTGCTCCCATTCTGCAGGCAAGCTCTATTGCAAGAGAAGTAACTGTTCCAGCAACCTCCCACGGTTCATAACCATGAGATTTTATATACTCATTTGATTCAATAAGCCCGTCAATCGGTGCTATATATTTTTCTCCCTGATAGAAGGCTGCATATTTCCAGCATGCATATATTCCAACAGCAAGTGGAACATTTTTGATAGATTCAATATCATTTGCAACATTAAATGCTACATTCTGCGGGTCTACAACAACTCCGATATCAGGTGTAATTCCGGCATTAAGAAGTTTAGAAAGTACACGGGTTACTGCCACGATCCTGAACTGTCCCTGATACTCTTTAATGAAATCAATCGATGATGTCAGTGACGGTCCTGCTGCAACGACTATCCACTTATCACCATTAAAGCGTTCCCGTCTTTCATTGACAAAATGCGGAATTGCAAAAATATTACGAAGGAAATTTCTTTGGGCCTTATCGCAGAATCTGTCATAATTGCATGCATATGTCGAAATATCCCTTAACTCTTTACGAAGATTTTCATTAAAATATTTTAATTCCCAATCATAAATATAATAGCCAATGTATCCCTGTTCTCCCAGATCTGCATCCTCGTGATATTTTTCAAAAATATATTCTTCTGAGCCATCTGATATTATATGCAATCTATCCTCCGGAATATCTCCCAGCACACCGTAATTTAATGCATATGTCACTAGTTCAGGGCGCATTTCAAAGATATAAATATCAAGGCTCTCATCAGACAATCTATACAATTCACGAGCAAGATACCCCAACCCGCATCCCAGAATGTAAAACTTCTGCATCTTAGGTCTATATAGATGCTTTGCTTCTATCCGGGCCTCCCACACAGGATCGTTTGCGCTATGTATCAAAAGGTTATCGTCAATTCTTTCAAGAGAAAGAAATCCGCTTCGGCTGCTGAACATCCTCCAAGAACCTTCTTCAACATCAATGCCCCCAAACGCTGAAATCGCCTTATAAAGGACAGGAAGCGTTTCACTCTCAAGCCTGTCTGAAAATCTAAGAAGATCCTTCATATCAGCATGAACAGAAATGACAGAATTCCAAAGTTCTTCTCCGACAGCATTCTCCTGTTGCACCAGGTATCTGCAAAAGGAAGCCATATTTTCGCTAACCTTCGTCCACTTACCTTCCATCATCCACCGATCGTCCATCCTGCAATATTCAATCACCTGCTTAATATCAGGAATGAGCTGTGCATATTTATAGATATCATTAATGAATTGTTCAGCCATATATGTTTAATCCTTTTTATAAGAAAATCACGCATTTATATGTAAATATGATAATATTTAATTGCAATTTTTGCAATTTTTCAGGTCTTAAAAAATGTGATCTATTTACCGATTTAGCCATTAAAAAATGTGTATTTTCCACTTGAACAGATCTTAAAAAATGTGTATCCTAATCATGAGGTGATTTTATATGGACCGCTTAGCGATTGAAAAACTGAGACAATGGAAGAAAAAAGATAATCGGAAACCGCTTCTTATAATGGGTGCCAGACAGGTCGGGAAAACCTGGTTAATGAAAGAATTCGGCAGACAGGAATACGCAAAGACAGCTTATATTTCTTTCTACAATAATAAGCGCATGGCTGATGTATTTGAGATGGATTACGACATTTCACGTATCCTTATGGCTTGCAATATAGAATCCGGGATTGCTATCACGCCGGGTGATACCCTGATCATATTCGATGAAATACAGAACGCTCCTAAGGCATTGGAAGCATTAAAGTATTTTTGTGAAGAAGCGTCAGAATATCATATTATGGCAGCCGGTTCTTTGCTCGGCGTTGCATTGCATGATGGGGTATCGTATCCTGTTGGAAAGGTTGAACTGCTTGATCTCTATCCATTGAATTTCAGAGAATTTCTGATGGCTATGGGAGAAAATTCCCTTTCTGAAGCATTAAAGACCGAGGATTATTCACTCATCGACGGTTTTTCGAACAAATATATCATGTGGTTGAAAAACTATTATTACATCGGCGGCATGCCGGAGGTTGTTGAATACTTCAGAATAACAAAGGACTTTTCCGGTGTACGGGAAATACAGAATAATATATTAAGGCAATATCAAGGCGATTTCGGCAAGCATATTGCCGCCAAAGAGCTTCCCCGAATAAATATGGTCTGGGAATCTATCCCAATGCAGTTAGCTAAAGAGAATCGAAAATTTTTCTTTGGACAAATGAAGAAAGGTGCAAGAAGCAGTGAATTTGAGGTTGCCATTCAGTGGCTGCAGGATTCGGGTCTGATCTATAAAGTAAACAAAGTGAATGCACCACTTATTCCATTGTCAGCTTACAAGGATTTCAGTGCATATAAATTATTTTTGATTGATGTGGGACTGCTTGGTGCCTTAAGCGGATTGGATGCAGAATCGATCCTGGAAGGCAATGAAATTTTTATCGAATTCAAGGGAGCATTAACAGAACAATATGTTTTACAACAAATGATTTCCGATACAGATTACATGCCATATTATTTTGGAACGGAAAGCGCAACCTTTGAGCAGGATTTCCTCATCCAAAAGAAAAAACAGATCATTCCCATAGAAGTAAAGGCAGAAACAAATGTGCGCTCTCAAAGCTTAAAAGCATTCTCAGATAAGTACCATACAGAGGTGTCAGTCAGGTTTTCGCTTTTGAAATACTGTGACCAGGGATGGCTTGTCAATATACCGCTTTATGCGGTATGTAATTTATAGAATGTTTTTATGTCAACGTTACCATCTTTGAGACCATATCTGGTATTTCCAAGGAAATTGGGGCCGATGCATATTGATCTATTATTTGAAGCTGTAAATGAGTACGATCCTTCTCATATGATCTTTTAACTCCTACCACCTATATTTACCACAATATAATCTAATAGCCTTTTTCTATTCAATAAATTCCCAGGACATTGGTGTGCCCTTTTCAAGATCGAGTTTGGCGTGTTTTCCTACTACATCATCCCAGTATTTAGTATGCATTCCTTTTCCTGGACGAATAGATTTGACATTTTCTCTTGTAATGGTCTCGCCCTTTTTTATTGGTTCCACAACATAAAGTGACCTCGATCCGTTGCGTCCATCAATCTGCTGATCATTAAGCTCGTAAGTAACTCTTCCAAGTGCTTCTTCAACATTTCGAATCTGCCTTACCATATCGGCGAATTCTTTTTTATCCATTGAAAATCCGCTGTCGACACCACCATCATTTCTGTCAAGTGTTAAATGCTTTTCGATAATTTTTGCTCCAAGCGTCACTGCCGCAATAGGGACCTCCGATCCAAATGAATGATCTGACAGTCCAACAACACATTCAAAAGTCTCACTCATATTCGGTATCACTCTAAGATTCATACCATTATATGGTGTGGGATATGCAGAAACGCATTTAAGCAGTGCAATATTGTTATTCCCTGTATCTCTACAGGTCTTTAGAGCAAGCTCAATATCCTCAAGCCTCGCTATTCCGGTAGATATAATGATCGGTTTCCCGGTAGAAGCACATTTCTTTATTAGAGGAATATCATTTATTTCATACGATGCTATCTTATAGGCCGGAATATCCATATTTTCAAGGAAATCTACTGCTGTTAAGTCAAAGGGTGTAGAAAAGAAATCAAGTCCTACTTCTTCAGCATATTTTTGCAAATCCTCATGCCATTCCCATGGTGTGTATGCCTTCTGATAAAGTTCATAGAGTGTCATTCCTTCCCACAGACTGCCCTTTCCTGTTTGAAACTCTTCATTATCACAGTCAATAGTGATCGTATCAGCTGTATAGGTTTGGATCTTTATGGCATCAGCTCCTGCTTCCTTCGCTGCATAGATGATATCTTTAGCCCTCTGAAAATCCATATTATGATTTCCGGACATTTCCGCAACTATATATGAACTTGAATTATTTGAAATTTCTTTATTTCCTACAGCTATACCCATGTTCTCTTCTCCGTTCCTTTGATCTTTGCTCCGTTAGGCGACTGATTTATTATCTCAACCTCGGGGTATTTGCTAAGAAGCATTTCAAGATTCATAACATAATTTGCAAACTGCTCCGTCGAATGAACCTCTTCCCCATTTACATCTTCGACCTTTATCATACCCAAATCATTAACTTCAGTACTATTTATCACCCCATCTGCATGGGTTTTATTTCCAGGATAGGCAAGATCAAGTCCCACAAGATTTATCTTTTTTGCCCCCATGTTTATCGCAATAGAAACCGCAGATGTAGCAACATTCATTCCATGTTCAATGAACTCATCTTTGAATTTTTCTGTAACCCCCGGTACTTCCTTTTCTTGCAATCCGGGAACCAGATATTTTTTCCCTGTATACAATTCTCCAAATCTCCAATTTGCTGTCACTGCCATAAGCAGCGTCGTTCCATCATATCTAAGTTCCTTAAAGGCGTTATATGTATGACTTTGCGGATCAACTACGCAGCAAAAATCAGGGAATATCCCGTTATCAATAAGTTTCTTAAGAACTGGCTCAACGCATATAAGCGTCTTTCCCTCGCGTTCCGTTTTCAGCCTGTTCATATAAAGGTTTAAAGAAGGACCGGCCGCCACAACAATCCATTCCGAATTAGTCTTTTCATCATCAAGGGCTTTAAATGTTTCTTTAACATTAAAAATATTCCTGTTAAAATTAATGCAATTAATATTTTTAAAATCCCTACGGGTTCTATTGTTCATTGCAGTGTATGAAACTATTTTTTTGCCTGTTTCAGACAACACGTCCCTTACATCATCCAAAATGTAATCCATAACTGCGCCTGCTCCTTCAATATCATCTGAATATTTATCAAGAAGCTCTATTTCATCATTATTTACATATATGTGCAGTTTATCCTCAGGAATCCATGATAAAACGCCATAATCAAGAGCATACTGAACCAGCGTTTCATCGTTATGATAAATATATATGTCCGCACTGCAATCAGAGATATTGAAAATCTGCAATGGCAGATATCCCAATCCGCACCCCAGAAATTTATAGGCTAAATATCGTTCATCATACAATTCTCTGGCAGCAACTCTGCCCTCACCCATAGGATCAATCATGCTGTGAAGGTGTCTGCTATCACTAAGCCTTTGCAGAGACAAAAATCCGCTTCTGGAACTGAATATTCTATAATTGTTATCAGCAACATCTATCTTTCCCCATTTTGAGATTGCCATATAGGCCTTATCAATTATAATATCCAGACTATCTGCGAAGAGTATAATATCTTCCTTTCCATGCTGTACCAATCTACAATTCTTTTGAATTTCGCCATAAAGAACCCTTCCAGCACCATCACATCGTTTTTCCGCCTCTTCACAAAATTCGCCCAGGAGCGCTTGTATCTGTCCCCATTTAACCATAAGCCTATGTGGAGAATTTGCATAAGCTTCCTCCTGAATTTCCTTAAGACAAGGAATAATCTGAGCATAATTGTATATTTCCGAAATAAAATCCTGCATTTTATATACCTGCTTAATATTTTGAATTAAAAAAGGGATTGGCTTTCACCAATCCCTTAAATTGTGTCGTATTCGTAACTACCTGATTACTGAAGAAGTGACAGTACACCAGAATTAGCCTGATTGGCCTGAGCAAGCATAGCCTGACCTGCCTGAGCAAGAATATTATTGTTAGAGTACTTAACCATTTCAGTTGCCATATCTGTATCACGGATAGATGACTCAGCCGAGGTTGTGTTCTCAACAACGTTATCCAGGTTGTTGATTGTGTGCTCAAGTCTGTTCTGGATAGCACCAAGATCTGATCTTAATGAAGATACAGACTTAATAGCAGTCTTAATAGTTGAAAGAGCACCCTTTGCACCATCTGCTGAAGATACAGACACTGAACCAACACCGATTGCCGTAGCCGTCATCTTGCTAAGTTCAACTGATATCTCATTACTAGACTCAGTACCAACCTGAAGTGTTATTGTCTTACCTGATGAAAGAAGTCCCATCTCATTGAAGGTTGTGTCATCAGCAGTTCTTGAAATTTCTTCCTTAAGAGCATCAACCTCTGACTGGATGTATGCACGATCCTCGTCCTGGTTAGATCCGTTAGCTGCCTTAACTGCAAGCTCGTTCATTCTCTGAAGCATGTCATGAACTTCGTTCAGGGCACCTTCTGCTGTCTGCACCATTGAAACGCCATCTTCTGCGTTTGAAGAAGCCTGTGTAAGACCTCTGATCTGACGTCTCATTTTTTCTGATATTGCAAGTCCTGAGGCATCATCAGCTGCACGGTTGATCTTGTATCCCGAAGATAGCTTCTCAGTTGACTTAGCCTGAGAAGATGTTGTTAAACCTAACATTCTGTTAGAATTCATTGCTGAGAGATTGTGCTGAACTACCATAATAATTTTCCTCCGTGAATCTAAGTCACATCCGTGTAACTGCGATCTATAATTTCCATATTAGTGTAAGCAATTCCGTTTGCTCCAAGTTGTTTACACTAAATATATCGGAGGTGTTTTAAAATACTTAACCCCTTATTTGAAATTTTTTATTTATCATTACTAAATTCCTGCATTGCAAGCAAATATCCCAACACTCTCTGCACCGACCGGTCGTTCATATTACGTACAATGGATATAATCTGCCCCTCGTCCGTGGCCTTGTCGACTATATACATATCGGTGTCATCTCGCTTAATTTCCTTTTCCCATAGAAGTTCGTATGGGCTTACCTCAAGTGCCTCACATATGGCCTGTATCTTATCTGATTGAGGAATATTGCCCTTTGTCTTCCAATCGCTTATAGTGCTCTCTGCAATCCCAGTACGTTTAGAAAATTCCTTCTGCGTTATATGTTTTTCTTTTAGGATTCTGAATATATTTTCGCTAACGTTCATATTAATTAAGTACCAGAGCTTTATCTGCTATCTCTTGAATTTCTGCAATAGACAAGCCAATAAGATCAGCCGCTTCTTCTACTGTATGCCCCTTCGAAAGGATGCGAAGGATTATCTCTTCTTGGACTTCAGCTCGTCCTTCAGTCCGGCCCTCAGCTCTGCCCTCAGCTCTGCCCTCAGCTCTGCCCTCAGCTCTGCCCTCTTTTAATCCAATTTCTCTATATTCTTCTTTGAATTGGGCCCTAAGTCTATCAGATAATGCTACATATCCCTCGTCACCCATGTCAAGCACCTCCTTGGAAACTACACTGTCTTTTTCAAGAATATATTCGTCTATGTTGTCTACTGTTTCTGACAACACTTCCTTCTCATCTGAGGAAATTATACCATCCTGTTCAAGCTTTTCCAATTTCGATTTTGCCAGAGACTTTAGTTCAACTAACTGCTTAGCAGTTCGCTTCTTAATATCAATTGAGCGTCGCCTTATGTGGTTCATTAGATCATTAAGTTGGACCTGCTGAAATGGAATCAGCAAAATCAAATCTCCATCTACAAGAACATTCACCGGTTCAGCAGCAGAAATACATGGAATCGTATAACTTGTCTGATTGCCATCAGGCAGAGTAAGTCTGACCCGTATGCAGTCTTCCTCATTAGCACCTGCCAGAAAAACAACCGCTTGCCTAGGCATAACTAAATTAAGCTCGTACCGCGACGATTGCTGATTTCTTCCAACAACGGACAGTTCCTTGATAGTTTCCCTGGCAGCATACTCGTACATGCGAAGAGCCATATTGTCCTCCAGCATCTGGAACTCCAGATGGTACCTACTCCCCTCTATTTCCACATACATATCCATATATCCGGGTTGTTCACCGGGGTTCGCATATTGTTCCTTGTTTAAATATATAACCTCACTATTTTCATCGTATGACTTCGAAAATATTGAATTAATAGCTTTAATCAAAAGTCTTGGCAAATTCTCACAGACTCGCTTTACTTCGTTATCATAAAATCCCATAGTATAATGCTCCTTTTTGTTATATTAGCATTATAGCACAGGTTTATCCGTTGTAAAGTATTTTTATCCGTTATAGCGTATTTTCTAATTCCTTGCTGCGTTCCTATATTCCTCTATACATATCATCAAGCGTAAATAACTTTATTTCCCTATGATTTTCTTTCACATATTCCGTATATCCTGATAAAGAGAACAGACATAAAAAAGGATCTTCAGCATGAAGCATTTTTATCTTTTTTATGAATTTTTCCAGTTCTGCCTTGTCGAATTCTTCATTTCGGAATTTGCATTCTCCAATCAGTACTATATTTTTATCGTTTCTTCCGCAAAGATCTATCTCAACCTGCTGTGGTTTTCCTTTTTCATCCAATAGTGAATCCTGAAAATCTGTTATCTCCGTCACAAGGGGGATATTCGAGTTGCCCGCTCTCTTTAGAAGGAACTCTTTTGCCATCTTTTCAAAGATTTTACCCATAAAATCATGTATTTCCGGTTTCACATTGCTTTCATAATATTTCTTACCGTTTCCGGCATTAATTAAGCTTATTGCCCTGTTGACGTAGCGAAACCAAAATTCCAGCATGCTGTCCATCAACCTGTAATAAGGTTTCTTGGAAATCCTTTTTTCCAGAATTTCAGCGTTTACCAGTATCTTCATCGGATAAGTTATATCATCCATTCCGGCGCATATTGCAATCTCACTGTTTTTGGTATGTCCAGACGCAACTGCTGAGATTATGGAATTATATATGGCAGGATTTTGTCTGTCTCCTGTAATTACCGTCTTTATCTGTTCCTCTGAAAAATATCCTCCCAAACTGTAAAATTGTTCAACTATATTTTCATCCAACGACAATTTTACATCAAACTGCTTTATGTACTTCGCTACACCACCTGTCAATCCATATATTATGGCTTTTTCTTCATTAGTATATCCATCAAGGAAGAGTGCCGTCTCCTCATAGTCAAACGAACGGAGTTTTAATGTCAGATTACTTCTGCCGTATAGCGGTGCACTTTCTGCCAAAACCTCATCCTTCATAAATCCCATCAGGGAACCGCATATTACGAAAAATAAATTAGTATCCTTCCAATTATGATCTATCTGCTTCTGCAAAACTGATTGTATATACGAACACTGCTTCACAAGATAAGGATACTCATCTATAAAAAATATGATTTTCTCATTTACAGCATACTTTCCTACGAAGTCAAACAGTTTGTCAAAGTCTGGAAAATCAATCATATCCCGCATTTCGGGAGCAAGCGCCTCAAGCACGGTATCCTTCATTAAAGATAAAAGGGCTTTTTCATTCTGCTCCACTGCCGTAAAGGATATTGACTTGCATCTCTGTCTGCCAATAAACTCATTTACAAGCATAGTCTTTCCTATACGCCTTCTTCCATAGATGACAGCCATGGCAAAGGAATTTCTATCATATAATTTTTGTAAAATATCGAGTTCTTTTTTTCGTCCTCTAAATTCTTCCATCCATACCTTCTCTTAATACAATTATTACCGAAATACATTTCGGCGAAATTCATTTCGGTAATACTGATTATAGTATAGATTTAATATTTTCGCAAACCCCTGTTTTATCCCACCAGGTCCTTCACCTGGCACCCCAGCGCCTGAGCCAGGTTCATCACCACCTGCACCCCTGCGCTTTGGATAAGTCATTCTGTCCCTGCTCGTACAACTGGATCATCCGCAAACTGACCCCGGATTTCTCGCTAAGAACCTTCTGCGTCAGGTTTGCATATGCCCTGATACGACGCAGCCGATTCTCCTCCAAGTTCTCACGCTCTATCCGAATCGCATCCGCAGCATCAATAAACTTCCACGGGTCCGCCTCGTGCAGCACATACATCCCGTAGACTTTTTCCGCATCCAGCCCCAATTCTGCGAGCCTGGCAAACCTGATGTTGCGTTCCCACTGATACCGGGCCAAAATCCATCCCACCCAGTATTCTCTGGTACATTCAGCAAAATTCGACACCTTCGTATCCACCCATTCTCCTGTGCGGCAAAAATCACCTCCCGCGCCAGCTCAATTCCGGACATTCCGGCAATATATTTGACCGCTCCGTGTTCGAAGGCTTCCCCAATTTTAGAGGAATAAAACATCTGCCAAAAGTGGTTGAGTTCATAGTTTAGATCGTAAACGGCATACTCCAGCATTTCGCCCAAATGAGTCTGTGCATCATCAAGATAGTTCTCTGAATAAGCGTACATCATCATTCCTCCATTCATCTCTAAGTACGTCGATTAGATATGCGCCATGCAGATCAGTTTTGCGCTCAAACGCTCTCTTACTTACAATTGCAATCGGTTCCCCCAGTTCGCCCAATCCCATCGTTTTTCCAAGCTGTTCCACCGTAATGATATTATTAAGGAACGCATTTGCGAAGGAAAAAAACGAATCATCTGCACGATAGCCTCTAATAACATCATATTTTTTATAAGGAATGCCAAAGGTTCCTTTAATATACTGATATCCCGCTTCCGCAATCTCAGTCTTCAGAGAAAACGTCCTGTTTTCAAGCAAAATCGCCAGCCAATTAAGGATATGATAATCTCCGCCATTTAAATTAAGCACTGTCAAGCCTTCCATATCCAGTTCGTAACAATTCGCATACCCATTCATCACACTCGGGCAGGCCCACTCTTTTGCCATTTCAATATCCGGCGCGCAATAAAAAATTCTTCCGTAATCATTGTGAAGTTTTCCACCACCATAGACAGGCTTTTTTATAATATGATCTGAGCCGTGATAGATTTGTATTTTATTCGATGTATCACAATCTGGCATAATTAACTCCAATCAAATATGACTATCGGTTTGCCGATAGTCATATTATATCGTCAAAACGATAGTCCGTCGATGTTGTGTTCCAATCTACCGATCAGAAATTTACAAATCTACCGATTGGATTTTTACAAATTTACCGATTGACTTTTTACAACTCTATTTTTCTAATTACAAATTCGTTTTTAATTGCCTGATCTATTTTGTCTAACTCTATAGTTTCATTTTCGTCAATAATGAAGTACCCTCTTCCCATAATTGATTTTCCATCGGTGACGCACTCCATTATGTCTCCTTCCTTTATCAAACAATTCCATTCTTTTAGCGGGTATTTTCCCATTAAATATTTTTTATCCGGAATTTTTTCGACAATGCATTTCTCAAAATCAAAAAAGACCATTTTCATTGTCTTAACAGCATCTCCTTTGAAGCAATATTCATCCCCAGTTAAATACTTAATGAATTCCGCAATCATGTCCACCCCCGTTGCATAAGGCACAAATACGCTATGCATACTATGTCCCGAAGGTCTTGGTGCCATTTCGATAATGTTCACTCCATCTTTGTTAATAATCATATCAACATGGATTAAGCAATCATCGTAGTTTAACGCCTCTACGGCATTTATAATTTTATCATATACGATTTTATATATTTCATTATCATAGTCTATGGCATAACTTGAAATAGCTTGGCGATTTGGCAAAGGGGTTATCTCTTTTTTCCGTATCAGCGTGATGAATAATTTTCCTTCTACAACAGCACCATCAAGGCTATATTCTTCGCCCCCCCCAAACATCTGTTCGAGTACAAAATCCTCCTCGATTGTTTTTAAAAACATATTTGCCGCTTTCAGCTCTTTATCATTATTAACGAATATTACATTACGACTTCCTGACCCAAATCTCGGTTTCATTATTGATGGAAATTTTATATCTTTTTCAAAATGATTTTTATTCACTAAGAAACAATCTATATCTCTTAAGCCTGCCTCTTTTAAAATATTGTGAAATTTGTACTTATCCGTGCTATTTTCAGCCGCCTTAAAGTTGATTCCTTTAAGTTTAAATTTATCATTTATATAACCTGCAATTGCCAATATTCTGCCAACCGGCACCGGAAGTAGAAAATCTGGTGATATTTTCTCTATTTCATCAGACACTTTATCCCTATCTGAAATATCAATAACAATACTTTCATCAGCATATCGTAGTCCTTCAGCATCGGCATTTCCGTCTAACGCGTATACATAAAGTCCTAACTCTTGAGCTTTTTTAATAGCATGAATCGCTTCATTGCTCGCCCCTATTACAACTGCTTTTTTGGTTTCGTTAATCAATTTAAATCTCCTCAACAAAATATTTAAATTCTGCACCATGTTTTTTCAGCATCACAAATATATTATAAAAACATAACCATATAATGAGGCAAAGTTTCTTTCTTTCCTACAATACCATTTCGATTGCCAATCAGTTTGTACGCCACCTTGGGGTCAAAATCTTCTATAAAATGATTGAGCGATGCCGAAGCTGTATTTCCAGCCTTTACTTCTATCGGTACCACGGCACCGTCTTTTTCAATCAAAAATTCCAATTCATGATTATCATCAGGCTTGTAATAATATAATTTGTACCCCCTTTTGATCAGACATTCCGCAATTATATTTTCATATAACCCGCCGCGCGCATTGCCGCGTATGGTGTCGTTTAAAATCGCCTTTTTGGTCTCAAACCCATACATACACGTCAGCAGCCCGGTATCATTTATATAAAGTTTAAATTGTTCCTCTTTTGAATTCGCCATAAGCGGAATATAGGGCTCGGATATGCTATAGCAGGGATTTACCATAGATGAATCTATCAGCCATTCGACACTGCCACCGAATTTACGTCTTGTCTGTCCCTTTTCCACCGTTGAATACTGAAATTTCTTAAGTTCTTTAGCTAGCTGCTTCGGAACAGCATCATAGCACATCCTGACAAGCTGCTTTTCTCTGCCTTTTGCATGCTTTGATATGTCATCCTTGTATTCAGCTAATATGTTTGACTGTATCTCAAACACCCGATTAAAATCCTTATTTATAACAAAATCATCTACTGCTTCCGGCATTCCTCCGACTACCATAAACTCCCGGAACAGTTCTTCAAATTTATTATGAACGGATTCATGTATTTGTTCTCCTGTCCCCAAATACTGTCCAAGCAGGGATCCTGACGAAATTACATCGAATCTGAAGTCCTCAGCTAAAAATTTTATAGCGGTTCTGGCTTTGCCTTTATAGGCTTTTCTTTCGAGCATTTATATCCTCACCGCATAAAATCGCGCTCTTATTTTGCCGATAATTGCATAAAATCGTAAAATTATTCTAATCAACTGTGCCAACTTTTTCAGGATACTGATATTCAAGCAGCACTTCCCTAAGGACATCATTTGTTGTTGCATAATCGCTTACTCTGCCCTCATCTTATCAATTAAGGTACTGGCTTCTAATCTGAACTCTTCAAATACCCCAATGTACTCACCAACGATAGTTTCAGCGCACGCCGTGGCCAACGTTCCGTCATAATTATGTGCCAGTTCGTTTCTGTCATTAAGCATATCAAGCCAGATGTCATCCCTTATAAGGTCAACACTCTTAGCTTTCCTAAGGACTTCTCTCGGAGAACCTGTGGCAAAATCCTGTTTCTGGCCTCATTAAGGCTGGAAAGACTATTGCAAAAACTTTCAAATCTGTTAATAAATTTTCCTTCCATATTTCGCAATATCCTCCTTCAGTCTGGGGTTCCTTATAGCATCATAGTCAAATATATCAATAGTCTTTAACGTTCTGATTTTATCAATTTCATCCAAATAAGTTTCCTTATCTTTAATTCCATAGGCCACAAAGTCTATATCACTGGTTTCTGTTGCCTCACAGGTTGCATATGATCCAAAAAGAGAAAGATGTTCAACCTTATTACGGTTGCTGATTTCTGTCACCTGAGCTATTATTTCTTCAATTGAAGTATTATGATGTGTACCAGATTTCATTCCGTTAAAAGCTCCAGTATCTTTAGTCATACAAAATGTTTCGTTTTCAAAAACTACATTTATTCTATCACATATCGTACTATTGGTGCGAATTTACCATTTTTCACTTCATCTGCGTCAAGGGGCTCTTTCATGCAATTCAAGTTAATTTGCACATTTGGCAGGTACGGAGCATTAAGATTCGCTCATCATCCGGTACTTCATCTCCGCCATCTTCCAGTCTTCCTCGTTATCAATGTCCTGAACTTCAAGCTCGGATACGATAAGAGCTGCCTGTTTTTCCGATATCTTTCCACGCATGACGTTTTCATATGTCATCACGTAAAACTGACCGCAATCGTGATACACCGGCTCTAAGTCCTGGGAACGCTTAAGGGCATTTTCAGGGTACTGATATTCAAGCAGCTGATTTCTAATCACCATTGCTCTCTGGGGTGGAAATGAATATTTAACAACCGGCATAAGGGATTCTGCGCCGGTTTCATGAAAGATGGCAATTGCCTGCTTTAATTTTTCCCCTGTTACGAAGGGAGCAGTAGGATAAATACATACCAGTTCTTCGAACTTCATACCTCTCTTTTCATATTCAAGCAGCACTTCCCTAAGCACATCATTGGTTGTTGCATAATCGCTTGACGTCTTTTCGCTTCGCATAAACGGAACTTTAGCGCCGTATTTTCTCGCAATTTCAGCGATTTCTTCACTATCCGTGGACACCATTACCTCATCGAATTCTCCGGATTTAATTGCCGCCTCTATGGAATAAGCTATTATCGGCTTGCCACAGAAATCCTTTATGTTCTTTTTAGGTATACGTTTGCTCCCGCCGCGGGCTGTTATGATTGCTATTCTGCTCATACATCTTTCTCCTTTATAACGACATTTTTCTACGCATCATTTATAGTCACAACATTTACGAAATCTTCATTCCATCTATCTTAGCTCCATGTTTCGCACGGTTTATGAATTCAACCTCAGGATGTCTTTTTACGAGAGTCTCTATTTCCCTTATATATAAAAGGAATTCGTTCGAGGTGAGGACCTTTCCGCCATCATTTGACTCAATTAAAACCATGCCTCTTTTATCAATTTCACTTGTATGGCTTAAGCCTTCCGCATGAGTCTTCCCGGTAGGATAAGACAGGTCAAGACCTATTACATCTATCTTTTTAGCTCCGAGTTTAAGTGCAAGCACAAGCGCCATGGTCGAGACCGTCGTACCAAGATTAAATGCACGGCCCTCTGAAATATCAGATACATTCACTCCCTCATCTGTAGCTGACCTTACCAGGTATTTGTCGCCCTTATATAATCTTCCAAATCTCCAGTTTGCGGATGTACTGATAAAAAGAGGCACCTCACAGTGAGTGTAGTTTTCCAGATGTTTAAAGGTTCCTTTTTTAGGATCAAGCACACAGATCATATCGGGAATTATCCCTGAATCCGTTAACCGCTTTGCCACAGTACTTGCACAGATTATATTTTTCTTATCCTGATTCTCCCTGATGAAATCCGCACACTCATCAAGCGACGGACCACCGCCAACGAATATCCATTCATCATTATTCTTAGATAGCTTGTATTCGTTAAACATATGATCGCAATTTAAGTGATTCTGATAGGAGTTTATCCCATCAAGTCTCCTATGAAATCTCTCTGTATATCCGTTACTTAATAGCCCTCTTATACCATCGAACGACTCTTCCGAAATAATATCTTTAACATAAGGAAATACATATCTCTTTATATTTTTATATCCGTTATACGAAGAATCATCAAGAAACATCTCTATCAGTTCTTCATCATCATCTCCTGTAAATATATGCAGCCTGTCTTCCGGTATATAGCTAAGCACGCCGTAATTCACAGCATAATCCACTATCGTTGCATCAGTATGATAAATATATATTTCAGCGCTTTCATCAGATAATTCATATATTTTCCATGGAAGGTAACCAAGGCCGCAGCCTAAGAATGCATATGCATCGGCTCTCGGCGTAAATATATCCTTAGAAAGTGTATAAGCCTCATATGCCGGATTGATTTCGCTGTGGAGCCGTCTTCCGGAATCTATATTCTGCATAGTGAAGTAGCCGCTTTTACTACTGTATATCCTGTATTTGCCTTCGGTTACATCAACCTCACCGTTAAGACACGCCGCTTCATATAGGATTTCATCCACAGCCTTTAAATTATCTCCGAACTCTGAAATTCCATAGGCAGAATTCATCATGCAGCCACTGCAGTTCTTAAGAATATTAAGCAGTTTCTTTGCTACGTTTATATCCCTTTCAGTTAAAACACGGCAGTATTCAAAAAGCTTTTTGCTTATCTCATCCCATTTCCATTTGATATAGTCACCTCTGTCAAGATAGCAATCTTCAATCAGTTCCTCTACACCTTCTATCAGTTCTGCATACTTATATATTTCCGCTACAAAGTCCTGCATAAAGCTCTCCTATAATATCTTGGTAAAAAAAGAGGACCCGTTGCCGGATCCTCTTTGGTAGCTGCAATGTTCTAATTGGATTAGCCAAGTAATGAAAGAACACCTGAGTTAGACTGGTTAGCCTGTGCAAGCATAGCCTGACCTGCCTGAGCAAGGATGTTATTATTCGAATACTTAACCATCTCAGAAGCCATATCTGTATCACGGATAGATGACTCAGCCGAGGTTGTGTTCTCAACAACGTTATCCAGGTTGTTGATTGTGTGCTCAAGTCTGTTCTGGATAGCACCAAGATCTGATCTTAATGAAGATACAGACTTAATAGCAGTCTTAATAGTTGAAAGAGCACCCTTTGCACCATCTGCTGAAGATACAGACACTGAACCAACACCGATTGCCGTAGCCGTCATCTTGCTAAGTTCAACTGATATCTCATTACTAGACTCAGTACCAACCTGAAGTGTTATTGTCTTACCTGATGAAAGAAGTCCCATCTCATTGAAGGTTGTGTCATCAGCAGTTCTTGAAATTTCTTCCTTAAGAGCATCAACCTCTGACTGGATGTATGCACGATCCTCGTCCTGGTTAGATCCGTTAGCTGCCTTAACTGCAAGCTCGTTCATTCTCTGAAGCATGTCATGAACTTCGTTCAGGGCACCTTCTGCTGTCTGCACCATTGAAACGCCATCTTCTGCGTTTGAAGAAGCCTGTGTAAGACCTCTGATCTGACGTCTCATCTTCTCGGAAATAGCAAGACCAGATGCATCATCTGCTGCACGGTTGATCTTGTAACCTGAAGATAACTTTTCTGTAGACTTAGACTGAGAAGCTGTTGTTAAGCCTAACATTCTGTTAGAGTTCATTGCTGAAATATTGTGCTGTACTACCATAAATTTTTCCTCCTTGAAAAATCCCGCCGCATCCTTGCGGCTCGTTAATTTAGTTTCGTAATCCTCTCGTGAATCGTACGCACTCACTAGGTGACTACAGGTTACGGAGCTTAGCTCCTTGTATTATATGTATCGGAAGAATTTCCGGATACTTAATACCTTAATTTGAAATTTTTGATCCTTTTGAATTAAGAATCTGATATTCACTTAAGTAACTATAACATATATCGGAACATTTTGCTAATACTTTAGTCCCAAATTTATTTTTTCTTATCCATCCTGCGGGAATCATCTATTCCCATGCCCGACATGCTCTTATAATAGCTTACTGCCACATTAACAGATCTCCTGTTCTCTGCAATGCCACGTCTTTCTTTAATAAAAGCATTCTGGACTGCGGTCTTATTCCGTTCGTCCTTGGCATTTATAGAAGTTCCCAGGTCAGTGATATCGGTTATAAGCTGCTGCATCTCCTTTATTTCTAATGAATATGCGCTTTTATTATTCTGAATTTCGCCCTTAACTCTTTCATATACAAGTTCAAAGCCTTCATCAAGCTTATCTATCTTCTGAAGACAGATATCTCTTTCATCCATTAAGGAATCAAAGCGCTCCATATCAAGCTTATCCTTACTTAACAGGTCTGACTGCATATCACAGATGCGCTTTATTTCCTCAAGGACCTTTTTCTTTTTGATAAGGCTGTCCCGAAGGGCGATCACATATTCCCTACTCATGCATTAGCCTTTCCCTGAGAATTAAGACGCATAACCTCTTTCCAGGTGTCCCTCACCGAGCGAAGATGTGTATTTACTTCCTCTAATATTTCAGGATCCTTCTTAATATTAGCCTGCACAAGCCTCTGACTTAAATATGTATATATTCTTTCAAAGTCCTGTGCAACAGGATACTTCATATCAAGGGTGATTCTCAGGTGATCTACTATCCTCTCAACTTTAGTAATATTCGTATGTGCTTTCTGTATGTCTTTATTTACGCATCCGTCTATTGCCAGGTTGCAGAACTTGATTGCTCCGTCATAGAGCATAAGGGTAAGCTCCGCAGGAGAAGCCGTCATGACCTTGGAATTCTTATATTGAGCATAGGCATTTGGTAAAGCCATTAGTAATTAACCTCCGATATCAGCCGCCGAGTAATGAGGTGACAGCTGAAGAATTTGACTGCATTTTAGCAAGGGCAGTCTCCATTGCCGAGAACTTGTCATACCACTTATCCTCGTAGTCCTCTAACTTTTCTTCGAGTTCTGATATCTTTGTTGAATAATCAGAGTAGTCTGACTTGTACTTAACATCATCATAGAAGCTTCCATAACTTCTGTAACCGCTTATCTTAGATGAAAGGGAATCCATCGCAGTATAAAGGTTCTTAGAAAGCTCAGAGAAGAAGTCAGTTACAAGATCAGGATCTGTGGAGATCATGTTCTTAAGGGTATTCTCTTCAGAAGAATAGAGGCTGTCGTCCGCATCCCCGTAAATATGAAGAGCATGCTTCTCATCATCTGCCGATTCGAAATAACCAGCCGTCTCGATTCCGAAGTTAGCAAGATAGTATGTCTTTCCGTTAATCTCTATGCCTGACTGGAATACATTCTCTAAGGTTGATGAAATATTGGATATCGTACTGTCCTTTGCAAGGACCTGCTCCTTAATCTTTTCATCCCACTTTTCTATCTCGTACTCTGACATTGCAGACTTCTCTTCATCCGTAAGGGGTGAATAGGTGCTGTCTGTGTCCGCATTATAGAGCTTATCCATCTGATTGATGATCTCGCTGTACTGGGTGATGACGTTCTTAATCATATCGTAGATTCCCGATACGTCATTCTCGGTAGTGAGTGTTAATTCTTTATCCCCGGTCTCTGCCTTCGCCGTGATGGTAAGGCCGTTAATCTCAAAGACATTGGTATTTGATGTAAAGGTTGCGCCGTTAAGCACTAT
>R03__coassemble_139_pt1 | contig 46855 bp, 38 predicted proteins | sample R03__metabat2_low_PE_074 | metagenome-assembled genome bin R03 | reverse complement strand
GCTCCCCTTGGAGGGGAGCCTTTGAAAAACGTCATTCTTTGCAGACAGCTCCCCTTGGAGGGGAGCCTTGTGAAGCATGACCTCACTATTAAGCTATAACTCCGGCGTACTCGTATCCTGCATCCTCAACCGCAGCCTTAAGAGAAGCCTCAGCAACATCCTTGGATGTTACCAATGTAACCATATTCTCCTCATGGGAAGCCTCAGCGGAAGTTACTCCATCAATAGCCTCAAGAGCCTTCTTTACATGAGCCTCGCAGTGTGCGCACATCATACCATTTACTTTGATCTTCATTTCCTTATCTTCCTTTCCTGATATATTTTCCGATTCTTTTAAAGATACCTTCTCCGGCACTTCACCGGATTCATCTTTAGTTTCTTCTATTATAACCCCGGTGACGGGATTTTTAATCTTTTTATCCCTGCCTTGGTCATACACCTTAACGAAATTAAGCCTTAGGGCATTTGAAACCACGCAGAAGCTTGATAATCCCATGGCAGCCGCGCCAAACATGGGGTTAAGGCTCCAGCCGAAGGCATGTACATAGCACCCTGCTGCCAGCGGGATTCCTATAATATTATAGAAGAAAGCCCAGAAGAGGTTTTCGTGTATATTCCTGATGGTTGCCCTGGAAATCCTAATGGCTGCTGCCACATCCTTAATACTGCTCTTCATTAGCACCACGTCAGCTGCATCAATGGCGATATCCGTTCCTGCTCCGATGGCACAACCTGTATCCGCACGGGTAAGGGCAGGTGCATCATTTATTCCATCACCTACCATCATAACAGCGCCATGTTCCTTAAGAGCTCTTATGACGGCTTCCTTTCCGTCGGGCTTAACCCCCGAAACCACTTCATCAACTGCTGCCTTTTCAGCGATCGCATGAGCAGTTATCTCATTATCACCTGTAAGCATCACCACATGGATACCCAGGTTTTTAAGTTCTTCTATTGCTTCTTTAGAGTCCGGCTTTATCGTATCCGCCACGGCTATTATACCCAGGAGTTTATTACCTTCTGAGAAAAATACAGGAGTCTTTCCTTCCTTTGAAAGTGCGCTGACACTTGTGTCATATTTCTTTATATTTGAAACATCATCCGATATCTTTTTATTAATGAAGTTCTCGTTTCCGCCTGCTATATCTTTGCCATCAAGCATGGCTGTAAGGCCGTTTCCCGGAAGGGCGTTAAAGTCTTCCGTTTCCCTAAGACTGATATTCCGCGAAACACAATAATCTGTTATGGCCTTAGATATTGGGTGTTCGCTCTTAGCCTCCAGGGCATATGCTCTCTCAAGGAGCGTGTTTTCATTTACTCCCTCTGCAGGAAGCACATCCGTAACAAGCATCATTCCTGTGGTTATGGTTCCGGTTTTGTCTAAAGCCACTATCTTTGTCTTCCCAGCCTGTTCAAGAGAGGCTGCGGTCTTAAATAAGATTCCGGCTTTGGCAGATACACCGTTTCCTACCATAATGGCAACAGGGGTAGCAAGTCCCAATGCGCAGGGACAGCTTATTACAAGCACCGAAACAGCTCTTGCGATTGAATAACCTATATCTTTACCAACAAGCATCCACACTATGAATGTGACAACGGCAATTAAGATGACTGCGGGAACGAACACTCCGGATACCCTGTCCGCTATCTTTGCAATAGGGGCCTTGGTGGCTGCGGCATCCGAAACCATGCGGATGATCCCTGCAAGTGTGGTATCCTCTCCCACACGGGTCGCTTCACATACCATGTAGCCTGAAGTGTTGATGGTGGCCGCAGATACGCTGTCTCCCATCTCTTTTTCAACAGGAACGCTCTCCCCTGTAAGGGCAGATTCATTAACGGCGCTTGTTCCCTCAAGCACGATGCCGTCAACGGGAATGCTCTCGCCGGGACGAACCGCGAACTTATCGCCAACCCTGACCTCCGAAATAGATACTGTCTTTTCTTCGCCGTTCCTTATGACCACCGCCGTTTTGGGTGCAAGCTTCATGAGAGATTTAAGAGCATCAGTCGTCTTTCCTTTGGAGCGGGCCTCAAGCATCTTTCCTACCGTAATAAGGGTAAGTATCATGGCTGCGGACTCGAAGTAGAACTGGTCCATGTAGTACATGACCTTCTCAGAATCGCCTGCAAGTACGCTCCCGGTCATGGCAAAGAGAGCAAATACGCTGTAGCCGTAAGAGGCTGTGGCTCCCAGGGCGACCAACGTGTCCATATTGGGAGATCCGTGGATAAGACCCTTAAAACCGTTAATGAAAAACTTCTGATTGATCACCATAATAAGCCCTGCAAGCAGAAGCTCGTAGAGGCCCATGGCAACGTGATTTCCATCTAAAAACCCCGGGACAGGGAAATTCCACATCATATGTCCCATGGAAACATACATAAGAGGAATAAGAAGGATGACCGAGGCGATAAGTCTCCTTTTCATCTTTTGAGTCTCAGTATCCTTAAGAGAATCTGCAGGATCCGCCGAGAGAGTGGAACTATTATCCGAAGCAACGCCTGATGCGCCGTTTCTTCCTGACTTAAGGCTTGCTCCATAGCCCGCCTTTTCAACTGCACTTATTATAGACTCAGGGGAAGCGCTTCCCGTAACACCCATTGAGTTAGTTAAAAGACTTACCGCACAGCTCTCCACGCCATCTAATGCATTAACCGCCTTTTCAACTCTCGTCTGGCAGGCTGCGCAGCTCATCCCCGTTACATTATATTGTTCCATTTATTACTCCGTTTTATCCATAAATATATAATTAAGGGGCAAAAGTGCCTTTTGCCCCTTCCTCGATGTTACAACCAAACAGGCTTCTTTGCAAGCGCATGTTAGTATAAACTAACCCTTCCGGATCATAGGGTTTTAAATAAGACTATGGTATAATAATGTGAATATCAAATGCACCTTTGGCCACTCACAGAAAGGCCCGAAATATGTCAGTAACCTTAAGAGCCATATATATAGCCTTGATCCTTGCACCCATTCTGGGGCTTGTGATTCTTATTCCATATCTTTATCTTAATTATAAAAGAAACAAGATAATAGTCGTAAGGCAGTGTCTGCTCATCTATGTATTTGCAATAACGCTGTTGGTCGCCTTCTTCATGACCATGCTGCCCTTCCCAAGCAGGGAAAAAGTATCGCAAATGACCACGCCCTATACCCAGCTTATCCCTTTTATGGTAATCCATGATTATTTCAGGGATTCAGGCTTTGTTGCATCTGATATCACTACAGTTATCCCTTCATTAAAGTCCGGTGCCTTTTTAGGCCCTGTCTTTAATATGATCATGCTTCTGCCGCTTGGTCTGTTTCTGAGGATCCTCTTTAAAAAGGACCTTAAAAGAACAACCCTGATAGCCTTCTTGGTAAGCCTGTTTTTTGAACTGACACAGCTCTCAGGTCTCTTTTTCATATATCCAAGACCCTACAGGATGTTTGATGTGGATGACCTTATCGGAAACACCTTAGGAGCAGTGATTGGATATCTTATTGCTCCTTATATTGAAAAACTTATTCCTTATTTAGGAAATGAATCTGCTCCTAAATATCTAAAAAACGGAGGCGGCGTGTCCATGAGGAGACGCCTTCCCTCTATTCTCATAGACCAGGGGATATGTTTGATAATCCCGCTGATAACAGGCTTATCTTTCCACCTTTATCCTAAATATTTTCCTCTTATGTATATCTTTTTCCTGATATGCAACGTACTAATGGGGATATATATTGCGAAGGCCAAAGATAGACGAAGCCCGGGAATGCGACTTATGGGACTTAGGCTTCATAATTCAAGACCCGGCTCTTTAAGCATCGGGCAGACCGTAAAATATATGCTTATACAGGGATCTACCTTGTCTTTGCCCTTATGGAGCGCATATCTTTTATATTCCTGTCAGGAGGCCTCGGTTATATTAAGAGTGCTTCTTGTAGTGCTTAATGTTCTAGTTACCGTCGCCTATATACAGATGCTTTTCGAGTTCTTTATAAATGCCATCACCCATGGGACCAAACTGTATTTCGACAGAGCTGCTAAAATATATCTTAATGTGGATCACAGGGAAAACAGAAATAAACGGCAGGCGGTTGTTGCCTGGGATGATCTTACTCCGGAAAATGTGGAATTTTTCTGCAATAAAATATATGATTATCTGATAGAACAGGAGTATGATAAGACCTCTGCCCTAAGGGTAAAGATAATCTGCGACAGCGCCCTGGATGATTGGCTAAATGCGGGACTTGGAGATAATCTTTGTGCATTAAGATTTGATAGAAGGCCCTGGTGCAGGACTATACTTCTTTTCCTTATATGTCCCAAAGATATACCAAAATCCACCACGTCAGAGGAAGGCTCTAATGTTGAGATGGTATCAGGTCTCAGGCTTTCCTACGAAAGCTACAGGGAAGGAAATTCCTATATCTTTGCAGTGGATGTGCCCTGATTTGCGGTGAATTCACAGTGATTTATGCAGTGGGTTCGCCATTCAATAAGTAATATGAAATTTTAACAACAGGAGGAAATAAATTGAAAATTAAGACACTTAAAAAAATGCTGGCTTTAGTTATTTCAGCAGCCCTTTTAGTCGGAACTCTGGGCGGCTGCAGCAGCGCAAATGAAACGGCATCTAATGCCGGAAAGGAAAACACGGAAGGTGCGGAAGCTCCTGCAGATTCCGGAACTTCAGAAAATGCCGACGCTTCAGAAGCAAGTTCCGGTGAAGTTTCCGGCGAAAGTGCTTTATCCTTTGACCTTGCAGATGATATTGACAGTAATGAAACCATCGCAAAGATAATAGATGACATGGATTCTGATGCCAAGGGAACTGTTGCTCATTACGGATATTCTTTTGGACAGTATGATGACAGTACCATCACCTATAACACGGATTCACTTCCTGAAAGTTTTGACTTAAGAGAAAGAGGAGTTGTTCCGGAGGTCAGGAATCAGGGCTCCTGGGGAACCTGCTGGACCTTTGCTTCAATTGCTGCTTCTGAAACAAGCATACTTTCAAGCCTCAATCTTACGGTAGATGAATTCAAGGAAAAATACGGATACGATTTTGACTTATCGGAAAAGCATCTTGCCTGGTTTGCCTCAAGTCATCTGCCCGAGCTTTCAGATTATGCAGATGGAGAATATATTTATCCCTCCCTTGAAGCACAGGCAGGTGAAGGTATCTGGCAGCTTGAGGGCGATGATGTGACCGCCCACTATAACCGCGGCGGACTCATGGGATATGCATCTTCCAACTTTGCAAACGGAATCGGCCCTGTATATGAATCGGTCGTACCCTATGCGGATTCCGAGGGTAAAGTTAATTTCGCAGGAGACTGGACCCTTGATGAGGATAAAAGATTCCTGGCAAACTATCAGCTTAAGGACTCCAATATGCTTCCCTGGCCTGCCAACTATGATGATGAAGGCAATTACACCTACAACGAGGCCGGTACCATAGCAATTAAAAATGAACTCCTTAACGGAAGGGCCGTAAGTTTCGCCTATCATGCGGATATCTCGCAGAAAACAATAAATGATTTCACCCTCGAAGAGCTTATTGCGCAGGACTTCGCTCCCGCCGAAAAGGTTGAACTTTACTACAATATAAGCCATAGCGACACATCCTTTTATGACTGCTCTACTGAGGATCAGCGTACTTTTCTCTATGTATGGTATAAGTTCAAAGGCCGTACAGATGAGGAACTTACAGACGAATTCCTTGATTCAATGATAGAGGGCATGTATGAGCGCCGTGCCCAGGCCGAGGCCCAGGCTAATGCTGCCGAAGAAGAACCAGATCCCGAAATTGAAAAACTTGCCAGGGAGCTTGGGGCGCAATTCGGTCTTGATTATGATGCCACTAAAGAGAGAGTTGATGCGGCAAATGAAGCTGATTCCACTCAGTATATAAATATAGATACTTATGCCCAGTATACTGACAACTCTCTTGCCAGTGCCACACACGCCACTGCCATTGTGGGCTGGGATGATAACTACAGTGCGGATAATTTCTTAGAGGATCACAGACCCCCTGCAGATGGTGCCTGGATAGTCCGTAATTCCTGGGGAGATAAATACGGAAATGACGGATATTTTTATCTTTCTTACTATGACATGACCATCAACTATGTTGAGAGTTTCGTATACGACACGGATGTTGATGAGTTAAGCATGTTTGATGTTGAGTCCTACGACTATGTGCAGGCCATGGAAACAGATGCTGTTAAACTTGAGGATCAGGTTTTCACAGCCAATGTGTTTAGCACCTCGGAAGACTATGTGCTTAGCTACGTAAGTCTCCTCTCAGCAGGTTATGACACCGAAGCTACGGTATATATTTACCTCCTTAATGATGATGCATCCGATCCGACAGACGGAATGCTCATAGATTCACAGACTGTTAACTGTAAGTATTCAGGGCACCACAGGATAAGCCTTGATCAGAACTACTCTCTTCCTGCAGGAAGCCGTTACAGCGTTGTGGTCTCAATCAAAGAGGACACAGCTGATGGCACTAGATACGTGCTTCCCTATGTGGCAGCAACCAACGAGGACTTCGTTAACATGCTTGCCGACTTTAACTCCGATATATATTCTGAGCATTACTACTCTAAGGCTGTGATCGGCGAGAATGAAAGTTTCATCGGAATTGACGGGAAGTGGTATGACTGGAAAGATATAGTAACAAAGCTTCAGAACGAGTCAGTCTGTGCGACCCTCCTTGACTATGATAACTTAAGTCTCAAGACTTACCTGACTCCTGTTGATGAGATTCTTGAAACTCACGACCTTTCCAAGGAAACAGACTGGTACGGATATGATGCAAAGATATGCACTGACTGCGGATATACGTTAATCGATGTAAATGAGGATTAAAAAGGGCGTCCCACTTGGGACGCCCTTTTTTTTTGATATAACAACTATTCACTTTTGAATGTGAACTTCTGACACACTATCGGCTGAAGTGGCCACCGAAAACTCCTGATAACGGAACCTCTACGCTTCTCTCATCCTGGAAGCCTTCCATTCCGAAATTCCAGCTGCATACAGATGCAACACCGCCGATAACGTTCACAAGATCTTCATCACTGATTTTCTGTAACTTGATATCTTTTTCGTTCATAGCTATCCTCCTTTACACGGAAACCCTTTTCCTTGTGCACTTATTATACACCAATTCTAGTATAAAAGTACTATTTTTTTGTAATATTGCCAGATAATTGCGATCAAATACTTCTGACATTTACATAGTACATCATCAACTGTTGCAGAAGTGTGGCACTTTCGAACTGCTGGTACTGTCCATGCGATAGGTCTCGGACGAGGTATTACACGAGTCCGTTAAGACCGAACCGCTGAATCCTGGATCTACGCACTCACCTCTCAGCCGCCTACGGCGACAGCTCCCCTCAAGGGGAGCCTGGACAGTCCGAAATCATTGCTCTCCAATCAGGTTTTAGGGCGATGGTTTGCGGAGGCGTAGAAGGCCACGGTTGTGTAGATTCCGGCTACCAGCCAGGCTGCAGGATCGCAAAGACAGGCAAGGAAGAAGGAATGAAATCTGATTGCGAGAAAAGCGCAAATAACACGCGTTATCAATTCTGTTATTCCTGCCATCATGGCAAGGATCGAATGATTACAGCCCTGCATTGCATTCCTGTAGATGAATATAAGTCCCAGGGGAATGAAAAACAGTGCCGCCAGGTTTATGTATATCCTTGCATAGGGAAGAAGGGCTCCCATATCATCGGATGCGGAGAAGAATATCTTTAGCTCATAGGGAAGGAAAAAGGCCATAATGGCACCTGCGATCACGGCATATACCGATGATATGAGCACCGAGAGACGCAATCCCTTCCTTATTCTGTCCATATCGTTTCTGCCGTAATTCTGACCTGTGTAGGTTGCGATACTCTGGCCGAAGGACATGAATATCGATGTGAATATTCCGCAGACCTTGCCTGCTGCGGTGTTCGCCGCAACGGCTACTGATCCGAAGGTGTTGGTTGCTGACTGCATTACCATTGTTCCTGATGCAGTTATCGCATACTGAAGTCCCATGGGAAGCCCGATGTAAAGCTCTGACTTAATGATCTGGCCGTTCATCATCCAGTCCCCCTTAACCGGCCGAAGATCAGGCTCCTTCTTTACTATATAGATCCAGCAAAGCACTGCGCTTACAAACTGCGAAGCGATGGTTGCGCCTGCAGCTCCTGCAACTCCCCAGTGCATGCAGAGTATGAAAAGGAAATCCAGCCCTATATTTAAAACTGATGAAAATATAAGAAAATATAAGGGCACCCGGCTGTTGCCGATTGCACGAAGATCCGCTGCAAAGAGATTGTATGCGACGGTGCCCAGTAACCCTGCGCAAATCACCACTATATAATTATATGAATCCGTAAAGATATTATCAGGTGTATTCATCCACCTTAATATAGTCTTCATTCCCAGTATGCAGACTGCCGTCATCACCACACCTATCATTGCCATGATGATCATTCCGTTAGTTAAGGATACCCTTACCCCCTTCTTATCACCGCCTCCGAACTTCTGGCTGGTGACCACGGAAAATCCGCTGGCGATACCTGTTGCGAAGCCCAATATCAGGAAAGATATGGTTCCCGTTGCGCCAACTGCTGCCAGTGCATCCGCTCCCAGGGTCCGCCCCACGATAACCGTATCGCATATGGTATAGAACTGCTGGAAGAGATTTCCCAGCATGATGGGAATTGTAAATTTAAGTAGGACCGGAAGAATCGGTCCCTTGGTCATATCATTGTTCATCGCTCTTTTAAACTCTTTCTTCTCTTTTATAACCGGTTCAATTGTAATTTCGAATTTTCAGCATTTGCACCATTATATTGCATTATTTATCCCCAAATATCAATAACAAAAATAAAAAAGACACCACCGAAGTGATGTCTTTTTGCATATATTTCAGTTATGATCATGGTTCATAGAAATATATGTCGTCAGTATAGGGAAATCTATCCTCGTATGAACCTACGCTTATAATGAGATTTATAGGCGGGCGCAGCAATCCCCATAAGTTTTCGACATTCTTTCCATAATACACCTTTTTAATAAGTCCGACGAAATAGCTATCGGAAGAATTTTTATAGATTACTGTCGTTCCTACGCATGAATATATTTCATTTTCTCCAATCCTTCTTCCGAAATGACCGGAAAAGTGATATTTGTCGTACACACGATAGTAGCACCCACCTGCAACACTACTTGATATATCTGTTAATTCCTTTTCAGTTAAGTTCATCATAATATGTTCCTCCTTTAGGATTGTTTTAATGTTTCCTTACGATTGTCATATTATCATATGAAATGTTGCAGAAGTGTGACATAGCATTTATTCCTTATTGTTATTCCATATATCAAATAGCGGAAGATGCTCCTCACCAATATCCATCAAATGGTCATGATCAATTACATGACCGAAATTTTTAATTTCAAGAGCATCAATGACCGCCTGAAGTTCTTCATCACTACAGGTTGGCTTCTCAACTGTTCTTTCATCCTGATAACAAATCATTATCACACCTCCTCAAAATATAACAATCCCATCTTTTGAAATTCCGTCAAAGCCGCAACTTGAGCTTTATTGTCGTCAGAATCATATTTTATGTTTTTGGCTACATAAGCAGACCACAGATTTTCATCTACCTTTTTATAAGCATGATAAATATAAATCGTACCATTATGACATATTACAATTCCCATAACATAACCGGCCTCCAGGTATGTATTAAAATCCTCTGGACTAGGTGGCATGCTATGCGGATGCGTATGCATAGCTATAACATAAGGACAATGCTTAATTAAATTATCGATCCTTTTGGTATGTCTGATTTCCCCAAGTGTTATCTCATCAAGTTTGCTGCAAAGAACCGTTTTATTTTTGGCATCGAACCAGTACATATCCTCATATTCAGTTCCGCTTCGATGATAAAGCATTTCCTTTGCACAGGAATACAACAGTTTATTTAACTCGCTGTTTGCAGTTATCCTGTCAAATTTTCGTCTGTACTCTCCGCTGTCTATATAGGATGAATTAATAACCGTTTCCTTATTACGTCCCTCTCTCTGATCCTCAATCTCCTCCAGTTCAAACGTTAATTTCAGATTAAGTGACGTTGCATATTTTAATAGTATGTCAAGAGATGGTGTATTATTGCAGTTCTCAAACCTGGCAATATTTGCTCTCTGCATACCGGTAATATTTGAGATATCCTGCTGAGTCATGCCCTTCTCTTTACGTTTTTGCACAAGAGCGTCTATTAGGTCTTCTGAAACATCTCTCGTTTTTACTTCTACGATAGAAGAAAATTTTCCATCATTGTAAATATATTCCATGTATTCTCCGTTTCACAAATGATACATTAATGGTATCATGCATGAAACATTTGTCAACAGTTGATTAAATGAATTGACGCCGAAAATACGCATATTAAAAACCGGCAGTGAACACTTTCGTATTCACTGCCGGTTTTCATGAATCAGATTACTATGCCTGACGTCATTATTCAACGTAGGTATACAGATTATCAGTAAAGTCCCAGGTCATATGTCCGCCGTCAACGAACAACTTCATCCAGATCTCACCGCTTTCAACGAATGGCAGCTCTACGCCGTCACGCTTTCCGCCGGTTAATCCCTGAAGTGTTCCAACACTATACTCGTTGTCATATGTCTTGATGATTACCCTCTGGCCAATAAATGATTTAAGTTCATTCCTGCCAATAGCCCGTCCCATATGACTTTTAATTTCATCATATGTTTCAGTCATCCAGCCTCCATTAACGTTGATTGCTTCCTCTTCTGTTATTTTTTTCATGATTTTTCTCCTTTTTGATTTGTGTGATTTTTTATTGCTTTATTGTTGCTCGATGGTTCTTATATTATCACGCAAATCGTTGCACAAGTGTTGCATTTAAATCATATTTTTCATGTACTGCCGCAGGGTTATTCACCTGCAAGGCATTCATTTACCCAGGCGATAAAGTTGCCTGTCGAATCACCCTCTGTTTCAGCTTCTGTATGTCCCTGGCCCCAGACTGTTGCAAAGTCAACCTCTGAGCCATAGCTCTCAAGGGCAAGTGCTAGATTTATCTCCGTTGTAAGAGAAGTGTCGCTCTGATTGATACCGGTTCTTATTCTGAAATATTTAGCAACACTGGAAGTGCCGTAGCCATCATAGTATTCGCTGATATAGTACAGGGGATTGTACATATTCGCCCTGTAGTCTACCGTATTTCCGAGGGCGTCTGTCTTTGCAAGATCCGCAGCATACTCTTCAGTATAATCAGTTCCGTAGTCATTTTCAGCTAAGAGCTCTGATAATATGGAATCAAAATGAGCTCCGTTTCCATCGCCATAACCGAAAAGGGTGTTCTCAGCCTGTGATGAATCAAGTGCATCAAATGCACCTAAGCTCTTAGAGGCGTTTTTGCAGGCAGATACAAAATCCGCAATACTTGTGATCGTCACTGTATTAGTATCAGCATCGTAACTTATCCACTCGCCATCTGCGTTCAAAGCTGCGATATACTCTTCTGCTGATTCATAGGTTCCACTTGCAAGGTCTTTTGAAGAAGATGTGTCTCTGTTAACACCGTCCTTTGCATACTGGGCTTTTTCACCGTCAGGGGCATTTCCCATATCACCTTTGTTTCCACCTTCAGGTCCGTTTCCCATATCTTTCATATCTGCAGGAGCTTCACCGTCTGGAAGTGTTCCCATGTCTGCAGGAGCTTCGCCGTCCGGAAGTGTTCCCATATCTGCAGGGGCTTCGCCGTCCGGAAGTGTTCCCATATCTGCAGGAGCTTCACCATCAGGCATTCCACCCATCATTCCCTGGGGCATTTCCCCACCGAAGCCGGAATCAGAACTTGTTTTATATCCTTCATTAGAAATATATACTTCAAGGGAATCCTCAATAACAGACTTCACATATTCATAATAGCTTCCTGCCTGATATATACCTTCTTCGGATTCTTCCAGGGTAAGAACATTTCCATCTTCATCCTTGATTCCAAGATCATTTATATATTTGGCGAATGCCTCAGCAAGGTCATCGGAAAGCGCCTGCTCATCTTCAGATAAGTTGCTTCTGGTAACTCCCATATTCCACTCATAGGCTTCATCCGCAATATCAAGTGAAGTTATAGGACACCAGCACATAGATCCCGTAACAGCATCGCTTGTGGACATGACTGCTCCGATGGCTTCAAGATAATCGTTGTATAATTCACTGTCTCCGGTAGCACCTAAAAGAGCGCTCTGTGCGCCGCCGCCGCTCATTCCGAAGCTAAAGATGCGGTCCATGTCACCTGCTATATTTCCGTCGTTATAACGTATATATCTTATGGCAGCCTTAAGGTCCGTAACGCCTGCGGGAGCTCCGTCATCTCTGCCTCTGCAGCCGGCCCAAACATATATGAAACCTGAAGACGTATAATCTGCTACCTCACTGGAGTATCCGCTTGGTGCAGACATTGCCGAGTAACCGGGAGTATTGACCGGTATAACAATAGGAGCTGATTCTGCAGTATATCCTTCAACAGAAGATTCGTTATTAATCGTACAGGTCCAGGTTCCATCACCATTGTCAGTTGCGTCCATATACGCACCGGGAACATAGACACCAAGTGTTTCATACTCCTCACTTGCAGGATTCTCGCAATAGGAGATACCTACCTGGTAATATACATCATCATCTTCACTGTAATTCCACTTGCTGTTGTCAATAAGCGGAAGCGATGTGGTGCTTTCGCTTTCTGAGTTGTCAGTTTCTGCGCTTTCAGTCACAGCGCTGCTTTCATTTTCAGAAGTTGCATTGCCTGCAGTATTTTCATCTGACCCACTACTTCCACAGGCTGTAAAGATAAGGCATGCTGCAAGGCCGCAGCTTAATACTTTCATAATTTTTTTGAATCTCATTTTTCCCTCCGTTTTAAATCATAATTATCATACGATTACAATTTATCCTTGGATTGTGAATGTTCTGTGTTCAATTAGGTATATCTTTGTGAAATGATATCGCTAATATGTCCTGTCACAGTATGGATTTAAAGGCCGAACATGGTATTTATAAGGCCTAATCCTGTTTGGGTCCTAAATACCTTATCCCGGAAAGTCCTTATGGCATCCTTATCAAGGCTGTCCTCGAAGGCATTCACGAGGAAATCCGCCTCCAGAAGGATCTGCCAATCAATTCCATCAATATTTTCATAGGTGTGGTGATGGGCTATAAGGAAGCACACCCGCTCGGTTTCTTTTTCAGTAACCTCGGAGAAGTCTTGGAGCATCTCTTTAGCATAAAAGGGACCTTCCTTTTCCTGAAGTTTGCCGTCACAACGGCCGTATTTTTCCTCACTTGGCCTAATGCCGATATCATGCATGATTGAGACCATGTCAAGGATCCTTAAGGTCTCTTCGCCTATGTTTTCCTTTACTCCTATCACATGAGCAAACTCGAATACTTTGATGAAATGCTGGATCCGCTTCGGATCCCCGGCATCGAATTTAGTCATTTTAATTATCAGTTCGTCGTTTATCATTTCTTTGCACCTCGTCACCTAATTTTATTGGATTATTTTAACATTTATGTCTCTTTGTCATTGGAGACTGTCATTGATGTCATGGGGATGGTTCTCTCTGGCACCCAATGCCCTCTCAGTCTGCTTCGCAGACAGCTCCCCCAAAAGGGGAGCCAATATCAACACGGGTGTCAAACAGAACCGTCCCCTGTGACACTCTGGAAGAGTCAAACAGAACCGTCCCCCGTGACACTTTTTTGGAGGATGTGCACGAGGAGGCTTAGGGATACAATCATCATGATGAGTTCTGTGACGGGCTGGGCCCAGATGAGGCCGCCAAAGCCAAATATATGATTGAATAAAAGAAGCAGCGGAATGTAAAGGATAAGCTGCCTTACCAATGTGATCCCGAAGGAAAACTGGGGCTTACCCATGGCCTGGAAGGACATACGGCTCATGGAGATGGCACCGACGAAGGGAAGTATAAACATATTAGCCCTAAGTATGACACTTCCTGTTGATATTACCTCAGATGATGATGAGAAGATACCTATGAGGAAAGGAGCGGTGATTCCGTATATCAGCATGACGCAAAGCTCCACTCCGCTAACAAGGAGAATTCCCGATTTAAGTACATTAAGCATACGCTTATAATTTTTAGCTCCGTAATTGTAGCCCATGATCGGCTGGGTACCGGAAGCGAAGCCCTGATAGATGTAGCTTCCCAAAGACATGATCTTCTGAGAGATACCCATGGCTGCAACGGTAAGTTCGCCGTAGGAAACCGCCAGATTATTGTTTACAACGTAGGCTGCAGAGGTAAGCAGGGTCTCAAGGGATGCAGGAACACCAACCCAGAATATTTCCTTCATAATGGCACCCACGTGGGCATCCTTTCCCCCAAGCAGGGCAAAGGACGGCTTAAGCAATGTCTTTCCTGAAATATAAAACCATAATGATATAAGCATTCCCGCAGCATTTCCAAGGATTGTTGCAATGGCTGCGCCCCGAATCTGCATATTAAGCAAAAAGATAAACACAGGATCAAGAATTATATTAACGACAGTTCCAAGCATCATTCCCACTATGGAATACTTAACCGAGCCCTCGCTCCTTAGAAGCGCCCCGGCAGTGTAGTTCCCCATGGTAAAGAGACTTCCGATAAGTATGACACTTACGTACTGCTTCGTGTATTCGTATGTATTTTCCTGGGCTCCCAGTCCCTTTACAATCATGGAAAGAAAGATAAGGCCCACTGCCATAAGGATCAGACTGTTTATAAGTGTAAGCAGCATAGCGCTTGTAAGAGTACGCTTTGCCTTCTCCTCATCATCAGCCCCCAGGCACCTGGCAATCAAGGAAGAGGCACCGCTTCCCACTATATTTGAAACAGCAATAGTCACCATCATCACAGGGTACGCCAGGTTTACTGCTGCCAGCTGATAGTCATCCCTCATAAGCCCGATGAAGAATGTATCCACCAGGTTATATAAAACCATGACCATCATTCCCGCAATCAAAGGAAGCCCCAGCTTAAGCACAGCCTTAGCCGGGGTCTCTTTACTTAATGTATATATACGTTTATCTTCTGTTATATCAGCGCTCATAATCTTATTTAAAAACCTGTGTCAGGGCTTCGATCAGTTTATTTATATCAACGGGCTTAGCAATATGTCCGTTCATTCCGGCCTTTAAGGCATTCTGCCTGTCTTCCTCGAAGGCATTTGCCGTCATGGCAAGTATAGGGATATTTGCAAGCTTCTCATCCTCTATGTTTCTGATGACCTGTGTTGCCTTGTAACCGTCCATATTCGGCATCTGTATATCCATAAGGATCAGGTCATAGTAGCCACTTTCATGCTTTGTCAGCATATCCACGCAGATGATTCCATCCTCTGCCCTCTCGATCTCAAAACCGTATTCTCCCAGAAATTCCTCTGCGATCTCCGCATTAAGGTCATTATCTTCCGCAAGCAGAATACGCTTGCCCTTGGCAAATTCCGAAGGCTCGATATTTATTGTATCTTTATCATTACGAGCTGCAACGTCGGCCTCCGTAGCAATACGATGGTCCAAACATATAGTGACCTTCGTTCCCTTACCGGGCTCACTTTCAATATCGATACTGCCATTCATAAGGTCTATAAGCTGCTTCACGATGGGCATTCCCAGGCCGGTACCCACCACCTTACTCTCAGTGGATGTCTTTTCTCTTGAGAAGTTCTCAAAGATATGCGGAAGATATTCCTTGGACATTCCGATTCCCGTATCGGTAATGATAGTCTGATATCTGGCATGGCCCTCTATGACAGAAGGAAGTTCTTTTAAATCCATGGTGATACTGCCACCTGAGGGTGTATATTTTAACGCATTACTTAATACATTTAAGAAGATCTCCTGAAGCTTAAGGGAATCGCAGTAAACATACTCGTGATCAACGTTAATGCTGCGGGTAAATTTAATACCCTTTTCCGCCATCTGTCCCTCAAATACATCGGCGATCGCATCATTAAATTCCTTCGAATTCCATATATTTTCATCAAGCACTGCTCTTCCATTTTCAATTCTGGACATTTCGAGCACGTTATTTATAAGTTCAAGAAGATACTGACTTGATGACTCGATCTTATCAAGATATTCTTTTTCCTTATCAGTATCACCCAGATGCTTTCTCATAAGCTGGGTAAAGCCTATTATCGCATTCATGGGCGTACGGATGTCGTGGGACATATTAAAGAAGAACTCACTCTTTGCCTTGTTGGCAGTTTCCGCATCTGCCAAAGCCTGTTCAAGCAGCTGCTCCTTCTCCATATTTCTGCGGATCTCTTCATCCTTAACGCCAAATCCCATAATAAGATGGTTTTCGTCATCATCCATTTTGGCGCACTTTAATTCCGTATATTTACCCTCATTATTGCGGTAAATCTTAGTAAAGGACCTGACTCCGTTAAGAAGTTCACGAAGGGTTTCTTCATTAAAGGTTCCCCTTAGTTCCTCCTTATCTTCTTCCAAAACTCCGCGATCAATGTATGCGTTAAACGCCTGCTGGTAGGTCATATTATTAAAGGCTTTGCCGAATATGCCGGTTATCCTGTTGCTTTCCTTAAATACCTTAAGGGAGTTATTTAAAAGGTTCACCTCGTATACATTCTGATAGTCTGATGCAAGGCCGTTAATGACAGACAGGAATTCGCTGTTCTCTCTTTTTTCCGCCTGATTGATAAGGAAAACATAGGCATAGACGGTGCCCAGGGTGAATGAAAATGGCTGAAAGGGCATGACCACTTCAGAGGGTATGAAATAGGTATAAACAAATACAGCAATGGCAGGACAGGATGAAAATATAAGAACATCAAGAAGTCTTCGTCTTTCTGCTTTTTCAGAAGCCTTCACAACATTAAAAACAGTCATCAGCACCGGCACGAAATAATAGAAAAGGCATATATTTGAAAACAGACTGAACATAGGTCCACGTACGTAACGTTCCGTTATTACCGAACTCTCAGCAAGTGTCCATAGTGAACCTGTTCCGAGCACGGTAAGGATTATGAGCACCATGTTCATTATCCAGGGAATCATGCATATCGAGTAAAATAACCGTCTGTTTTTGAAATTTTTAAGGAAGTGCATGGAGAATAAGAACCACGCAACAGGAAGGGTGATATAGGTTATATAAAATATCAGATTAAGAACTCTGAATGTGCTTAAATTAAACCCATCTTCTGAAAGATATTCCATAAGCCAGAGGCAGTCCATAACAACGTATAAAGCGGTCACCCCCACAAGGACATGTGATACAAGCCAGTTATCGCCGTCCTTAGTAAGCCTCTGACGAATACTTAATAATATGATAAGGAGAACGATCAGCAAAAATACGGATGTTATAAGATATGTTGAACTCATAATTTGGATCACCTCGGAATATGACTTATATATTTACTCTCATTATTTTACACCCGTTATTTTGCTACAGGAGGTTTCCAGTTAACTCTATTCTTTTTTCCATCTTCCAGTTGATCAACGGCAAGCTTAGCATCCTCCGGAAATTTCTCCATAGCTGCGCTAAGCACCGCTTCAAAGGCCGGAAGATACCGGTCAAGTAAATTCTGAACAAGCCTTCTCTGCTTTTCACTGTAGTCCGGAATATTCCTTGTATCAACATAATCAATGATCATATCGAGCCATACATCCTCATCGATAAAATCATATGCTGCATAAGCTTCCTTCAGCACATCTCTAGGTGAATCAATTGAAACTATACCCTCATATTTAAGCATGGCTCTGATAAGCTTGATGCTTCTTTCAAACTGATACTCAAATCTGTGAATTAATCCATCTAAAACAATAACATTGCTTAAATCCTGATCCTTTGCTGTCCTTAAGGTTTCCATTCCTACCAAATATCCGTTTATCTTAGACCTCATAAATAACAACTCCTTTCGTTTTTATAACATTCTGCATATATGCTGAAACAGATGTAAGCCGAATAACATCCATATCAAGCAGCGTATTTACATCCTGCGTGCATTCAATATAAAAATGTCTGAAATCCTCACAGCCGTCCACGCAGATATCAATGTCAGATTTAGGGCCTGCCTTTCCGGTGGCTCTTGAACCGTAAATCCACATTTTCTTTACATTATATTTCTTGGCAAGTTCTACAAGTTCCTGCTTCACAAGTTCGAAGTCCCGCATAGTGCTCCTTTCTGCATATTTTATAAAAGCTTTAATATATTTTCCGATGCCCAGTGCGATATGTTCTTTCTGAGACTTAAGGGCATAAAGTCAAGGTTCCATATGGCTGCGGCATATTTGATATAATTTAATTCCCTGACATATGCTGTTATCTTTGAGCACTCCTCATCGGATATATCGCCGTAATATCCCTTCAAAAATCCCTTAAAGACACGTTCCGTAATCCCTTCATCAACAAAACGCTCCGCATAATTTCTTAAAAATCCGGTCCATTCCGGATTTTTAACCCTATCCTCCTCGGATAGGGAATCATATATGTTCTTTAATTCACTCCAGCAATAACAGAACATGAAGCAGGGGAGAAAATCGTATACCGGCGGCCCATTTCTCAGTGTCATGGGGTCGATTATATATAGCCGATCATTTTTAACCATTATATTTGAAGGTGAAAAATCACCGTGCAGTAAGGTTTTCTCAGCCGGGAAATTACTGATCACCTTCTCTATATGGTCCCTGACCTCTTTATTTATTTCTCCATTTGAACAGGCAAGTCCTCTTTTCAACGCCTCTGAAACATAGGGCAGGTCTCTATCCGCTTTATTTTTATGAATACTATGGGCAAGTTCTCCGTACTTTACTCCGTAGTCATATGCCATTTCCGGATTACTTTTAATAGCATCAAGCAGTGTGACATTTCCCAGATTTTCAAGTAGCATCCCCTGTCTGTCACCTATTTTAATCATGTCAAGCACATAAGGTGAGGCATCTGTTTTTTTATGCATATATGAAATTCTGTTAAATTCCTGTAAAACATCTTCCTCAGATATATTACCATGATAAAGTTTAAGCACCAGGTCTTCATTTATGTAATATACTTCGCTTGTTGCACCTTTCCCAAGAAGTTCAAACATCTTTGGCATCTGTCAGATCACATCCTTTTCCTCACACTCCCTGAAGAACCCATCGTCTGCAGGATTGGTGATAATTATTGGCGGACATAGCATATCCTCTGAAATTCCAAGCCTGGCAGCCTTAAATTCCGAATAGAGAACAGCGCTTTCGCTTTGTAAAAATATAAGTTCACTGCCTTTTAACACTTCGTCTGCAATGGCCCTGTATTTATCCATTTCTTTCTCATTAAGTTTGGATTCGGACTCCCTTTCAACGAAAACAGTCGGTCTTATTCCTGTAACAGAAACAGCAAAAAGCCTGGGATTTATTCCACTCCTTCTTGCAAATTCTCTGCAGCAGTCCTCAACATCGCTCACGCTTAAATGATTATTTTCATCAAGCCTGGTGCTGCAGGCATCGTTGTTTAGCCTGAATACAGGGATTTCATCCTCATTATATCTTAAAAATTCTATTTTTATATCGGTAACATACCTAAGCAGTCCCGCATAATTAGTTATTATTGGCACATATGTTTTTCCGGGAGAAAGTTCCTTGTAAAGCAGCGGCCTTTTCCTTTCACAGCCCGTCTCTGCAAATTCATAAAAGGCCCCGGTCAGATTAAGGGTGAATTCATCAGAATCATCCGCAAAGTTTCCAAAGGGAACCACCGACTTTAAGAAAGCCCCGTTACACAGTTCTATTTTTTTAAACATATCAGATGCAAGATTCCTGTAGAGCTTGTACTCACCTTCACCAAAGGCTGTTATCTTCTTAAGCTTGGGCCATATGGTAAGCAGCATTTCCTCGCAGGAAGCGCAATTAAGGGCACGTCTCAGTGTCTGTTTTCTCTCCTCTGAGACTTTGAAATTAAACCTCATAAAATTATATTCGTTCTCTGTAAGACTGCCCTTATATCTGATATTTTCTTCGATAACATCCTCCATACACTCCCTGAAATGTCTGCTTCTTAATATCTCAAGGAAATAATAGATATTGGGGGCAAATATCTGAGTAGTATTCTCATTGATAATGGCAAAAAGTGTTCTTAAATACAGCGAACTCCAAAATGCCTTTACTGATAAAAGTTCCCGCGGAACAAGAAAGTCAAAACTTCCGGCTTCAAAATTCTTTTCGCTAAAAAAGATTTCCCTGTTGTTTAAAAGCATTCCACTTAGTGAATAGGATTCCGCTCCATCATTAAAATGCTCTGACCTGAAATCAAAATCGAACAGAAGAAAAGTGCTCTCACCGTAAAATATTTTATGCAGAAGATCCATATAATTCGCAAGATGTTTTTCCGTAAAAGGATAAAGGATCTTATTGTAGCTGCTGCCAATCTCATAACTGTAGCCTGATATTGTGTCTGCTGAAAATATATTCTTTTCTCCGATGCTGGTCATCAAATCTATATAGTCTGCATAATCACTTTGCGATGAAAGTTCTATTCTTTCCTGAAAGTCTTCGATGGAATATATCGAATAAAATCTATAGCGCTGACCAAGTTCCGTCCTGTCATTGGTATTTAATATGTCAAGCAGCAGCTTTCTCTGGGCTCCATATACATCCTTATAACTATTTAAGAGCAGTCTGGTTCCTGTCTTTTTCCAGTTGTCTTCACTGAGGATAACATCCCTGGAGATGTTATAAAGTTCGTGCACATCACGTTCAGAATGTACCTTGTTTACAGGGAGCATCGAAGTCTGCAGCACATACGGTTCAAGTATGGTTTTTATCTCACGTCTTTCCTCAATGCTTATATCTTTTGAATATACGAGGAACATACTTATGACTCTTAAAAGCCTTGATATTATGCTATTCATATAGATCCCGGCCTTTATTCCGGCATCAAATACCTTCTTATAGCCCTTAGCATAGCTTATAAGTATCTTTCCATCCTTCCTGCTGGACTGAAGCAGAGAACTTTTGTTGATATAGTAATGGTACCCTATTGTCTGGGGAAGATATACCACTTTGCTAGCTTTGGAATAGGCATTTATATTAAAAAGATAGTCTTCTGCGAAGGGTACCTCTTCATCAAACCAGATCCCGTTTTCCTTTAAAAAAGTTCTGTCATATACCCTGGAAGTAACCATTCCGCAAAGTCCGGTAAACATTTTGATCTCATCTTCCAAAGTCCTTTCATTCATATTAATAACTATACGCTTCTGCGTCTGGTCAAATAATGTAAGTTCCGTGACCGGAGTGGCATTTTCGTCCTCAAGTTCATAGCTCCGCCTCAGCACAACAATCTGAGAGCCTGTTTCCTCAAGATTCTTTACGGCCTTTTCCAGGCATATTTCCTTATAAGAATCGTCTGCATCAAGAAATCCGACAAAGGGAGCACTGGCAAGCTCAAGGCCTCTGTTTCTGGGGCTCGATGGTGAATGTATATCATTATTTAAGGCTTCTACAATCACATTGTCATATGGTGATGCCATCTTTTGTACCTGCCTGAGCAATTCCTCAGATGAATTATGCACCACTATTATCCATTCAATATTCTCAAACCCTATGCTCTGGGCCTTAACAGATTTAAAACAATTTTCGAAATAATCCGGATTCACCTCGTGAAAAGGAGTTACAACACTAACCTTATAATTATTCATCTTCTTTAAAATATTTTTCTCCATATTTAAGCATTTTAGGCATCTCTTTGAGCATTGCCGTGGCTCTCACCTCGCTGAAGCAGTCAACGTTTTCCTTCATCAGTTCATAGGTATCTTTATCTATCCTGAAGCCAAGTTCCAGGCAAAAGCGAATAGCTCTGATCGTAGGCTTGAATTCCCTCTTATTAATTTCAGGATTAACATATCTAAGTGTCTTCCTTTTAATATCCTCCAAGCCTCCAAAGCGATCTATTACGCACCCCTCTTCCACATCATAGGCAAGGGCGTTTATTGTAAAATCTCTTCTCAAAAGATCCTTATCAAAATCATCTCCCCGGCCGACTGACAAAAGATCTATTTCCTCACCATCAACTTTCGCTTTAACAAACCGATGGCTTATATAAGTATCATCATAAGCAATATCATTTTCGTTTAAGATTGCCACCATTTCCTCGGTTGTAGCAGATGTTGTAAAATCGTGGTCATCAAAATCAATTCCCAGGTAGTAATCTCTTACACTTCCACCAACCAGATACATTTTAAAGCCTTTTTGAATAAAAATATCAGCAAGTTTTTGGGCCTGTTCTGTGAGCTTTATCTTTTCATAATATCTTTTTTCTTCCATATTAATGCTGTCGTCTTATCCTTTCTTTACTTTAAATCTCCAAAGGTTTTCTCGATATCCTCAATATAGATATCAGCCACTGACTCATCCGCGAAAAGGTCAGTATGTGATTTATCATCAAATTCTTTTATATTGCAGTTGCTGTATCTGCTCTTAACTAGATCCTTTTTCTTCTTGCAGGTTTGAGGGTCTGAATATTTATTGGCCGCATAATATACAAGCGGTCCGTCGTAAGAAGCATATTTTAACGGAAGCCCAAGCTTATTTACCATATCTGCGCGCCTTAAGAAATCCTCGGGTACAGCATTTGCTCCCTTAAGTGCCGCTTCAGGCAGGTCATCAATGCTAAGATCCCTGTCATAGTATTCATCTTCCGTTTTAAGAAGAGTATCACCCATGAGACATAAAATTGACTTCTTATATTCAAGTTCCCAGGCTCTGCACAAGCCTGCTGCCACTTCCCCGCCAAAGGATATACCCATTATTCCTGCAATCTCAGTATCATCCTTTATTAACTTTTTAAGAAGTTCCATATATATATCAATAAGTTCATCAAAGGATTTCCCCTTAAGAAGCTGGTCAAAATAATCCTGCACCGGCTCGATTACAAGAACATTATATTTTTTTGAAAGCATTCTGCAAAGCGGGATAGCCGCCTTCCAGTAGATGATTCCCTGGGCAAAAATAAGAGTTTTCTTTTGAGCATCCGGTTTTTCCATGAACCATACATAGCTTTTTTCATTATGAAGTATTGACCGAATATTGCCGTATCTTACTATGTCAGATCCTGAGACATCAATGCCATAGGATTTAAGTTCAAGGCTAAGTTCCATCGATCTGATAGAGTCAATGCCTATACTCATAAGATCATCTGTAACTCCGAAATCATTTCTATCTGTCAGTTTTCGGGCTGCGTCAAGGAATATCCTTTCCACAGCTTCTACTATCGATTCTTTTCTTTCGGGCTCAGGCAATGCCTTTCTGTCTATCTTTCCGTTTAAGTTTCTGGGAAGACTTTCAAGCCTGGTCCATACTGCAGGCACCATATACACTGCAAGGTGTTTTCTGACATGTGTCTTAAGATCCTCGGTTATGTCGCTTCCTGCAGCATAATAACAGCAAATTGTATCAACACCGGATATTTTTTTTACGACACAGACATTTTCACTTACACCGGGAAATCTGCTGACAACAGCTTCAACCCCGGACATTTCCACTCTATGACCGTTTATCTTTACCATATAGTCGCTGCGTCCATGATAAACATATAAGCCTTCCTCATTCAAGGACATAAGATCTCCGGTGCGGCACATTTTGCTATCCTTAACAAACGGGCAGGGCACAAACTTAAGGTTTGAAGCTTCCGGCATATTATTGTAGTAAAGTGCGATTGAATCAGATGCAACACAAAGCTCTCCCACCACATTTGGTGAGCTTATTAGTTCTCCCTTTTCATCTATGAGGAAGGTTTTTACTCCTTTGCAGGGCTTTCCCAGCACCGCATCAAGGATACCGGGATATATTCTGTTCCAAAGTATGGATCCACCTTCGGAACAGCCATAGTTTTCAATAACTATGGCATGATTTTCCGGCACACTTACTATTTTTTCTCCTCCGGCCATTACACACTTAAGTCCAATTTCCGGATATAGGCGAAACATCGTATCTATAAGTTTGGGAGCCAGGCACATAACCGTTATTCCAAGCCGATCTATGACCTTTGCCATTCTGCCGGGATTAAGACGTTCCTCTGCATTGAAAATATATATGGATGCGCCAATACATATGGGCAAAAACAACGTGCACAGGGAAACTATAAAGGTAAAGCCGGTCATAAATCCAAATACATCCCTGTCTGTTATCTCATACTCATCCTGCCACCAGCTCATCTCCATGGTGTCAAAAGTTCTCCTTCCATGGATCACACCCTTGGGTTTACCGGTCGAGCCGGAGGTATAGATTATAAGCGCTTCAGTTGCTTTATTAAAAAAGTTAATCTCCTCCTGATTCTTCCTCTGTCCCGATAAATATTCACTCTTTGCCCGGCTTATCAGATCATCTGTAAATACAATGGTGAAATTTTCAGTGTCCGTAAGATCACTGAATCTGAGAATAGTTTCATGATCTGTTAAGACAAAGCCTCTGCCGGCATCCTCCAGTATCGTGCGGATACGCTCTTCCGGATAGCTAACGTCAAGCGGAATATACGTCATTCCGGCCCGCATAATGGCCAGAGCGCTTAAAACATAATCCTTTCCCCTCGGGAGCAGGACAACAGCCCTTTTACCTATAGAGTCCTCCATAAGTTTGGCAGCAAGAAAGTTTGAGTAATACCTTAATTCATCATAGGTATAACTTCCGTCTTTATCCATAACCGCAGCCTTTTGGGGCACCTTGGAGGCTGTTTTTAAAAATCTATCTATCTGTGTTAAATTTTCATTCATAAAAATTTTCTCCTGTAATTAGTTTTTCTCTTATGTTTTCTATTATACTCATTATCTCCGGATAATGCTAACAACAAAAGGCGTTATCGGCATAAACCGGCAACGCCTTTACCATTATAATCCTTCTTAAACGGCTATTGTGCAACAATTCATATCAGATCCAGTCAGATGCAATCATATCCGCTGTTGTGATGATCGTGCCTGAATACTTCGCACCTGTATCTACGAAATAATACCACTTGCCGTCAGCCTTTCTGACGTCTGCTATGATGCCATGCTCGCCACTCTTCATTATGACCTTCTGACCCACCTTATATATGGGAGCGTCCTCCTCATTTGCGGCTGCGCCTCCTGTGCACTTGCTGATAACCTCTTCATTCTCTATGTTTAATATATTTTCATTCATCATAGTCATCACCTCTTATTCAACCCTTTCAAGTTCCTGCTCAAGTACGGTATATTTAGTCCCACCGAACCATAAACTATACCATGTGGCATCCGGATCAATACGGATTGCCGTAATTTCGCCTGTTATATCGAACTTGGTGATTTTGACCTTGTCGTGCATCTTAAACTTAGTCTTATCAAAAACATCAAAGGGATTATCTCCCGATCCGCCTGCGCACTGCTCTAAAACTTCATTATTTTCAATATTTTTCATATATCCATTTTCCATATCTTTTCCTCCGTTAATTATTTACCTCTTACTATATCCTTTACAATCTCGCCTGCTATTATAAGGCCTGCTGCAGAAGGTACAAAGGCAAGGCTGCCGGGAATTTCTCTCTTTTTAGTATCTTCTCCCGTATCCCCGATTGGGCGTGTTGGCTCTTCCTCTGAATATACTACCTTCAGTTTTTCCACTCCGCGTTTTTTAAGTTCATGCCTCATGACCTTGGCAAGAGGGCACACCTTTGTTTTATAAATATCAGCCACCCTGAAGGCACTTGCTTCGAATTTATTTCCCGCGCCCATGGAACTTATGATCGGAATCCCTTTCTCCCGGCACTTCATGACCAGCTCGATTTTGGCAGTAACAGTATCCACTGCATCCACCACATAATCGTATTCCTCAAAAGGAAACCCATCAGCGTTTTCAGGAAGGAAAAAGCACTTGTAAACCCTAACGTCCACCTCCGGATTTATATCAAGCATCCTCTCCTTCATTACGTCCACCTTGTAAAGGCCAACAGTCTTTCGGGTCGCAATAATCTGCCTGTTTAGATTTGTAAGACTTACCTTATCATCATCTATAAGATCAAAGGCTCCGATTCCCGTACGCACCAGAGCCTCGCAAACATAGCCGCCTACTCCGCCTACGCCAAATACGGCCACCCTTGAATTTTTTAATTTGTCCATGCCCTCTTTTCCCAAGAGAAGCTCGGATCTGGAAAATTGTGTTGACATCTTATATCTCCCTGGGTGTCAGAAGTGAATCGAGTTCGAACTCTGAGAGATTCGTTCTTTTAATGATTTCCTCCTTGGAAATGACACCATCAGAATACAAAGATAGGATTGCACTGTTATACCCGAAATCATACCCATCTTCATATGTCATCTTCGCGAAATCATCTATATCAAATTCAGCAAGTACAGAATCCATAACCCGTACCCTCTCTTTCCGCAGTATGTCTGCGAGAATATTTTCTTCTATACATGAGTCTATAACTTTAAGAACTATCTTTTCAAGGTCTTCTTTGGAAAGGCCTCTCGCTTCATCCAAAGCCTCCCGCATCTTGGCAGAGAAAACAGAGAACTCTCTTAACTTCCCGCACTTATCAAGCAGTTCCTCGTTGTGTCCGGGATTGATGTTGATCACATGAGCCGTAACATCAAGGTCCGGATGTTCCTCTTTATTTATAAACATATCGGATAACTTACACTCGAATGTATCCGGCATCTCTTCTTTCCCATTATAAAAGACAATGAATCTCGGGCTAAGAAGGCGAATCGCTTTCGTTGAGTGAAGCATAGTTCCGCTGTACATGGTCTTATAAATATCCGAAAGATAGTAAAGTCCCCTGAGCGGAATGTTTGGATTGATTGTGGACTGATGCTCAAAAAGGTTGAGCCTGCTGTCGATGATGAAAGAAAGATCGTTCTTTATACCGATGAACACAGCATCCTCCAGCGTATTTACCGTGATCTCCTCCGGATCGGTGTGTGTTGTTCCAGCGAGGGCATTATAAAGAGATAATAATTCCTCGCGATTACCAAATACGATCTTAAAGACGTGATCGTACTTCTGATGATTGACAGAATTCATAGAACCTCCAAGAAATGATAGAAATGTAACGGATCCGTTACTTGGATGTGATAAAGAGATGATATCAGAAGTTCCTTTTGTTGAAAATACCGATGGATGTAGAAAATTTGAGGCGGCATGATCTGCCGCCTCATTCTAACATACAATATGTTGTGGTTGAACCATCTCCTCAACCACTAAAATTTTTCTGAAACCCGCATAAACAGGGCTTTTGTGCAATTTGACGAAAGAGAGTCAATTTTTTTGACACCTCCTACCATGAACCTTCAGCGCCGCTCTCTATGTAATTCCATGCCTCACCATATCGGAGTTCAACTATTCCATCTTTGAGTTGAATCTTATAATAGGTATTTGTAGCATCACCGGCAAAGGGCAATTTCACCTTTTTTTCAAAGATATCTAAAAGAGTGCCAAGATAATATCTATCTCTATTATAATCTGTAAAAACAATCTTTCTTCCAATGTTGCTTCTATCGTATTTATCGAGCTTATATCCTCTATGGGATTCTATCTCCTCCTTTGACATTAAGATGGCACCATTAACATCCTTAAGTTCATTGTCGTTTAACTCATTTACGTTTTCCATTTCTTTATGCTCCTTGTATTTTGTTTTGTGTAGTGTCAACGGGGTATTTATCACGCTGCTACAAGTTATCTTGTTTCCAATGAAAAGTATATCATATGAGTGTTGTAGAACCGTTGCATAACTTCTCTTCCAAATCAAATTTTGTCAAATTCATGAGGACCGGTACATCTGCAGAAAAGTAAAATTTCGCCGCTTCCATCATCAGCTCTGCTGCCTACGATTGCGTAATAAATTTCACCTTCCTTCCAAATCTTCGGATCGCGAAAATCCACTTTACTGTTCCCCTCCGGAATCATTGCCGTTGGAATCACCGGATTTCCGCTGTATTTTTCATAGTTTACACCATCGCCAATGGCAATACACTGCTACTCCCCCTTGTAAGAACCAAATCCATTTGGGTCATTGATCCAGCCAACGCCTCCCGTCACATGAAAGCGTGGACGTTCGCAGGAAGGAATTTTTACCCTTTATCCCAATCTCCGCTGCAGGATTCTTGCCAGGATCTTTAAATCTATGGGTTTTGCGATGTGCTCATCCATGCCGGCGCCTCTTGCAGCCTGCACATCTTCGGCAAAGGCATTGGCAGTCATTGCTATGATCGGCACGGTTTTGCAGTATTTACGTTCAGAAGCACGAATGGCTCTTGTTGCATCGTAACCGTTCATCTTCGGCATCTGAATGTCCATAAGGATCAGATCGTATTTACCGTCTTCAGCAGTGGTCACCGCTTCCACAGCCTCAGCGCCATCCCACACATGCCAAACTTTCATTCCGGTTTCTTCCAGAATATCCTGTGCAATTTCTGCATTAAGTTCATTATCTTCTACAAGCAGACAGCTGTATGCGGAAAAATCCAGTTTCTGCAGGTCCTCGAGAGGTGATGCATTTACCGTTGCATCATTTTCATCTCCCAGTATTTCATCAAAAACCCTCTCCAATCTGGATTTAAAGAGAGGCTTACTGATAAAGGCGCTTACTCCGGCTGCTCTTGCTTCTGTTTCAATATCGGTCCAGTCATAGGCTGAAAGAATAATGATGGGAATTTCTTCACCCACCTCATGACGGATTGCCCTGGCTGTTTCAACTCCATCCATATCCGGCATCTTCCAGTCAAGGATAACCGCATTGTAATCCTGTTTTTCTTCGTGATGAGTAACAACACGCTTAAGAGCTTCCTCACCTGAAAGAACACCCTCAGCCTTCATGCTCATACCCGTCAGAATATCAACAGCAGACTCCATGCACATTTCATCATCATCCGCTACCAGTACCGACAGATCTGCGAATTCCGTATGGTTCTTTGCGTTCTTATTCTGCAGTTTAAGGAAGATTGTTACCGTAAAAGTAGATCCCTCATTAGGCTTACTTTCTACCTTAATGTCGCCGCCCATCATATTAACTATATTTTTGGTAATAGGCATACCAAGACCGGTGCCCTGGATCTTATTTACGCGACCGTCCTCAGCTCGGCTGAAGGGTTCAAAGATATGGGTAAGATATTCCTCCGACATGCCGATTCCGTTATCTTTAAATACGAATTCATAGCAACCGACCTTTGCCTGACCTGAGGGAATTTCCCTGATGTTCAGATAGATTTTTCCGCCATCCGGTGTATATTTGACCGCGTTACCCATCAGATTGATAAAGGCCTGCTGGATATGCAGGGAATCTCCGATCACAAGTTCATGATCAACCTTCTGTATATTTACATTAAGTTCATGGTTATGTTCTGCAATCTGCGGTCTCACCATGGTCAGCAGGTTATCAACCAGATCTGAAAGATTAAATTCTTCCTCAGTAAGTGATACTTTACCCGATTCAATTTTGCTCATATCCAGCACTTCATTGATAAGAGAAAGCAAATGACGGCTGGCTATCGTAATCTTATTCAGGCTGTCCTGTACACGTTCCTTATCATCGATATGTGCTGCTGCAATGGCGGTCATTCCGATGATACCATTCATAGGTGTGCGAATATCATGGGACATAGTCTGCAGGAAATCGCTCTTGGCGCGGTTCGCCGTCTCTGCTGCATCATATGCCTCCTGAAGGGCATGCTGCGCTTCAATCTCTTTTTCGATAGACGCTGTAATATCACGGAAACCAAGGACGAAATATTCTGTGCCCTCTTCGTCCTTAAATCGCGCCAAATTCATCTGCAAATGCGCTAATATTCCATTCTTCATTCGCCTGTAATTGGTCGAATAGATTCCTGTCTCAGGCACAAGCTTGTTCATTGCAGAAATAGTGCAAGCCTCGTGCATCCTCTCACGGTCTTCAGGCACCACATATGCATCAACGAATTTGCTAAGTGCTTCCTCAGCGTGGTCACTTTCTGCAGTAACGGCAGCACCCACATCATTTTCACGGATTATGCTGTATGTATCCTTTTCCTTATTGATGAGATAAACAGATACGTATTCGGAACTGAGAGCACCTACTACCCCTAAAAGTCTGTGCTCCTGATGAAGTTTTTCAAGTCTCCCAGCTTCCTGGGTGTCAATATTTTTAAACCCTAGGACGACCTCACTCCTATTTGCATCAGGCCTTACCATCTGTATCTGCATGTAATGAGTTTCGTCGTCATGTACAGCCCTGTACTCAAAGGAAATTTCCGAATTCTCTACGAAAAATTCCCTGCACTTTTCAATGTTTAGAATAGGGTCAAAACGATACTTATCCTCAGGATGTACGAAAGAATCCACATACTTTTCCATACTGTAAGGTCTGTCCGGATTGGCGAAGTATCCGTCGTTAAGGCCGCCGGCTACCTTATCCATCTTAACGGTTCTGGATTTATTTTCTTCCATATCAACCAGAATAACGTCAACATAAACTGAGCTAAGCGCATTGATAAGATTTGCAGATTTTGCTTCCTCTTTCCGGTGAGCCCTGCTCTCCTTGTCAGCAGATTCCTTAATCAAGTCTGTACGGCGAATGGATTCCTCTATCTTTTCCTTATCCTGAATGGAGCGCAGCTCATGATATGCGGATGTAGCAGCCACAGAAAGATATAGCTTGTGCCCTGTGTTTACCCTTGGATTATCCACGCCTAGGAAGCCTATCTCCCTGCCGGATTCAACCATAGGAGCTGCCATGAGGCACTTTATATTCTGCGGCTCTAAGATCTCATGGATAAGAGGCTCCTTCTTAGCGTGTTCATCGTCACAAGTCAGATAAAACGTTCCCTGCGTCTTGAATTTTTCGATCCAGGGATCCAGCGCCTCAATTGGGACTTCCTGCAGACTATCCTTCTCAGGAACTACGCCGTCCGCGCACCACTCATGGGTATTGGCTATATATTTCCCTGTAGAATCTGCTGCAAAGATATAGCAGCGGTCCGCCTGATAGTAGGCTCCAACATTCTCCATAAGTGCAGTGATAAGTTCCTGATTTCCCAGTTTAACGACGATTTTCAGCATTTCGCGAATCGCATCGTCTTCTCTCGCTTTTGATAACTCATCGCCTGTTTGTGCATCCATTCCGACAACTGATATTTTTTCTTCTGCCATATTATTTCTTTCTCCAAAAGTAATTTTTAAGGTGTCAGCGAGGTTCCTACATCTTCCTTTTTTGCCATTTTCCGCTTAAATAGTATATCCAGGTGACTGTGAAGCCCGTTCCGAAGCCAAACAGCCCATTCCACCATATGATGGAATATCCGAGGAACGGACTGTATCTGAAAAGATATGTAACAAGCACTCTCACACCCAGAGCGCAGGTCGCCACAATTGCAGGGAACCCACTGTGTCCCATGCCCTGGTATACTCCAAACAGGGGTATATAAAGCGATAGAACAATATTAATAAGCGCAACCGTTTTGATATGAGGCACACAATAGGCAAGAGCCTCCGCGCTCAGTCCGAAGATTCCTGCTATATTTCCGGCAAAAATCCATATAAGTGCCGATATCACAAGAGTTGTGGCAAGGGAAATTATGACAGCCTGTCTCGCTCCCTTTTTTACTCTGTCAAGTTTGCCGGCGCCAATATTTTGACCTGTATAGGTAGCCAGCGTTGTCTGAAGTGCATTGCACGGCAGATTGATGTACTGCTCGATTCTCTGTCCTACAGTAAACGAAGCTGTCATAACCTTACCAAATTCATTTACAGCTCTCTGGATAAAGGTCAGACCCAGGGATACTATGATCAGCTGCAAAGATATAGGCATACCAATCTGTACTGTCTTTTTAACCGCGCTGCTATCCCATTTATAATCAGACAGTTTAAATCTGAATACAGGGTATTTCTTTGTCATGTATATGTAGGCTGCCATAAGAGAACCTAACTGAGCCAAATCTGTGGCAACTGCTGCTCCAACAACACCCCATCTGAAAACCGCAACGAATAAAAGATCCAGCAATATATTTGCCACCGAAGATATCAGCAGAAAATAAAGAGTAGCCGCGCTATCCCCCACAGCCCTGAGTATCGCGGAAAAGATATTGTACCCATACTGAAATATAAGACCTATGGCATAGATCATAAAATACTGCAAAGTTAATCCAAGGATTTCATCCGGTACAGCTATTAGATATTTAAACGCAGGACGTGCCAGAAGCACTCCGATAATTGCAGAAACAAGTCCCAGGCCTAATAAAAATACTATTCCTGCGGAAGCATTTTTCCTAACAGCCTTTTCATCCCCGGCACCATAATACTGGGCAATGACCACACCATTTCCGGATGAGAATCCAATTGCAATTGCCAGGAAGAAAAAAGTAAGTGTTCCCGTGGTACCTACTGCTGATAAGGCTTCCTCACTTGAAAAGTTACCAACTATGATCGTATCAACGGTATTATAAAGCTGCTGCAATAAAGACCCGAGCAACACCGGCAGTGCAAATCGCACTATATGCTTCCAGGGCGCACCCTCTGTCATTGATTTTCCATTCATATCCTTGATTCCATTTCTGTATATTTTCCGTTGACACCAAAAAGATGGCCTACTGCCAAGGCAATAGGCCATCACAACAGTCGTTAAAAGTCCCTTTGTTTTCCATATTTATCATCCATAATTTTCATATCATTCATGTGGAATTTCAAGCATGTCCAGCATCCTTACAAAAGTATCCCGGCCATCAAGGCAGGTATCCGTAAGGTATCCTCTCTCATTTTTCCATTCACTGAGTCCTCTGTAATAAAAGCTTTTCTTTGCATCCTCGATAATAAATGGGATTATGTTATGCCGAAGACATTCCTTTAATGCAATCAGCCTTCCGACACGGCCGTTCCCATCCTGGAATGGATGGATGTGCTCAAACTCAGCATGAAATTCGATGATATCTTCAATTGTTACATTTTCCTTTGCATTATACTCATCGATCAGGGCTTTCATGTGTTTATGCACTTCTGATGGTTTTGATGTTTCTCTTCCCCCCACCACGTTGGCACGTTTCTTGTAATCACCTACTGCAAACCAGGAAAGAGTAGAATCCTTGGTATCATGCTTTAAGATATAATGCAGCTGCTTGATAATATCTTCCGTAAGTTCATCCTCTGCGACATCGATCACATAATCAATCGCCCTGAAATGATGAACTGTTTCAAGGACATCGTCCACCGGAATCCCGTCTCCCACATCAAGTGTATTGGTCTCAAAAATCATTCTTGTCTGATCCTCTGAAAGCGTACTTCCCTCGATGTGATTTGAATTATATGTCATCCTAACCTGAAGTTCATGATAAAGGCCACCTGACAACTTTATTTCTTTTTCTTCACGAAGAACCTGAAGAATTTGATTATCGGAAATCTCTCTCATGATTGCCTCCGGGGACAGTCCCAGGTAATCTGCAATCTTCTGAACACTTCTCTTAGATAACTTCTCGCCTTTAGCTATCTTTGCCACGGTTCGTGTAGACAGGCCAAGTTCTGTAGAAAGTTCAGTCTTTCCTATGCCCTTTTCCTTCAGCGCTTTTTCGAGACCTTCATATGAGATCATATCTGACTTGCCTCCTGAAATCTTTACTTATTTTATCATTGCGTTTGCTAAAAAGTAAAGATTTTCATTTCATCTGCGCCCGTATCTTATCAATCAGCGTAATATCAGCCGGCAGCCAGGCAACGGAATCAAGCTCATCCTTGCTTAGCCATTTTGCAGCCTCAGCCTCCAATAGCTTCAGCTCTCCGGATTCAACCTCACACCAAAAGCAGTCCATCGAAAGATGAAAGTTTGGATAGTCATACTCAATTGTATCTATCAGATCGCCAACCTTTATTGTCGCTTCCAATTCTTCTTTTATCTCTCTTACCAGCGCATCCTGCGGAGTCTCTCCTTCTTCAATCTTTCCGCCGGGAAACTCCCATCCACCTTTGTACTCACCATAGCCTCTGGCCGTGGCAAAGATATTATTTTTCTCCTCAATGGAATCGCAGATTACTGCGGCTACTACTCGGATTGTTTTCATGAAATTAAATTTCTTCTATCCCTATACCCTTTAAATATTGATATGTACCTTCATAATACTCCGGCAATCTGGTGCTGTCCTCCCAAAAGCCACTTGCGGTTTTATGATTATTTCCTTCTGGTACGCAAATCACCATACCTACTCTTGCTCTTGTAAGTAGAACCCTATATGCATTAAGCATATATTTCATTTGTTCTTGCTTATTTTCCGACTCTGCCTTAATTTCAATCCACTTTGTTTGTCTATTAAATCGATAGAAATGCCATCTGCCATTTTCATATCGCATATCAGCATCCCATAATAAACATGTGTAATCTAATTCCAACCCTTGAACTTGAATTTCTGTTGCAGCATCCTCCAAATAATTAGAAGACCTTGTATCTTTTTTATCTTCTAAAAACCAATGCACCGCATTTTCATCATCACTGGGCAAAACATGTATTCCAAGAGGCTTATATCTAGCCGATTCTTTACTGATAAGCACACCGGTTCTCTCCGTACCTCTCACTCGACTATGAAGCCATCTTTTTGCCTTCTCCATATCCCTTGTTAATACGATTGGGTATTTACCTTTTATTTCTTCATAAATAGATTTTGCGTTCTCATCAATCTCCAACAGTGCATGTACAAACGCCGACAGTTTTTCCGCTCTATATGAGCGTAGTGAAACGCCTAAATGCAGCTCCTCGGCAAACGTCACATTTTTATTCTCAGCCAGCAACTCATTAACTTGTCCCTCGGCATACTCTGCCTCGTTCAACTTAGGTGAAATATATATTCTCCAATGAGTGAATGTTTCATTCAAAGATCTTATCCATTCAGCTATACCAGCCTCTCCAGTATTAATTTCCTGACCGCCCCCTACAAGACACACAATGGTGGCCCAATCTTCTCTTTGATCAAGAGACCAAATCAAAAATCCTGCTTCTGACATTGGAAAGTTTGGAACCTTTAATTTATTACCATATGTTCCGCCTCGTTTAAGATAATCAGCTAGTCTTTTGTGAGTCCAAGATCTTTGTGCCTCATCAAAAATAGCAACATGCTCTACTTCTCCATATCCTGCATTCTGCATCTTAATTGCTTTTTCAGGATCTATCTCAAGAACACCATTTTCGACTGGATTCTTAATCTTTTCCAGCATATTGTCTCTATATCTATGAATTATTTGAATAAATTTTCCTACTTCTCGCCGTGAATCAGATTTTTTCTTACCTTCTCCTTTAAATTTTTCGTAATTATCTTTCGCAAGAGCTTCGTTTAAAACCGCTACTAACGGACCGTTCCCCGATAAATATACAGCACCTTCATCTTCTATCGGTTTATCAGAGTCTTGATATGTCTGCTTTACTGCAACATCTAATCCAACCAAGGTCTTACCCGCCCCTGGAACCCCTGTTACAAAGCATATACTTTTTTCTCCATTTTCCTTACTCTTTTTTATGACATCTAAAATATATGCTATTGTCCTATCGGTTGTTGCCCGGTCTGCTTCATGCCTTGTTATGTCCTCCACTGAATGGCTTTCATAAAGGGTTCTGGCTGCTTCTATTATTGTTGGTGTTGGAGCATAAGGGCTTATGATCCATTTTTCATCTACTGCTTTTTCATCTGGAAATCTTTCTAAAACAAGTTTTAACAATGTAGTGATTCCTTTTTCGCCCGTCACTAAAGGATTTACCACTTTATCGTTATAAATTGATTCTTGAATGTATGTCGATGATTTGCAATACTTAGTTGCAATTAAAATTGGAACTATTACTTTGTTCTCACTTAATTTATGAAAATTTTTTAAATCAAGAGCGTAATCAAGCACTTGATCAACATCGCTTTCATGAATTTCATTTTCTCCCACTTTGAATTCAAGACAGAAGATTACTCCTCTTAGCAGTAAAACCACATCTATACGCTTACCGAGTCGTGGGATATCATATTCAAAAATAATGTCACCATTATCCTTTTCCCAAGGCTTTAAAGCATCCTGAAGAAGCTCAATCTCTTTTTTCCATGCCTCTCGCGACATCGTATTTGCATCGCCATGGTAGTTATCGCACAAGCTGCCAAATACTGCCTCAGCGTCCTTTTTTACAAAAACCGTTATGCTATTATTATATAAACAACGTGTTCCCATATTGACACCTCATTAATTCAATCCGGATACAACAGCTTCACCCAGCAGCACAGCAGCAATGCAAAGGGCGAGGCTTAAGATGGCATATGTTATTCCCATCCCAAATTTTCTGCTTTCAAATAAAGTATATGCCTCAAGCGAAAATGTGGAAAATGTTGTAAAGCCTCCGCATACACCGGTTTTCAACATAAGGACAACATTATTCGGCATATTGTATTTTTTTGACAGAGCCACTATACATCCGATTGCAAATGCCCCGATCACATTGGTCACCAGAGTTAATATCGGAAAATCCGATTTCATCGGGATCAAACTTATTAAATATCTCAATATCGCCCCTATGGCGCCGCCAATTCCAACAAAAAATATACTCATATCCATAATTTGTTCATCTATTGTTAACGGTAGATGCCGACCTAAAATTACTGAACCATCTCATACTGCAAAAACTCGTACTTAAGCTTACTGCCTTCGCATATTTCCGCTGGGAGAAGCGCTCTTGCCACAAGCTTCAGGTCATCGCTTTCTATATCTGTTCTCTTCAAATTCGCATAGTCTCCGTCTATTGAGACTACTTCATAAAACCATGTTTCCATCTGTACCTCCGTTTCCAACGTACAATTTCTTTATATTTTACCATTAAGACCTAACTTAATCCGATCATGCTTTTCCCGCCTTGGCAAAAATAGACATTAGTCGCTGCCACCTCTCAATTGCCCTACGGCATACAGCATCTATGTCTGTGCGTGCCGCTTTACACTCTTTCGGGTTGCTTTTTTCAACAGCCCACATTTTGCTGAAAATAAGCTGTGAAATAAGCGGAAAATCATGCCAGCCGTCATATTTGTTATTGCCAAGTACCGGGACAAAGGTAGCTGCATTGCACCCGAATTTATGCATCGTTTTTACGGTTGCAGTAAACAACGGGCCTTTATCCGAAGCGCCACCCAGGGCAACAATCACAGTTTTGCTACTCTTATGTTCATTCGGCCAGTAAGTCCAGCGGAAATCTTTCGTCTCAATAATCTGTTTCTTCATATACTACCTCTTTATATTACTGCAGTTTGAGATGTTACAGGGTTTTATGATTTGAAACATATTTTCCTTTCTTTTTATCAAGCTATTTCTCAGACAGCCCGGTCAGATACTCTTCTACATTAATATACTCTATGTCATCTACCTTTGTACTTTCGCCCCTGTAAATTACATAGCGATTTTTTATCTCTCCAAATCTGTGCGCTGTAAGCTTACATTTTTCCTCATCTGCAATATGTCGATACTGCTGCGGAACCCGTTCTTCGCTATACTTCACCTCATAGATTTCGCAGGTCACTGCCTTCGGATTCACTACAACCATGTCAAATTCACCCACAGCAAACTGCAGCTTAAATACATAGTTTTCCGGCCTTGCTGTTTTAGTCTCGAGCAGGACGATATCCTCCATCATTCTTCCCTTGATTTCACTTAAGAGCCTATCCAGAATGGTTTTTCTTTCTTCTGCTGATAACTCATTAAACTTAGCATCCAACAAAAGATTTTCTACTATGGCTTCAGCCTGTGCGTAGCGCATACCCGGTTGTGTAATAATCGTAACCTTACCGCTTGTTCCGGTTGCAGGCAAATATTCAAGATTTATTTCCTCCACCAAATCAAGCAGAGTTAAATATTCCTTTATCTGGATCATATGTGCGTCGCTTATATCAACGCTCTGCTCCTCTTTATTCAGGATATCCAGCATCTCCATAATTCCTTTTGTGATGGCATCCAAATCCATATGATCCTTAATATTTATAGGATTTTCCCGATCTCTTAACAGATTATTTGCCGTCACCGCAATATCAGAGGATTTAAATGTTTTTTCAACAACTCTTCGGGTAAATTCATGATTCATGTTCTCAACTACCCGGTTAATAACATTAGTCAGTTCCCCCTTTTCATATAAATCCAATAGCCCTCTAAAATGTCCTCCATACTGATACATTTTCAGTGAATGCTGGATATTTTTTGCTATGGCTGTATCAATATAATTTTCTGTAGAATCAGCATTTGCAAAAGGAGCATCATAATTATAATTAATTCCGCTAAGGCTCATAGTTCCGCCGAAACGGATATATTCATCAATTCCTTTTATCCCTAAAACCCTTTCAAACTCCCGATACGGAATAAACGTGGTATGTATAAGAATACATCTATCGTAGAGCTGCTCCTCTTTGGAAAAAACAAATCCCAGCGAATCCGTTCCTGATAACACAATTTTCATTCCACTGCTTGCATATATATCAGAAAAAATAGCTGCATTTTCAATAAAGTCCTCCATCAAAGTCACTTCATCAATAAACACATACTTATAGCCATTTTTCTCCAGTAGACGCAAATCACTGTTCACATCCTCAAGCCTATCTCTTGATCTTACTTGGATAAATGCAGCCTTCAGAAACTGTGAATCAGAAAGTTCTGTCAGAATCTGGCGGATCAGCGTGGTCTTTCCGGTCCTTCTGAGTCCATAAATGATAAATACCTTGTCTGCAGTTTCTCCAAAAACATATTCCCTGAGTTTCTGAATACACTCTCTTTTCTTATATTTCCTTACAGGTTCAATCTGAGCCTTAAGTTCCCGTCCTGTTCTCACCATTGTTTTAAATGCAAATATTGACTTTGGGCCACTTTCGGTCTCAGAATCTGGTATGATTTCTTTTTTCAGAGCCTTAAGTTTCCTCTCCAGATTCTTTCTTTTTTCTATTTGAGAAGTAAGTTCATCTAATTCCTCAAAGCTCACATACTTTTCATGCCTCTTACCATTATGATTGGTTCGATGATAATAGTATTCTTTATCTTTAATTTTCTTTTTTGCAATACTGCCCTCGGGCAAGGTTGCAATTTCACGTTCTAATTCTGCGATCTGAAGTAATAATTCTTCCTGCGTCATGAAAGTTTGTCTCCTAAAATCAGCTATACCCATTATACCCTTTTAGCTTTTACGCTTCAAGGGGTATAATGGGTATAGAAGATATCCCATCCTAATTCTCACTAAGCCTTCCGTAATCATCCCACTCGCCAAACATTTCGCCGTTTTTCGTTGGATTTCTCCAAGACGCCATCTCGGCCAATCCGGCTAGATTGACTCCTGCATTTGCTTATATAAAAAATGAATTGCCCGCAATCACACGAATGCTCCGCTTAAGCCTACGCAAATGAAAAAAGAGTCGTGGATTAGACAAATCCTTACGGATGAGCCCTCTTTCGAACGAACAATTCTTTTATATTTTACCATTAAGACCGTGTCTGGTCATTATCTGTTTTTATCCATTAAAATTATTTTAGTTCTGCAGTGAGTCATTGGGGACGGTTCTATTTGACTCTTTTTGCTCGTTGAATGAGTCATTGGGGACGGTTCTATTTGACTCTTTTTGCTCGTTGAATCACATTTCTGTTAATTCCTGTCAATCGCTCCAATTGCCTAACAGATATCCCCTTTTCCTTTAGTTTTACCAGGGACTCATCTCTGTCATTCCTCGTCATTTGCTGAAGTGCCGTTCCACTTTCGACACCTAGGGTCCGCCTTATAATCTCAATTGCCCAATTATCATCATGTTTTAAAGGCTGGAACTCTATTCCTTCATATTCTGTGTCTTCAATCAGAAAATTATCCAATTTTGATTTATTACCTATTAGTTTCATCAAATACGTAGTATCTGTCAGGACTCCGGATTCGCCAAATTCCTTGTAACTGCTCCATTCATATTTGCTGGCATTTGATATATGAGCCTTTACCGGATTGTTCAAAATGTACCTGTATACATTCAGCAAACCACTATCATCTACTATAAGTTCACTCTTATATCGGTCCTGAAACAAATGCCCAACCCTATCATATTTTTTATTATAATAGCTCGCATAGCTTATACCGAGTTTTTTCATAAACAAAGACATATTCTCAAACGGATCATTGACCAAAAGATGGACATGATTTTCCATTAAACAATAGGCCATTATCACAATATCCGTTTCATCACGATACCGTTCCAGCAAATCAAGGAATTTATTCCTATCCTGATTATTTTCAAATAATATCTGTTTTCCAATTCCCCTCACGATCACGTGAAAAAATTCGAAGATTTCTCAAATTCGCAAACACAGTAAAATCAAGGGCTCAGGGCCTCTCTATTTCTTAGTTGAACATTTTTTTGAACAATTCTGATAATAATCAATAGTCACCGACTAATCAATCCATTATTGAATCCCTACTTCAACAACTTAATATCGTGTATTTAGTTTCAAGCCAGGGTACTTAAAGTGCGCCGGCTATTTGCCTTGTCCTCAAACAAAATAAGGAGGCCCAAATGGCAACTAATGTTGAAACACTTACCGGCAATCCCATTGTGGATGCCATCGGCAAAATTAATATTACAGAAAACATAATTCCTGAATCCTGGTATCAAACTATAGTCAGTGAATCCGGCAAGGTAAATACTCTTGCCATCTTAATCCTTTCGGATATCGTCTACTGGTATCGTCCAACAGAAGTCAGAAATGAAGATAACCTGACAACAAGCTATACCAAGAAATTCAAAGATGCGGATTATCTTCAGCGAAGCTATCAGCAGCTGATGGATAAATTCAATATCAGCAAGGATCAGGCCAAACGTGCCGTTACCTTCCTTGAAGGACTAGGCGTAGTTATCAGGCATTTTAAAACCATTGATACACCCAATGGTCCTCTTCCGAATGTCATGTATCTGGAGCTTGTTCCTGAAGTACTGCTCTCTCTTACTTATCCTTCTGAAGGGGGTGTGTGCAAAAATCCCCACACCCCTGTGGAAGAATCATCGGACGCCCATGTAAAAACAGATGCACCTATCTGCAAAAAGCCACAGACAAATACAAAGACTACTACAGAGATAAAAACAAATATTTCTACAACAACCCCAGCGGACAAAATGTCGCCCATTGTTGTTGATGAGATAAATTAGGTATTTGGCTATCTTGGTTTATCTGAGCAGGATATCTCCGCTATCGCAAAAGCTTCTGATTATGACATTGAAAAATGCAAAAAAGCAAGGACTGTTCTTGAGAGTCAGACAAAGAAGATTGGCAATGTAGCCGGTTGGTTAATCGCTGCCATCAAAGGCAATTTTGAAATAAGCGAGAAAGCACCTGCCAAGAGAAAGAATTCCTTCCACAATTTTAATGAACGTGAATATGACTACGCCGAACTCGAGCGAAGTCTTCTACGAAAAGGCATGGGATTGGAATTCTGCTAAGAGGGAAGGCATCGCCTGGGAGTGTAACTCCCATTGAGATTGGTAAGCCATCGGCTAGGCGAAGCCAAATGAGATGGGGCCCCAAGTTTGTCGCCTGCGACAAACTAATACGGGGTATTTCCTTGACGCGACAAGGTGTCGCTGAGCTAAAAGGAAATCCTATCCATATTAAGAAGGGGAAGCCAGAAAGGAGCATATTCTTGCGACAGACAAATCATAATGGCAGAGTAAATGCCAAAACCGGGAAGGCCTATTCCCGCAAGCACAATGACAGACAATATGACGTGGTAAAGGCTGAAAATATAAATGAATCCTTAGTCCAAAGTAATATTATCATTCATTATGATCAGCACAATGTTCCTACCGTAATCAAGGGTACAGACGCAAGCAGAGTCACCATTGACCAGCATGAGCATGAAATGTATGAAACGCTATTTTGCAAAAGCCTCTCTGCTCAACATAGGCGAAATGAAGTTGCCCGGCATCCTGAACGCAATAAATCCATTGATGACTTATTGGATAATAAGAACACCTGCCCTGAAGAAACCATTTTTCAAATTGGTTCCCTTGAGGATGGTTACCCGGAGCCGTCCATTCTAATGGACATTTTCGAGGAATATCAAGCTGCAGTAATTGCCAGATATGGAAGTAATATTCATTTTCTCGATGCTACTCTTCACCTGGATGAAGCTGTTCCACATATCCATGTCCGTAAGGTGTGGACCTATAGCGGTAAGGACGGCCTAGATATTTCTCAAAATAAAGCACTTGCTGAAATGGGTATCGAAAGGCCGGAGCCGGAAGAATCCCCCACAAAATGGAATAATGCCAAGATTACCTTCTCGGAATGGGAACGCCAGCTGAAGCTTTCGCTTTGTGCCGAGCACGGCCTCAAAATTGAAGAGCAACCTCTTACCCCCGGCAAATCATCCCTGGATAAGGAAGAGGCCATTGTCTTAAAGCTTCAAGCCAGGAATTATGAATATCGTAAAGAGTCGGAAGCTCTAATATCGGAACGAGCTGAAGCAATTTCATCAGCAAATAATGAGCTTGATAAAGTCACAAAGGAGCTTAATAAGGTCTCCGCCGAATTAGTTACAGAGGAAATGAAATACAGGGAAATCACTGACACCAATATTTTCGGTAAGCCAAAGAAAATTGAAGTTACTCCCCAGGAATACCGAAGCTGGCAGAAATCAGCTGAGACAAAGGAATCCAATGACAAGCGATTAGCTGAGATCAAGGAGCAAGAGTGTAAAAATAATCTTCGTGAATTTGAATTGATGAAGCTCTCTTCAAGTCTATCCGGTAAGGAACGGGCTTTAGACAAGCGTGAGGCAAATATAGATACTGAAGTTGCCAGCTTGGTAAAGTCTGAGGTAGAGAAACAACTACCTGCAGAGATTATAAGTCAACAGCATCTCATAGAATGTAGAAATGCAGCCTTAGATGAACGAATAGCTGCTCTTGAGGTCCGGAACAAGGAGCTTGATGAATTTGCTCAGAGTCTGAATAACAGGGAGGCAAATCTGGCATCGATGTCAATTCAATTAGCTGACAGAGAGCAAAACATCAATGAAGAAATAAAGCAATCTGTTGCAGCGGTTGTAAAAGCTAAGATTGAAGCCTTATTTATCCGGGCCGCAGAAAGTTTCCAAAAAATTTTCACCACAAAGCACCAGCGAATCTTTATGAAAGTCTTTAATAAAATGCCTCTATCAGAAGAAGCTGCTGAAGAGTTGGAATCCCTTGGCTATGATAACCTGGACGGCCTAACCGTAGGTGACGCCCTCCACTATGCCGCAGCCATAGACATCCAAAATGCCCTGGTTAAAGCCGGCATAGATAAAGATGATATTGAAATGGAACACATTGAATCCATTTATTCAAAGCTAACCTATATGCCCTTTGACAGGGCCGTTGCTGAAGCTGCACAGAAAATTGCCGAGGAACAGACCATGGGCTACTATAGTGGTAGAGGAAGATAAAAAGCAGGCCCCAATGACCTGCTCTCAAACCTCAGACAAAGTGACAACCTCCCTCGACCACCCTAAAAAGTAATGAAACCTTGTTTCCGGCTATTTTACTTCCTTAAAGAAATCCTTCTCGCGGATTATCTCTATTTGACACCCCTTACGACTGTACTCTATTGCTTTTTTAATTTTAGTTCCATAGTCGCCATTGGCCCATGCATCGGAGCCATTTCCGCCTACCAGGCAATAATCTGTTGCTTTCTTTACATTATTGTCGATGATTCCACCGTGCTCAATAATGTAAGCTTCAACATCCGATTTGCTTCCGAATTTAAAATCCCCCGTCAAAACAATATGCTTGTCCTGTATGGTCTGAATTCGATTATGTGTACTCTTATTTATCGGATCAAGCCAAACCTCTAGCATCTGTTGCAATTCCAATAATTCTTCATTTTCAACTTTTCCGTCCTCAAGTATTTTTCTAACAGCACTATGAACCTCATCATAAGGGAAATTGCCTTTCAAAGACTCATATTGCGAAATCCAAGCTTCAAGTTCTGTAAATTCCTGCTGTGTTACTTTACCATCTTCAGTTATATCAGAAACCAGTTCTCTCAGTTCATTTATCGCATTCGTCGAATCACTATTCTTGACTTTTATACCACTATAAAATGGCTTTCCTTCAAATTTTTCTATGATTGATGGTTCAAGTGTTATTTGATGTAAAGAAATTAATGCTTCAAAGACCTTGAATGTTATAATACAATCATTTAACGCATCATGTGCGCCCTCGCCAGATATATTTAAACTTTTAGCCAGTGTTGTAAGTTTATAATCTTTTAATCCGGCAACATTTTTCTTAGCCTGCTGGTAAACATCTATGTAAGAAACCGTTAGTGTTTTTCCTAGATGCTTACTAATCTGATTATTAAGCAAGGGCAAATCAAAACCTGCTAGGTTATAGCCCGTCCAGACCTCGATTCCCTCTGCAAAATTCATAAAGCTTTCAAATGCTACATCCAAAGGAGGGGCACTTGCTACCATTTCATTTGTAATATGATTTACCTTTGATGCTTCCTCTGAAATTGACGTATAAGGTTTTACATAAGTTACGAACTTCTCAGCTATTTTGCCGTTCTGAATCTTAAGTGCCCCTATTTGAACAATCTCGGAAGACTTAATCATCTTATCTGTCGTTTCTAAATCCAATACCAAATAAGTCGGCAAAAGCCTATCCGAAATAGACTTAGATGTAATTATTGATCTCACTAGATTTTTTAACATAAACTTTGCCCTCCCAATCAAATAAAATATCGCTTGTCATAAAACTCTCAACACTGTTGAGAGTTTTTAATCTCATCCTCTGCCAGGTCATATAATTCGGCTAATTTTTTTTGTAATACGGCTTTATCAATCAGCTTGGTTTTATATTCAGCTATCATCGTTTGTGACAAGCTACGACTCATAGAATATTCGACAACGTCTGTATCTGCGTTTTTACAAAGAATCATACCGACACTGGGATTCTCATGCGGCTTTTTTACATCCCTATCAAGAGCCTCAAGATAAAAATCCATCTTCCCCATATATTCCGGCTTGAAATCATCTATTTTTAAATCAATAGCTACAAGACATTGAAGTTCTCTGTGATAAAACAGTAGGTCAACATAGTAGTCATTATTGCCAACCTGAACATGGTACTCTTCATCTATAAGCAAGAAATCTCTTCCAAATTCAAGTAAAAATTTCTTCATGTTCTTTAATATAGCCTTCTGTAAATCGTATTCCTTATACGGTTCTGGCAAATCAAGGAACTCAAGCATATATAAATCCCGTAATACCCCTGTCATTTCCTTGACTTCAATTTCCGATGGTGCTTTACCATTCGAAAGAAGCAGCCTTTCATAATACCCGCTGTCTATCTGTCTTGCCAACTCTCTAGCTGAGTATTTCTCTTTTGAGGCGAGCCTTAGGTAAAATTCCTTTTCTTCGTATGTTTTGGTCTTTGAAATAATATGAAGATTGTTTGACCATGTATTTTCTCTCAACAGTGTTGAGAGTTTTGGGTGATCCTTATATGCTTCGTAAAATTGCTTCATTCTCCATATATTCTGTGCTGAATACCCCCGAATGCCTGGTTCTCTGCATAATATATACTCTGACAATTCTTTAACCGTTGATTTTCCCCAGCCATTCTTTTCGGCCTGATTAGAAACATACTCTCCTATGCTCCAATACAAGTCTATTACTGTCGCATTAACCTGATACTCGGCTTTAGATTTAGCCGCATATATCATCTGTAAAATATCATCAAATTTAACAGTATATGGCGCAATTTCTGTATTTTTCATATGTTTTGTTCTCCAATAGTTCCGCTACATTTCAACAAATCAAATTATAAATCAGCTATTTTATGCCTTCTTATTTCTCAATTTCTCAACCAGTTCCTGATTCATCTTCGGCGTCAAATAATTATCCTGGTAATCAAAGAACTCAATATTCTTATCACCTTGAATAAATTCTCGTTCCGCCTTTATCTTCTCAATATCACAGTCCTCATGACGTTCTTTAGCCAGTGAAGCTGCATCATAGGCCGGATACATTTCAAGCCAAAATTCCATCTCATCCTGTGCAGACCTTTTTGTCACTTCGTAGGACATACTTCCTTCAGGGCCATCATACTCAGGTACCGGCAAATTTTTAAGATATGCTTCATGCTCCATCTGAAAATCAGCAAAGTCATCAGAAAGCATAGCCTTTACATTTCCATCCTCTTCTAGGTCAAGGGATATAGCATACTTATAAAGCAATTTGCATAGAAGGCGCTTCTCATCCACTTCTGTAAGCTCCAAACCCGACATTGCCACCGGATCCACCTGAAGTATCTGCGCAATCTGTTCTCTGACTTCAACCTTGGGAATTCTCTGCCCACATTCATAACCGGTAATTGCCGAAGGTGCAACCGTCTTTCCATTTAATTTGGATAATTCCTCTGCCAGCTCCGCCTGTGTAAATTGGGTCATTGTCCTATATTTTTTTATTGTCTCACCAATATTATTTTTTGACATACTTCACCTCTACCATTTCGGGTTGATATATACATTTGTATGTGCTAATATACTTTTATAGACAAAATTAGACTAACTTCTACTAATGTCTATAAGATAAGGATTATACACACAAATGATTATACCACATGGCCAGGGTATCTGTCTAAATTTTCCATATTTTCTCAAATTTCCCACATTTCCCACATTTTACATTTTGTGCGTGTGATTAATGTAAAAATCTTTATCATGTCGAAGCTTGTAGAATTTTTGCAAAAATCTATAAAGTTTCACCAACAACATAATAGGAGGACAAGTTCAGACAACCTATCAGCTACGGTACTTCCTAGTCCTGCCTTGTCTGACCTTGTAGATTAT
>R03__coassemble_129_pt1 | contig 48465 bp, 43 predicted proteins | sample R03__metabat2_low_PE_074 | metagenome-assembled genome bin R03 | reverse complement strand
TGCGACACCTCGCCTACAATCAAAGCCTACAATCAAAGCCTACAATCAAAGCCCCACAATCAAATTTTCTCATTCTCTTTCATTTTATTCCCCTTTATTGTAAAATATACTCTGTGTAGTTATGTTCTGGTTATGAACTAATGAATGGGGATATATGTTAACAGATCAACAGATTCAGACCTTCCTTAAGGAGGGTTTCACAGATGCTCAAATTGAAGAAATAAATATAGGACTGGATAACGGAGTCCAGGTGTCTGTTTATGCCAGGAAAGACCTTATGTCCCAGCAGATGTATCAGCTGCGTCTGGGACTTCAGAACGGGGTTTCCATGCACGAATATGCAGACCCCGGCTATGACTGGTTTCAGCTTGAAGAAATAAGACTGGGCCTTGAGAATGGAATTGATGTAAAGAAATACGATTCCAAGGAACTTGATTCAAGGAAGATGCACCAGATGCGTCGGGGACTTGAGGATGGAATGGATCTTTCCGATTTCCTCAAATACGATGCCGATGTAATGAAGGAAATCCGAAAGGCTCTTCTTTCAAAGGTAGATATTTTAAGCTGCGTTGAGCAGGGATATGAGGCTACACAGCTTCGGGAGATCAGAATAGCCGCTGCAGAAGGCCTTGATATATTTAATTATATCAATCCTGAATTCAGATCGGTTGCACTTAGCGAAATAGCAGAGGGTTTAAGGAACGGCATTGATGTTGAACCCTATGCAAAGACCATATATTCCTGGTCACAGATGGAAGAACTGAGATTGGGAATTGAAGCACAGGTTGACATAACATATTATTCTTCTCCCCTTTATGACAGGTATCAGATGCGTGAGATCCGCCTCGGACTTGAGGACGGATTAGAGGTTACCGAATACAGTTCTTTAATGTATCCTGCTTCGGATATGCAGCGCATAAGAAAGCATCTGCTTTCAAATGGTGGCGCGACGGAACCGGGTGAGGTTCCTGAAGAACTTAAAGGGCAGGAGAACAGAGACGGTGTGCTCATCAATATTTCAAATGATGACATGACCGCATATATTTGCATCAATAAGCTCGCCTACGGCAAGATAACCTACAAGGATATAATGAGATCCTTAAGGGTTATGGGCATTACCCAGAACATAGATAACCGTCTTGTGGATGATTTTCTTGCAGGAAAGAAGCTTGGTGAGATGTGCACTATAGCAACCGGGCGCCCGCCTGTTAATGGTGAGAACGGTTACTTTGAGTATTTCTTTAATACCAGCGTTGACCGCACGCCTAAGATACTTCCCGACGGTTCAGCTGATTTCCAGAATACGGAATGGTTCGAGGCAGCTAAAAGAGGTCAGAAACTTGCTTACTATCACAGCGCCGGAAACGGTCAGCCGGGTGCTACCGTTACAGGTAAGAAGATCCCTGCAAAGAAGGGACGTGAACTACCTCCATTAAGGTGCAAGGGCGTTGTCCTTCAGGAGGACAGGAAGACCTATATTTCAGATTGTGACGGTCGTGTCAGTATTAGCGGGAACACGTTAGAGGTTTCGAAGATACTTGCACTTACCGAGTGCAATCCTTCAACAGGCAATGTTGTTTTTGAGGGAGATATAAATATATCAGGTGATGTCAGCGGCGGCGTAACGATCCAGGCTGGCGGTAATATCACAGTGGACGGCTTCGTTGAAAATTCAAATCTTAAAGCCGACGGAGATATCATTCTTAGGAAGGGTGTTAACGGCGGTGGCCTTGGAAAGATAGTTGCCGGCGGTTCAGTTGAAGGAAAATTCTTTGAATCCGTGTTTGTTAAGGCAGGGCGCCATATAAGCGTTAACTACTGTCTCCATTCAAACATATTTTCAGAGGATGCCATTACTATTTTCGGTTCCAAGTCACTTATACTTGGCGGAACAGTGTTTGCAACCCGTGATATCAAGGTTGGAAATATAGGAAATGAGCTGGGAGTCAGATCCATAATCAAGATGGGCGTTTCGGATGAGATGAGGGCCTATCAGCGTAAGATCGATTCCCATATCCAGGATCTTGACAATAAGCTTCTTGTTCTTGAAAAGGGACGAAGGGATTTTGAACAGAAATTCCCCGCCGAGATAAGAAACGCCATGGAGATGTACATAAAGATCGAGAATGCGCTGTATACTGTCAATCTTGAGAAGGAAGAGGCTCTTGATGAAAGAGATAAGATCATGAAGCAGATCATGAGCTCTGCCGAATCGATGCTTACCGTAACAGGAAATCTTTATGACAATATAGTGATCGAGATCGACGGCAAAAAGATAATCTCCACACAGGCAAGGAATGTCACCGTCAAGAAGGTAGACAACAGAGTGGGAATATTCAAAAACACAAAGTAGGTTTACATAACTCAAAGAGAAAACAAAACCACGGGCGGTTTACATAACATAAAGACAAAGCCAAGATAAGGATTTGTATAACTTTCAAATTGCATTAAAAAGGGGATATGCATGAGAAGTAAGATTTTAATAGCAGTTAATGATGACGACACAAGAGAAATATTAGAGGAAATGTTCGAGGAAACGGACTTCGAGGCTGTGCCTGTTGAGACGGGAACTGAAGCTTCAAAAGTCATAGATAGTGAAGGAAGGAATCTTGCACTTGTTATTCTCGATACCGATCTTCCGGAAATCAGTGCCCAGGATATAGCAAAGAAGATATCTGATTCAGAGTTTTCTGCGGCTATTCCGATATTCGTTGTATCTGAAGATATTTCCCTTAAGATGGAAAAGTCCATGTTAAAGGCCGGGGCAACGGATTTCAGGAAGAAGCCCTTTGATTCAAACCTTGTTAAAAAGAAATTACTTAAGTTCATAGAGCTTTATTCGGTTAACGAGCTTCTTGCTGCTGAAAGAGCAAAGACAAAAGCGTTGGAAAAGCAGAATGAGCTTTTAAAGAGTGAGTCCGGCGCAGCAAATGATGCAGAAGGATCAATAAGTGCAGCATCAGGCGGGGGAGCAAGCAAAGCAGAGATCAAAAATTTCACCCGCATGCACGATAATTTGATCGAACTTGTGGGAAGGATCATAGAGTACAGAAATCCCGAGAATCACTCCCATGTCAGACGTATGAAAGGACTTGTTAAGATCATGGGAAAACATATGATCGAGCTTTATCCCGAATACGGTCTTACGTTAGAGAAAGTAGACATGATAGTTTCGGCAGCTTCCATACATGATCTTGGCAAGCAGGCAATCCCGGATTCGGTAATATTAAAACCCGGAAGATTTACCAATGACGAGTACGAACTTATGAAGTCCCATACCCTTAAGGGGATTGATCTTCTTGATTCTATAAGAGGCTGCTGGGATGATGAATATGACAGGATTGTCAGAAGGATAGTAAGATCCCATCACGAGAAATATGACGGCGGTGGTTATCCTGATGGACTTAAGGGAGATGACATCCCTATAGAGGCGCAGCTTATATCCATTGCGGATACCTATGATGCCCTCGTTAACGACAGAGTTTATAAGAAGGCATACCCCAAGGATGTTGCCTTCAATATGATAATGGCAGGAGAGTGCGGTGTGTTCCCACCTAAGATCTTAGAGTGCTTTAAGGTTTGTCGCGGCGAGCTTGAAGACTGGGAGAACGGGGACTTAGACCTTTCAAAGATATAATGTTTGGACTTGGAACGATAATAAATACATTAGCCGTTGTTATAGGCGGCGCAATAGGCCTTTTCATTAAAACGGGCCTTAAAGAATCCATGCAGGATTCCCTTATGAAGGCCTGCGGCGTGTCATCCCTGCTTATAGGACTTGGGGGATTCTTTTCAAAGATGCTTGTTATAAGCGACGGTGCCTTAAGTGCCGAAGGCAGCATGCTACTTATACTTTCCCTTGTTATAGGAACCTTTTTCGGTGAACTTTTGAACATCGAGAAGCATATGGATTCCCTTGGAGAGAAGATAAAGATAAAGGTTAAGGCTCAGAAGGACACCCGTTTCGTTGAGGGCTTCGTCAACGTTTCCCTCATTACCTGCGTTGGGGCAATGGCTATAGTTGGCTCAATACAGGATGGAATTTACGGCGATTATTCGATGCTTGTTGCTAAGTCTGTGCTGGACGCAGTAATAGCCTGTGTATTTGCATCCACATACGGTGTAGGCGTTCTGTTTTCGGGACTCGTTATATTCGTATATCAGGGTGTTATTACCCTTATAGCCCATTTTGCAGGCTCCTTCGTTTCGGACGCCATACTTTATGACTTAAGTTTCGTAGGGAATGCGCTTATTGCCTGCGTTGGCATCAATCTTATCTGGGACAAAAAGATAAAGGTGGGAAACATGCTCCCTGCCCTTCTTGTCCCGGTTTTTTATGAGATATTTATATCTCTTGTGCATTAATGACATACGTGTCATATTTTTGCACCGGGATAAATATATAGAAACAAAATCAAGAAAAGAGGCATAAAAATGATACAGTCAAGAACACATAACTGTAACGAATTAAGACTTTCGGATGTGGGGAAAGAGGTTACCCTTGCAGGCTTCTATGACAATATGAGGCAGGTATCCAAAAACCTCGGCTTCCTGATACTCAGGGACTTTTACGGAGTTACCCAGGTGGTTGTTGAAACAGAAGAAATGATGGAGCGCTTAAACGGCGTAAATAACGAGTCAACTCTTCAGATAACAGGTACTGTTCGTGAAAGGGAATCAAAGAATCCTAAGATTGCAACAGGAGATATCGAGGTTGTTCCCACTGATATAAAGGTACTTGGAAAATGCCGTTACAATGAGCTTCCCTTTGAGGTTAACCGTTCAAAGGAGGCTGACGAGGCAACAAGACTTAAATACAGATACTTAGACTTAAGAAATCCCGCAGTTAAGGAAAAGATAGTATTAAGATCAAAGATCGTAGCTGACCTTCGTAAGGCAATGACAGAGCATGATTTCCTTGAGATCACCACACCTATCCTTACCTGCTCTTCACCAGAGGGCGCAAGAGATTACCTTGTTCCTTCACGTAACCATCCCGGAAAGTTCTATGCACTTCCCCAGGCACCCCAGCAGTTTAAGCAGCTTCTTATGACATCGGGATTTGACAGATACTTCCAGGTTGCACCCTGTTTCAGAGATGAGGATGCCAGAGCTGACCGTTCACCCGGAGAGTTCTACCAGCTTGATATGGAAATGGCATTTGCATCCCAGGAGGATGTTTTCTCTGTTATAGAGGATGTGCTTCCCCCTGTATTTGCCAAGTACGGAGTATATAAGGAGGCCTCAAAGGCACCCTTCGTTCGTATCCCTTACACTGAAGCAATGGAAAAATATGGCTCTGATAAGCCGGATCTAAGAATAGACCTTCTTGTTGAAGATGTAACGGAAACTCTTGGTAACTGCGGCTTTGAGCCCTTTAACGGCAATGAGGTAAAGGCTGTTAAGGTAAGTAACTTCAGCCTTACAAGAAAGCAGATTGATAAGATGCTTGATGAGGCCTTCGTTATTTCAGGAATGAAGAACTATTGGTTCAGAATCGATGAAAACGGAGACATAGTAGGCGGAATTGCCAAGTTCCTTCAGGACAATAAGGACGAGGTTATTTCAAAACTTAACCTTAATAAGGGCGATTTCGTAGGATTAAGCGCAGGAAAGCACCTTGATGCCTTAAAGAGCGCCGGCGTCCTTAGAAAGATATTGGGAGCTAACTGCGAAGGACATATGAAGAAGGACTGCTATGAGTTCTGCTGGGTAGTTGACTTCCCTATGTATGAGATAGGCGAGGAATCAGGAGAACTTGAATTCTGCCACAACCCCTTCTCAATGCCCCAGGGCGGTATGGAAGCCCTTGAGAATCAGGATCCTTTAAGCATACTGGCATATCAGTATGACCTTGTTGTTAACGGAGTTGAGTTAAGCTCAGGTGCCGTTCGTAACCACGATCCTGAGATCATGGTAAAGGCCTTCTCAATCGTAGGCTTAGGCGAGGATGCGGTTAAGGCCAAGTTCCCCGCAATGTACAACGCTTTCTGTTACGGAGCTCCGCCACACGCAGGAATCGCACCCGGTGTCGACAGAATGGTTATGCTCATAGCAGGAGAGGAAAGCATCAGGGAGATCATTCCCTTCCCTATGAACAAGACAGCGCAGGATGTAATGATGGGAGCACCTTCAGCAGTTGATGAAAAGCAGCTTAGGGATGTTCATATAAAGATAGACCTTCCCAAAGAAGACTGATCTACATGGATAATATAAAGACATACATTGATAAATACGGGGACTTAAGCTTTGAGGAAAAGCCTTTTAACGAGGTTGATTCGCTGATACTGTGTCAGCTTTCCTATCTTGAATTTGACGGCTATGTCCCCGGAACAGATACATATTCTGCCCCGGTCCCCATAAAGGATATTCAAAAAGATCCTGAGAGCGACAGATTATATGCCTACTACTGGTATAAGGCGGATAATAAGGAGCTTTTTAACAAGGTCTGCGATTCGAAGCGCTTCGGTGAAATGAAGCTTAACTTCTACGTTAATGTGATCTCGGAACTTGATGATACGCAGTTCAGTGCAGTCACCTACGTGCTTCCCGATAAGAGTGTATATATTGCTTACAGGGGAACGGATGCTACTTTGGTTGGCTGGAAGGAGGATATCAAGCTTGCATATTCAGAGCCTGTCCATGCCCAGCAGATGGCTGCCGAATACATGGATATAGTATCGAGAAATATAGCAGGTTCCTTCAGAACAGGCGGCCACTCAAAGGGCGGAAATCTTGCGGTTTATGCCGCAATGTTTTGTGGCCATGAAACCCGTAAAAGGATAATTGATATCTTTGATCATGACGGCCCGGGCTTCAGACCTGAGATCATGGAAGAGGGCCATTTTTCTTCCATAAAGAACCGTGTGCATAAGTTTATTCCCAAGGCTTCAATAGTTGGGATATTACTTGAGGATGACATAGATTTCGAGGTCATTGAGTGCTGGTCGGTAGGAGCTCTTCAGCATAACTCATATGTTTGGAAATCCGAAAACGGTGAATTCATTAAAACCGACTCCTCTGAGAATAAGAGGCGGAAGAACCACGCTCTTAACGAATGGATATATTCCCTTTCGGATGATGAACTTTCACTGTTCATAGATGTTATCTACGATCTCTTTACGGCATCAGGCGGAAAGAATGTATTTGATCTTGCTAATAATCCCGCAGAATCCGTAAGCGCTGCCCTTAATAAATATAAGGATATGGATCAGCGAACCAAGGATAATATAGCAGATCTTATGAAGAGAGCCGTTGAGGTTTCCGGAAGCGCAGTGCTGGGAGAATATGTTGAGATGAGCCGCAGGCTCAAAGAGGAAATGAAAACATGGCAGGAAGAAGCGTCGTCGTTTATGAAGCGTCTTGTCAAAAAGAAGAAGCTTTAAGGAAGGCTGTAGACAGGATAAGGTGGGATGCCCAGGGGCGTACACCGATTCTAATACTGTTTTTTTCAAGCAATTTAAGATTTTATTATTTTTCCTCAAAATTGCATGAGGAATTTCCGGATACCACTGTTGTGGGAGCGGTTTCTGATATGAACATCTCATCTGACGGCATGGGAGAGGAAGGACTTTCGGCACTTGCGGTATTTGAGGGAGTTCAGGTTTCTGCGGGAATCATCACAGATATTGCAACATACCCGCTTAAACATGCACCTGAAATAAGGGAGAGCATGATGAGACTTTCGGATGTTTCAAACACCGTCTGCCTTGAATTTACCACCTCCCTTGTGATGGCGGAGGAACTGGTACTTGATACCCTTAAGGAATGTCTTGAAGGAACGGGGATTCCGGCTGTTGGCTCTTCCACGGGAGTTGCCAACGAGAGTATTATGACATATGTGTCACTTAATGGTGATGTTTATTCAGAAGGAACGGTATATCTTTTCATCCGAAACGAATGGGGAAGGATAGGAATATACCGGGAGATGATGTATAGAAAAAGCGGCTTTAAATTCACGGCAACAGATGTTGACTGCGAGGACAGATCATTGCTTGAGATTGACTCCCGCCCTGCAGCGCTCTACCTTGAAGACAAACTAAGCATGAAAAAGTCAGAACTTTTAAGCTACCTTCATTATCACCCATTAGGAAGAATTGTGGATGATGATATCTATATCACTTCTGTTGCTGACGTTACGAATAACAGTGAACTTAACCTTTATGCGAGAGTCTACAACAGGACTAAGCTCACGCTTTTAGAGCCCAGGGATTTCGAAGAGACCTGGAATGAGACCTTAGAAGCAATTCATCGTGATTACCCCGGAAGAAGCTTTTCCGTAATGATCAACTGCTGTGTCCGGACAGGGATATTTAAGGAAAAGGGTGTCCTTTCGAAATTCAGGGAAAAATTCATGAATGAGTGCGGAGGTTATGTTGGCATATCCGGAAGCGGTGAGCACTATAATTTCGAGCATACAAACCAGACCATGCTTATGGTCGTATTCGAATAGGTTTTAAATGAGACGTCTCAATGACGGTATGATACATACCAATGATAACTGCATAGGATGTAACAGATGTATCTCAAAGTGCCCGGTAAATTCTGCCAATGTATCAGTTATATCAGGCGGAAAGACCCAGATAGGTGTTGATGCGGAGAAGTGTATCCATTGCGGTGCCTGTATAGAGGCCTGCAAGAGAAATGCAAGGGGCTTTACCGACGATTCACTGGACTTCTTCAGAGCCCTTAAGATCGGGCAGCATATGTCGGTTATCATTGATCCTGCCTTCAGGATCATCTACGGTGATGAACTTAAGCATGTGATAGCAACCCTTCGTTTTTTAGGTATCGAAAAGATATATGATGGAGCTTTCGGAGCGGAGATATCACTTTGGAGGCATGTTAAATATATTTATGATAACAAAGATAATCCGGATAGGGCATTTATAGGAAATACCTGCCCTGCCATAACTTCCTACATAGAGCATTATAAGCCGGATATGCTTAAATATCTTATCCCCGTTGAGACCCCTGATATTTCAACTGCCATATATGCCCGTAAATATCTTGAGGATCCGCGTATCATGGTGCTTTTAAGCCCCTGCCCTTCAATGAAGGACGATATGCTCTCAAACGGAAATATAATAAGCTACAATATATGCTTTGATTCCCTGATGTCTAATCTTCAGGACATCGATCCCAAAGACTGTAATGATGAATTTGATCTCGAAGCAGAAGGAACAGGCGTCCTTTCATCTCTTAGTGGCGGCTTTAAATATATGATCGAGCCCTTTCTTAAAAGGGAAGAGATCCTGATGAATTTAAGCGGGATGGATAAGGAAGCAATAGACAGGATAAGTCTCCTTGCTGAAGATGGTATAACCCGCCCTGTATTTGTTGACATGGAAGGCTGCGAGCATGGATGCATTTTCGGAGCAGGTGCAAGGGAAGCCTTTTTTGATTACCGCACGTCAAATATAAAGATACAGGAACTTAAGAACAGCCTTAAAGAAAGCATAAGGGGAAAAGGTGATCCTAAAAGCAATTATGATGCGCTTTCAGAGCGTTTTAAGGACCTTGATCCTGATGATTTCATAAGGCAGTATACGGATAGATTCCGTCAGATGTCAAAGGTTCCGGAGTCTTCGTTAAATGCTATCTTTGAGGCCATGTACAAGGATACTGAGAGTAAGAGGCATATTGACTGCGGATCCTGCGGTTATAAGACATGTTATGACATGGCTGAAGCCATTGCCTATGGAAATAACAAGATGGAGAACTGCATTCATTATATGAATGACGAGCTCCTGATGCGGTACTATACCGATAACCTGACGGGAATCCCCAATAAAGAGGGCTTCAGGCATAAGGCAGAGAAGTTATATGAGGAAAATCCGGATAAGACATATGTTATCGCCGCAGTATCCATTAACCAGCTTAATCTTATAAATGACCTTCACGGTTTTAGCCTTGGGGATGCGGTAATAAGACGTGCTGCGGAGATATCAATGAAATTCACCGAAAAGAGATCAAACGGCTGCTGCGGTCGTTTGGGTGGCGGTGAATTCTTACTTTGTTTTGAAAATACCAAGGAGAATATGGATAAGGCCCATAGCTGCACTATATTCTCATTTGACGATATAGGAGTTTCATTCCCCCTTAGCTTCAGGGCAGGAATGTATATTGATACTGACAGGGATGAAACACTTGAGACCATGATCAACTATGCTTCCCTTGCAAGGGATAAGATAGTTGAGGACGGAATAAGCACCTGTCTTTTCTATAACGATGAATTAAAGGAGCGCCTGGCTGCTGAGGCAATGGTTACCTCCCAGATGGTTAAGGCCATTGAAAACGGCGAGTTTGTAGCCTATTACCAGCCCCAGTATTCCCATAAGACCGGAAAGGTGGTAGGTGCCGAGACCCTTTGCCGCTGGGTTAAAAAGGACGGATCCATAATATCCCCCGGTCTCTTTATCCCTATCTTTGAAAAGAACGGTTTCATTAAAGCCCTTGATAAATATATGTGGGAGCTTGCCTTTAAATCAGCCATGAAGTGGCAGAATGAGAAGTACGAAGCCATTCCCATTTCGGTAAATATATCAAGAGTATCCTTAGATGAGGCTGATTTCACTGATAGTATATTTGCCCTATATGAAAAATATCCCATAGATCCCAAAAGGCTTCATTTTGAGATAACAGAGTCGGCGTATTCTGACAGACAGGACATGGTTGCCCAGAAGATAAATGCCTTAAGGGAGAGAGGCTTCCTTGTTGCAATGGATGATTTCGGCTCCGGCTATTCTTCATTAAACGTCCTTAAGGATATGCCCCTTGACATACTTAAGCTTGACATGGGATTCCTGAGGGGAAAGAACAGGGAACGTGGAGAAGCCATAATAAGGAACGTTGTTGCCATGGTCAGGGAACTTCAGCTTGAGATAGTTACCGAAGGTGTTGAAACCATGGAGCAGGCTGAATTTTTAAGACACGTTGGCTGCGATATAATCCAGGGGTATCTTTATGCAAGACCTATGCCCGAGGATGAATATGAGAGGCTTATAACTAAGGATGAGGATACCGCTCTTTACAGAGAGGTAATTGAACATGATAGTAAAGAATATAACAACAATTGATGAACTTTTGTCGTTTGTTACGGAACTTAAGGAGAAGCACGGACCGCGCCTTTGGTACAGGGGAGAGGAGGATGCTTCTCTTTCTCTGATTCCCTCCATCCAGAGAACGGATAAGAGGATTAAGGTTGAGAGGTTCATAACCAACGATTTCTATACCAGGGCAAAGCAGATAATGGAAAATCCCCCTGAGAAGCATAATTATGCCGGATGGGTTGCGATAATGCAGCATTACGGACTTCCCACCAGGATGCTTGACTGGTCCCAGTCTCCGCTTATAGCTTCCTTCTTTGCCTGCGAGACCTACAAGCAGAAGGGGGATCTGGATGCAGGTGTATGGGTGCTTATCCCGGATGCATTTAATGATTTTCAGGGCTTTGGTAAATGCATATACCCGATAGATGCGGATACCACCCAGGAGATGCTGCTTCCGGCCTTCAAGCATAACCATCACAATCATGAATTGGATGACAGGATACTTGCCTGCTCCTCCACTGAGAACAATATGAGGATGTATGCCCAGCAAGCTAACTTTACGGTGCATAATTCATTAAAGCATCTTGAGGACATCTGCAATGAGGATATGCTTTATAAGATAATTATCCCCTCGGAGAGAAAGAAATACTTTATCGATTCCCTCAGGGTGTTCGGCATAACCGAAAGCGCGATATATCCTGACCTTGATCATCTGTCGAAGGATTTAAGACATTTTTACGACATCTGATTTTTATATGTAAAAATAATGACATTGGTGTCATATATTGAGAATAAAGGAGCATAAATGAAAATCGTATTAAAGCACCTCACAAAGAAATTTCCAAACAGAAACAAAAAGTTAGGCGGTGACGTTATCGCCGTAAATGACTTTGATTTCGAGATACCCGACGGCAAACTCGTGGGACTCTTAGGTCCTTCAGGCTGCGGAAAATCCACAACCCTTAATCTTATTTCAGGACTTGAGACACCTTCCGAAGGACAGATCTTCTTTGGGGATGATGATGTGACTAAGGTTCCCCCGGAGAACAGGGGAGTTGGCCTGGTGTTCCAGAGCTATGCTCTTTATCCTCATCTTACTGTATTTAAAAATATCCAGTTCCCTTTGGAGAACCTTAAGGGTGAGGATAAATTAACAAAAGAGGTTATGAAGGAAAAGGTAGAAGAAGCAGCCCGTCTTGTTCAGATAGACCATCTCTTAGAGCGTAAGCCTTCAGAGCTTTCAGGAGGCCAGCAGCAGAGAGTCGCGATCGCAAGAGCTTTGGTTAAAAGGCCGAGAGTCCTTCTTTTGGATGAGCCTCTTTCAAATCTTGATGCAAGGCTGCGGCTTCAGACGAGAGAAGAGATAAGACGTATACAGCAGGAGACAGGCATAACCACTGTCTTTGTAACCCATGACCAGGATGAGGCCATGAGCATATCTGACCTTATAGTAGTTATGAAGGACGGAGTGGTGCAGCAGATAGGAAAGCCCCAGAACGTTTATGACGATCCTGTCAATCTCTTTGTATCAAAGTTCTTAGGAACTCCTCCCATCAATGTATTTGAAGCAGAGGTTGTAAACGGAGAACTTAAGATAGGCTCTGATACTGTTTTAAAGGTAAAGGGTGTTCCTGATAAAAAGGTATTTGCCGCAATAAGACCTGAGGGCTTCATTCTAAAGGATGACGGAGCCTTCGTCTGTGACCTTCAGAGGATCGAAGTCATGGGAAGGGACGTATCCGTTATATCAAAGCATGCAGGACTCCTTAATGATACCGGCATCACAAGGTCCATCATTAGTGCCGAGGCAAATATAGACACATCCCGTGGAACGGTTTCCTTTGATCTTAAACCCAATAAGGTATTCTTATTTGATGCTTCCTCTGAGGAGCGTCTCAGATTCGAGGTGTAGCATGAGCGGAACTAAAAGCTATAAGGCCTGGCTGTATCTCTTACCTGCGATACTGTTCCTGGGCGTATTCATGATATATCCCCTTGTGGATGTTTTCGTGTATTCCTTTGAGGAGGGATATAACTTCGCATCCCAGTCCTATTTCGGGACCGGCTTCTATAACTATTCCTATGTGCTTCATGACCAGTATTTCATGCAGGCACTTAAGAATACTTTTATCATTGTTATCATAACGGTGCCTTTATCCACAATCCTGGCACTGCTTATTTCACTTGCCTTAAGTTCAATAAAGCCCCTTAAGGATCTTTTCCAGACTGTATATTTTTTGCCCTATGTAACCAATACTCTGGCAGTAGGACTGGTATTTATGATCCTCTTTAAGAAGACTGCTTATACGGACGGAATGATAAATCTCCTTATAAACTTCTTCGGAGGCTCAAGTGTTGACTTCATCGAGGGACCCTACTGGGCAAAGATGCTTGTTATGTGCATATACACCATCTGGATTGTTATGCCCTTTAAGATACTTATCTTAACAAGCGCCCTGGCTTCGGTTAATAAGGTATATTATTCCGCAGCCAAGGTTGATGGAACAAGCCCCTTCAGGATCTTCTATAAGATAACCCTCCCCATGATATCGCCTATGATATTCTACCTTATAATCACCGGCTTTATCGGGGCTTTCAAGGCATATTCCGACGAGGTCGCACTCTTCGGAACGAACCTTAATGCAGCAGGGATGAATACCATTGTGGGATATGTTTATGACATGCTCTACGGAAACAGCGGAGGTTACCCCTCATATGCATCGGCGGCAGCCATCATACTGTTCGTAATTGTCCTTACCATAACAACTATTAACCTCTTGATCTCCAACAGAACGAAGATCAAGTAAGGAGGGTGCCATGGATTATTCAAAGATAGAAAAAAGCGCCGCAAGGCGTAAAAACATAAAGAACGTGATCATATATCTTTTCCTGGGAATATGGGCCCTTATAGTTCTTTTCCCCTTTTACTGGATGATACTTACATCCCTTAAAAGCTACAGTGCCTACAATGCAGAGTGGATACCTAAGTTTTTTACCACTTCGCCTACGTTTCAGAACTATTATGATGCCTTCGTAAGCGTTAATTTAGGGCGTTACCTTTTAAATACCCTTTTATTTACCGTTATCACCACGGCTCTTATGCTTGTAGTCATAACTTTGGCAGCCTATGCCTTTGCCAGGCTTTCATTTAAGGGGAAGGATCTTGTTTTCACACTTTTCCTTGCACTTATGATGATACCCAACGAGCTTGTGGTCATCACTAATTTTGCCACCATTACGAATCTGGGCCTTAGGAATACCTTCACCGGACTTATACTTCCGTCAGTCACCTCGGTTTTCTATATTTATCTTCTTAAGGAAAACTTCGCTGCGGTGCCGGATGACCTTTATTATGCGGCCAAGGTGGATGGAACGACAGACCTTAGATACCTTCTTAAGGTGCTTATTCCGATCTGCAGACCCACCATCATAACCATAATAATATTAAAGGTAATTGAGTGCTGGAATTCCTACGTATGGCCGAGACTCATTACCGACGACGAGGCATATTACCTTGTAAGTAACGGAATACAGGAACTTAGAGAGAATGGCTTGGGAAGAGAGAACATACCTGCGATGATGGCAGCAGTCGTTGTTATTTCACTACCTCTTATCATCCTTTTCCTTATTTTCCATAAAAAGATAATGGCCGGAGTTGCCCAGGGAGGTACGAAGGGATGATAAAGAGAAGTTTACATAAAATAGCCATTGTTATGTTAACCATTACAGCATGTATATCTTTATGCGGCTGTCATGGAAATAAGGGCTCTGCGGAATTCGTACGTCCTGAGACACTTGATGAAACTAAGGAATATGAGATAACCTTCTGGGCCAAGAATGATACCAACAAGGCTCAGACCAATGTATATAAAAAGGCTATATCCGATTTCGAAGCCTTATATCCCAATGTGACAGTGAACCTTAAACTTTATACGGACTACAGCAGGATATATAACGACGTTATCACCAATATTTCAACAGGAACAACTCCTGATGTCTGCATCACGTATCCTGATCATATTGCAACCTATATGACGGGAAATAATGTGGTAGTTCCCCTTGATGATCTCATCGATGATCCCGAGTACGGACTTGGCGGCTCGAAACTTAAATTCGACTCACCCACAAGAGAGGAGGTAATAGATACCTTCCTTGAGGAGGGAAAACTTGGAGAGCATTATTATGCCCTTCCCTATATGAGATCAACTGAGGCGCTTTATATTAATAAGACCTTCGTTGAAGAACTTGGCTATGAGCTTCCGGATGTGCTTACCTGGGACTTTATCTTTGAGGTTTCCGAGGCAGCCCTTCAGAAGAATTCTTCCGGGAAATATATGCTTAATGACTCAGATGTCATGATCCCCTTCATCTACAAGTCAACCGATAATATGATGATAAGCATGTTAAAGCAGCTTGGCGCGGATTATTCGGATGATGAAGGAAACGTGCTTATCTTTAACGATGATACAAGGAATATTCTTAAGACTGTTGCGCAGCATGCAAAGACAGGAGCCTTTTCAACCTTCCAGATATCCAGCTATCCTGCTAACTTCCTTAATGCGGGACAGTGTGTCTTTGCGGTGGATTCAACTGCAGGTTCCACCTGGATGGGACCCAGTGCACCCTTGTGCGATATCCCGGAGGAGGACCTTACTCAGTTTGAGACCGTGGTAAGACCAATTCCTCAGTATGATACCGAGAATATGGAGATGATCTCTCAGGGACCCTCTGTTTGTATATTTAATAAGCAGGATCCCCAGCAGGTTATGTATTCATGGCTTTTTGCACAGTTCCTTTTAACTGATGACGTACAGATTTCCTATGCGGAGACCGAAGGCTATGCGCCTGTTACAAATAAGGCCCGTGAAACGCCTGAGTACCAGGATTATTTAAGCCGTTCAGGAGAGGATAATGACACTTATTACCACGTTAAGCTTGATGCAACGAAGCTTCTTTTAGACAATACCGAAAACACCTTCGTAACTCCTGTATTTAACGGCTCCGCATCCTTAAGGACTGCCGCAGGAGCGCTTATCGAGAATACCTGTAAGGCAGAACGCCGTGGAACGAACGTTGATGATGCGGCAATAGATAAGATATTTACCGACGTGTCGGATCTTTACCGCCTTACGGAAACCTCGGGGATAAATCAGGGAAAGAAGGAGCTTGGCTCTCTTCCCACGGGAGCAAAGGCACTCATCATAACTCTCATAGTTGTCTGGATTTTAATAGGCATATATTTCTTCTATATGAAACGTAAGGGAAGCAAAAAGGCATGAGCGTTGGAAGCAAAAACATTCCAATAATAATACCGGCTTATGAACCCGATAAAAATCTCACTGATTTTTTAAGGACCCTTCCTTTAGGCCATGAGATGGTTGTACTGGTGGATGACGGAAGCGGAGATGACTACGCATCTGTTTTTTCCGAGGCTAAAGATATACTGGGTGAATCCGGTATCGTCCTTAAGCATGAGGTTAATAAGGGAAAGGGTGCTGCTTTAAAGACTGCATTCAGATATATACTTTCAGACTATCCGGATAAGGATAAAGTGATAGGAGTTGTGACGGCTGATTCAGACGGACAGCATACGGTACCCTGTGTCAATGCTGTTATGGATGCGCTTATTGAGAATCCTTCTTCTCTTATCATGGGAGTCAGAGCCTTTGGCGGTGAAAATATACCCTGGAAGAGCAGGGTAGGGAATGTTATCACAATAAAGGTCATGAAATTATTGGCGGGAATATCGGTTTCAGATACTCAGACAGGTTTAAGGGGAATACCAATAGACTTTATGAGAGAACTTCTTTTAATAAAGTCCGACCGTTTTGAATTTGAGACCGAGATGCTTATAGATTCAAAAGGAAAATATGAGATAACTGAGGTTCCGATAGAGACTATCTATGATTCCAAGGAAAACCACAGCACTCATTTTAATCCCTTTAAGGATTCTTTAAGGATATATTCCGTAATTCTTGGAAGATTCTTTAAGTTTATGATTTCTTCACTGTCATCATCGCTTATTGATCTCCTTATATTTACCTTATTATGTAAACCACTTGTATCTTTATACCCCGTTGCATACACTGCCATAGCCACGGTGATAGCCAGGGTTATATCCGCATCATATAACTGTGCGGTCAATTATAAGATAGTCTTTAAGAGCAAAGAGAAGGTATCAAGGGCGGTGATCAAATATGTTATCCTTGCAATCTGCCAGATGAGCCTTAGCGCTTTATGCGTCACTTTGCTTAATCAGATATTTAACGGTGTTTACCCCACCATCCTTAAGGTAATAGTTGATATAATACTTTTCTTTATAAGTTATAGGATACAGCACCGCTTTGTTTTTAACGCATCCTAAAAAGATCCGGTTATGATTCAGAGAAAGAATAATATTGATTTTCCCGCTGATTAGGGTATAATACTTTTTGTTTTATTGTTTATCTCATAGATTAACGAGGAGGATGTTATGAGAAAATTTTTAAAGAAGGCTACTGCTGTAGCATTAGTTGCAGCAATGGCAGCAATGGTACTTGCAGGATGTTCTAAGAGCGGAAGCGCTTCTGAGGATGTAAATGCTAAGAGCGAAGGCGTTATGACATACGCTGAGTACGATGCAGCAGCTGTTGATTCAGAGGTTACTATCGAGGCATATGTTCAGGGTGCTATGGCATGGTGGGACAACAAGATCACTGTTTACGCAGCAGACGGAGACGGTGCTTACTTCCTTTACGACATGGCATGTTCTGAAGAGGACGCTGCTAAGCTTACCAAGGGTACAAAGATAAAGGTTACAGGTTATAAGTCTGAGTGGTCAGGCGAGGTTGAGATTACAGATGCAACCTTCGAGTTCGAGGATGGTTCTTATGTAGCAGAAGCTACTGATGTTACTTCATTACTTGGAACAGATGAGCTTGCTTCAAAGATCAACCAGTTTGTTACCTTCACAGATATGGAGGTTGTTGCTTCTACTGATGCTGATGGCAATGAGGCTGCTTCTTTATACAACTGGGATGGTTCAGGCGCACAGGGAGATGACGTTTACTTCAACGTTTCAAAGGATGGCCAGACATATACATTCCTTGTAAGAAAGTACTTAACAGATTCAAGCACAGATGTTTATAAGGCTGCTGAGGCTCTTAACATCGGAGACAAGCTTGATATGGAAGGTTTCCTTTACTGGTATGAGGGACCTAACCCCCACATCACAAGCATCACAGTTAAGTAATTTGTATAACAGATTATAAATGCGTTTTTAAATGCTTAATAAATGCTTAGGGCTTCGGATTTTCCGAAGCCCTTTTTATTGATAAGTATTTTTAAGTATTTTGTTTGGCTGCGCGCTAGTTTCTTTTAACGGAATATCCGAATTTTCCGATGTAATCCCCAAGGGATCTGTATTCTCCATGGGAGTAGGCAACAAGGTCTGAATCGTTAAGATGGAAGCGGCCTGTTTCATCCATATATTTTTCATCTACCGATACATTAAGTACCTTCCCCAGAAACATATCGTGCGACCCTAATTCTAAAATATCCGTCACCTTACATTCGATTGACACGGGGCTCTCGGCAATGCCCGGAGCTTTTATTTTGGACGACGGGAGAGGAGTAAGGTTCATTTCTTTAAATTTATCAACATCCCGCCCACTCTTTACGCCGCAGAAGTCTGTTGCATAAGCAAGCGTTCTGGTTACGAGATTCACAACGAATTCACCGCTTTCTTTGATGATATCATGAGAAAATCTTTCTTTTCTTACTGATATTGAGATCATGGCAGGATCTGAGCACACCGTGCCGGTCCAGGCCACGGTTATTATATTTGGCCTTTCGTCATTCCTTTGACAGCTCACCATTACCACAGGAAGAGGGTAGAGCATATTTCCGGGTTTCCAATTTTGTCTTGACATTGATTTTTTCCTCAAATATACTAATATCGTTGCTTTTAAGATGATTAGATTATAACATATTTAGTTATTTTAATTGCATCAGGGCTTCACAGTGCGAGAGCACCTGTGAGTGCACTTAATCAAATAAGCGGAAGTGGTGGAATGGCAGACGCGCAGGCTTCAGGTGCCTGTGGTAGCAATACCGTGTGGGTTCAAGTCCCATCTTCCGCAGTATAAATCAAAAGGGTTAAGCCAAACGGCTTAGCCCTTTTTATATGCCGGAAGATGGGACTTGAACATTTTATCTTAAAGCAGACAGATGAAGTTTGCTTTAACCAGGCAAATGTGAAGAATCTGTGTAGTTTCTGTGAAGTGCATTAACGAGGCGGGATTACTTCCGATATTATAGATATACAAACTTTTTCATATCTTTAAGGAGGTAACTTATGGTTCAATCAATTCAGGGTAATCAGCTCTTAACTAATCAGTCGGGGTCAATTCTTGCATCAAACCAGATGAATACCAACATCAATGTGGCTGTTGCAGGAAAATCTCAGGAAGTAACTCAGGCAACTGATACTAAGACAAGCGAGGATGCTAATGGATCAGCATCAGTTTCAAAGGACGGAGATACCGTTACTATTTCAACAGCAGCCCGTAAGACGTTTCAGGCTCAGTCAGCAACTCATGCATCAGGTGGTGTTTCAACTGATGGCGGCTATACAGATAAGCAGGCTTCAATCCTTGCATCCGCTGCAGCAGATGCCGGAATCTCAGAGGCAAGTCAGGCTAAGAGCGAGGCTCAGGCAGGCGCTTCAACAGTTTCAAGTTCAAGCAGCTCAGATTCAAGCGATCTTTCTTCTTATTCTGTATCAGAACTTAAGGAGATGCTCAGAAACGGTGAGATAACCCAGTCTGAGTATGATGATGAGATAGCAAGCAGACAGAATTCTTCATCCGATGAGGAAGACGAGGAAGCAGAAGAGGTAAATGCAGCAAATAACGGCGCCTCTGACAATGAAAATGTTACAAATGAGCTTGCATCTGCTAACCGCATAATCATCGAAGAGTAAGCTTTAAAATAAAAATATTAACCGCAACACAAAAGGGACATCCGATTGGATGTCCCTTTTGGTTTGTGCAAAGCTTTTATAAGAACACTCTGATGAGTTTCCTTATTTAGGCGCGCTTTACAAGTCTTATGATCTCTTTATCATTATAATAATCGCCTTCAAGGCAGCCTTCCGGCTTAACGTAATAAAGCCATTCTCCATTCATAAACCTTACATAGGTTACAGGTCCTATGGGTGAAAGGCAGTATTCTGAGGGATTATCCAATTCAACAATATCGTCAACCTTGTACTTGGGCTCGGATGTAGGTTTAGCATCTGTTCCACCGGCAATATCCTTTGATACTTCATCATTTATTTTCTCATCAGAATTTAAGTTTGTCATAATGTTTTCCTCCATTTTGGTGTGTTTAATATTTTGTTTTGTCTCAAGGAGTTTTCCCTTCAACGTTTTTAATATTATAACAAGTATTGTTGCAGAAGTGTTGTAGAATCATTTACATTTATCTTCTTTATATGATAAATTATATTAGTTGTAGTTTGTTTAAAAGGTATATATATGGTGAAAGAAGAAAATTATCACAAATTAAAATGGATAATAGGGTGCCTTGTTATTGCCCTGGGACTTATATATACAGTAAGTCTTAATGTCATCGAGATCAAAAAGGGCAACAATATGCCCCAGACCGTTGAAGCAAGTAAGTTGAGGAACGTTGATTACTTCACTGACTTTTCAATGGAGACTATGGACGGAGATGTTTTTACCCAGGAGAATTTAAAGGGCTATAAGATCACGGTATTTAATGTGTGGGAGCCCTATTGCGCATCCTGTCTTAAAGAGATGCCTGATATAGATGCCCTGGCAGATGAACTTAAGGAAGAGGGCATACAGATAGTCAATGTTAACGGCTACGCCTACACATCCCCCGAAGACAATGAGCTTGCCTATACTCAGATGAGCGAGCGAAACATAAAGATGCCTAAGCTCCTTGCAGATGAAGCCTTCAGCAATGAACTTCTTCCGGTGCTTGCGGATGCTTTTCCCGGCACTTTCATAGTAAGCGAGGACGGAAAGATACTTGATTTCGTTTCAAGTTCGAAATCAAAAGACGCCTGGAAACAGTATTTTCTTGAATTTGTTGAGGAGTGATGTGATGACAGAGAAAAAACGAAACATCATCGGAATTATAGTTTTCTTATTGTTCCTTGGTATGTTTATCTACGGAAGCACCACTTCTGAGGTGGGAATAGTAATGAAGAAGGCCATAAACATATGCCTCGAATGCATAGGACTGGGAGGCTGATGTTATGGACATTAATTTAAAGAAAAAAAAGCAGGGGAGATTCAGACTCCTCGTTCAGGCCATAGCCTTTGCCTTTACCAACGGCTACGTTAACGGCTGGGTGCACGGAAGAATATATCAGGGAAGCAATAAAAAGATATGCGTTCCCGGGCTTAACTGCTATTCCTGTCCAGGTGCGCTTTATGCCTGCCCCATAGGAGCCCTTCAGGCTGTGCTTGGTTCAGGGCAGCTTAAGGTTTCGCTATACGTTCTTGGCTTTATCGGAACGGTGGGTGCCTTCTGCGGAAGAGCAATCTGTGGATGGATCTGTCCCTTTGGATTTATACAGGATCTTCTTCATAAGATCCCTCTGTTTAAAAAGATAAAAAACCTTCCGGGTCACAAGGTACTTAATTACCTTAAGTATGTGATCCTTGTGGTATTCGTAATAGCGCTTCCCATGCTTGTTACGGATGCAGGCGGTGTGGGTTCACCCTGGTTCTGCGAATATATCTGTCCTTCAGGGACTTTGCTTGGGGGAATCCCTCTTGCTATCGCGAATGCTAATATCAGGGCAACAATAGGCTGGAGATTTTATTTTAAGCTTGCACTTCTTATACTCATAGTTGTGCTTTCAATAAAGTCCTACAGACCTTTTTGCAAATATATATGTCCATTGGGAGCACTTTATTCCCTTGCAAATCCCATATCTTTGTACAGATTAAAGGTGGATGAAAGTAAGTGCGTTAAGTGTGGTGCCTGCCAGAAGGCCTGCGGAATGGATATAAAGGTATGGGAGAAGCCTAATTCTCCCGAGTGTATACGCTGTGGCAAATGTAAGGCAGCCTGTCCTACCTGCGCCATAAGTTCAACATTTGAGGATGTCGAAAAGAAACTTATAAAGAAAGAGGTATAAAATGAAAAAATTTAAAACATTAGTATCACTTATCCTGATTGCAGCATTTACGGTTGCATTAACAGCCTGCGGCGGAAGCAAGGCAAGCGGAGATTACACCTTTAAGTGCGTTGATGAAAACGGAAACGCAGTAGCAAAGGTTAAGGTTCAGGCCTGCACCGATACTCTCTGCAGAACAGGGGATTCGGATGCAGACGGTATAGTTACCTTTACCGGAGATACAGACAGCTATGAGGTGCACGTTTTAAAGGTTCCCGATGGCTATGAGTACACCGGAGAGGATGAGTTCACGGTAAGCGGCAAGGGCTCTGTTACAGAGATAACCTTCAGCAGAAAGTAATAAGGATACAAAAATAAGTAAGCATTAATAAGGAGATAATAATTATGAGTAATGTAAGTTCGTTTATTTTTCCCATCATTCTTTTCATAGCAGGACTTCCCTATCTTATTAACGGTAAGGCTGCACGTGAGAAAGAGAGAGAATTTGAAAGCCCTGAAAAGCAAAAGAAGTATTATACGTTAAATCGTGTTGTTGGAGCACTCTTTGTTATATTAGGTCTTGTAGAATTCATGATGGCACTTCAGATTAACGGCTTTATAGGCGAGATCATGTCAAAGGCAGCCTATGGTGCTATCTTTATCGTTCTTGCGGCAGCGGCGGTCATCATATATATAATAAATATAATGAGCGCAAGGAAGAGTGCCAAGGCAGTTAAGGAAGAAAAAGGCCCTTCTGATGAAGATTTCGTAGATGAGGATTAGTAAATGATAAATGTAGAGAATCTCACCAAGCAGTTCCGCGCAGGGGATAAGGTAAAGGTTGTACTTAATAACACAAGCTGGTCCTGCGAGGACGGGTCTATCACAGGCTTCATCGGACATAACGGAGCAGGAAAGACCACAACACTTAAGATTATGACAGGAGTAATGCGCCCCACCGAGGGACGTGTTCTTCTTAATGGTAAAGATATAGTTAAAGAGCCTCTTGAGACTAAGAAAATGTTTGGCTATGTTGCAGACAGCCCGGATCACTTCCTTCGCTTAACCGGAATTGAGTATCTTAATTTCGTTGCGGACGTATATGATGTTCCTGAAAATGTGAGAGCACCCTTTATTAAGGAATATGCTGCGAGATTTGATATTGAAAAGGCACTGGGACAGTCCATGCTTTCATATTCACACGGCATGAGGCAGAAGGTTATGATCCTTGCTGCCCTTATCCATGAGCCTTCAATCTGGATCCTTGATGAGCCCATGACAGGACTTGATCCCCAGTCAGCCTACGAACTTAAAAAGATGATGAAGGAGCATGCTGCAAAGGGTCATTCCGTGCTTTTCTCAACCCATGTGCTTGAGGTTGCTGAGAAACTCTGTGACCAGATAGTCATAATCAAGCATGGAGAGATCCAGTTTGACGGAACTTTAGAGAAGCTTGAGAGCAATTATCCTGCAGGTACCAGCCTTGAGGATATATTCTTAAAGATAAACGATATCAAGGCTGAGGAGAAGGCTGATGCATAGAACTTTTGAACTGGCAAAGATATTAAAACGCGGCACCGGCGATGATAAGATGTCGGGATTTAATAAGACATTAATGATACTTTCGATAGTATTTGGAGTAATGATGCTGCCGGCAGGTTATTTCCTTGACACTATCCCTACATTTGTCCCTGACCCCGTTGCCTTTTTACAGACCCTTTTTGCAGGTGGATTCATAGTATCGATCATCATACTAATACCTTTTATCCTTGATACGATGTATATGTCAAATGATCTCCCGGTACTTTTAACCTTTCCCTATACCTATAACGAGATAGTCTGGGCAAAGATAATAAATGTATCCTCGGTTGCGGTAGTTGTCTGCATAGTATGTGCTCTTCCCTGCGGACTTGCCTACGGAATAGCTCGAGGAGCGGGCCTGATCTTTTATCTTGCGATACTGCTTGCAACAATATCCCTTCCCATCATTACGATCTCCCTTATCGGGGGAGTAATGGTTATAATCATGTATTTCGTCCATTCCTTAAGGAATAAGGACGTATTAAGGGTGATCGGGGCAATACTTGGATTTGCATTTATTGTTGGTATGGTACTTTTTGCCAATATGGGAAATACAAGCGCTTCTGCCATTGCAAAAACATTTGAAGGCCTTTCGAAGGCGTCCAATGTATTTCCGGTTAATTTTGCCCTGGGAAGAATGCTTAGGGGAGATTCCAACCCTATCCTTATACTTGCAGTCATTCTTATAACAGCAATCTTCCTCGGAGTATTTATACTTCTTACAGGCCGCCTTTACATAAACGGGGCGCTTGCAATGCAGGAGACCTCATCACAGGTAGTAGAGCTTGATGATGAAGCATATAAGAAGAACTGTAAAAAGAAGAGTGTGCTTAAGGCCTATATGATAAGGGATCTTAAACTTATAAAGAGAAACCCCGCTTACCTTACGAAGGGTTTTCTCCTTACCATAATCTACCCTGCGGTAGTTATAATAATGTACCTGTTTTCATCAACCTATTCTGATCTTTTCGGGCTTGATACTCTTAAAAATAATATGGCGATCTTAGGCTGGACCTTTGGAATGTCATCCCTTATCACCATAATCGGAAGCTCAACGAATGCAGTTGCATGTACCCCGATATCAAGGGAAGGAGAGGATTTCATGCTACTTAAGCAGACACCGGTTGACTTTAGGATAGTCTTAAGAGCCAAGCAGCTTGCGGCACTTTTCATATGTGCCCTTGGAAGCGTGACCTATATGGTAATTGGAGGCTTAGTGCTTGTTGCCATTGGAGTGCTTCCTTTGTGGGATGTGCTTTATGCACTGGCCATCTGCGTGGGAATGCTGTTTTTCTGCGTTAACATCAATATGCTTTCAGACATAAAAAAGCCCTCCCTTGTATGGGAGAGCGAAGCAGATATGCTGAATAAAAAGGTTTCGGCAGCAAGCCTTGTGCTTCTCCTTGTTGGAGTAACCCTTGGCGTAGTGCTTATTACCATAATCGGCGCTCTGCCTGAAACACTCTTTTATCCTATCTTATTAGGAACGCTTGTATTTATATTTCTTTTGGCATTTATATCAAGCAGAGTGCTTTTTGGCAAAGGTATGAAGAAATTCAGCCGTTTATAAAAAGATCATCATCGTCATTATCTTCGGAATCAGTCATTATCTCTCTGTTTACCACGCGCTTCTTATCCCTCTGAAGCTCAACGTGCTCGGAGAGAAGCTCCTTAACATCCTTGGGATGCTTAACAGCGTGGATTGTAAAGTCCTTTAATGTCTTGTCCGAAGAGTGGACCCTGATGTCGCCTATTCCGAATATTCTCTGACGGAGAGTGCAGGTCACACTTACATCAAGTACTCTGTAGAGCCTTACCTCGTCGGACTCGGTTTTTAAGAAACCTCTGTCTATATAGAGTCTTTCCTCATCCAGTGAATATTTAGTGAAGCTTAAAGGGAGCCCCAAGAGGGTTCTTTTTCTGTCGTTCCAAAGGCGTTCCATATATTTACTCCTTTCGTGGGTTTGATATATAGATTATACAATATTGATATATTTTAAGAAAGAGAGAGAAAATTATGAAAAAGCAGACAAAAATCATTTTAGGTGCCGTAGTTGCCATTCTTATCGTTGTGCTCGGCGTGGTATTTCTTTTAAACAGACCCTCTGCTTCAAAGGGCGCTAAGAGCGTGACCATTGAGGTTATGGACAATAACGGAACTGAAACTTCATATAGCACAAATACAGATGCTGAGTATCTTTCAGAGGTCTTTGATGAGATCGACGACTTAACCGTTGAAGGTGATGTTACTGATTACGGCCTTTACATTAACACGGTTAACGGTGTTACAGCCGATTACAGTGTGGATGCTTCCTACTGGGCTATCTATGTTAACGGAGAGTATGGCCAGTACGGAGCAGACCAGCAGGTAGTTAATGACGGTGATGTATTCAGACTTGAATATACCGTATATGCTGAATAAAGAAGATAAAAAAACTAAGCGAGGGCCCTTTACGGTAAGGGATATAGTCCTTGTGGGGATGATGTGTGCTCTTTTAGAGGGAGTAAAGTTTGCCCTTCAGAGCATTCCAAATGTTGAACTTGTTACGTTCCTTATCATTATGTTCAGCATGTACCTGGGGGCGAAGTCCCTTGTAGCAGTCTGGGCTTTCGTTGGAATAGAATGCGTTATCTGGGGACTGGGACTTTGGTCCATAATGTATGTATATATTTGGCCCATCCTTGTTATGTTAACCATAATCATTCATAAATATACGGAAGATAAATGGGCCTATGTTGTTCTTTCAACAGTATTTGGACTGCTTTTCGGGGCTTTATGTACTATTCCCTACTTCTTTGTGGGAGGAGTGAATACCGCCATCGCCTGGTGGATAGCGGGGATTCCCTATGATATACTTCATGGGATCTCAAACGGGGTGCTTATGTTTGTACTCTTTACACCTGTAAATAAGGTGTTCAGGCGCCTGTATTTAAAGGAATTTAGCTAAAATGTAGGATTATAAGCCCGGAATTTGTGAAAAATAAGTGAAGAAAAGGTGAAATCGGCCAAATCGATTTGAAAAGAATTGAAATTCTGCTATTATAAAGTAAGAAGAACATGGAGGTTCTATTAGCGCGTTTGCGCGGAAAGGTAGGAAATATGGGAATAAGTATTTCAGCAAAAACGGATTATTCCACACTTTTTTCAAGCTTGAGTTCAAGCAGCAGCTCTTCAAGCGGCATAACGGATTATAGTTTTCTTTCTGATTATGCAGCAATCAAGAACGGAAGCTATGCCAAACTCATGAAGGCCTACTATGCCAAGGATGGCGCATCTGATGCAGTATCTTCGATCGTAGATAATTCAACATCAACTTCTGATGACGATGCGGAGACTATTGCCAATATCGAGAAGACTTCAGAGGCTCTTAAGAGTTCTGCAGATGCATTATCCGACGTGGATTACGAGGATACCGATGCCTCTTATAAGGCAGTAAGCTCCTTCGTTAAGGACTATAACAAGCTTGTAAGTGCAGCGGGTGATTCGGATTCAAGCTCTATTGCATCCAGAGTTTCGACACTTCAGAGTCTTACAACTTCCAATAAGAGCTCACTTGAAGAGATAGGTATTACGATTAATGATGACGGTACCCTTTCACTTGATGAGGACACCTTTAAGGCTGCAGCTTCATCTAAGGTTGAGAATCTTTTTAAGAGTACCGGAGGTTATGCTTATCAGGCATCTGCTCAGGCTACGGTTATTGATAATCAGGCCCAGTACGAGGCGCTTAAGGCAGGAACCTATACCTCATCAGGAACCTATAGCAGCTCGAATCTTACGGGAAGCCTTATAGATTCATTATTTTAAAAATCATTATTGACATCAAAATAACTTTTTGATATTTTTATTTAAGTTTATTAATTGAGGACCACCCGCAAGGGTTAAGGCCATACGGACAGCCGGGTCCACTGCCGAGATTTTGGGCGGTCATTTGCAGTGTGCAGATGCACATTGCAAGTGGCCGATTTTTTATGCAACAATCTCTTGCTTTTATTTTAAAGCGCGTGGCTGCATAATGAATTCTTTAATTTCAGGAGGTAAACGAAGAAATGTCAACGGATGCTAAGACACTTGTAAGTCTTAAGAATGTGAAGAAATCCTATGATGGAAAGACTAATGTAATAGAGGATTTCTCGCTTGATGTTAATGAGGGAGAATTTGTAACCTTTTTAGGACCCTCAGGCTGTGGTAAGACCACGATACTTAGGATGATAGGCGGCTTTGATACGCCAACCTGCGGAAAGATACTGCTTGAAGGACAGGATATAAGTCTTCTTCCGCCCAATAAGCGTCCGGTTAACACCGTTTTCCAGAAATATGCTCTTTTTCCCCATCTTAATGTATATGACAACATTGCCTTCGGACTTAAGCTTAAAAAGATGGACAATAAGCTTATGGACGAAAAGGTTAAGAATGCTCTTGAGATAGTTGATCTTGAGGGCTTTGAGAAGCGAAGCATTAACACATTATCAGGTGGACAGCAGCAGAGGATAGCAATCGCAAGAGCAATCGTAAATGAGCCTAAGTTACTTCTTCTTGATGAGCCTTTATCTGCTCTTGATTACAAGATGCGTAAGGAGATGCAGCTTGAACTTAAGAACATGCATAAAAAGCTTGGCATTACCTTTATCTTTGTAACACATGATCAGGAGGAGGCCCTCACAATGTCTGACAAAATCGTCGTTATGGCAGACGGCGAGATTCAGCAGGTGGGCACTCCAGAGGAAATATATAATGAGCCTGCCAATGTATTTGTGGCGGACTTTATAGGAGAAAGTAATATCTTTAACGGCAGGATGTCTGACCGCCTTACTGCGTCCTTTGCAGACGGCGTATTTAAGTGCGTTGATGATTATGAGGTGGGCACAAGGATAGACGCTGTGATTAGGCCTGAGGATGTTGAAATTGTCCCGGAAAGTGAAGGAATGGTAAAAGGAGAGGTCACTTCAGCCGACTTCAAGGGAACCTTCTATATTACCTTCGTTCAGTGCGGACAGTATGAGTTCGAGGTTCACTGCCTTAAGATGTACGAGCCCGGAACCAGGGTGGGACTTAAGGTTATACCTGATAATATTCATATAATCCCTTATGACAATACCATTAACCACTACGAGGGAACCCTGGGACACATGCATGCAAATGGTCTTACGGTACACTTCGGAGATATCACAAGAAGAATCGATCCTGCCATATTATTCCCCGGCTCTTCAATGAGAGAGGACAAGGCACTTATAGGTGCTGACGGAAATGTAATTGAGACAGACGGAAGAAAGATTACAGCCTTCTTTGATCCCGACAAGGGAGATATGTCTGATGATGCTTCCATTGGCGATGTAGTCGGAAAGATCATTTCCTTCTACTATATCGGTGACCATTACAGCTATACCGTTCGTTCTGAGTCTGAAGAGGACTATGTTGTTTCGGATGATTATCTCTGGAACCAGGGTGATACGGTATCGGTTATCATTCCCGAGGATGCTGTTTTATATAAGCTTGTATAAAGATAGGAGGACTCACCTTGAAAAAGTTTTCTTTTGACAGAAAACAGCTTGCAGTTCCCTACTTTATATTTCTGCTGTTTTTTGTTATTTTTCCGCTTTTTGTAATTTTGTACTATGGCTTCACCGATGGTGAAGGACATTTTTCACTTTCGAATTTCGTGGCATTTTTCTGCAATTCGAAGATGATGGGAACACTTGTATATTCCCTTGTGATCGGGGTGATCGTGACGGCTGTATGCCTTGTCCTTGCATATCCCGTTGCCTATATACTTGCCAAGGGTGAATATGCAAGGAAGCATGCCTTCCTTATGGTATTTGTGCTTCCTATGTGGATAAACTTCACATTGCGTGTTACTGCCCTTAAGGAGATACTTACGCTTTTAGAGGGGAATCTTGCTTATCATCCCTTCCTTAATACCATAATCTGCATGTCATATGATTTTCTGCCTTTTATGATCATGCCACTTTTTAATGCCCTCACGAAGCTTGATAACTCAATGATAGAGGCAAGCCACGACCTTGGAGGAAATGCATATCAGACCTTCATCCACGTAATACTTCCCCTGTCAGTACCGGGAATCGTAAGCGGCGTTACCATGGTTTTCCTTCCTGCCATGACCAACTACGTTGTGCTTGATATGGTTTATAACAGCACTTATATAATGGGAAGCCTTATCGGAAGCTACTTTAATGCCTATGACTGGAATAACGGATCGGTTATTTCGGCAATACTTCTTATGCTAATTGGTATCCTTACCATCATTACCGGGCGCCTTGTATCCGGTAAGGAAGGAGGTGCAGCATGAAAAAGGCCATTCAGCACGGCATTATCTTTTTAGTGCTTGCCGTAATGTATCTTCCTATCCTTATACTTGCCTTTTACAGTTTTACCTCAGCTACCACGATAGGCCAGATAAGGAGCTTTACCTTTGATAATTATGTTACGCTTTTTACAGAGCCTGAGCTTCTTTCAATGATGCTTGGAACGGTGATACTTGCAGTTTCGGTAGCTGTTCTTTCAACCATTTTGGGCACTATGGGAGCAATAGGAGGCTTCTATTCAAAAAAGAGAGTTCAGACAATTATTGATCTTTTTAACGAAGTCCCTGTGGTAAATGCAGATGTTGTGACAGGATTTTCGGTATGTATCCTTACAATAGTTTTATTTAACATTGATAAGGACACCTATATTCCTCTGGTCATTGCCCAGACAGCACTCTGTGCGCCCTTCGTATATCTTTCTGTTATGCCCAGGATAAAGATGATGGACCAGTCCCTGTATGAGGCAGCCCTTGACTTAGGCTGTACCCCTTCAAAGGCCCTTTGGAAGGTGGTTATTCCTCAGATACTTCCGGGAATACTTTCGGGCTTCATGACAGCCGTAACACTGTCGCTTGATGATTATTTCATTGCAACCTATACGAAGCCTGCAACCTTCGATACCATAAGCACCTACGTTGTTAATGCAACACGTGGCTCACAGACCAGGATCAAAACGGCATTGTGGGCACTTTCAGCAGTGATATTCCTTCTGGTTGTCATCTCGGTTGTGATAATGAATATAATGCCCGGACAGGATGAGGAGGAGAAGAGATGAAAAGATATGGTTTAATATCGTGCGTTATTATTGCTCTTTTCTCTGTATTTACGCTAAACGGCTGCTCCTCAGAGGAAACAGATTCAGATACCATTACATTGAGGGTTGCCAACTGCGAGGAGTATATAGATATAGGCGAAGAGGGAAATATAATAGACCTTGAAAACGGCACCGTTATAAATGCCGAGAATGCCATCTATGAGGATTTTGAGGACTGGTACTATGAAAAATACGGTCAGAAGGTAAAGGTCCTTTATTCAACCTACGGAACAAACGAGGATCTCTATAACCAGATGACCATAGGCGATGTATATGACCTTGCCTGTCCCTCTGAGTATATGATAATGAAGATGATGAGGGAGGGACTGCTTCAGCCCTATTCAGAGGAATTTAAAGATCCTTCAATAGAGGATAATTATTACGCTAAGGGCGTATCTCCCTTTATAAGGGATACCTTCAGCGAACTTTCAATAAACGGTGAAAGTCTTGATAACTATGCGGCAGGCTATATGTGGGGAACGCTGGGCCTTGTGTATAATCCTGAACTTGTGTCTAAGGAGGATGCAAGCAGCTTTAATATTCTTCTTGATAAGAACTACTCTAAAAGGATAACAATAAAGGATTCTGTGAGGGATACCTATTTTGCGGCTCTTACCATCTGCTATTATGATGAGATAACTGATCCTTCATTTATTAGTGATCCCAACTACAGGGCTAATCTTTCAGATGTCCTTAACAGGACGGATGAAGAGACTGTTAACAGGATAGAAGAGATACTTTCCCAGGCCAAGGACAATGTATATGCCTTTGAAACAGATGCGGGAAAGTCAGACCTTATAACAGGCAAGGTGGTTGCCAACGCCCAATGGTCTGGAGATGCGGTTTATACCATGGACCAGGCAGAGGAGGATGAAGTATATCTTTGCTACCAGACACCCGAAGAGGGGGCAAATCTATGGTTTGACGGCTGGGTAATGCTTAAAAAGGGTATTTCAGAGGATACAAGAAAGCAGCAGGCTGCGGAGGCCTTCCTTAACTACATCTCAATGCCTGAGAGTGTTATAAGGAATATGGATTACATCGGTTATACCTCATGTATTTCCGGAGGAGATTCGGACCTTATATTTGAATATCTTGATTATAATTACGGTGCGGAGGAAGATGAGGAGGACGTGGTCGATTATCCCCTTGGTTACTTCTTCGGCGGAGATGATATGGAGGATGCAGATGAGGTTTATTGTTTAACTGTTCCCGAAGAGCAGTTAAACCGCCAGCTTTCGGCCCAGTACCCGTCGCGGGAGACCATCGAAAAGACAGTTGTAATGCGCTGCTTTGAGGATGAGGATAATGAGCGCATCAATCGTATGTGGACCAATGTAAGGTGCTTTGACCTTAAGAGCATTTTCGGATAATATAAAGATATGGTTAAAAGGCTTAGAAACAATAAAATATTAATGACATGTTTAGAGGCTTTTTTTATAACTTTAGGCCTTGCAAGAGTGTTTTACCTTAATACCGGAAATATACTAACAGTTGTTATTTTTATAATGAGCTGGGTATTTATCTCTTTTACCAGGGATAGATCATCTGTTAAGGAACTTTCAGAAGATCCCGGTGATGTACTTTGCAGATTTAAGAGGATAAATATATGCGCCCATATCCTGGGCGCATTATTTGCGTTCATGTATATGCTCTTTAAATGGGAGGATATGGTTTCGGATCTTAATAATGTTATGTTCCGGATAGTGATACTTCTTGCATCATTCTTAGGTCTTATGACCCTGTTTTATTTTGTTTCAAGATTTGTGCTTTATTATCTTTCGGATAAGGAAAAGACTAATTCAGTTCTTATCGAGAGTGCACCGGATGAAAGAAAGTGGACGAAGCATTTAGGGCTTTTTACATTCCTGCTTTGCTTTATCCTTTATCTTCCCTATTTTCTTTATCAGTTTCCGGGGATAATGACTCCTGACAGCATCAATCAGTTCGAGCAGGCCATGGGAATGGTTTCTTTAAGCAACCATCATCCCTGGATCCATACACTTATAATCAAGCTCTTTTATAACATCGGCGGGATTTTCAGTGATGATGTTTCGGTAAGGGCTGCCTTTTATACAGTATTTCAGATGTGCTTTATGTGTTTTTGCGCATCTTTCCTTGTAAGCACCCTTAAAAAATTCAGGTTTAAAACCTCTGTATGTATAATAACGGCCGTTTTCTTTGCTGCAGTTCCCTATAATGCGGTTCATGCCATTACCGTCTGGAAGGATGTTCCCTTTGCGGGGATAGTGCTTCTCTTTGTATGTGCCATGCTTAGGATTAAAAAAGACATAGAGGATGAAACGAAGGGGGCTCCCTATATATTTGATATTGCACTTTTTATAGTAATGGGATTTGCCTTAAGCACCTTCAGGAGCAACGGCTTCTATGCTTTCATAGTGCTTATCCCTTTCCTGATGGTTTATTTCTTTAAGAAGTCAAAGGCTATGATAATCGCTGTTCTGGCCATACTAATAACAACTGTTATATTTAAGGGCCCGGTTATGAAGGCCTATAATGTTGAAAGCCCGGACTTTGTTGAGTCTGTTGCGATCCCCATACAGCAGATTGCCTATGTTTATGTTTCAGATGAGGATGTTGATCCTGAAATCACCGAAGAGATTGAGAAGGTAGTTGACCTTACCTATATTCACGAGCTTTACTGCCCTAATGTAGCGGATAACCTAAAGGAACTGGTAAGAGCAGGAGATACAGAGTATCTGGAGAACAACAAAGGCGATTTTTTAAAGATATATATTAAATTAGGACTTAATTATCCCCTTGATTATATCAAGGCTTACGCATATCAGACCAATGGCTTTTACTTCCCTGACAGACTTGGAGGGGAAGCCGATACCGAAGGTGTCATAGCATCAAAGACCGGTATCACATCAACACCCCTTATTGGAGGAAAGCTTGTTATTAAGCTTAAAGAGGTGCTTTTAAAGCTTGCTGACATAATACCCGTATACGGTGTTCTCTGGAGCATGGGGGCTTCCTTCTGGATCCTTCTAATGTTTATGGGAGTGTGCTTTGTAAGGGGATATTTTGACTCCCTCATATATTTTCTTCCCTATTTACTTATCCAGCTTACGCTTTTAGTGGCAACGCCTTTGGGAAATGAGTTCAGGTACGATTATTTTCTTCTTTATGGACTTCCGCTAATTGTTCTTATCCCTTTTATCCATGATAACGACCGACCAGTTCTGTAAAAAAACATACGGTGAAAAGCTCTATAAGCTTTGCTTTGATGCCTCTTTCGGCTGCCCTAACCGTAAAAACAAAAGGGGAGAGGGAGGCTGCATATTCTGCTCAGAGGGCGGAAGCGGAGACTTCGCAATAAAGGTAGATACGCAATCTGAAACAGACCTTGAAGAAAGCATCGAAAAAGCAAAGGAAAAGGTCCGAAAAAAATTTAAGGGCGATCACTTCATAGCCTATTTCCAGGCATATTCAAACACCTATGCATCTGCAGATGAATTAAGAAAGATATACCTCCCCATAGTTAAGCGGGAGGATATTTCGGTGCTTTCAATAGCTACCCGTCCTGACTGCCTTAACGACGAGATATATGAGGTACTTAAAGAGCTTAACGACATTAAGCCCCTCTGGGTTGAACTGGGACTCCAGACCACCAAGGAGGAGAGCGTTAAATATATAAGGCGCGGCTACGAAACAAAGCTTTATGATGAGGCTGTTAAGCGGTTATATGACCTTAACATACATGTAATAACGCATGTTATATTATATCTTCCCGGGGAAAGTAAGGAGGATATGTTTAACACCATAAGGCATGTAGTTAAGGCAGGAAGCAAAGGGATCAAGCTTCAGCTCCTCCATGTACTTAAGGGGACGGATCTTGCGAAAGATATTGATAATATCTATATCCCGACGCTTGAAGAGTATGCCAGGACACTTTATGAGTGTGTGAAGCTTCTTCCAGAGGATATGGTGGTCCACAGACTTACGGGAGATGCCCCGAAGAAGCTTTTAATTGCACCTCTGTGGTCTGCTGATAAAAAGAAGGTTTTAAATACCATAAACGCATATCTTTATCCTAACAGGAAATACTATGTATATATGCTCCTGTGCGAGGACGGATCATTCTATACGGGAAGCACCGACGATGTAAATAAGCGCTTTATGGCCCATAAAAGCGGGAAGGGCGCCAAATATACAAGGTCAAGAAAACCTGTGAAGATCGTATATACCGAAGAACTTCCCACAAAGAATGAGGCTCTCTCCCGGGAATGGCATATAAAGCACCTCTCCCGTGCAGAAAAAGAAAAATTGATAGCCGGTCAAAAAAAGGAAATTTGAAATTCATCCCGAATATTTATTTATGAGGGCATTTTATGAACATAAGAGAAAATCTTGAACGATTAGAACAACAGAATCTAAGTAAATATGCGACTCTTTCATCCAAATCCCAGGGAAGGAGAAGACCTGAGGAGGAATGCGATATAAGGCCCGTCTTTCAGAGAGACAGGGACAGGATCCTCCACTCCAAATCCTTCAGACGTCTTAAGGATAAGACTCAGGTATTTTTAACACCCTTAGGGGATCATTACAGGACGAGACTTACCCACACCCTTGAGGTTTCCCAGAATGCGCGTACAATAGCGAAAGCCTTAAGGATGAATGAGGATCTTGTGGAGGCCATAGCTCTAGGACATGACCTTGGGCATACACCCTTCGGACATGCCGGAGAGAGGGCTCTTAATGCGGTTTCTCCCTGCGGCTTTGAGCATGCCGAGCAGTCTGTCAGGATAGTTGATATCCTTGAAAAGAACGGGCAGGGACTTAACTTAACCTATGAGGTAAGGGATGGAATATTAAATCATCAGACCAAGGGAATGCCCTATACCCTTGAAGGAAAGATAGTAAGGATATCCGATAAGATCGCCTACATCCATCATGATATGGATGATGCCATAAGGGCCGGGATACTTAAGGAATCCGATGTCCCCAGGGAAATATGCGATGTTATCGGTTATACAACAGGTGAGAGACTTGACCATTTCATCCATGACATAGTAACAACGAGCTACGATAGGCCTGAAATTTCAATGTCTCCGGATGTTTGGCAGGCCATGAAGGATCTTCGTAAGTTTATGTTTGAGCATGTATATACGAACCCTGAGGCCAAGTCAGAGGAGTCAAAGGCTGAGATGCTGATACAGACTCTTTATAACTACTACAGACATCATATGGAGCTTCTTCCTGAGGACCTTATCGCACTTTATGAAAAGGGAGAGCAGAAGGAAAGAATAGTCTGTGACTACATTGCCAGTATGACAGACCATTTCGCAATCTCCAAATATGATGACATTTATATTCCCAAATCCTGGCATATTCAGTAAGGAAAGCAATGTATTATCCTGACGATATAGTTGAAGAAGTACGTATGAAGAACGACATAGTTGATGTCGTCGGCAGATACGTCAAACTGCAAAAAAAGGGAAGCTCCTATTTTGGCTTGTGTCCCTTTCATAATGAGAAATCCCCTTCATTTTCGGTTTCTCCCAATAAACAGATGTTCTACTGCTTCGGCTGCGGTGAAGGCGGAAACGTATTTACCTTCCTTATGAAGTACGAAAACATGGATTTCCAGGAGGCTATAAAGAACCTGGCGGAAAGAGCAGGGGTTAAGCTTCCTGAGGCGGAATATTCCGAGGAAGCAAAGAAAGCCCGGGACAGGCGGGCCATGCTCCTTGAGATAAATAAGGAGGCTGCCAAGTACTTTTATTACCAGCTTCGAATGAAGCAGGGCGAAAAGGGTATGGAATACTTGCGGGGGAGGAAGCTTTCGGATGAGACCATGAAGCAGTTCGGCTTAGGGTATTCCAATGTTACCTCGGATGACCTTGTTAAGTATCTTAAGTCCAAGGGCTATTCAGATGATCTTATCACTGAATCAGGACTTGCCACCTTTGATGAGAAGTACGGTTTCCATGATAAATTCTGGAACAGGGTCATGTACCCCATTCAGGATATCAATCACAGGGTGATAGCCTTCGGCGGAAGGGTCATGGGTGATGGGAAACCGAAATATCTAAACTCCCCGGAAACGCCTATATTTGACAAGAGCCGGAATCTGTACGGCCTTAATTTCGCAAGGTCTGCCCGGACACCTTACATAATAATCTGTGAGGGCTATATGGACGTTATATCCATGCATCAGGCAGGCTTCAATATGGCAGTTGCATCCCTGGGAACGGCACTTACAACAGGGCATGCGGCATTACTTAAAAGATACGCAAAGGAAGTTATCCTTGCCTACGATTCGGACGGAGCCGGAATAAGCGCAGCCCTTCGGGGAATCGAAAGACTTAACGAGGTCGACTTAACGGGCCGTGTGCTTAACATGGAGCCCTATAAGGACCCTGATGAATTCATTAAAAATCTGGGAGCCGAGGAATTCCAAAAACGCATAGATAATGCGGAGAACAGCTTTTTCTTTGAACTTAGGATCTTAAGCCGCAATTATGACTTAAATGACCCGGAGTCGAAGACGAAATTCCACGAGGAGATAGCTAAGAAGCTCTGTTCCTTTGAAGAAGAGGTCAAGCGTGACAATTATATAGAGGCGGTTGCGGATAAATATAACATAAGCAGGGAATCCTTAAGGAAACTCGTTAATGCCTATGCTTTAAAAACAGGTGAAGCAGTCGCAATCCAAAGACCAAGGTCAGGCATCCAGGAAAAGACCTCTGTAGAGGATAAGAAAAAGCGTCCCCAGAAGATACTTCTTACCTGGATAACCGATGAACCCTATCTTTATCAGAAGATAAAAAAATACATATCCCCCGAAGATTTCACCGAGGAACTATATCGGAAGGTTGCCGAGAGCCTCTTTAAGGATCTTGATGAAGGGAAGGTTAATCCCGCCTCGATAATAAGCAGGTTTGAGGATGAAAACGACCAGAAGGAGGTTGCCTCTTTATTTAACACCAAGCTCTACGAGCTTGAAAGTAAGCAGGAGAGGGAGAAGGCCTTTAAGGATATACTCTGTTCGGTCAAAAAGATAAGCTATGAATACTATAACTCGAAGCTTGGTTCAGATATAAACGCCATCAATCAGGTTATAGCAGGCAAGAAAGCATTAGAAGAATTAAATAAAATACATATAGCATTGGAGGAATAAGAAATGCCCAGAAAGAAAAAGACAGAAAATACAGCACCCATGGAGGAGGTAAGCGAGGATTTAGTAGACCTCGGAGAGGACTTTGAAGGAGAACTCTTAGAGGAAATCCCCGATATCCCGGATGATCCCGATGATATGGCAGAGAGCACTCCCATGGATGAGGCTACCCTTGAGAAATTTAATGAAAAACTCAAGGAAGTCCTTAAGATAGCCAAGAAAAAGAAAAATGTCATAGACTATCAGGAGGCTGTTGATTATTTCAAGGAGCTTAAGCTTTCCGATGATGATCTTGATAAGGTTACAGATTTCCTTGAAGGAAATGGTGTTGATGTTCTTCGTATCTCTGAGGAAGAAGACGTTGAGGTTGACGATGATGAGATAGTCCTTACAGAAGAGGACGAGGTTGATGTTGAGAACATCGATCTTTCGGTTCCCGAGGGAGTTTCCATCGAGGATCCCGTCAGAATGTACCTTAAGGAAATAGGTAAGGTTCCCCTTCTTTCAGCTGATGAAGAGATAGCCTACGCCCAGCAGATGGAGGCAGGTGCTGAGGCCTCTAAGCGTCTTCCCGAGGCTAAGGAAGAACTTGAAAACGCAACAAAGAAAAAAGATATTGCAGCTTTAGAAGCTGAGATAAAGGACCTTGAGGATAAGATATATTACGGTGAGGAAGCAAAGAAGAAGCTTGCTGAGGCAAATTTAAGACTCGTTGTTTCCATTGCAAAGAGATACGTTGGAAGAGGAATGCTTTTCCTTGACCTTATCCAGGAGGGTAACTTAGGACTTATAAAGGCTGTTGAGAAGTTCGATTACACCAAAGGCTACAAGTTCTCAACCTATGCAACCTGGTGGATCCGTCAGGCAATTACCCGTGCGATCGCAGATCAGGCACGTACCATCAGAATTCCCGTTCATATGGTTGAAACCATAAATAAGCTCATCAGGGTTTCAAGACAGCTCCTTCAGGAACTGGGACGTGAGCCCCTTCCCGAGGAGATAGCAGCGGAGATGGATCTTCCCGTTGAAAGAGTACGTGAGATACTTAAGATATCCCAGGAGCCTGTATCACTTGAGACTCCCATCGGTGAGGAGGAGGATTCACACTTAGGTGATTTCATCCAGGATGATAATGTTCCTGTTCCCGCAGATGCTGCAGCCTTCACACTTCTTAAGGAGCAGCTTGGCGAGGTGCTTGAGACACTTACTGAGCGTGAGCAGAAGGTATTAAGATTAAGATTCGGCCTGGATGATGGAAGAGCCCGTACCCTCGAAGAGGTTGGTAAGGAATTTAACGTAACCCGTGAGAGAATAAGACAGATCGAGGCAAAAGCCTTACGTAAATTACGTCATCCCAGCAGATCCCGCAAACTCAAGGATTATCTTGATTAATGGAAAATATAAAAAGACATCTTTCAAAGAGGATGGAGGCAATTGCAGACATGGTTACAGACGGACTTCCGGTTGCGGATGTGGGCTGTGACCATGGCTTTATTGACATATATCTTTTGCTAAGTGGGAAGTGCCCTAAGGCAGTGCTTATGGATATAAATAAGGGTCCCTTAATGCGGGCCGATGATAATATCCGCAGATTCTCCCTTACCGAAAAGACAAGGCTCATCCTCTCTGACGGTCTTAAGAATTACACTGAAGGTGATGCGGATTCCTTAATAATATCCGGCATGGGCGGAAGCCTTATAAAGGATATATTGGGCTATGATCTATCATTAAGCAGGAGCTTTAAGGAACTTATCCTTTCGCCACAGTCCGAGATCGGGGACGTCCGTATATTTTTAAACGAAAACGGCTTCCGTATAGCAGAAGAGGACATGCTTATTGATGAGGGGAAATATTACGTTATCATAAAGGCGGTTCCCGATGATAACAGCCCTAAAGTTATGTCAACTGAAGAAGCCCTGTACGGGCCTATGCTTATACATGAAAATTCTCCGGTACTGCGGGAATATCTGACTAAAAAGAAAGATAAATTCACTGAAATATTATGTAAACTTGATTCCGAAACCTCGAAGGCAAGGATCACGGAATTAGAGAAGGAAAATGAAATAATAGACAGAACGCTTGCCCTTATGGGAAGGGCATAAAGGGGTAAAATATGGCAATACTTACTATAAACGGTGAAAAAAGAGAATATGATGAGGGGACAAAGTTTGAGTATGTAGCAAAGGACTTTGGCAAAGAGTATGATGACATGATCGCTCTCGTTATAGAGAACGGAAAGATAAGGGAGCTTGTTAAAGGCGTAACTAAGGATGCTGACATCCGCTTTATTACCCTTAAGGACACCATTGGACACAAGACCTATGTAAGAACTGCCTTCATGACACTTTTAAAGGCCTGCTATGATGTTATCAAGAAGGAAAACATAAATAAGATAAAGTGCGAATATGCCATAGGGCAGGGCTACTATGTTTCCCTTGACCTTAAAGAAGGAAAGGCAGACCCTGAACTTGCAAGAAGAATAAACGATCGCATGAAGGAACTTATTGAGGCAGACCGCCCCATAACCAAAAGGTCATATCCCAAGGAAGAAGCCATAAAACTCTTTGAGGAAGCAGGCTTTTCGGATAAGTGTAAGCTTTTTAGATACAGAAGGTCTTCTAATGTAAACGTATACTGTCTTGATGATTATTTTGATTATTTTTACGGCTATATGCTTCCCAGCACCGGCTATATAAAGTACTACGATCTGATGCAGTACGAGGATGGTCTTATGCTCATAGTTCCCGAGGCTGATGAGCCTGACAAGATCGAATTCTTCGAGCCCAGGGAGAAGCTGTTTAATTCAATGAGCACAGCCACCGAATGGGGCAGGATGATGGGAATAGAGACCGTGGGTGATCTTAATGAAAAGATATGCAGCGGCAATTTCTCGGATACCATGCTTGTGGCAGAGGCTTTCCAGGAAAGAAAGATAGGCGAACTTGCAAAATCAATAGTTGAGAAGGAAAATGTTAAATTCGTAATGATAGCAGGACCTTCTTCATCAGGAAAGACCACATTCTCCCACAGACTTTCAATCCAGCTTCGTACCTACGGAAAGACACCTCATCCCATCGGAATGGATAATTATTATAAACAGAGAGAATTTTGCCCCAAGGATGAGAACGGCAACTATGATTTTGAGTGCCTTGAGGCACTTGATCTTGAAAAGTTCCACGATGACATGTCAAGGCTTCTTAAGGGAGAAGAGGTAGAAATGCCTGAATTTAACTTTAAGACCGGAAAGAGAGAGTATAACGGAAATGTCCTTAAACTAGGTCCCGATGACATACTTGTGATAGAAGGAATACACGGACTTAATCCGGCAAGCTCTGAGGGACTTCCCAAGGACAGCATCTTTAAGATATTCATAAGCGCCTTAACAACCCTTAATATCGATAATCATAACAGAATCTCAACAAGGGACGGACGCCTTATAAGAAGAATAGTCAGGGATGCCCGTACCAGAGGAACCTCTGCCAAGAATACCATAGCAATGTGGCAGTCAGTTAAGGCAGGGGAGGAAAAATATATATTCCCTTATCAGGAAACCGCGGATGTAATGTTTAATTCCGCTCTTATTTACGAGCTTGCAGCACTTAAGATGTATGCCGAGCCCCTTCTATTTGCCATAGACAAGGATGATGAGGAATATTATGAGGCGAAGCGCCTTTTAAAGTTCTTTGAATATTTCGTGGGAATGGATCCTAAGGATGTGCCGAATAATTCGATCTGCAGAGAATTCATAGGCGGAAGCTATTTTAATGTATAATGAGTGGGACTGTAAGCCGGGTTCTGTCGTGGGTGATCATCTATCTAGACCCTGCGTCACCGCAGGGTTCGAGCAACCTACCATGAAACTCGCCGGGCCGGGTCAACGTTTCATATTTGGTCTTGCTTCGGATGGGGTTTACATATACCACACCTGTTACCAGCTGCGTGGTGGTCTCTTACACCGCCTTTTCACCCTTACCGGCTTGCGCCGGCGGTTATTTTCTGTTGCACTTTCCTGGGAGTTGCCTCCACCAGACGTTATCTGGCATCCTGCCCTGTGAAGCCCGGACTTTCCTCCGGCTTGCGCCGGCGATCACCTGTCCCGCTCATAATACTCGAATATACTAACATTTAGTTTGTTAAAAAACAATATTTTTACTCTAAAATTTCCTTGACAATTATGAAGGACATAACTACAATAATATGCGTGTGTTTACATTAAAACGTCCGTGTCTCCGGCTTTAATGAAACATAATGTCAGATACTGATGATTTTAATAGGAGGTGAACTCATGGCTAATATTAAGTCTGCTAAGAAGAGAGTTTTAGTTGCTGAGAGAAATGCAGCCAGGAACAAGGCTATTAAGACAGGAGTTAAGACAGCAGTTAAGAAGGTTAACGCTGCTATCGAGGCTAATGATAAGGCAGCTGCAGCTTCTGCATTAAAGGATGCTACAGTACTTATCGACAAGGCTTGTACAAAGGGTGTATTCCACAAGAACACAGCATCAAGAAAGGTTTCCCGTTTAGCTAAAGCAGTTAACAAGCTTGCTTAAGTTTTAGGAAACTATATATTTAAGATTACTTAAGACCGTTTCGTACCGTCATACGAAGCGGTCTTTTTGTATGGAGCATCAGGCGAATTTATGTTAAAATATATTGGATTGTGTTTATTTTTAAGGTAACAGGCTTATGAATAAAATTTTTAAATTTAAAAAATCTATATCTTTATCTCTTGTTGTAATGATGCTTCTTTTAGCCCTTACAGGCTGTGGGGAAAAGGGACCGGGCTATCTTAAGACGCTTAAGGTGGGCGTTCGGTCGGACGTTGTTAATTTCAGCTATTATTCCGATGCGTCACAGCGCTTTTCGGGACTTGAGATAGACCTTATTACGAATATAGCCGAGGACCTTGACTTTAGAAAGATAGAGTTTATTCCGGTAACAACCTCTAACAGGGAGGAGCTTCTTGAAAGCGGCTATATTGACTGCATTATCGGATGCTATTCCTATAATGATGAAAGGGCAGAGAAGTTTGATCTTACAGTGCCTTATTATACGGATCAGTTTGTGGTGGTTTCCCAGTCCTCAACACTTTTCAGCAATGCCTATGAGCTTGGCGGGACAAATATAGGGGTTATCAAAGGGTCAAACGCAATTGATAATCTTAAGGAACTTCTTTTGGCAGAAGGCGTCGAGGATTACACCGTTACCGAATTTTCAAGCTATGATGAAATACGTGACTATCTTAATGCAGGAGAGATCGATGCAGCTGCCTTTGATAAGTGCATCGCCCTGGGATATTCCGATGAGAGCTGGAGAATACTTAATTCCATTGAGATTCCTGCAGAATACTGTATAGCAACCAGAAAGGGAGATGAGATATCTTCCTATATTGCCGCAGACCTTAACACAAGGATAAATGACGGAACCGTTAAGGTCCATGTGGGTAAGTGGTGCACGGGAGGCTTTGATTATGAATAAAAATAAAAAGAATCGTGCCAAAAAGATATTATTCATCGCACTTTCCGTTGTGCTGTTCTTTTCCGTGTTCTTTGCCCTTGTTATTGTTCAGAATAAGGTTGAGATCCCTAAATACAGACAGAGGATGAGAAGTGAGATCGAATCCGTAAGGAGCGCTGTTGAAACCGTTGATGAACAGAGAAAGGATGCTGTAAATGAGTATAACAGCATCATGCACGGAGAGATAAGGGCAATAGCTTACCTCATAGCCAATGATCCGGATTTCAATAATCTTATGCTCTCTGATATGCTTTACCTTCTGGATGTGGGCGGAATTGATGAAGAAGATAACCTTATGATAGTTGACAGTGGGGGTACAATACTTGCCAGAACATCACCTACCCAGGCTGATTTTACAAAAGCCCGCTTTAATAAGCTTTTCCAGTGCTTTGACCAGCCCTCTAAAAAGAGACCTGTATCAGTGACCTATCTTGACGGAAGCTCATATAATTATTATTCTGCAGCCATAGATGATGAAAATATGCTGGTTTTGGAGGTAGATGCCGAAAAAGCAGACCAGATATATGCCGAATATTCCGATTGGAAAAGTACTCTCAATTCCGTATATATAGGAAATACCGGAGTTATAAGGGTTGTTGATTCAAAAACCTATGATTTCTTATACTGTTCTGATGATAAGTATGAGGGTGAGAATGCCCTTGATCACGGAATATATGCGGAAGAGTTCCAGGACGGATATGTAGGCTACCTTAGAATGAACGGGCTCATGTACTACACCGGAGTTATCTTTGCAGATGATGAGTACATCCTGTGTATGATACCCAATACCGAGATCCAGGGAAATATATACGCCCTTTCGATCATAATCGCCCTTGTCTTTTTATTTGTTGCAGGACTCATGGTTTCCTATGCAATCCTTCTTATGGATACCAGATCCAAAACACCCAATAAGCTTTATTTCTTTAAGAAGCTTCCGGGAAGGATATACTTTAACAGAACCCTTGGAATGAGATGCGGAATAATATCCCTTCTTACGGTGCTTGCCATATTTTTCATAACGGAATATGCCCAGTCACTGCTTAACTTAAGCCGTTATTCGATCTCCAACGAAATGAGACTTGAAACCGTTAAGGACCGTATTGACGCAAACCAGGAAGAATATGATTCGGTAAAGAGCTATTATGATTATTACCTTATAAACAAGGTTACGATAATCGAGCAGATATTAAGTACCAATCCACAGCTTTTAAATACAAATGATCTGTATGAATTAAGTGAGCTTATCGACGTTGAGGACATACTTGTCTATGACAGCAAGGGTAAACTTACTGCGTCCTCTAACGGAATAACCAATTACTCACTTTCAAAGGATCCCGAGGATCAGTCCTATGAATTCAGGAGACTTCTTACCACGCCGCTTGTTATAACCCAGGATCCCCAGTTAAATGATGACGGCGTTTACATGCAGTATGCGGGATGTTCAATATACGACTATGAGAACGGAATAAGCGGAATCGTTCAGATCGCCCAGTCTCCTGATAAGAGAACCCAGGCTCTTGCCCAGACCTCCATCGGATCCATATTAAATACCGTTGTTACGGATGTTGAGACTGTAGGAATAGCGATCAATATGAATACGAAGACCATAGAGGCTGCACCGGATGATGTGCTTGTGGGCAGGGATGCATATGAATGCGGCTTCACCGATACCATGATGGTACAGGATTACAGCGGCTATATCACAATAAGGAACCAGAAATATTATGCTTCCTGCGCTGAGACCAAGGAATATTATATCTTTATGGCAACACCTGTTGAAAATATATCCGGAATGGATGAGAGCATTGCAGGCCATGCAACGGTAGTATGTTCAATCGGTTTTTTAATTTTGCTTCTTATACTGTCCTTTGGTAAAGAAAAGGTACTGCGTCCTGAAGATGCCGAAAAAGAAGATGACAGGATGAGCAACGGCTTTTCATCCCTTAAGGATGATCTAAGGGGTTATCAGTCCCTGGCGGAGAGATGGAAGACCGGAAATTCGGTTAGATGGTCTGAACAGACTCCCGAGCAGCAGTTATTTACCATGTTTGAGGATGGTATATCTTTGGTTGCAATCGCCGTAACCATCTGGATGTTCATAGTAGAAGCCATTGGGTATGACAGGTCTATTATGGGCTTTATACTTTCCGGCAACTGGGAAAAGGGCTGGAACATATTCTCAATAACAGCATCCTTTACTTCGATATGCATAGGCTGCGTCATCTGTATATTTGTAAATAAGCTGTTAATGGCTCTTGCCAATAACTTAAGCGCCCGTGGAACAACCATCTGCAGGATGTTAAGGTCTGCTACCAAATATATTGCGGCACTTATTATAATTTTCTATTGCTTGAATCTTCTGGGAGTTAACCCAAGGACACTGCTGGTATCATCTGCTGTGTTAACCGGTGTTATCGGTCTTGGTGCAAACTCCTTAATGAGCGATATCTTAGCAGGAATATTCCTTATATTCGAGGGAGAATTCCAGGTGGGAGATATTGTTACATTAGGCGACTGGAGAGGCGTGGTCCTTGACATCGGAATAAGGACTACAAAGATAGAGGATGATTTTCATAATATCAAGATAATCTCGAACTCCCAGGTAAGCGGTATCATAAACATGACCCGTCACCTTTCCCTTGCCCTGGTGCTTCTTAGCATCGATTATGGGGAGTCACTTGAGAGAGTTGAAAATATCCTTGCCAAGGAATTTCCCCTTATTAAAAAGAAATACCCCAGTATCAAGGGAAGGCTTTACTATGACAATCTGGCGGATTGGGGAGATAATGCAGTAATACTCCGTATTATCGCAGAGTGTGAGGAAAAGGACAGGCCTGCGCTTGAACGTAAATTAAAGCGCGAGTTCAGGGTGCTGTTCAATAAATACGATATCAACATTCCTTATCCTCAGATCACTATAAACGAGCAGATTGATTACTCTTTACGTGACCCTGAAAATACAGAGCCTGTAAACAGCAATAAAGATAAAAACGAAGGAAATAAAAATGTCTAACATAGATCAGTCAAAGATCCGAAATTTCTGCATAGTTGCCCATATTGACCATGGCAAAAGTACCCTTGCCGACAGGATAATTGAGATGACGGGGCTTTTAACTGAGCGTGAAATGCAGGCCCAGGTGCTTGATAACATGGACCTGGAGCGTGAAAGGGGAATCACCATAAAGGCACAGACCGTCCGCACCATATATAAGGCAAAGGACGGACAGGAGTATATATTTAACCTGATAGACACTCCCGGTCACGTTGACTTTAATTATGAGGTTTCCCGCTCCCTTGCAGCCTGCGACGGAGCAATATTGGTTGTTGATGCAGCTCAGGGCATAGAGGCGCAGACTCTTGCCAATGTTTATCTTGCCCTTGACCATAATCTGGAGGTTTTTCCGGTTATCAATAAGATAGACCTTCCCTCGGCAGAGCCTGAGAGGGTTAAGGCGGAGATAGAGGATGTGATAGGCCTGGAGGCGGAGGACGCTCCACTTATCTCGGCAAAGAACGGAATCGCCATAGATGAGGTGCTTGAAGCTGTTGTTAAAAAGATACCGGCTCCTACAGGAGACGCTTCAGCGCCTTTAAAGGCACTTATATTTGATTCCTTATATGATTCCTATAAAGGCGTCATAGTATTCTGCAGGATATTTGACGGAAAGGTAAGGAAAGGCTCCAGGGTCAGGATGATGGCAACCGGAGCTGTCTGCGATGTGGTAGAGGTTGGATATTTCGGAGCAGGGCAGTTTATACCCTGTGACGAGCTTAGTGCCGGAATGGTTGGTTATATCACGGCTTCCATTAAAAATGTCAGGGATACTGCAGTGGGAGATACTGTTACGGATGATGAGAATCCCTGTGCAGAGGCACTTCCCGGATATAAAAAGGTGCAGTCCATGGTTTACTGCGGAATGTACCCGGCAGACGGCGCCAAGTATCCGGATCTTCGGGATGCCCTTGAAAAATTGCAGCTAAATGATGCTTCATTAAGCTATGAGCCTGAAACCTCCATTGCCTTAGGATTCGGCTTCAGATGCGGATTTTTGGGACTTTTACACCTTGAGATCATACAGGAGAGACTTGAAAGAGAATATAATTTAGACCTTGTTACCACGGCTCCCGGAGTTATATACAAGGTATATAAAACAGACGGGGAGATGATAGAACTTACCAATCCCTCTAATCTCCCTGATCCTTCCCAGATAGATTATATGGAGGAGCCAATAGTTTCCGCTGAGATAATGGTGACAACTGAATTCATAGGTCCCATCATGGAACTCTGCCAGCAAAGAAGGGGCAGATACCTTGGTATGGAATATATGGAGCAGACCAGAGCCCTTCTTAAGTATGAGCTTCCGTTAAATGAGATAATCTATGATTTCTTTGATGCACTTAAGTCCAAATCAAGGGGCTATGCCTCATTTGACTATGAATTAAAGGGCTATGAGAAGTCTGACCTTGTTAAGCTTGATATCCTTATCAATAAGGAAGAGGTTGATGCCCTTTCGTTTATCGTACATAAGGAAGGCGCCTATGAAAGAGGCCGGAAGATGTGCGAAAAGCTTAAGGACGAGATACCAAGACACCTTTTTGAGATACCGATCCAGGCATCAGTGGGAGGCAAGGTAATAGCAAGGGAAACCATTAAAGCCTTAAGGAAGGACGTTCTTGCTAAGTGTTATGGTGGTGATATAACACGTAAGAAGAAGCTCCTTGAAAAACAAAAGGAAGGAAAGAAGCGTATGCGCCAGTTCGGTAATGTTGAGATACCCCAGCAGGCGTTTATGTCGGTTCTTAAGCTTGACGAAGATTAGTCTTTACATTCATATACCGTTTTGCGTAAGGAAGTGCTTATATTGCGACTTCCTTTCTTTTTATGCATCGGATGATAT
>R03__coassemble_61_pt1 | contig 65309 bp, 62 predicted proteins | sample R03__metabat2_low_PE_074 | metagenome-assembled genome bin R03 | reverse complement strand
TAGGATAAGATACACGAGTATTCTCTGTAACTGACTTATCATCAAAGTCGATCTTTCCGTTAGCATCAACTGTTACGTTCTCAAGAAGAGCATCTCTCTTGATTGCGTTGTAGATATCAGGCTCAGATTCCTTATCAAGGCCGATAACCTTTGCGTAGCATCCACCCTCAAGGTTGAATACGCCGTTGTCATCCCAGCCGTGCTCATCATCACCGATGAGGAGTCTCTTAGGATCTGTAGAAAGTGTTGTCTTACCTGTTCCTGAAAGACCGAAGAAGATTGCTGTGTGCTTACCTTCCATATCTGTGTTAGCTGAGCAGTGCATTGAAGCCATACCCTTAAGAGGAAGGAAGTAGTTCATCATAGAGAACATACCCTTCTTCATCTCTCCGCCGTACCAAGTATTTAAGATAACCTGCTCCTTAGATGTGATGTTGAATGCAACACATGTCTCAGAGTTAAGACCAAGTTCCTTGTAGTTCTCAACCTTAGCCTTAGAAGCTGTGTAAACGATGAAATCAGGCTTGAAGTTAGCCTTCTCCTCCTCGCTGGGCTTAATGAACATGTTCGTTACGAAATGAGCCTGCCAAGCAACCTCCATGATGAAACGAACTGCCATTCTTGTGTCCTTGTTAGCTCCGCAGAAAGCATCAACTACGAAAAGTCTCTTTCCTGAAAGCTCTTTCTTTGCAAGATCCTTAACAGAAGCCCAAACTTCCTCGCTCATAGGATGGTTATCGTTCTTATAACCTTCTGTTGTCCACCATACAGTGTCCTTAGAATTCTCATCCATAACAATGTACTTGTCTTTAGGTGAACGTCCTGTGTAGATACCAGTCATAACGTTGATGGTATCAAGCTCTGTCTTCTGGCCAACTTCGTAGCCCTCAAGACCTGCCTTTGTCTCCTCCTCGTAGAGAGTCTCATAAGAAGGGTTGTAGACGATTTCGGTAGCACCTGTGATGCCATACTGTGTTAAATCGATTGTTGACATTTTATGTCCTCCTTTATTATTTGTCCCACAATTAAGTGGATTACTTACTTGTAAGCGTGAAAACGCGCCTTAAATATTATTACAAACTAACTCCTAAAAGTCAATTATTTCCTGCCTTAACAGACTCAATTTCGTAGCTTAAGGAAAGGGCATCATTTTTAATATTTTCATTAAATCCCTTTACTATTCTGTCTGCAACTTTGCGTCCGTTTTCCTCATTTGCATCCATAAGGATAACAACATACTGGCTGTTTCCGCACTGGGTTGCAACGTCCCCTCTTCTTAATGAGACCGTAACCTCACTTCCAAGAGAAGCTATAATATCATTTTCATGGGGAAGATTTATCATTTCCTCGCCATTAATACTGAAAAGAACTATCTGCACATCCTGCTTTTTCCTGTCCATGCAGCGGGATACAAAGCGGTATATCCTTTTAAAGCCCTCATATTCAACCTGGTAGGCTCCGCTCTTCTCATCGGCCTCTGCAATAAGCCTCTGTAACTGGAGGATATCTATAAGGTTATTCTCCTCAGATAATTTAACTCCGCCGGCGTCCATGGTATCAAAGAAATGATACCCTCTCTTTCCGTTCTGCTTAACATAGTATAAGGCCTTGTCAGCATCGGAATAAAGGTCTTCAAAATCATTGGCATCTCCGGGCTTAGAGGCAATTCCCACGGAAACTGATACCTTAAAATCACTGTAATCTGCAATAAGATCCGAAACCTCAAACTCCGCGGTTGCTATAAGTCTCCTTACGAAGCCTTTAAGTTCCTCACGGTCTCTTTCACCGGGTAAAAATATAGCAAACTCATCTCCGCCTATTCTTGAAACAATATCGTTCTTATCCGTGATATCCTTAAAAACACCGGCAAGTTTAACAAGAACCGAGTCTCCGACCACGTGACCGTAGGTGTCATTAACAAGTTTAAAATTATCAAGGTCAAGTAAAAGGAAATATCCCTTTTCATCCTTATGGGATGCTATATAGTTTTCGAGCACCTTTCTGTTTGAAAGGTCCGTAAGGGAATCCTTGTAGGCTGCCCCCTCAAGCTGCTTCTTTTCTTCGCTTATTGAAAGGATCTTGTCAATGCGGGCCTTCATTACCATAGGATCAAAGGGTTTCTTAATGAAATCCATTGCTCCCATTGAAAGGCATTTCGCCTCATTGACCATATCTGATTCAGCGGTTAAAAATATGACAGGTATGTCACCCCATTCGGGATTTTCCTTAAGGCGTGAAAATACCTCATAGCCATCCATCTGAGGCATATTGATATCAAGCATGATAAGGTCAGGCACCATTTCATTCAGCATCAAAAGAGCCTGTCTGCCTGACTTTGCCGTTGATACATCATAATCTGACCTTAAGACCTCTGAGGCACATATTAAATTAGTGGCGACATCGTCAACCATTAAAATTTTCTTCATACCATCCCCCGGTATATTACTTTAAACTCCAAGGAGTTTCTTAACCTGCGCCTTCATCTCTGACTTATCGCAAACGATATCGTGAAGAACAGGTGCTTTTCTTATCTCTTCAATAGCGTTGGGCACCGTAACCTTGGAAATTCCCGAAAGCTCATCCACAAGCTTAAAGTCTTCCATTCCGTTATATTTATTCTCATCTATTGCATTCATTACGGAACGGGTAAATTTATAGGGCGATGCAGTTGAAGCAATAACGGTTACCTTATTATCACCTGTTTCATCAACATATTTATGGAATACGCTTGATGCAACAGCAGTATGTGTATCAATAACGTACCCTGTATCATCATAAAGATCATGGATCTCTTTAGCCGTTGCTTCTTCAGATGCATAGCCACCCCTAAAGCATTCCATGTTCTTCTTCATCTCATCAGTGATCGTGTATTTACCGTTTTCACTAAGTTCCTTCATTAAAGAAGCGTTTTTCTTAGCGTCATTTCCTGCGGTGAAATATATAAGCCTCTCTAAGTTGCTTGAGATAAGGATATCCATTGAGGGTGAGCTTGTAAGCTTGAACTCACGGTTCTTATCATATTCCCCTGTGGTAAAGAAATCATATAAAACCTTATTCTCATTAGAAGCACAGATAAGCTTATCAATGGGAAGTCCCATATTTTTAGCATAAAAAGCAGCAAGGATATTACCGAAATTACCCGTGGGAACTACAACGTTTATCTGCTCTCCCGACTTTATCTTTTCTTCCCTTAAAAGTGTGCAGTATGCATAAACATAGTAAACTATCTGAGGAACAAGACGTCCGATATTAATGGAATTTGCTGAAGAGAACTGGAATCCCTTAGCATCAAGTTCCTTTGCAAGCTCAGCATCATTAAACATCTTCTTAACACCTGTCTGGGCATCATCGAAGTTTCCTATTATTCCCACTACATTAACATTATTTCCCTTCTGGGTAACCATCTGCTTTTCCTGGATGGGGCTTACACCATTCTTAGGGTAAAAAACAATGATCCTTGTTCCGGGAACATCTGCAAAGCCGGCAAGTGCAGCCTTTCCGGTATCTCCTGATGTGGCAGTAAGGATAACAATGTCATTCTTTATATTGTTTTTCTTTGCTGCGGTGGTTAAAAGATGAGGCAGTATTGAAAGTGCCATATCCTTAAAGGCTATTGTGGCGCCATGGAAAAGTTCAAGATAATAAGCACCTCTTGCTTCTACCAAAGGAGCAATGCACTCAGTGTCAAACTTTGAATCATATGCTTTGTTAATGCAGTTCTTAAGCTCCTCTTCGGTATAATCCGTAAGGTAAAGTTTCATAACCTCATAGGCGAGTTCCTGATAGCTTAAGTCCTTCAAAGCATCAATATCTTTATCAAACTTAGGGATAAAGGAAGGTACGAAAAGTCCTCCGTCATCGGACAGTCCCTTAAGGACAGCCTCGGATGCGCTTACGCTCATTCCTTCAGTTCTAGTGCTTAAATAACGAAGTTCCATAATATTTACTCCTTAAAAATAAAAATCTTTTTTAGTTTAGCATATAGAGGTGTTTAATTCAAATGAATTGGAGACACCGCAAAACGAAAAGCCATAAAGCCAGGGTGAAGGATGATAAAAGCGTCGTCGTCATAACCGCACAGGAAGATATTATCCCCTTATGTCCCATATTTTTAGCCATAATGAAGGAGCTTGAGGTTGTGGCCGACCCAAGCATTATAAGGGTTGCAACTAACTTCTCATCTCTGTAGCCCAAATATATTGCAACCGGAATAAACAAAAGACCGAATAAAAACAGTTTGTTAAAGCAGACAAGAATTATGGGCTTAAGCTTTTCTTTAAGGTCACTAAACTCGAAGGTGGCTCCCAGTGCTATAAGTGCAAGGGGTGATGCAACATTTCCAAGATAGGTTACGGATTTTACAAATATAACAGGCTTTGGAAGTCTTAAAACAGACCATAAAAGTCCAAGTACAATTCCGATTATTATGGGATTGGTAAGGATATTAAGAAGCGTCTTCCTAAAAAGTTCTTTGCTCATTCCCTCTTTCTTTTCGGGCGAGGTCAAAGTAAGAAGCACAACCGCCACCACATTGTAAAGAGGTACCGACCCAAGGATCATAAGTGCAAGCATGGCAACGTTATCGTAGATATTCGTCATAAAGGCAATGCCCAAAGTTGCTGCAGCGCTTCTGTAGGAGGCCTGGATAAATTCACCTCTCTCATCCCCCTGATGGGTTATTACGGCAATAACATCTGCAATCATCATACTTACTATGGTCACAATGAAACAGTAAAGTACATAGGAACCATCCCATATTGATATAAAATCCTGATCCATCAGATCCTTAAAAAGAAGACAGGGAAGAAACACCCTGAAAACAAGCTTATTTAAGGCCTTAGTTGTCTCCTCGTTAAGCCATCCTATCCTTTTTAAAACATAGCCCACAACCATCATAAGGAAGATTGGCATGGTAGCATTTAATGAAAAAATAATATTATCAAGAATACTCATACAAACACCAGATTAACAAGAATCATATATACCGCTGTTCCCACAACTATGGAAAGCATCATATTTTTACGCAGTAAATGTACAATCGCAGTAACAGCAATGCCGATAAATTCAGGTATTCCTCTCGTCCCCTCTAATATGCTCACATTCTTAAGGCACATTACGATAAGAAAGCCGAAAATCGCAGTGGGAAGCACTGCTCCAAGATATTTAAGGGTCTTGGGCGTAGGCTTATCCTTTGAAACAAGAAGGAAAGGGCTCCACCTTGTTATCTGGGTTCCCAGTACGCACATTGCTATGGTGATGATCTTCTGAAGAAGTGTCATTTTGATACCTCCTCATCAAGCTTAACCTTCCCCGACTTTAAGATATTGCTCTTTAATATAAGTAAAAGGAAAAGCATTAAAAGAATCGAAGGAAGCATAAAATCATCTGCCCCGAATATTATAAGGCAAACAAACGGGATCATAACTCCGATAACGGCGCTTATCCAAAGTTTATCCTTTCTAAGTTGATCTATAAAGATAGCAACAAACATAGCCGTCATGACAAAATCTATTCCTTCTATATCAAAGTTAAGGGCACTTCCCAATATTGCTCCGGTCGATGCACCTATAACCCAGTAGCACTGGTTAAGCAGCGTTACAAAAAAATAAAACCATCCCTTATCAACATCCTCCGGTATTTCCGTAGAACAGTTGATGGCAAAGGTCTCATCACATAAACCGAAAATAAGATACGGCTTCTTCCAGCCCATATCTTTATATTTATCAAGAAATGCTATTCCGTAAAATACATGTCTTAACTGTATGACAATTGCAACCAATAGCGCCGAAAGCGGTGAAAACTGTGCAAGCAGTAAGGAGCCTGTTACGAATTCAAGGGAGCCTCCGAAGATAAGCAGCGCATTGATTATGGGATATACGAAAGAAAATCCCAGGGATGTCATGTAAATTCCATAGGCCGTTCCCAGAAAAAAGAAGCTTGCAAGTATGGGAATTGTATGGGGAAATGCAGTTTTAAAGGCCTTTCCTATATTTTTATTCTTCATCGCTTAAGGTGCTCCCTATACCAAAGGGCATGCTCCGTAAGATCATCATCTGTAAAGCCGGAGGTCTTAGTACACTCCTCTTTAATAAGGGATGATGATTCATGCTTATTTGAAAGCTGCCAGATCATATAGCTTATGCCGTACTCATCAAGAAGGTCCATCCAGCTGTCCCCCCACTCAATATCAAGGGAGCCGGTTCCTGTATTTGAGCATATGCCGAATTCACTTACAAACAAAGGAAGGCCCGCATCCGCCATTCCCTTAACCTCAACCTGGATGCTCTCCTTATGGGAGGCTGCATAGAAATGAAGTGAATACATTACGTTGTCATACTCTGTTATGGGATCCTTTTTGGCTTCAGTGGGAGCCTTACAGTAGATTGGGGTTCCGACGATCACTACGGCATCAGGATCATTTGCCCTAATCTTAGGAATCACATTAAGTGCATATTCCTTTATAACCTTCCACACAACCGTATTAGGCTCATTACATATTTCATAAAGCACATTATCATATCCTGAAAGCCTCTCTGAGATCTCTTCAAAGAATAAAAGTGCCTCATCCTCATGGGTCGTGGGGTCTCCGTCCCGCATGCAATGCCAGTCAACTATTGCGTAAAGATCCGCTTCTTTTGCATACTCAACTCCCTGGCAGATAAGGTCCTTAAGTGCTTCCTTATCTCCGTCTTCGCAGTATCCTTCTGATTCCTCGGTATAAAGACAGAGTCTTACGGCATTAACTCCCCATTCCTCCTTAAGTTCCTTAAAGAGGTCCTCATTGATATACTCCGGGAACCACTGAATTCCGTGGGTGCTTACTCCCCTTAACTGTACGGGGGTTCCCTCCGAGTCGCAAAGCTGGGTTCCGCAAACCTTAAGGGCTCCTGCATCCGAAGGATATCTTGTTTCATATACCTCATCCTTTAGATCAATTGGAGTAGGTGTAGGTGAAGGAGTAGGTGAAGGCGTTATTAGAGGAGTAGCTTCAGCATCAGTTTCTGTGACCGTTGCCACCTTATCTGCATCTTCCTTAGTACTTACAGAATCACCGGAATTTCCGCAGGAAGCAAGTGTGCATAAACATATTGAAGTTATAAGTAAAAAAGATAAAAGTTTTCGCATTTTATATATGTTAATCTCCTTTAGCGGCTTTAATACCAAAATTAGATTATAACAGAATACCTGCAATTCAAAAACAGTTTATTTAAGACTTTATTTTTGGAACCAAATGTTAGATAATAGATTTTCATGGATAAGAAAAAAATATTTTTAAACGGAATAAGGGATGGTTTCCCTATAGGTCTTGGATACTTTGCGGTATCCTTTTCACTTGGAATCATAGCTAAAAAGGGCGGGCTCACTCCCCTTATGGGCTTCTTCTCTTCTCTTTTTACCAGGGCATCAGCCGGTGAATACGGTGCATATACTCTGATCGCAGCCAATGCGGCTTACTCAGAGGTTGTTCTCATGGGGATAATCACGAATCTTCGTTATCTTCTTATGAGTACTGCTCTTTCACAGAAATTTTCGCCTAAAACTTCGCTTCTTAAAAGAATACTTGTTGGATGCTGTATAACGGATGAGATATTCGGAATATCAATTGCCTATGACGGATATCTGGAGCCTTTATATCCCTATGCAGCCACGCTGATTGCCGGACCCATGTGGGCTTTGGGAACCTGTCTTGGAATTATTGCAGGAGGAATTCTCCCCACAAGGCTTGTTTCTGCCTTAAGTGTTGCTCTCTACGGAATGTTCCTTGCAATAATAATACCGCCCTCCAAAAAGGATAAGGCGGTACTTGTTGCTGTGATCATAAGCTTTCTATTAAGTTATATCTGCACCTACGCTCCGTTCATATCGAACTTAAGCTCAGGCATGAGGACTATTATCCTGACAGTGATAATCTCTTCTGCCGCTGCGATAATAAAGCCCGTTAAGGAGGATAACGAAAATGCATAACACAATTGTTTATATTGCCTTAACAGTGCTCGTTACAAACCTTATAAGGGTTCTTCCTCTCCTTCTTATCCGGGGAGAGATCAAAAATAAATTCTTAAAGAGCTTTCTTTATTATGTGCCCTATGTAACTCTTGCAGTTATGACCTTCCCGGCAATAATAAACTCAACCTTATCACCCATATCCGGCATAGTTGCCCTTATTCTCGGTGTTATTGCAGCCTGGGGCGGTTTAGGACTTTTCCCGGTGGCCGTTATATGCTGCGTTGCGGTATTTGCTCTTGAGTTTTTCCTTGTATGATCTACGCGTTTTCTTTATATAACGAAAATCTTCTCCAATATGACATTAGTGTCAGATTGAAAGCAGTGCCTTGTAGGCATTTTTCATAGGAAAAGAATAGGTGGCCGTTGAATCGCTTAAGTTGTCTTCTTTAGGCGATATATTGCTCTTAATGAAGAAGGAATCCATCTTACATCTTTTGGCAACCTCAACATCATCCTCGAGGCTATTGCCTATCATTATCGATCTTTTGATATTAATTTTCTCTTCCTTTATAAGCTTATCCATGAATTCCTTCGAAGGCTTCTTATACCCGCACTCAGAGGAAATATATATTTTGTCAAAGATATTATATATTTCAAGATATTTAAGCTCGGGAATCGTAAAATCAGCCTGGGCATTGCTTAAAAGATAAAGCTTCTTTCCTCTCTTTTGAAGTTCCTGAAGCGTTTTTAAAGCCCTGGGATAAAGCTTTATATATTTAAGAGAGGATGCTCTGAACATAATCTCCGCATCATTAACAAGTATCTCCGAAGGCGATACCAGTTTATCCTCAAAAAGTTTCTTAAACACATTCTTAATGTCAATCTCAACCTCATCATCACGTCCCGGAAGTGCCTTAACCTCCTTCTCGCAGAGGCTCATATACTTTGCCTTAAATTCCTTCGCATCATAAGAAGCTCCCTGAAGGCTGTAAAACATGGCAATATCCTTCCAGAGAGATGCCTTGCTTTCATCTGTGTGAATATCCACGATAGTTCCGTAGAGATCAAAAATATAATTGTCGTAGTTGTCAGCGTAATCTTCTTTAATTGTTATCTTAAATTTTTTCATTTTAAATAAACTATGCTCCTTGCAGGTAATGTCAGCACTCCGTTTTCAACGGTGATGGTACTTCCGTCAACAGTTAAATATCCAACAATGCTAAGATCCTCAATGGGAGTATCAGTAACATCTATTTCCCTGCTCTCACTGGCGGAATTATTATAAACTATTGCAATGCTGCTGTTATTATAGGTCTTAAATATGGTTGCAAGCTTGCCATCGGTAAGTTCATCCACTATTGATATAGTGCCGCGTGCGATCTCAGGATATGAATTTCTGATGCTCAATGCCTTTTTATAATAATTAAGTATCGAATTCTGGTCACTTGTCTGTTTATCCACAGGCTCAAACTTCTGCTCTATATCGGGATCTGCATCCTCTGGACCACTAGTCATTCCGGTACTGTCTGTTTCAGACCACCTCATGGGAAGACGTTTATTTTCATCCTTCGTTCCCTTAGAACTCATTCCTATCTCTTCGCCGTAATAGACGAAGGTCGAGCCATTCATACTCATAAGAAGCCCTCCTGCATATTTAAGAGCAGCCTCATCGCTCATAAGGGCATTAGCCACACGGGCCTGGTCATGATTGGTTATAAATACTGCGTCTATGTAATCAGAGTATACATCTCCGAATAACGTCTCATAATACTTCATTGTATTAACAAAGGCGGAAGCATTACCGGTTCCGCGGGCTGTTGCAATTATATGTCCCTCAGCACCGGCTGCATTAAAGTTAAACATGGAGTCTGTTTTTGACTGGTAATACTTAGCAGTAGTGGCTTCTCCGACCCATGCCTCAGAAACCATATAGAAATCGGGGTTGATATTCTTACAGTAATTATAAAGCCAGCTCATTATCTCGGTATTATATGCAATATCCTCATCCTCCGAATAATGAGGCACAGCATCCATCCTGAAACCGTCAACTCCCATATCATTAACCCAGAAGGAAGCTATATCCTCGAACTCCTTCCTTACAAGTTCATTATCAAGGTTAAGGTCCGGCATATTATATGAAAAATAACCTTCATAATAATATTTGGTTCCGGTTACCTCATGGTAATACTCTGACTTTTTCTCTTTAGAGAAATGGTAGTAGCCAACATACTGACACTCATCTGCCATCTCTTCAAAGGATCTTGAATCATTTTCATCAAGTCCCTTAAGGTAATCTGTTGCCTCTATGAACCAGTCATTCTCCGAAGATGTATGGTTCATGACGAAATCTATGATTATCCTTATCCCCTTCTTATGGGCATCTTTTAAGAGATTCTGCATATCATCAAGAGTTCCGAATTCAGGGTCTATATCTTTATAATCCTTAACATCGTACTTATGATATGAATCAGAAGGCATAATCGGGGTAAGCCAGATTCCGTTAAAGCCCATATCCTTAATGTAGGAAAGCTTCTGCCTTACACCCTCTATATCTCCTATGCCATCGCCGTTTGAATCATAGAAGGAATAAACGAAAATTTCATAATAATTCCTGTAATTATCATCCGGGGCATTAGAAGAACTAAGGACGCTCTTCCCCGTATTTCCGGCATTGCACCCTGTAAGAAGACATATTGCAAGGCAAAGAGATAAACTAAGTGCGACTATTTTTTTGATGTTTTTTATAAATATATGCATATTTAGATTTTAATGTAATTTTGTTTATTTTTAAAGAACAAAACGGGGCGGCATCTGCCGCCCCATTAAAGTAACTTTTCTAGCCTTTAACAGCTCCGCCTGTAACACCTTCAACATAGTACTTCTGCAGGCACATGAAGAGGATTGTTACCGGAACCGCAACCAGGATACCGCCGGCACAGAATCTGGTGAAATATCCCTGATAATCGTTGGTCCATACCCATCTCTGCATTGCAACCGCTACGTTGTAGCTGTCTGAGTAACCGAAGGCAACATAGGAAGCAAATACGTAATCACACCAGGGAGCCATGAAAGCAACTAACGCCGTGTAAATGATGATAGGCTTTGACATGGGAATGATCATTGTAAGGAACACTCTCATTCTTGATGCTCCGTCAATTCTGGCAGCCTCATCAAGTGCCTTGGGAATAGTATCGAAATATCCCTTACATACGTAATATCCCATTCCGGAGCTTGCTACCGAAATAAGTATCAATCCGGGAATAGCACCCTCCTGTGTAAGACCTAAATTCTTAAGAAGGAAGTAAAGACATATCATGGTAAGGAATCCGGGGAACATTCCCAGGATAAGCCAGAATCTCATTAAAAGCTCTCTTCCCTTGAAACGAACTCTTGAAAGAACATAGCTGACACAGAGAACCATGACTGTGTTTCCAAGTGCAACGAAAAGCGCGATTATAAGTGTATTTCCATACCACTTAAAGAACTTATTATCTGACTCAAACAAAAACTTGTAGGAATCAAGTGAAAAATGCTTGGGTACAAGATAATCTACCATTCCTCCGTCTTCAGTTAAGTAAGACCTGAAGCTCTGAAGGAAAAGGCCTACGAATGGCGCAAGCCAAACAATGCTTATAAGTATAAGTACGATATATGCAACTACATCGCCGAATCTTCTTTTTGTTTTCATTATTGGAAGCCCTCCTCATCCTTAACTGAAGGTAACATACCATATACGATCAGTGAAATCACAGCGGTTACTACGAATACCATGATACCGATGACAGCCGCCATCTTGTAGTTGGTATCATTAACGGTCATCTTATATAACCAGGTTACGAGAAGGTCCGTATATCCTGCTCCACCGGTAAGAACCTGGGACTGAGGTTTACCCTGTGTAAGAAGGTATATAACGTTGAAGTTATTTAAGTTACCTGTGTACTGTGTAAGAAGGAAAGGTCCTGTTACGAAAAGCATATAAGGTAAAGTGATGGACCTAAACATCTGGAAGGCGTTTGCTCCGTCTATCCTTGCAGACTCATAAAGATCCTCGGGGATATTCATCAAAAGTCCGGTGGTAATGAGCATTGTATAAGGAATACCGATCCAGCAGTTAACAATGATGATCGTAACCTTTGCCCATGTAGGATTAGTCCAGAAAGGCAGCTGATCCTGTATCCAGCCCCACTTCATAAGATATGAATTGATAAGGCCGTCTGAAGCAAAAAGCTTGTAAATATAAAGTAATGATACAAACTGGGGAACAGCGATGGTAACAACAAGGATTGTTCTCCAGAGTTTCTTAAATTTAACGCCCTTACGATTAATAAGGATAGCTACTGCCATTCCAAGGAAATATGTAAGGAATGTTGCAAATAATGCCCAGATAAGCGTCCAGACAAGGACCGTTCCGAATGTTCTACCGAAGCCGTCAGTTCCGAAACTGAAAAGGCTCTTAAAGTTCTCTAAGCCAACCCATGTAAATAGCTTAGACGGTGCCTGGTGGTTATAATCGTAATTGGTAAATGCAACACATATCATGAACACAATGGGAAGCACTACAAATACGAATACACCAACGAGGGGAATTGCAAGTAACGTCTTGTCGATATTTGAATCGAATAAAGATAGAAAATCCTGCTTAACGGAAGGAATCTGCTTTCCTGCCTTAAGAAGATTCTCTTCCTTATAATTCTCCCTTACATTCATTCTCCATAACATAATGAAGAGTAAAATGATAATGATAGAAAGTACGGAATACAAAAGGATCATGAAACTGTTATCACCATAGGACTTCGTTCCGTCGGCATTAAAGCCCGAAGACTTGGTTCCGAGAGTTCCTATATCCTTTAAATACTGACTTGCGAATCCGAAAAGATAATAGAAAAATCCACCCTCACAGGCAAGGAATCCGATTCCTCTAAGCCATGAACCACGTAAGATCTCTCCGAATCCCATAATGAGGAAGGAAACCTTGGTCTTCCAATCCCCTTTCACGAATGTTGTACCGATCTCAGCAATATCCTTCCCAAGCCATGAGAAGAAATTAGCGATCGGATTTCCGGTCTTCTTTTTCTCCATGTTAACCTCCAATACATCCCTTTTATTTTTTAATAAACATACAGGTAAAAGAATTTATCGTTTAATTCCTTTAACCGTATCTTTATTAAATTTAAAATACGATTTTTTTATAAAAAAAGGGCGTCGGCGATAAACCGACGCCCCTTTAAATTATACCATATTACTTATGGATAATCATTCCAAATTATTACTGGATGTAGCTGAACATCTTCTCCTGGAATGTAGTAAGTGCTGCCTTGATATCATCATCTGATGATGAAGATGTAAGAACACCTGTTGAAACTACGTCATCACCAAGTGATGTAGCGTCTGTCCAGTAATCTCCAGGATACTGACCCTGAGGAATTGTGTATGCAAGCTGCTCTGCAAGAGCTGAAAGAGCGGGATCATTCTTAACAGCGTCAGAAGACTGTGCTGTAAGGTTTGAAGGGCCCCAGCCTACTGCTTCGTATCTAGCAAGCTGAACATCTGCTGATGTTAAGTACTGAGCAAGTGCGTTACAAACTGCAAGCTTACCTGCATCCTCCTGAGGCTTAATACCAAGGAGCTTAAATCCGCCGAAGCCTGAGAGCTGATATGTATTGCCGTCTGAACCTTCGAATGAAGGAAGCTTAGCACAAGCGTAGTTGTCACCGAATGCAGCCTTAGCTGACTCAGAATCCCAAGTACCATCAACGATAGCACCGATGTTAACACCGTTATCAACTGATGAACCATTCTGGAATGCTGAAGATGAAGCAACCTCGATCATTTCCTTAAGAGCTACAACACCTGCATCTGAATCGTATGTTACGTTAGCTGCTGTGAAGTTACCGTCTGAATCTGTATCGAATGTAAGCTCACATCCTGTAGCAAAGAAGAATGCTGTCTGATACCAACCAGAGTTAAGCTCCATGTAGAAGTTCTTACCAGCTGCTTCGCAGTCAGCAAGGATCTGCTCTAATGAGGTAGGATCTGTAACTACTGATGAATCATAGTAAAGGAAGTATCCGTTATCAGATGTGATAGGATAAGCATAAATTGTATCACCAACTGTAGCTGCTCCAACTGCACCTGCATCGTTCTGCTCTGAAACGAATGTTGCGTTGTCACCCATAACAGGTGAAAGTGCTCCGGCTGAAACAAGTCTTGCGATCTGGTCCTGAGCGAAGTTGTAAAGATCTGCGCCACCCTGAACATCTGTGATCATGTTGCCGGCTGCATCTCCCTCACCAACGGGCTCAACTGTGAAATCATAACCAGCCATATCAGGATTAGCCTCGAAGAAAGCTGTAACCTGCTCTGTTGTGAAATCTACTGTAGCTTCAGGTGCCCAAATTGTGATTGTACCTGTACCGTAGTCAACTGCCTCAGCTGTCTCTGTTGTCTCAGCTGCTGCTTCTGTTGTCTCAGTAGCTGCCTCAGTAGTTGTCTCTGTTGTGGCTGCTGCAGATGTGTCTGCTGAAGATGCATCTGAAGATCCACATGCAGCAAGTGAAAGAACCATTGCTGCTGAAAGAAGTGTTGCTAATAATTTCTTCTTCATTTTTTCATGTCCTCCATAAAAATTTGTTTTCTCTTTATAGTTAACTCCTTATTCCCTTCTAACCTGCCACCCGGCGCAACAGCTCATCTTCTTCTGAGCAACAACTCATCTTCTTTTGAGCAACAACTCATCTTCTTTTGAGCAACAGCCGGATTAAAAGTGCCATTAGGTTTCACCCAAATCCCCGGTTTAAAAGTTCATTCAGGAAAGAAAACTACGTTTCGGAAAACGTTTTTCATTTCTGAATAATAATATACTCTAATAAAAAATCAGTGTCAATAGTTTTGCGCAATTATTGCGAAACTTTTGCGCAACCAGTTGCGCATCTTGAGTTTGCTGATTTCCTTGTGAAATTTTCCGGAAAACGTTTTCGAAAATAAAAAATTTTTTTCTGAAATTTTCCGTGCTTCATCATCTTCCGGTCGGCAGTGCGTATGATTAATCACATATATCGGTGGTCCGCCATTTTGCCTTCCAGCACTGAAGAATCCCGATTTGATGGCAAGCATGACCAGGCATTTTACCATTCAAGTCTGAAACAGACCGTCACGATGGCAAACCCGTCCAGGTATTTTACCATTCAAGTCTGAAACAGACCGTCACGATGGCAAACCCGGTCTGAGCCCCTGCCATCTATATCCCATAATAAAGAAATAGATGGCAAAAGAGATGCTACGCATAAACAAAGCATAAACAAACCCCGGCAGGACTTGCCGGGGTTTAATAAAATGAAATGACGTAAATTACAAAAATACTTCTTCACTAAAGTTCTATTTTTGAAGTGCTTCTACATAGAAATCCTTGAATTCAGTATAGCCTTCGTTTGCAAGCTGCTCCTTCTGGAACTTTTTATTTTTGTTCATTTTAACCACAAGAACCTGCTTGCCTTCTGCTCTCTCCTTTTTGGCTTCCTTTAAAACTTCGGTAAGTCTTTCTGCGCTCATGCCCTTTTCAACCAGATATGCTGTCTTTAATGAAGCTCCCGGAACCTTAAAGCCCTGCTCCATAAGAAGAAGGATTATTCTTTCAAAGCCAATTGAAAAGCCGCAGGCCGGAACGTTATTTCCTGTAAATTTGCCAACCATCTCATCATAACGGCCACCGCCTCCGCAGCTGCCACCGAAATCAGGAAGTGCAATCTCAAATATCGTTCCCGTATAATAGGACATTCCCCTTACTAATGTAGGATCAAATACAAGCTTAAAGTCAGCCTCCTTGGATGCATCTACGGCAGCTATTATCTCGGTTAGGTTATTCTTTGTTTCCTCACCTAAATACTCTCCAAGAGTGTTTGAAAGATAGAGAATTCCGTTAATTCCCTCTTTATTTTCAGGACTCTCAAGTGCTTTAAAAAGCTCAAGATACTTATTAACCGCTTCCTTATCAAAGCCGTTTTCGATAAGTTCCTCAGTTACGCCTTCGATACCAATCTTATCCATTTTATCAAGGGTAATGAAAACGGAATCAAAGTTCTCTTCCTTAAAGCCTGCATAGGAAGCCATAGCCTTAAGCATTCTTCTGTCGTTTATCCTTATCTCAAAATTCTTAAATCCAAGTCTGCCGATGGTAGTTGTTGTTGCAAGGATAAGCTCTATTTCGGCAAGGTTCGTTGACTCACCCAGAATATCAATATCGCACTGCATGAACTGGCGGTATCTTCCTCTCTGGGGTCTGTCTGCTCTCCATACATTTCCCATCTGAAGTGCCTTGAAGGGATTTGGAAGTTCATTTGAATGATTTGAATAGTATCTTACAAGAGGGACAGTAAGGTCATATCTTAAACCGCCGTCAACTAAATCCTTTTCTTCCTTAGCGGTCTCTAAATTAAGTTTCTCTCCCCTTTTAAGAATCTTGAAGATCAGTTTTTCATTGTCGCCGCCCTGTTTATTGGTGAGATTCTCAATGCTTTCAACGCAGGGTGTCTCTATCCTTGTGAACCCGAACTTTGAATAGGTATCAGTTATAACCGAAATAACATAATCCCTTATTACCATTTCTTCCGGCATAACGTCCTTCATGCCTGTAACAGGCTTTTTATTAAGAGCCATATTTTTCCTCCTTAAAAAAAGGCGCAGCCTTGGCAACCCAAAACCACGCCTCAATCATTTATTCATTAACTAACCACGTGGATGAGCCTTTGCATATACTTCCTTAATATGGGAATGGTTCATATGGGCATATATCTGTGTGGTTGAAATATCCGAATGTCCAAGCATCTCCTGAACAGACCTTAAGTCAGCACCGTTCTCAACCAGGTGTGCTGCGAAGGAATGTCTTAATGTATGGGGAGTAATATCCGCATTGATGCCTGCCTTCTTTGCATAATACTTAATAAGTTTCCAGAAGCCCTGACGGGACATGGGCTGACCTGAGCAGTTGGCAAAAAGATACTCTGATGAAGGGTCAGCAAGCATTGCTTCCCTTGTTCCGGAAAGATATTTGGTAAGGGCCTTCTTAGCCTCCTGGCCAAAAGGAATAACCCTCTCTTTATTAGCATCACGACATACTATATAACCCATATTAAGGTTAACATCTGTCGTCTTAAGCGTAATAAGCTCAGTAACTCTGATACCTGTAGCATAAAGAAGCTCAAGCATAGCCTTATCACGAATCTCCTTAGATGAATCGCCTGAAGGCTGCTCAAGAAGACGCACTACCTCATCCATAGACAGTATCTCGGGAAGCTTCTTTTCTATCTTAGGTGCATGAAGTTCGGATGCAGCATCCTCAGTTACGATGCCTTCCTTAATAAGATAATGATAGAATGCCTTTAAAGATGCTATATTTCTGGAAATGGTAGCAGCGGAAAACTTATTCTTTTCAAGATACATGATATAACCGGTAAGATGTGTAGAGGTAATCTTCTTAACGTCCTCTACTCCCTGCTCTTTAAGATAAGCAGCTACCTTGTTAAGATCTCTCCGATATGACAGCTCAGTGTTCTCTGACATCTTCTTTACATTATGTAAATAGGTCATAAAACCATCGATGTACTGTTCCATTCAAAACTCCCACTCACAAAATTACGTTTACATAAACGTCGTGCAAAAATCATTATATACATTAAAAATTTAAAATGCAATCGCAAATTTTGCCTATTTTTCGGGGTTTTTGAACACTTGTTTGTCAAGACACTACATCTACCAAGACAGGTTTTTCAGATGCACTAGATGTTGTAAAAAGTTAACAGATTATGTAAATAAAATAACAAACGTTTGTTAACATAACAATACCCCGGAATAACTTCCGGGGTAAACCTTTTACTGTTTAGACGTTATATATTTGTCCTTATATGCAAGTATCGCACAAATGGTTTTAGAGTCCTGGATCTCCAAAGAATATATCTTTGAAACAAGCTCATCTACCGTATATGCTTCATACTCAACATACTCATCTTCATCAAGATGCTGTGAGCCGCTCTTAAGGTCCCTTGCAACATAAATGTCTATCTTTTCATTACAGAAGGCAACCGTGGTTCTGATGGAAAGAAGGATCTCAAGGTTATCTGAAACAAATCCTGTTTCCTCGGAAAGTTCTCTCCTTGCAGCATCCAAAGTAGGCTCATCCCTACCGTTAAGACCTCCTGCAGGGATCTCCAGGGTTTCTCTTTCAAGTGCATTTCTGTACTGGCGTACCATTATAATCCTTCCGTCCGGAAGAACGGGCACAACAGCTGCAGCCCCTTTGTGATCGATGGTATCCCATTCAACTTCTTTACCGTCAGGAAGACGCATCAGGTCGCGATAGTAATCAATTATGGTACCGTTTGCAACAAGGCGTCTGCCGACTCGCTTTATTTCATCCATATTATTTTCCTTATGCTAAAAAACTACTTATTCTCCAGGAGTTTATTAACTGAAGATAACTTAACGCAGAGTACAAATACCTCAAGCGCCTTCCTAAGATCATCAATAGGAGGGAACGTGGGTGCAATACGGATATTGCTGTCATTGGGATCCTTCTTATAAGGATATGTTGCGCCGGCACCTGTTAAGGTTACTCCTGCTTCCTTGCACTTAGCTACTATATCCTTAGCGCATCCGTTCATAGAATCAAAGGATACAAAATATCCGCCATTGGGATTGGTCCACTTACCGATACCAAGCTCTCCTAACTCCTTGTCAAGTGTGCTTACAACAAGTTCGAATTTAGGTCTTATGATCTCGGCATGCTTCTTCATATGCTCGTGCATACCGTTGATATCTTTGAAATATCTAACATGACGAAGCTGATTTAACTTATCATGTCCTATTGTCTGAATAGTGATTATGCTCTTAACATAATCTATATTTTTCTTAGAACAGCCAAGTGCTGCGATTCCGGATCCGGGGAAGGTAACCTTAGAGGTTGAGCAGAACTTAAATACCATATCGGGGTTTCCTGCCTTCTTACACTCATTAAGGATCTCGAGAAGAACATCCTCCTTGCCATTATAAAGGTGATGGATGGTATATGCATTATCCCAGTAAATTCTGAAATCTTCGGCTGCAGGCTTAAGAGCGGCAAACCTTCTTACTGTTTCATCTGAGTATGTAACACCGCCGGGATTAGAATACTTGGGAACGCACCATATACCCTTAACAGCAGGATCATTGTTAACATACTGCTCCACCATATCCATATCAGGGCCTTCTTCCGTCATGGGGATGTTGATCATCTCAATTCCGAACTGCTCAGTTATGGCAAAATGTCTGTCATAGCCGGGAACCGGGCAAAGGAACTTAACCTTGGGAAGCTTGCACCAGGGTGTTGAACCGCAAACACCTAAGATCATTGATCTGGCAACAGTATCATACATTACATTAAGTGATGAATTACCGAAAACGATAACCTCATCCTCTCCCACTTCCATCATGTCGGCCATAAGCTTACGGGCCTCTGTAATACCAACAAGTTCACCGTAGTTACGGCAGTCGATTCCGGCTTCTGAAATAAATGATGAATCGGGATGAAGTGTGTTAAAGAAATCAGCCTCCATATCAAGCTGCTCTGCTGAAGGAAGACCACGGGCCATATTAAGCTTAAGGCCCTTGCCGCAGGCGTCCTTATATTCTTTATCAAGCTCTTCCTTTAAAGAAAGAAGCTCTTCTTTTGTTAATTCTTCGTACTTTTTCATAACTGCTCCTCCAAAATGATCAAGATTGTATAATTGTATACAACGCAAACATTGTTATTTTACACTAAGAAAATACATAATACAAGGTTTAAATAAATCATTATTCATCTGAATCATCACCATCATCTGAATCGTCATCACCATCATCTGAATCGCCGTCATCTGCGCTATCAATGAAAACCTCTTCTGCTCCGGCCTTAGCATCATTTCCGTCAAAATGCTCTTGGGAAGCTTCACTTTCGGATGTCTTAGCCTCTTCAAATACAGGAGTCTCGTTTTCCTTTGCCTTCTTCTTTCTTTCCTTCTCTTTGGAAGCGTTCCTTATAAGAACCGCTATAACAATTATCAGGATAATAACTATGACCGCAATAAAGATAGCAGCAATGTTAAAGATATTCTCAATAACCCAGAGAAGAAGCGGCGCTGCAACATAGGCGCCAAGTAAACTTATTAAAATATAAAGAAGTGAATCTCCGTTTCCGGATGCAGCAAAAACAATCACCCAGATAACAGCAAACAAAACCGCAGAACCTATAAGGATCACATTCATCGTTGTATTGCTGATTCCAATTTTGGTTGCGATCTCGGCTAAGGTCTCATCTGAAATAACGAATCCGAATATCATATCAAGGATCCAGGTAACAAGACTTAAGACGCATAGAATATAAAGAAATACCTTGGATACGGTCTTTGCGTTTTTAAAAAGAGATACTATGCAAAGAATAAGCTGAGTAATAAGAAGAATTCCGATAAGTACACCGAATATTTTTCCGTATACGAAGGACACTGTTCCGGAGGTGAAGCTCATATGCAGGAAGCCATGTTCCTTAAACATTGTAAGCTGTTTATCATAACCTCCATTATTGATAAACATCACATACGCTATAACAGCTCCCACAATTCCAATGCCTATCGTAAAATAAGGTAAAATCTTTTTTGCTTTTTCCATAAAAAATACTCTCCGTTTAATTTTGACACTTACATCATTATAGCATATATATGCATAAACTAAACAAGGTCCGAAACCATAAGTTTCGGACCTTGATAAGATTTACTTAGCGTAGTCTACCACGCGGGATTCACGAATAATGTTGACCTTAACCGTTCCGGGATATTCCATTTCAGATTCGATCTTCTTTGAAATATCTCTGGCCATGATCACCATGTCAGCATCGCTAACCTGCTCCGGTACAACCATAACACGAATCTCTCTACCTGCCTGAATAGCAAAAGAATTGTTGACACCCTTAAATTCATTTGCGATGTCTTCTAATTGTTTAAGTCTTGTTGTATATGTTTCAAGTGTCTCTCTACGAGCACCCGGACGAGCAGCCGATATAGCATCAGCAGCCTGTACTATGCATGAAATAAGTGAAGTAGGCTCAACATCGCCATGATGAGACTCAACTGCATTGATAACTGTAGCTGATTCCTTATATTTACGGCAAAGCTCAGAACCCAACTGTACATGTGAACCTTCCATTTCGTGGTCCACAGCCTTACCGATATCATGAAGGAGTCCTGCACGCTTCGCAACTCTGACGTCAAGTCCGAGTTCAGCTGCAAGAAGTCCTGATAACTGAGCAACTTCGATTGAATGCTTAAGAGCATTCTGACCATAACTGGTTCTGAATTTCATCTTTCCTAAAAGTCTGACTAATTCAGGATGGATTCCGTGAACACCAACCTCTAAGGTTGCTGCCTCACCTTCCTCCTTAATCATGGTCTCAACTTCTTTCTGCGCTTTCTCAACCATCTCTTCGATTCTCGCAGGATGGATTCTTCCATCTACGATAAGCTTCTCAAGCGCAATTCTCGCAACCTCTCTCCTTATAGGATCGAAGCCCGATAATACAACGGCTTCAGGGGTATCATCAATGATAAGGTCAACACCTGTAAGTGTCTCGAGAGTTCTGATGTTACGTCCCTCTCTTCCGATAATCCTACCCTTCATCTCGTCGTTAGGCAGCTGTACAACTGAAATAGTAGTCTCGGAAACATGATCCGCAGCACACTTCTGAATGGCTGTAACCACATAATCCTTAGCCTTCTTGTCAGCTTCCTCCTTGGCCCTGGTCTCCATTTCCTTGATCATTACGGCCGTTTCATGCTTTACTTCGTCTTCAACAATTCTTAAAAGATATTCTTTTGCCTGTTCGGAGGTTAAACCTGAGATTCGCTCTAACTCATGCAATCTTTGTTCATTGAGCTTTTCAACTTCCTGCTTCTGCTTGTTTAAATTCTCTTCTCTAGCAGCAAGTGATGCTTCCTTCTTCTCAATCGCCTCAGCCTTCTTGTCGATGCTTTCTTCCTTCTGCTGAACACGACGCTCATATCTCTGAGCCTCTGCGCGGCGCTCCTTTACTTCCTTATCAAGTTCGTTCTTGGTCTTAATAGACTCTTCCTTGATCTCAAGTAAAGATTCACGCTTTTTGTTTTCAGCGGTTTTCAGTGCTTCATCAACAATCTCACGTGCCTTCTGTTCTGCTGATCCGATCTTTTCCTTTGCGAGTTTCTTCTCGTGATTGGAAGAAAGGATCCATGAAACAGGTGCAGTGATAACTAAGGTTGCGGCAACTGCAATAACAATTGCTAGCATCTCTTAGAGCACCTCCTATTAAATTTTCATTGTACCAAAATCTCTATAGAATGCATAAAAATGCAAACTAAAAGCAAAATTACAACATTTAATATTGTAGACTTAAAGACATGTTATGTCAAGTACTCGGAAATCTTATCAGAAGAAAACCCCTTCCTGTAAAGGGATGCCTTAAGCTTCTGAAGTTCTTCATAGGAAAACTCCCTGTCATAATATCCCTTCTTACGAAGAATATTCTTAATCTGAAGCCCTTCATAATCGGTTTCATCGGTCGAAAGTTCTGATTCAAAGGCTTCCTCAATAAGGTCTTTAGATACTCCTTTGTTAATAAGGTCCTGAATTAATTTTTGTTTATTCTTGCGTTCCTTATAGGTATAGATATAATCCCTGGCATACTGAAGATCATCAAGGTAATGAAATGAGGCAACATAATCAATTGCAATGTCTATGATCTCCTCCGGATAGCCTCCTTCGGTTAGCTTATCACGCAGCCCTTTAAAGGTATAGGGACGCACTTTAAGAAGGTTCATTGCACGTAATTTAGCCCTTTTAGGCAAAACCGTATGCATAATTTCATCATAGGTTTCCTCTTTAAGTTCTTCGCCCTCTTTTATCTTATAAGAATAAAGTTCGCCTTTGTATATAACAAAGGCGAACCCATTATCAAGTATGACCTTAACCCGGGATTTATTTATCTCCTGAATCGTCCTTACTGTCATTGCTCTCCTCGCTCTTAGAAGCCCCGTCAAGTCCGTAATATGCTCTGACCTTAGTATTGATCTCATCATAAAGTGCGGGATTATCCAAAAGATACTGCTTGGTATTATCCCTGCCCTGGCCTATCTTATTGCCATTATATGCATACCAGGCACCAGACTTATTGATGATATCAGCCTCAGCTGCAAGATCCACAAGATCTCCCACAGCAGAAATTCCCTTACCGAATATAATATCAAACTCAGCTTCCTTAAAGGGAGGTGCGATCTTATTCTTAACCACCTTGACCCTTGTTCTGTTACCAATTGCCTCGCCCTGGGACTTAAGAGTCTCTATACGGCGAACATCAAGTCTGACTGAAGAATAGAATTTAAGTGCACGTCCGCCTGTGGTGGTCTCGGGATTACCGAACATAATACCCACCTTCTCACGAAGCTGGTTGATAAACACAACAGAGCAGTTTGTCTTAGATATTACGGCAGTGAGTTTACGAAGAGCCTGGGACATAAGACGGGCCTGAAGGCCTACGTGGGAATCTCCCATATCCCCGTCAATCTCTGCCTTAGGAACAAGTGCAGCAACTGAGTCGATAACAACTATATCCATAGCTCCGGACCTTACCATGGTCTCGCATATCTCAAGAGCCTGTTCACCGTTATCAGGCTGGGAGATATAAAGATTGTCAACATCTACGCCTATATTTTTCGCATATACGGGATCAAGGGCATGCTCAGCATCGATAAAACCTGCGATTCCGCCGCGCTTCTGTACCTCTGCTATCATATGAAGTGTAACGGTGGTCTTACCTGAGGATTCAGGTCCGTATATCTCTATAATCCTTCCCTTGGGAATACCGCCTAAGCCCAGTGCAATATCAAGGCTTAATGACCCTGTGGGAATAGTCTCTACATTCATGGTGGAAGCCGGATCACCCAGTTTCATAACAGCGCCCTTACCAAACTGCTTCTCAATCTGGCCGATGGCCGCATCAAGTGCCTTAATCTTCTCGTCTCTTTCCATTTAAATAATCTCCTTTAAAACAGGAACATTTGTTCTGATAAATAAAAGAATAAAACAAATGTTCGATTTTGTCAACAGGGATTTTAAATTAGTTTGATCAAAATTCCTGTTTGCTACTATGTTACACATTATAATCCTATGAAAGTACAAAAATTGTCCCTTTGGTCAGGTTCCATCAAATTATGTTATTTCATGTGGATTTTCGGCCGAATGGCCCGGAGCTTTGAAGCTTTGTTTTCGATAAAAATAATCTATCATACATAAAAACCGGGAGCAACAATATATTTATTAAAAATATATTAAATCACTCCCTTTAATCATCTAATTCTCAATAAGTTCTCCTGGTATATATTTCCAGAGAACAGAATTTAACTCATCGAATTTAGCAGGCTTAAATACCACATCATTAAAGCCGTAGCCCAGATATTCCTCATGTGCTCCCTTTATCGCATTGGCGGTAAGGGCAATAATAACGGAATCTCTGTTAAGCGAAGTCTCATCCTTCCTTATTTCATTAAGGGCTTCAACTCCGTCAATATCAGGCATCAGATGGTCCATAAAGATAATATCGTATTTATTTTCCTTCGAAAGCTCGATCGCCTTAGCGCCGCCCGAGGCCTCGTCTATATTTATGCCTGTTTTCTTAAGGAGTCCGGAAAATACCTTAAGATTCATGCTGTTATCATCAACCACAAGAACATGAGCCTTTGAAGCCTTGATGCATTCGTTTACTTTAATCTCAACCGGCTTATCCTCAGTATTTTCTTTATCTTCAAATGCTCCTATGGGTTTGGGATCTACTATGGTCTGTCTTAAAGAGAAACTAAACTGGGAGCCCAGGCCATATACGGAATCCACCATAAGTTTAGAGCCCATAAGAGTAAGAAGCTGTACGCATATGTTTACTCCAAGACCTGTTCCCTCTATGCTTCTGTTTCGCTTTTCTTCTATTCTTTCAAAGGCATCATAGAGTTTACCTATATCTTCATCCTTAATGCCTCTTCCGGTGTCCTTAACTACGAATTTAAGAAGCACGGAACTTCTGCCCTTGCCTTCAAGGGAAACCTTAAGGGTAACCTTGCCATTATCCGTATATTTAACGGCATTCGAAAGGAGGTTTGTTAATATCTGCCTTATCCTTACATAATCGCCATGTAATATAGAAGGGATATTTTCATCAATGTCAAACTCTAATTTAAGGCCTTTTTCTTTAGTTTTAAATAAAAACAGTGCATATTCCTCTGAAATGACATCCTTAAAGGAATAATCATCCTCAAGAAGCTCAAGCTTGCCGCTTTCTATCTTCGAAAAATCAAGTATGTCATTAATAATGTTAAGAAGGTTCTCTCCTGCCTTCTGGGCATCGGAGGCATAATCACGGATAAACTGCTCAGAAGACTCATCAACTATCATCTGATCCATTCCGATGATGGCATTCATGGGAGTTCTTATCTCATGGGACATTCTTGCAAGGAAGGCCGACTTTGCCTTATTGGCTGCAACAGCCTCCTCACGGGACTTTTCGGCTTCTGCGGTTGCTGCAAGAGCCTCCTGCTTTGATGCCTGAGCCTCAAGATAGGCTGTTTCTGTTGCAAGGCGGGCATTTTCAGCCTCTTTTCGCATTTCTTCGGCATTTTCGAAGGCCCTGTTTGATTCTTCAAGGGCCTCTTCCTTTTCAGCTATTGACTTCTGAAGTTCGGCATTTTCAGGTGTGGTAAGTGTGGTCTGTGCATAGACAAGGGCAAGGGATATACCGAACATTGAAAAAAGTATTCTCGAGCCAACGAATGCCTCCGCAAGCATAAAACCGGCACCCAGCGCCGTATAAACATATATTGAATAGAACTGTCTCTTTGTAAAATCATTTCTGCTGACAAAGCTTAAAACACAGGCCGAGAAACACATAATAGCCGGGATAAGGAAAATGGTAAAATGAAGCGGCCCGTCCAAGACGCTTCCGTCTTCGCCATAGATATAAACCGTCGGATACCATATATTTGCAACGGAAATCAGTATATAAAATACCATGATCAAAAAAACAAGTATGCCGCCGAACCTGCTTTTCTTATTGTCAGCCTCATTTTTCGGAATCTGATATGACTTGTAATAAAAATACATCATAAAAGTCGTAAGACCGACCAGAATGCTGAATATTATCCTTAAAATCTTAAAGGAAAAAACAGAGAATGTTCCGGGATATGAAATCGCCACATTAAGGGCAATATCGGCAACACAGGCGCTGATAGCGCAAAGAACCGTGTCGTAGAATATATGATTTGACTTTGAAACAGGCATAAAACGTCTGGCTCCCGATATATAGAGAACCAGCAGAATAGGAATAGATGCAATTACCAGATCCACATTCCTTATGGTATTAAGCATTACTTATAATCCTTCATTATGCCTTTATTTTTAATAATATAATCAACCAAAGATACAACAGTAAGTATCACTGCGATCCAGAGTATTATCTGGGTAAAGATATTGATGGCGCTGATGTTTAAGATAAGAAGCATTACAGCTATCATCTGAAATACAGTCTTAAATTTACCCCAGTAGCTTGCGGCTATGACAACTCCATTATCCGCAGCGATAAGTCTGAAGCCGCTTATTATGAACTCCCTGGCTATTATAATGATGACCATGAAGCAGGGAATCCTCTGAAGCTCAATAAGACAGATAAGTGCCGAGCACACAAGAAGCTTATCCGCAAGGGGATCCATAAACTTGCCGAAATCAGTAACAAGATTATATTTTCTTGCTATCTTTCCATCAAGCATATCAGTAAGTGAAGCTATGATAAAAATCCCAAGCGCCACATAATCATTGATGGGATTGGGAAGAAAAGTCTCCGAAATCTCCGGCATCAGAAGCGCAACAATGAAAAACGGGATAAGTATGACTCTTAAAACTGTAAGTTTGTTAGGCAGGTTCATTATATTTCCTCATAATCCAAAAATTTTCCGACAAGGTCATAGCCATTAGATGATGTAACCTCGCAGCGAACCATATCGCCGCTATTTAATTCTCTGTCGGAATCTATAAAAATATACCCGTCCACATCCGGGGCATCCATATAGGTTCTGCCCACGTAGATATTATCTTCGGGAATATATCCTTCAACAAAAACGCTTAAAATATCACCCTTAAAGGAAGATGCCTTCTTAAAGGCAATATCCTGCTGGATGCTCATGATCTCATCACGGCGCTTTTCTTTAACGCTTTCCTTTATCTGATCGGGAAAACTAAAAGCAGGTGTGTCCTCTTCAGGTGAATACGTAAATACACCGAGTTTTTCAAAGGAGGCTTCTTTAACAAGCCTTACCGACTCAAGGTGATCCTTTTTTGTTTCTCCCGGGAAGCCTGAAATAAGGGTTGTCCTAATGGCAATGCCGGGAATTTGTTCTCTCAATTTCTTAATGAGGGAAAGAATCTCATCATGAGTGGTCCTTCTTCCCATTCTTCTAAGAATCTCATCGGAGCCGGACTGTATGGGAATATCAATATATTTAACAATCTTCTTCTCATCCGCGATCACTTCAATGAGTTCATCAGTTATCTCTTCAGGATAACAGTAAAGAAGTCGTATCCAGCTTAAATCAGGTATCTCACACAGTTTCCTTAAAAGTTCGGGAAGTGTTTTATGTCCGTAAAGATCAGTTCCATATAAAGTGATCTCCTGGGCAACTAAAATAAGTTCCCTGACTCCACCCTCTGCAAGGGCTTTTGCTTCTTTAATAAGCTCCTCCATGGGAACCGAACGGTAAGCACCTCTCACATAAGGTATAACGCAGTAGGTGCATCTTTTGTTACAGCCCTCGGCAATCTTAAGGTAATCGTAATGACCGCCTGTTGTAACAAGTCTTCCTTTTCCGTATACGGGAGTATCATTAATGTCCCGGAAATGATCCTTTACTTTATCGCCAAAGAAATCATCTATAGCCTGAACGATCATGTCAATGGAATTGGTTCCCAGGATAACATCAACCTCTGGAAGTTCCTTATGAATCTCATCCTTATATCTTTGTCCCAGGCAACCGGTAATGATAAGAAGTTTAAGGGATGCTTCTTCCTTTAATCTTCCAAGCTCTATAATGGTACTTATACTCTCTTCTTTTGCATCGCCGATAAAGCAGCAGGTATTTATGACAGCAATGTCAGCTTCATACTCATCATCGGTAATGGTATGTCCGGCCTTTGATAGCAAAGACAGCATCACCTCTGAATCAACTGAATTCTTATCACAACCAAGAGAAACGAAAAATACCTTCATGAAAATTAAGCTTCCTCAGGGATCTCGTCTTCTGTAAGGATCTTTACCTTACCCTGGTTAAGCTCCTCAACTGCGATTGAAAGAGGCTTATCATCCTCCATACCCTCAACTAAAGGATCCTCGCCGTCAATAAGCTGGCGGGCTCTCTTTGATGTAGCCATAACAATTGAGTATCTGCTGTTAACAACGGGCTGCTCGCCTTCGGCTACCTCGCTGTTTACTACCTTCATTAAATCTGCATAAGATGGATGTAACATAATATCTCCTTTCAAATGGTTAATAAACCTTTAATTCATCTTTGATCTCATCAAGCAGCTCGCCATAGCAGCGGGGTGCATGATGGGAAGCCTCTATCAGAACATTAAGCTCCGATACACATTTATCAAGATCATCATTGATAAGAAGGTAATCATATCTGTCTATGAAATCCCACTCATCTCTGGCTCTCTTCATTCTCTTAAGAACCACCTCTTCGGACTCGGTTCCGCGCTTAAGAAGTCTCTCCTTAAGAATGTCCGTGTTGGGAGGTGTCACAAAAACTAAAACTGCCTCAGGAAATCTGCTCTTAACCTGCAGTGCTCCCTGCATTTCTATTTCAAGGATTACATCCTTGCCCTCTTCGATACGCTTCTCCACATAGTCACGGGGAGTGCCGTAGTAATTGCCCACGTAGTTGGCATATTCAACAAGCTCTCCGTTGCTTATTGCTTCCTCGAAACGTTCCTTGGTCACAAAGAAATAGTGAACGCCGTCAACCTCACCGTTTCTGGGCTCACGTGTGGTCATTGAAATCGAAAGGCAGTAGTTCGGATTCTCTTCGATTATCTTTTTAACAATGGTTCCCTTTCCCGCGCCGGAAAAGCCGGAAACCACAATAAGGACTCCTTTTTTCATATGTGCTCCTTCGCACGGCATATGCTGTGTGCTTTCGCACGGCAACCTCCATTCCGCTTCGCTTCATGTCGGTTGTGCGTTCCGCACAATAGAATTTCATCCATCTGCGGTTTTCCATGCATGCATGAAACCGCAGCTGTCTTAAATTCTGCCGTGCTCCTTATTCAATGTTCTGTATTTGCTCTCTAACCTTTTCGATCTCGGTCTTTAAGGTTATCGCATGATTTGAGATCTCAAGGTCATTGCACTTACTTAAGGTGGTGTTGGCTTCGCGGTTCATCTCCTGAGCCATGAAATCAAGCTTACGACCAATGGAGCCTCCCTCGATAAGGTTAGCCTTCATGGTCTCTATATGGGAACGAAGCCTTACAAGTTCTTCATCCACGCATACCTTGTCCGCAAAGATCGTAACCTCCATAAGAAGTCTTGACTCATCAACCTTGGTATCCTCTAAAAGTTCTAATACCTTTGCCCTTAACTTTTCTTTATATTCAGAAACTATCTCAGGTGATCGCTTTTCGATGAAGGCAACGTGCTCAAGCATTCCGTCAAGCTTGCCGATAAGGTCGTTCTTTAAGTTCTCGCCCTCGACTTTCCTTGTTTCAACAAATGCTTCGCAGGCGCCCTTTAAAGCCTTTGAAAGTAAAGCCCAGAGTGCTTCCTCATCTATGGTCTGCTCCTCCATTGAGAACACTTCAGGGTAACGCGACAGTGTTGAAACCCTGATATCATCATCAAGACCGAAGTCCTCTGCCATAGACCTTAAATACTTAAGATAATCCTCTGCCACGTCCTTGTTGTACTTAACGCATACATTGGACTCGGAATAATCCTCATAGGTGATAAAGATATCAACCTTTCCTCTCTCAATGTAATTCTTAAGTTCATTACGGATTGCAGCCTCAAAGAAATTGAGTTTCTTTGGCATCTTCATGTTAACATCAAGATACCTGTGGTTAACGGATTTCATTTCGACCGTGATCTTACGGTCTCCTTCGGCAACTTCGCATCTGCCGAAGCCAGTCATACTTTTAATCATTTTAATACCTTCCCGGAAGTCGTCCTAATCCTATATTTTCACGACTTCACATACAGATTTAATTATATTGTATAAGACTTCTTTTTGCAAACACATTCGTTATGAGGTAAAATCATAGCTATGGCATTCGACGGTATAACGATAGCTGCTATCGTAAAGGAATTAAAAGACAACTTAACAGACGGAAGGATATCAAAAATAGCCCAGCCGGAAAGCGATGAGCTCCTCCTTACCATTAAAACAAAACAGGATAATAAAAGGCTCCTTATTTCCGCTAATCCTTCCCTTCCTCTTATATATTTAACAGACGAAAATAAGCTAAGTCCCATGACGGCTCCCAATTTCTGTATGCTGCTTCGTAAACACATACTAAACGGGCGAATTATCTCAATATCACAGCCCTCTCTTGAGAGGATCATAAACATAGAGATTGAACATTTGGATGAAATGGGCGACATGAGGCGTAAGACTCTCGCCATAGAACTTATGGGCAAGCACTCGAATATTATCTTTCTAGACGAGGAAAATAAAATAATAGATTCCATAAAGCGCATAAGCTCACAGATAAGTTCCGTGCGAGAGGTCCTTCCCGGAAGGGATTATTTCATCCCTGAGACAGAGAACAAGAAAAATCCCCTTGAAATAACGTCTCTTTCTTCTGAAGATGGCTTAAACGAATTTACCGGCCTTATTAAAAGTAAAGCAGCCTCTGTTTCAAAGGCAATCTACTCTTCCTATACGGGAATTTCACCTTTTATGGCAGTTAATATGTGCACGGATTGCGGAATAGATGCCGATTCATCAACAGAGGCGCCAATGGATCTTTCCATGCTTTACAGGGAATTTTCATCTGCAATGTGTGCGGTTTCAAAGGGGGAATTTACTCCCTTAATATGCTATGAAGGCACTGTTCCCTTTGAGTACAGTGTTCTTCCGGTTAAAGGTTTTGATAAGACCAAGGCATTTAACAGCATTTCAGAACTTCTTAAATATTTTTATGCAGAAAAAGAGATAAGGGGTCGCATCAAGCAGAAATCCCAGGATTTAAGACGCATAGTCCAGAATGCCCTGGATAAAGATATTAAGAAAAGAGATATCTATTTAAAACAGCTAACCGACACGGAGAAAAAGGATAAATACAGGGTTTACGGTGAGCTTTTAAACACCTATGGATATAATGCGGAGCCTAATGCCCGTTCGATCGAGGTGCTTAATTATTATACGAATGAAAATATAACGATCCCTCTTGATAGAGATCTTACTCCCATCGAGAACGCCAAGAAATATTTTGATAAATACGGCAAATTAAAGCGTACCGAGGAAGCTGTCAATGCTCTCCTTCTTGATGTTAACGGCGAGATCGATCATCTTCTTTCAATACAGAATTCACTTGATATAGCCCTAAGCGAGGCAGACCTTCTTGAGATAAAGGAGGAGCTTACGATCTCGGGTTATATTAAGAGGCACAACGTAAAGGGCAAAAAGGAACGCATAACCTCAAAGCCACTTCACTATGTAACGAAGGAAGGATTTGATATCTTTGTAGGCAAAAACAATCTCCAGAATGAATACTTAACCTTCGATCTGGCAAATGGTAATGACTGGTGGTTCCATGCCAAAAAAATCCCCGGTTCCCATGTAATACTGAAAACCGAGGGTAAGGATGTTCCTGATTCTGTTTTCGAAGATGCGGCTAGGCTTGCTGCATATTATTCAAAGGCCAAGGGTGAGTCACGTATCGAGGTCGACTACGTGAAGCGCAAAGAGGTAAAACACCCCAACGGCTCAAAGCCCGGATTCGTTGTCTATTACACCAATTATTCAATGCTCATAGACCCCGACATCAGTTCACTCACATTAAAGGAGTCTTAATTTCTTAGCTATCTTAACTATAAGGGCACCCTTCGGGATGCTCTTTAGTTCGCTCTCTCCTATCGCTTTCCACTTAAGACAAAGAACAAAGTAAACTATAACTCCCACGATAACTGCAACGAAAAGCGCAAGTATATTTATTCCCGTGAACTTATAAAGAAGAAAATATGACAGCCATGTCATAATTCCCATGGCAACTGATGATATAAAGGGACGTAAAAACGTCTTATCAATCTCTTCCTTGTAACCAAGATATTTGGAAACGGCGATCCCGTTAAAAATGCAAAGGCAAAGCGCATAAACGATAGTCGCGATTCCGTATGCATAAAGCGAAGCGCTATCAGGAAGAACAAGCATAAGAACGATCATAACTGCGGCATGGATAACAATTGCCAAAGTAGCATTTATAATAGGAACGTTCATATGATTTATTGACTGAAGAACTGCCTGGGTAAGTGTGGAAAGTCCGTAAAGAGCAACCGTTACTGCTATAAGCATGAGCATTGCAGAGGAAAGTGCAAGGGACTCCTGCTGATTAAAGATAACCCTCATGATAGGCTTAGCTAAAACCGCAATTCCCACTGATGCAGGGATTGAGATGAACATGGTGACCTTGGTAGCGCTTGCAACAACCGCCCTGCTCTCCTTAAGCTCGTTGCGGGCTATGTGAGAAGAAAGTCTGGGAATCATTGTGGTTGCCATGGCAGATGCTAAAGCTATTGGAATATTTGCAATCTTCGTTGCCTTCGCCATGGCAGAAAGATTAAAGGCAACGTCAGCCTCAGCCATGTTGCGTACACCCATCATTATATTCTGATATATTGTCTTATCTAAGAAATTATTAAGGTTATATACGCCCGTACTTATTATGAAGGGCGTAACAACAGAAAGGATCATCTTAAAGATATCCTTATAAGAATCCGTGACCGGTGTTGTATCCTCAGCTATCTTCTGCATTACGTTCTTGCGGTTAAGCATATACACAAGAAACATAAAAAGAAGGGCCGTTAAAACTCCCACACCTGTTCCTATGGTAGAGCCTGCAGCGCCCATGGAAGCTATATGGGAACTGTCTGTTCCTGCGGCTGCATTTACAAGGATATAGGCCATCCAGACGCTGAAAACAGCGTTAAGGATCTGCTCTAAGATTTGTGAAATGGAGGTTGGAACCATCGTGTGCTGAGCCTGAAAAAAGCCCCTTAGCACTCCGAGTATTCCGCTAAAAAAAACAGTAGGAGCAAGTATCTTAAGGGGAAGAACGGCATTTTCCATCCTGACAAGGATCCCTGCACCAAAGAAAACAAAGAGGGATGCTATAAGTCCCACAATGACAACATAAATCAAGGAGCATATGAACACTCTGTGAGCATTCCTGTACTCCTTCTTAGCAAGCTTCGCTGCCATTACCTTCGACACTGCCGAGGGTATTGAATATGAAGATATTAAAAGCACTATGCTGTATGCCGCATAGGCGCTGTCATAATATCCGAAGCCTTCGTCTTTAATTATATGTACAAGGGGTGTGTTATAAAGGAGTCCTATTATCCTAACCAGGATTCCGGCAACAGCAAGTATTCCCGCCTGTACAACCATACTGTTTTTTCTAGTATTTTGATTAGACATTTAAGAATTAAAAATTAAGATAATTTATTACCGCAGGCTGTGCAGAATAATGCGCCTGCCTTAACGGGAGCATTGCACTTGGGGCATGTGGCGCTGCTCTCGGATTTAACCATTGCTGAGGCCGTATCTATCTGCTCCTGCTTCTTTGCCTTGGCTTCCTGGGCAGCAGATTGAGCGGCGGCCTTTGCTTCAGCTGCAGCCTTTGCAGCCGCAACCTGAGCATCCTCTATCGCCTTGTTCTCATTCTGTATCTTTCCAATCTCAGCCATAAGATCACGGATCACATTAAGTTCATCCTGATAAGCGCATTCAGTGTCTGAAATCTTATCTGAATAATATTTCTGACCGAGGACCTGATATGCCTCGTTAATCTTCTTTTCAATACCTGCAATCTTATTATTATTGGATGTGACATCCATCATATCTTTGGTCTTCTGGGAAATTCCCTTACCGAAAGCACTTACATCATCTAAAAAACCCATATTATCCTCCGAAAACAATAATCGCCTATCTCACAATTATCGCATAAAGCTTTAAAATCCGCTACTCATTATCTGATGTTTCACAATTTTCGGTTTTTTCATCGCTTTCACAAGGCTCTGCAATTTCCTCTGATTCTGTCTTCTCTTCAATCTGAGATTTTTCCTCATCCCCGGATTTTTCCGGATTGTCAGTAACTTCGGTCTTTTCAAGCTGAGAGGGAAGCAGTATAAGCGAATAAACAAGAACGCATATTGCTCCAATCGTAAGTACAGCTGTTGAGATCACAAGGGAAACAACCGACATTTCCGTCTCTCCTGCTTTAAAATCTGTCACAATGTCATATACCAGATAAAAAATATAGGCACATACTAATATCTTTGCGCCCAAAGCAGTTGTCACTCTTCTTCTTAATGTCTCATCGTAATTTTTAGACGGATCTCTTTTGATCCTTTCAAAATAATTCTTCATCATTCTTCTCCCGGGAATCCCATATCTGACTTAAAATAGGTAAATTCACCTGAATCCAACACAGTTCCTTCGTCGTTTTTAATCTTAACCTCCATCACAATAAGATGGACACCCTCCCTAAGACAGTTGCATTCGCAGTAAATATATTGGGTATCCATTCCGGGGCGCATGAAGTTAAGGTTACAGTTTACAGTAGTGACAAATTTGCCATACATTGAAGCTGCATTACCTGCGACAGTATCTGCCAAAGATAAAACAGAACCCCCATGGGTAAACCCATAGGGATTCATAACTTCTTCGGTAAGGGGGAATCTTCCCAGGGCATAGCCTTCGGAAAGCTCCAAAAATTCCAAACCCATATATCTGTCCAGTTTAACCTTAGCGCTCTGCTCTAAGAGAAAATCCCTTCTCTTTGACAAAATCTCATCGGTTAATTCTTTCATTACATATCTTCCTCCACATGTTCTCTTCCCTGATCTATTATAGAACGAACATGGTCGTCAGACAATGAATAAAATATGGACTTTCCATCTCTCCTGTTCTTAACAAGATGGGCATTTTTAAGTATCTTAAGCTGATGGGATACCGCCGATTGCGTCATATTAAGAGCGGCAGCAAGGTCACATACACACATCTCGGACTCGAATAAAACATATAATATCCTGATCCTTGTGGAATCACCGAAAACCTTGAAAAGCTCTGCAAGATCATAAAGCTCATTTTCATCAGGCATATCAAGATTTACCTTATTTACTATGTCCTCGTGTACATGTATCTCTTCGCATAACTCGATATCATCGTTATGTTCCTGCATTTTTAATCCTTTCAAACACTATAACTTACTTACATTAAGGGCGCGTATCGCATTTAGAACGGCAATTACCATAACTCCCACATCTGCAAATATTGCAACCCACATATTTGCAATACCTAAAGCTCCCAAAAGAAGGCATATAAGCTTTATTCCTATTGCGAAATATATATTTTCGTAAACGATCCTGATGCATTTTTCCGCAATGCGGATCGCCTTTGCTATCTTAAGGGGATTATCATCCATAAGGACAACGTCAGCTGCCTCTATTGCAGCATCCGATCCCATTGCTCCCATGGCGATTCCTATATCTGCCCTTGAAAGAACAGGCGCATCATTTATTCCATCACCCACAAACGCAAGTTTCTCGTTCTTACCTTTAAGTGAAAGAAGCCTCTCAACCTCGTCAACTTTATCTCCGGGAAGAAGTTCTGCATGATATTCATCAATATCAAGCTCTTTGCACACTCCTTCTGCAACCTTCTTTGAGTCTCCGGTAAGCATTACGGTCTTCTTAACACCTGATGCTTTAAGAGCCTTTATTGCAGCCTTGGAATCCTCTTTAATGACATCTGAAATAACAATATGACCTGAGTACTCTCCGTTTATGGCTATATGGATTATAGAGCCTGTCTCATGACACTCATTATAGCTTACATTAAGCTTTTTCATAAGTTTGTCGTTTCCGACGGCTATATCTTTACCATCAACCAGGGCACAGATTCCGTGGCCGCTTATCTCCTCGATATTGTTAATCCGAGAGAGGTCTATATCTTTGCCGTAAGCTTTTACTATGCTCTTTCCAATGGGGTGTGAAGAATGAGCCTCAACGCAGGCTGCATATTCAAGTATTTCTTCATCACTTAAGGTATTGTGGTGAACTCCGGTAACCTCGAACACACCCTTGGTAACCGTTCCCGTCTTATCGAAGGCTACATACTTAACGGAAGCTAAAGCCTCTAAATAATTGGAGCCCTTGACAAGCACTCCCTCATGGCTTGCTCCACCGATTCCTGCAAAGAAGCTTAAGGGTATGCTTATTACAAGGGCGCAGGGACAGCTTATAACAAGGAAAGTAAGTGCTCTGTATACCCATGTTCCCCAGTTAGGATTGCTTCCTATTATCAGGGATATTAAAGGCGGCAGAATTGCAAGGGCAAGGGCGCTGTAGCATACAGCAGGTGTGTATATCTTTGCAAAACGGGAAATAAAGTTCTCGCTTCTTGATTTCTTGGAACTTGAATTCTCAACAAGATCCAGTATCTTTGAAACCGTAGACTCACCGAATTCCCTGGTGGTTTCGATCTTAAGAAGGCCTGACATATTAATGCAGCCGCTTATTACCTCTTCACCTTCCTTAACAGATCTGGGAACACTCTCTCCTGTAAGGGCGGATGTGTTAAGTGTTGAATTTCCCTCTATGACCTTACCGTCTATGGGGATCTTCTCGCCGGGCTTAACAACGATAACAGAGCCAATCTCCACCTCGTCAGGATCAACCTTTGTGATCTCACCATCAATGATAACGTTGGCATAATCCGGGCGAATATCCATAAGCTCCGAAATGTTTCGTCTGCTCTTTCCAACAGCGTAGGACTGAAAAAGCTCTCCTATCTGATAAAAGAGCATAACAGCAACGCCTTCTGTATATTCTCCCAGGCAGATGGCACCTATTGTGGCTACTGCCATAAGGAAATTCTCATCGAAAACCTGTCTGTTAAGAATGCCTTTAAAGGCCTTCTTTAAAATATCGTATCCGATAACAAGATAGGGAATAAGGAATAACAGAAGCTCTGCCCACTTTGGAAGCTCAACTAAATGAAACAGGATCTCAAGTGCTCCTATAAGCAGTGCTGATATTATTATCCTTATAAGTACCTTTTTTTGTTTTTTACTCATAGATAGATCTCGCAGTCATCCTCGACCTTTTTGCAGTTCTTAAGGACATTCTTCATAACTGAATCAGAGTCTGCGCCCTCGTCAAATTCAACGATCATCTTAAGAGCCATGAAGTTAACGGTACAATCCTTAACTCCGTCAGTCTTCTTTGCTGCATCCTCCATCTTGTTAGCGCAGTTAGCACAGTCAACGTCAATCTTGTAGGTTTTTTTCATTTTATCCTCCTGGAAATATATTAGTTTAATAAAAAATGAACATATGAATGTTCGTTCATATGTTCATTGTATAAAACTATATAACTATTGTCAACTGTATCAGGCAAATTTATGAAAGCTTATAAGAAGCTGCGCCGTGGGCAGGTAAAGTTACCTTTATTTCAGAAACCTTATCTGCGCTCTTTAAAGAGCTCCAAAGTTCTGTAAGCTCATATTTATCAGTAAGCTCGAACTCATCAAGATCTATATTAAGAGCATTCTCCTCATCTGAGAGATTAAATAAAGATATGTACAATCCGCCCTTTACGCCCACTGCGATCCATCCGCAGGTTTCCTTCCCGTTTATATTTTTACGGAAAACCTGATGAGAATGGCGGGCGTTAAAGAACATATCAAGTATGCCCTCGTTGGTAACAAGGCCCATGGTGAAATCATCAAACTTGGTCATCTCGCCGCCTATCATAAGCGGTGCCCTCATGATGCACCAAAGGCTCAGCATTGTCTTCTGCTCATCCTCGGTAAACTTAGTCCAGTTATCAGGATCATATACCTGTCTGATGGCGCCAATGGGAAGCATATCGGCATCAGGCCAGTGATCAGTTCCTGTATGGATGCTCCACTTCTCAGCCCTTTCAAACATGGCATAGAGAAGGCCCCATTCATCCCAGAAGTCATCGGTTATACGCCACATATTCGCAACTTCCTTGTAAAGCTCAGACTTTTCAAGAAGTGCAGGTCCGGGGCTTAAGGAAAGGATCATATCTCTTCCGCAGCCTTTAAGAGCCTTCGATAACATCTTAAGTTCCTCCTCTTCATGAGGAAGTTCCCTGCAGATGTCATCGCACTTAATAAAGTCAACTCCCCAGGAAGCGTAAAGTTCAAAAATGCTTTCGTAATATTCCTTTGCGCCTTCCTTCTCAGGGTCAAGTCCGTACATTCCGGTATTCCATGCACAGATGGAGGCTGTCTTTGCAACCTCCCTTGCTGTATGACTTGAGCCCTTTATCTTACAGTTTTCGGCAACTGCATTTCTCGGGATTCCACGCATGATATGTATGCCGAACTTAAGTCCAAGGGAATGGATATAATCCGCAAGGGGCTTAAATCCCGCACCGTCTTTAGCAGAAGGGAAACGGTTAACTGCAGGAATGAGTCTTCCGTATTCATCATGCTCAAGATCTGTAAAGGGGATATACTCATTATTAACAGCCTTAGGCTCACTCCATTCTATATCAATAACTATATATTCCCAGCCATAGGTTTTAAGATTCTTTGCCATGAATTCGGCATTCTTTTTAACTATATCCTCTGTAACTGCACTTCCGTAACAGTCCCAGCTGTTCCAGCCCATGGGGGCATGCTTATATTTTGCCATTTTTATCTCCTTCCGTTTCCTGATTCAGAATGCTCACCCTCGCTCCCGGTTCAACAGAGCTTGTAATGAAGGTAGAACTTCCAATTACGGCGCCCTCTCCTATAACAGTCTCACCGCCAAAGATAGAGGCTCCTGCATATATAGTAACCCTGTCGCAAATAGTGGGATGTCGCTTTTTTCCTTTAAGTGCCTGACCGCCCCTCGTTGAAAGGCCGCCTAGTGTTACTCCCTGGTATATCTTTACATTCTCACCGATAACCGTTGTTTCGCCGATTACTATACCGGTTCCGTGGTCGATAAAGAAATACTTACCGATAGTTGCTCCGGGATGGATATCAATTCCGGTCTTTGAATGGGCATCCTCCGTCATCATCCTGGGAATAAGGGGAACCCCTAAAAGATAAAGCTCATGGGCTATCCTGTTGGTTGTTATCGCTCTTAAGCCCGGATAACAAAGAATGATCTCATTATAGTTATATGCAGCAGGGTCTCCGTCAAAAAAGGCCCTTACATCGGTCTCAACATACTCACGGATCTTAGGAAGTTTCTCAAAGAAGCTGTGGCAGATCTCGCCCGATCTTTTTTCCCGCTCTTCTGCGCTTAATCCCTTTAATTCCTCTGACTGGGAAAGGGCTATTCCAACCTGCTTATTAAGGTTATACATTACATCCTCAAGAAGCACCGTGAGCCTTGAGTTCATATTGTAATAACGATATTCCTTATTGTAATAATACCCGGGATAGATGATCTGAAAAAGCTTATACAGGATATCAAGCACTACCGACGAATCAGGCTGATCAAATACCTCTGTCCTGTTCGTTATCCTCTCCTCTTCATAATCCTTAAGGATTTCCTTAACCAGTTCATCAATTTCGGTTTTAAAATTAATTTCCATATTATCTGTCCGTATTTAGTTAAAATTATGACACTACTGTCACTTATTCCAGATTAAGTATTTCTTCTCTTATTTTAAGCACCATGGAAGGAGCAACGGAAAGTTCATCAATACCTGTCTCAACGAAATGTCTTGTAAGGGTGGTATCAGCTCCCAGTTCCCCGCATATTCCTATATGTTTGCCATGCTCTCTCGCCGTCTTAACACACATGTCTATCATTCTTATGATTGCAGGATGATGCATGTCCCCATATCCGTTTCGTCCGGGGCTCTGCCTGTCAAGAGCAAGGGAATACTGAACAAGGTCGTTGGTTCCTATTGAAAAGAAATCGGCAACGTCACAAAGCTCATTCATGATCATAACCGCCGCAGGTGTTTCAATCATAACTCCCTGTTTGGGAACCTTATACTCAACGTTTCTTTCCTTAAGTTCATCCACTGCCTCATTAAGCAATGCTTTTGCAGTTAAAACCTCTTTATCCGAAACTATCATGGGATACATGATGGCGATATTTCCGTAAACAGAAGCCCGAAGTATTGCCCTTAACTGGGTTTTAAATATCTCCTTTTCTTTAAAGCAGAGACGTATTCCTCTCATTCCAAGAGCAGGATTTACTTCAGGGCGCATCATTATATAGGGAACCTGTTTATCAGCTCCCATATCAAGGGTTCTTATAACGACCCTTTTGCCTTCCATCTTTTGGGCAACAGTCTTGTAGGCTTCGAACTGTTCATCCTCAGAGGGCATTCTGTTACGGCCCAAAAATAAAAATTCGCTTCTGAAAAGCCCAATTCCCTCAGCATCGTTAAGGAGTGCATTGTCGGCACCTAAAACCGAACCTATATTGGCTGAAACAAGAACTTCTCTTCCGCTTCCGGTTCTTGTTCTTACGCCTTTAAGTTCGGCAAGCTTTTTGGTTTTTTCGGCCTGCTCAATGATCTCTTTTCTTGCGGATGATGCTATCTCCTCAGTGGGATCTAAAATGACACTTCCGTCATTTCCATTAACAACAGCCGTCATTCCGTCCTTAAGAAGATCAGGATTTACCTCAACGCCTATAACTGCCGGAATTCCCATTGACCTTAAGATTATGGAAGCGTGGGAATTATAGGCACCCTGTCTTATTATGCAACCTGCAAGCTTCTTTTTACCCATATAGACTATCTCACCGGGAGTAAGCTCATCTGCTATCACTATTTCAGGACCGTGATTGGCGCTAAAATCCATATCTTTGCCCGAGAGAATGGTAAGAAGTCTTGAAGAAACCTGCCTGATATCCGCAGAACGTCCGCTTATGTAATCATCATCAAGGGATGCAAATTCCTCGGAAAGGTCGTTAGTCACCCTGACGAGGGCATACTCAGCATTAACACATTCCTCTTTGATATAGTCAATTATCTCACCCTTGAAGTTCTCATCATCCATGAGCATTTCATGAGCTTCAAGAATCTGGGCACCATTTTCAATTGTTTCTGAATTGGCCTTGCGTTTAAGGGAATTAAGCTGTCTTTTGGCTTCATGGACTGCTTCAAGGAATCTCTCACTTTCAGCTTCCACATCGGAAACAAGCGTCCTTTCCACCTTGGCTCCGCTTTTAAATATGCGAAGAGAGCCCATCGCAATTCCCTTTGAGGCGCTGTCACCTGAAATAGATATCATATCATTCACCGGCCTTGCAGGTTATTATCCAGGGTGATGGCTGTGTCTCCATATTGTGTCTCGAGGTAACCTTTGAAACGGAAACCTGTATGATCTCAGGATCGGAAACACAGAAGGTCTTACAATAGTTCATCATGGATGCAGCAAGTACAAAATCAAGTGTGTAGATGACGAATTCCATATTGGGATTTATCTTAAGCATGGTGCTTATCTCCTGCTCCATGCTGGCAGATGCAACAAGCATTGTGGTATCGGGAACAGGAAGTCCCTTTAAGGTCTCCTCATCCACATGGTCTATTATCGTTACATTATTAAGTCCGAACTGTTCAACGTTCTCCTCAAGAGCACGTCTGTCATTTCCGTTATATTCAACAGCGATTATAGAGCCCTCGCCATCCAGGATGGCAGATTCAACTACGATCGATTCTCCGGAGATAACGCATAGATTTTTACCTTCTTCTATCTGCATCTTCGAAAGGATGATGGACCTTATCTCAGAGCCGACATATTTAACCGAGCCCTTGGCAAGGGAACTGTTATCAATGCCGAATTTAACGGTTGACCTGGCATTTTCATTAAGTATGAGCATTCCGGCAGAAGCATTTATACCTCTGTCTATCATGTTTGATACCTTATCCTGCTTGATCTCCCCGGTGGGTTCAGAGCCTTCATTATAGATGACTGTACAGTCTCCTAAGCCTGCATTGTACATTCTGTAAAAGATATCGGGATGACCTGCCTCAGTGAAAACAAGAACGCATCTGTGTGCCTCGCAGGCAGGTATAAGGTTCTTGTTCTTACGGGTGATATCAAGGATCTTCACATGCTCAAGATCAACATCCGTCTCGTTTGAAAAATACTGAAGCCAGGAAATTATATTGTTATTATTAAAAAGTCTTTCTTCCATATCGTAACCCTCCTAAGTAGACTACTCTATTTAGCTGCCCTGTACTGAAGATCCTCCCAGCGTCTGTCAACCTCCTGCTGGAACTGCTCAATAAGATGCTCGTTTCCGGGCTTAAAGAGATGCTTAAAGCGGCCCTGTTCACGAAGGAAGTCCTCAATGGGAAGCTTCTTCTTAGGCTCATAGGTTATTCTCCAAACTCCATCTTCAACCTCGAATAAGGGCCAGTAACATGTATCAATTGCAAGCTGACATATCTTCATTATATCTGCCATCTCATATCTCCAGCCTCTGGGGCAGGGTGTCATGAGATTAAGGAAGCACGCTCCCTTAGTATAAATAGCCTTCTCGGACTTAAGATGGATATCCTTAAAGTCCCTGGTAAAGGTAGACTGTCCAACATAGGGAACATTATGCTCAGCTATTATGGATGCAAGATCCTTTCTGGGCTGGAGCTTACCGTCTGAAACCGTTCCCACAGGTGTGGTGGTGGTATCTGCGAATCTGGGAGTTGCAGATGACCTCTGGATACCGGTATTCATATATGCTCCGTTATCGTAGCAGACATAGACCATATCATGTCCTCTTTCCATTGCTCCGGAAAGAGATTGGAATCCAATATCATAGGTTCCTCCGTCACCGCCAAAGGTTATGAATTTATAATTGACATCCTCCGGTATACGGCCTCTCTTTTTAAGTGCCTTATAAGCTGTCTCAACTCCTGAAAGAGTTGCACCTGCATTCTCAAAAGCATTGTGGATATAGCTGTCTTCCCATGCTGTATAGGGATAGGTATAGCTTGATACCTCAAGGCATCCTGTTGCATTACCAATAACAGCCCTGTCGCCTTCGTGAAGCGCTCTTAAAACTGCTCTTACACCGATGGTCGCGCCGCAGCCGGCACACATTCTATGTCCCGGAGTCAGACGTTCCGGCTTGTTCATTACTTCTTTAAGATTATATCCTGCCATGTCTTCCTCCTTCCTATTCTTCGCTTACTGTTCTTAAATTAATATATCTGTGCTGCTTAACAACTTTTCCGTTAAGTGCAACGTCCTTAAGTTCTTCAAAGATTGAATAAACATGATCAACCGTAAAGTCTCTTCCTGCAAGACCGTAGGTATAGCAGACAGCCTTGGTCTGTACAGAAGCTTCAAACATACCGGCTCTTACTTCGGAAGCAAGAGGGCCACCATGGCCGTTATAGCTTTCAACCCTGTCCATTATGGCAACGGCCTTTGCGTTTCTTAAAGCCTCAGCGATCTCGATAGCCGGGAAGGGTCTGAATACTCTTAACTTAAGTACGCCGACCTTCATGCCCTTATCTCTTAAGTCATCCACAGCCTGCTTGGCAGTACCTGCTGCAGAGCCCATAATGAGCATTATGTAATCAGCATCCTCGGTTTTATATTCCTCGAAAAGTTCAAAGCCTCTTCCGAATTTTTCTTTATATTTCTTAGCCACCTCTATGATGACCTCTTTAGAGTTCTCCATAGCCATTTCCTGAGCCTTACGAGCCTCCATTGCATAGGGGCTTATTGAATAAGGTCCTATTGCGATGGGCTTTCCGTCATTTAAAAGAAACTCCTCGGGATGATACTCACCTACGAATTCCTTAACCTCAGCATCCTCGTTAAGCTCTATGTTCTGTACGGCATGAGATGTGATGAAACCATCCTGACAAATCATTACGGGAAGATGTACTCTCACATCCTCTGCTATGGGGTATGCCTGAAGGAAATTATCATAGGCCTCCTGATTGGTCTCAGCGTATATCTGGATCCAGCCTGTATCCCTTGCGCCCATACCATCCGTATGATCGCAGTTGATGTTAATGGGGCCTGAAAGCGTTCTGTTAACTAAAGCAAGCACACAGGGCATTCTGTCGGAGGCAGCAATAAGGAGTTCCTCCCACATAAGTGCAAGCCCGCAGCTTGATGTTGCAGTAAGAGAACGTGCTCCTGCAGCCTCAGCACCTATTGTTGCAGACATTGAAGAGTGCTCGGATTCAACAGGAATGAATTCAGTATCGATCTCGCCGTTAGCAATATAAGTGGATACCATCTGAGGTATCTCTGTTGAAGGGGTTATGGGGAAAGCCGGCATTACATCGGGATTAATCTGCTTTATGGCATAAGCAACCGCTTCATTGCCGGACATACGGTCTTTTCTAGACATTGCCTCTCCTTTCCGGGCTAACACCCTCTACCATTTCTATCGCTCCGAAGGGGCAGGAATTAACGCAGATTCCGCAGCCCTTGCAGTGGTCATAATCAAAGTCGCTTCGTCTTCCGTCCTTTACAGGAATGCAGCCGTCAGGACAGACAGGTGCACAAAGAAGACACTGCTTGCACTTTGAAGAATCAAAAACAGGAGTATTGGTTCTCCATTCACCGGTCATAAACTCCTTTGCGGTTCCTCCGGCAAACATAATGAGCCCTTCGGTAAGTTCCTCGTAAGGAGTAGTTTCGTTTATCTTTTTAACATCTGATCTCATAGCTGCTCCTCCAATGCTTCGAAGGTCATATCAAGTGCCTTCATATTGCCCTCGATAACCTCAGGCTTTTTTGCAAATTTATGCTCATAGGAAGCTCTCATCTCGCTGATGAAGGCATCCTTATCCATTACCTTACTTACTGCAACTGCAGCCGCAAGCATGGGTGAATTAGGGAAATACTTTCCGAGGGCTGCAACTGATATCTTTCTGGCATCAAGGGTATATACCCTGCCCTTATAGCCCTTAAGATAGGGACGAACCTCATCAGGGGTCTTAGGAGTGTTGATGATTATGGCACCCTCTTCTTTAAGTCCTGAGGTAACGTCAACCGATTCAAGTAACGACTCATCAACCACTATCACATAATCCGGTGTGTAAATATTGGAATGTACCCTGATATCTTCATTGGATATCCTGTTGAAAGCCGTGATAGGTGCTCCCATTCTTTCAGGACCATACTCTGGAAAGCCCTGAACATAAGCACCGGTCTTAAAGCACACGTCAGCTAAAAGAAGTGCGGCCGTTTTAGCTCCCTGTCCGCCTCTTCCGTGCCAGCGAAGCTCGGTAAGTTTCTTACTCATGTTAATTAATACCTTTCTATTCTCAATTTCTTTACATAAATAAACCCTTCAGATTATACCATAATCCGAAGGGTTTTAGTACGTGGGTTAAATATATATTACTTCTCGATGGTAAGGATATCAACGAAGCCTGTAACCTCGAATATCTCCATAATATTGTCTGATACATTGATAAGCTTCATGGAACCCTGCTTAGACATGATCTTCTGAGCTGAAAGAAGAACTCTTAAGCCTGCTGATGAAATGTAATCAAGTGCCTTAAGATCAAAGGTAAGTTCCTTAACTGACTCAAGTTCTGAATTAAGGCTCTGCTCAAGCTCGGGAGCTGTAACAGTATCAACACGGCCCTCTAAAGAAACCTTTAAAGCATCACCGTTCTTGTCTTTAACTATATTAAGATTCGCGCTCATTTATTATCCTCCTAACGGAATTCGTTCAATTAACAAGTGTATTATATCAGACTTCCGTCACATTTTAAATATTATTTTTCAAGTTTTATGATTTTAAACACATCAAGCTTTTCTACCCTGAAGGAGGTCATTCCATCAGCATAAGTTACGTCAAGTTCTGCCCCGGTACTTAAGTCTGTTGCCCTCTTAAACTCTCCGGGCATCTTTATAAAGATATCATGTACCGGAAGAATGGGCATCTCCTCCTGCTCGTTTATAAGAGCAAAGTATCTTTCTCCGTTCTTAACCCAGGATAAGGTCTCAACCATCTTGGGTGCATCTGAATAGTAGCTTCTTTCAGGAAGAAGGTGGTTCATTATCCGCTTTACAACCTGGCGGGACATATAAGGCTTCGATGTCTCTATGGGCGCTGAGGAATAGAATATCTTTCCCTTTCCAACATTTCTTTCAAATACAGCACACTCGCCGGTATGTATTCCGGGAGGATTTGAATGTATCGCAGAAAACTTAGGCGATCCCGGGATGGTATAAGGAAGCGTAAGGGTTGCAAATACTTTTGCTTTATTTTCCTCTCCCTCTTTAAATCTGACTCTGTACTGGTTCATGGGAACGGATAAGGGTGCAAGTTCATCAAAGCCTTCAAATATATCTTTCCCCTCATAAGTAGGGTCAAGATAAGTAAAGGACTCGACCGTTCTTTCCATGTTGCAGACACCGTTAAATTCCATGCCAAGCATTGAAGACAGCCTTTCATGGCCTATGGTTCCGCTTACATACAGTATTCCGCCCTCTTTAACGAAGGCTTCGATATCATCCATCTCATCATCAAGTATTTCTGATACATGACAAAGACATAATACTTTGGCTTTGATATCCTTAAGATTCTTACTTCCTATAACATCAAAGGGAATGTTGTCCTCCCTTAATATTGAGGCCATCTTAAGGGGAGCGTTCATGTAATAATCAGGCTCGAAGCTCTTATCCTGCATTCTCATTCCCGAATCATTGGGATCAAATTTTGAATGGGATGAAAACCATATATTTACATCAGAGGTAAGATCACCGTTTATGTATTTCTCCATAGGACGGGTCTCATCATATATGGACTTCATAAGTTCGTTATATACCTTCGGAACGATGGTTCCGTCGGGATTAATGGCATCAACGAGAAGAAATGCTCCGTTATGAACAAGTGCCGTTATCACGTGAAGCAAAAGCTCATCCCTGCTCTTCGTGGTGGTATGGAAGGCAAGCTCGGGGTCACAGCGTGATGTGTGATAAACAAAGGGAAGGTTCGGAGTGATATTTTTATAATACTTGTTAATAAAGGACTGCTGAAGGAAACCTCCGTAATAATCTCCCCCTGTATAGGTAACCTCATCTGAGGCCCATTCGGTGCAGGCATGGATCCAGCTTGAAGCAACCATGGACATCTGATGCTCCACGGTACACTCAGGGTGAACATCCTTTATGCACTTAGTGGTGAAGGCTGCAAATTCAGCCATCCATTTTTCACGCCTAAGCTGGAAATCCCTGAATTCTTTATCATGCCAGTTTATTATCCTTGGCATTTCCTTTCCAGTTTCCTCAAGATAGCGCTTCTTACATGAAGGACAGTAACATACGTCAGGCCAGAAGGTCATATCAAGGAACATTCCCTCGAAATCATACATCTCATTAAGTTCTTCAATATGAGCCTTTACATACTGTCTGTAATCCTCATTATTAGGGCAGACTATGCCATAGCGTCCGTTTCTGAACCATCCAAGGTTCCTAAAATCCTTATGGTTAAAGCCATCAACCGTAACCGTTCTCCAGTCGGGATGATGGTCATAGGCATAATTATCAAACACCTGGCTGAAGTATGCTATGACCTTAATGTCTCTCTTATGACACTCCTTAAGTACCTCTCCGAAGAAGTCATAGCCCTTAAGTCCCTTGTGCATCCTGTTGATCTTCGTGGGATAGTTGCAAAGTCCGGTATGGGGCATAGCCTTTACCATAGCCGCCTGTACTCCGGCGTTTTTTAAAGCCTCCGCATACTCTTCAGGATTAACCTTTGATAAAAATTCCTCATTCCAGTCATCGATATGCATATCGAGAAGGTTTCGTCTGTAATTGCCCTCAATCCACATTTTGTTTCCTCCTTATTCCTTAACACTCATACATACGAGTATTACCTTGTCACTTTGAAAACAGACCTGAAGTTCCAAATTAAGCCCCTCATAGGAAATATAGGCGTAGCCATCCTCCTCATCCGCCATATCAAGGGTTATACCCTCTGAAAGAAGAAGGCTCTCCACCGAATCCCGTTCCATTCCGGGAGCTATGCCAACTAAAAGGGGACTGCTATTTTCACCATTTCCGTCTATATCAATATAAATGATATTTCCGCTCTCCTCATCATACATAACGGAAACACCTATTTGAGAGTAATACCTTGTTGTATCAGAAAGCAAAGTTTCAGAGGGACCAAAGGTCTCTTCAAAGCTTTCAAAGGGTGTTCCAAGCACTGTTATCATTTCAAGGCCGTCGGCGCTTTCTATATTAGTGACACTTGTGTCATTTTCATTCGCAGCATCCGTAAGCCTTGAATTTCCAAGATAATCAGTTTCAGAATTCATGGCATTTTCACTTTCGGCCATATTAAGCATTGAAAGCATATCCTCATTCATCATCTCTTCGTTAACGATGAAATAAAGGCTCCTCTCCTCATCAAGCACAAGCAGGGATTCATATCCGTCGAAATTCATGATCCCGCCCTGCTCGCTTATCTTTCCGGTAAGTTCAAGGGCGCTGTCATAATCAATATTTTTATAAACAGACATAAGAAGGCAGCTTATTAAAAGCGCCTGGCGTTCACGGCTTATAGAATCATTGCCCATGAGATTAAGCGATGCTCCTGCGAATTTATGTCCTTCGGTAAAGATATAGAGTTCATCTCCCGACGGGCTTATCCTGTAGCCCTTATAGTCTTCATCTTCGGTCTCGGCACCTTGTAATGTGTAATCGAATTCTTTTATATTTTTAGAGAACGCACGGGCTATCTTTTTATAGCCTGTATTATGGGATATCAAGATGATCAAAAGGGCAATAAGTATTGCAATTAAAATGCTTCCTGCAACTATCATTATTGCCTTTTTTGAGAATCTTAATTTTTCTTTCTTGGGGAAAGTCTCGTTTTTTTCAGAAGTCTCTCCTTTTTCAGAAGTCTCTCCTTCGGGGTAAGTCCTTTCCCCTTCTTCCTTTATGGAAAGGATCTCTTCATGACATTTCTTACAGATAAGATTATCATCTTCATCCATGATCCTTCCGCATATGGCGCAGGCGATCTCCTTTTCGCCTTCCTTAGCCGTCTCTTCAAGGGCTTCCTTATATCTTTTTGCTTCCTCTGACTTACATATCTCCTTATCCTCAAGGAAATTTAAAACAGCAAAAAGCTCCCCCTCTTCATTAAAGGGGAGCTTTGACTGTATTAACGCTATTGCTTTTGCTTCTTTAACTGAAATCTTCATATGAAGATTATAACATAATCAGAGCTGATAAAAACCTACCTTCTTATAAACCTTACGAAGGGTTTTGTTTGCAACGTAGGATGCGCGCTCAGCACCGTTCCTGTATACGTCCTCAAGGTATGCCTTGTCCTTAATGAGGCGTTCTGCCTCCTCCCTTATGGGACGAAGGTGTTCAACTACAGCCTCTGCAACTGCAGGCTTAAAGGCACCATACCCCTTTCCTTCAAATTCCTTTTCAATGCTTTCGAAACTTTCGCCTGTTACAACAGAATAAATATTCATAAGGTTTGCAACGCCGGGCTTATTTAACTTGTCATAATGTACGCAGTTTTCGGTATCGGAATCAGTTACCGCCCTCTTAAACTTGCGGGCGATGTCCTCAGGCTTATCCATTAAGAATACACAACCTTCGGGAATAGACTTACTCATCTTATCCCCGGGGGTATTAAGACCGTAAATACGTGCACCGGCCTCTGCGATCATAGGTTCCGGAATCTTAAATACATCTCCGTAGATTCCGTTAAATCTCTCTGCTATGTCACGGCAGATCTCAACGTGCTGCTTCTGATCCTCTCCCACAGGCACATAATCAGGCTGGTAAAGAAGTATATCAGCCGCCATAAGAACAGGATAGGTAAAAAGACCTGCGTTTATATTATCCTTATGCTTGGCTGACTTATCCTTAAACTGAGTCATCCTGGATAGTTCGCCAAACTGTGTATAGCAGTTAAGCACCCAGGCAAGCTGAGCATGAGCAGGAACATGTGACTGTAAAAATAAAGTATTCTTCTCAGGATCAAGTCCGCAGGCTATATACTGCGCAAGCTGGTTAAGAGATCTTTTCCTTAACTCTGCAGGCTCCTGGCGAACCGTTATTGTATGAAGGTCAGCCATGAAATAATAACATTCATAGTCATTAACTCTGTCAGCCCAGTTCTTGATGGCACCTAAATAATTTCCAAGATGCAGATCGCCACTTGGCTGAATGCCCGAAAGCATTCTCTTTTTAATATTTTCATTCTGGTTTTCGTTCTGTTCCATTATCCTTATATGCTCCTTAAATATATATTTCACTGCTAAATATGCTGAATCCTTTGATATTTTACCATAGGATAAGGGTTAATCAAATTATTTTTTGACATTCACATTTTTTGCAACACTTCTGCAACAGATTTTATGGCATAATGCAAGTGTAACAAATAAAGCACTTCCAAATGGTGAATAAAAATGAACACAGAAGAAATGAAAAATAAAATTATAACAAATGAAAATGAGCTTGCAGATGTGTCAGGCGGAAATTTTGAAGATGGCAGATATTATTTCGCAGAGGGTCATGAGAGTATGCCCCAAAGCAGCAAGGCATATTGTGAAAAACACAAGGGTAGGGCAATTACCAAATATGAGGTTCAGGGGCACAAAGGAGAAAAGATCATCCTTCAGAGCAAGGATTATGATGACATATGCTACGTGGGAACAGTAATTGGTTCCTGGGAGCACCCTGATTTGAACATGGGATTTTACCAGACAACCAACAGATGCTGCATAATACAGGGAAGCAACGGCTTAAGCTACCTGTTCTGCTCAAATGCTTATGACCACTTCCTTTTTAAGTAAGACTCTTGCTTAAAATACAAAACATTTCTCCCTCCCATAAATAAAAGGGCCCCGGACATTGTCCGGGGTTCTTTGCATTTAAAAAACAGAATTCTACTAAAAATCAGAATTCTACTGTCTTACCGCAAACTATCTTTTCAGTAACTCCGTACTTATCAAGGACTGCGTTCACAAGTTCGTCAATTCCATCCTCATCATAACTTTTAAGTCCTGTACTCTCCCAGAAGCGTACATAGGGATCACTGTTACGTGCTTCCGTAAGTTCATCTCCTGAAAGCCTGTCGCCTGAGTCTGCTAAGGGATAGAAAATATAGGCAGCATCCTTAAGATACTCTCCATAATCCTCGCTTTCATCATACTGCCTGAAGAAATACTCAAGGACCTCTATCTTATCTGTTATTCCCTCTTCATCGGCAACGGTCTGATATTCCTCGTTATCGGGGATATAGAATGAGAAGGTTGAATATTCATCATCTATTCCGTAAAGAAAATGAGTCTGTCCTGATGCATCAATTGAATAATAGGTATCGGAATGGGATGTTGCACCGTTAGAGCCGCCGTAATTGCAGTAGCCGTACTCATTGATGGTCGCATAAGACCTGTAGCCGTAACGCTGCTGGAATATACACTCTAACTTATCATCAATTAATTTAACTACAAGGATATAGTTATCATCAGGCTCCAGATTTCCGTAAAGAACAGCAAGCTCCGGTACTCCGTCGTCTCCGCAGTCAATATAATCATAGGCTATTGTAGGCTCAAGCGTAACATCCTCAAGCATATAGGATTCTGCAGTTCCCTTACTGAGGCACTCTGCTATCTCTTTCATCGTATATGCCCCCTCTGAAGGAAGAGCATCATACATCTCCTCATATTCCCAGGCAGGAGCCTCTATCTGATAACCGGAACCAAAAGCCTCGAAGTAGGCCTTCTCATCTCCGTCTATGAAGCTTTTATATGCGCCCATGCATGCCTCTTCCATATCGAGAGCCTCTTCGGTATTTTCAGTAGCTTCCGTGCCGCTATCAGTGTTCTCATCCCCTTTTGAAGCGGATTCGTCTGTGGCGGTTGTAGTCTCAATGGGTTCTGCCGTAGGCACAATCGCTTCATCAGCGCTACTTGAACAGCCGCATGTTAAAGCAGCTATTACAGCTGCCATTATCACTGATAAAAATATCTTTTTGTTTAAAAATATAGTTTTCTTACTCATCCTTCTTATCCTCTAATCTTCTTAAGAAACTTGATAGGATTGCTCCGGAGATATTGTGCCATACTGAGAATATGGCTCCGGGAACCGTTGCCATGGGAAGTGCTGCAAAGGCAGTTCCCGCAAGGGAGGTTGCAAGTCCGGAGTTCTGCATTCCGATCTCGATCGAAAGGGCCTTCTTCTTGCTCATAGGAAGCTTAAGGAGCTTACCTAAAAGATAACCACAGCCGTAACCGCCAAGGTTATGAAGTATTACAACAGCATATACTATTACGCCGGTTTCAAGGATCTTTGATGAATTGTGTGATACAACCGCTGCAACTATAAGTGTGATTGCAATAACGGATATCATAGGAAGTGCCTTAACCGCTTTCTCAGTGTACTTTCCAAAGAAATGGTTGATCACAAATCCAAGTGCTATAGGGATGATCACAACCTTGATGATTGAAAGGAACATGGAAAGCATATTAACCTCTACTGTCGTGTTAAGAAGCAGGTATGTGATCGCAGGTGTAAGGAAGGGAGCAAGTAAGGTATTAACACTTGTCATTCCTACGGATAATGCAACATCTCCCTTACTAAGGTAGGTGATAACATTACTTGATGTGCCTCCGGGGCAGGTTCCAACAAGGATAACTCCTGCAAGAAGTGCTGCATCTAAGTTAAATATCTTTCCAAGCAAAAGGGCCAAAAGCGGCATGATTGTAAACTGGGCAATACAGCCGATTATTATGTCCTTGGGTCTCGTGAACACTACCTTAAAGTCCTCAAGCTTAAGGGTAAGTCCCATACCGAACATTACTATCATAAGCAGGTAATTAACCCAGGAGGTCTTTATCCATATCGTTGAATTAGGTACAAAAAGCGAAAGTGCTGCAACAAGGAGCACTATTACTGCCATGTACTTTCCAAAGAATTCGCTTATTTTTTCTAGAGTTTTCATTTTTATCCTTCTTTCTTAAATAGAAAATATTTTATTCTTTAATTGCCATCATTCATTATATTACCATTTCGTTGCAGAAGCGTTGCATTTTATTGCCTTATGTTATGCCCCGATTCTTTAAAAAATAACATTTACCATTAGTCCCGTTGCAAAGGCAAATACCATTACGAAGGCTAAATATATAAGGAAATTGCGGATTCCCAGCACTATCTTAAGGGCTCCTAGGTTTGTTATCTTGGTTGCAGGTCCTGTTATCATAAAGGCCGCTGCACTTCCAAGGCTCATCCCCTCACTTAGCCAGGTTTTAAGCAAAGGTATCGTACCGCCTCCGCAGGCATATAAAGGGACACCGATCGTTGCGGCCATAAGAACACCGAAGGCCTCGTTATTTCCGAATATCTTTACCATGATATCCGTAGGGACATATCTTTGAAATACTGCAGAAAGTAAAATTCCCAGAAGAAACATTGGACCTGTTGCCTTAATGTTTCTTAATATATTTTTTAAAAGCCTTAATATTGGATTAGGGTCGGTATCGTGACTTTTAGGTTCTTCAAAGCCCGTAAAATTAAAAAATCCGTTATCTTTATGAGTAAATAAACGTATAAGTACACCGGCACAGACTCCGCAAAGGAAGCTTGATATGATCCTTACAATAAGGGCCTTATTCCCCAGAGCAACACTGTATATTATAAGCTGGGGATTAAGAAGGATGGAGCTCATCATAAAGGCAGAAAGGAAATCATCCCGGACTCCGCTTTTGGAAAAGGAAGCCGCAAGTGGTATCGTCCCATACATGCAAAGGGGAGAAGCTATTCCAAGAATACTTGCAACGAAAAGCCCTAAAAGGCCTTTAAAGGTCATCCTATCCGAACCATCCGAGCCGCCGTAGAGCCTGCGGACAAGGTTATGGATCATATCCTTAAAAAAGACAGATATAACAGAACCAATGATAATACCTATCACATAGTACTTAAATATCTGCCTTAACTGGACATCGAAATAATACCAAAGATATACGAATTCCCTGTGAAGTACGTTAAGAATATCGCTGAAAGTCATTTAATCCACCATTACTCATCAATATGGACTATATGGTAGGTACGGCTTCCAAGTCCTATCTTTTCAGCATGCTCCAGGGTAAGTTCTCCGTTAAGCTCTTCTATTCTCTCGATCAAAGCCTCACTGTCATCCTCAGAAGCATAGATAAGGTCAACACAGGCCTGATCTAAGGCAACAGGATCAGTTGAAGCAAGGATTCCTATATCATGCATATCGGGCTCATGTGCAAAACCATCACAGTCACAGTCTATTGAAAGACGGTTCATCACATTGATATATACTATATTTTCACCGTTATTAAGGGCAGTAGATACGGCACTTCCCGCTTCAGCCATTGACATAAGGAAGGGATCCTGATCATCATTTACCCACTCTGAGGTGCTCTCTCCGTGAGTATGGATAAGGAACTTGCCTTCTTGCGAGCCTAAGCCTATTGAAATATTCTTAATGGCGCCACCGAAGCCTGCCATGGCATGACCCTTAAAGTGGGATAAAATGACATATGTGTCATAATCAAAGAACTTTGAACCCACAAGATCCTCTGTAAGATAGGTTCCGCCTGAAACAGGAATGCTCACAGAGCCATCCTCATCTAAGATAACGAAGGGAGCAATCGCCGTAAATCCATGGTCTTCAGCCACCTGATAATGCATAGCCGTAGAGCTTCTGGGTCCTGCATAAGCTGTATTACATTCAACTATGGTAGCATCAAGGTTATTAACAAGGTCCTTCATAAGTGAAGGGTCAAGATAATTACTTGCAGGAGGCTCACCTGTTGATATCTTTACCGCAACATTTCCTTTGGCTTCAAAGCCTAACGCCTCGTAGATTGCAACAAGGCCCTCGGCACTTATATCATTTGTCATATAGACCGTTGAGCCGTCGCTCTCAGTCATGTTACGCATATTATCCCAGTTAATTAGGTCAGCACCGGTTGTTCCCTCAGCCTTTTCATTTAAGGCATCCTTGGCAACACCCTCGTTAGATGACTCTTCAGGTGTCTTTGTTTCTGTTTTTCCTAAACTGCAGGCCGTAAGTACCAGGCTTCCCATTAGCATAAGGGATATGGTTTTTAATAATACATTCTTTTTCATGATCTTTACCGTTTATTTCCTGTATAAATTCTAATCAAGGCTTATCCACATAGAGGGTCTAAGGACCTCGCGGTAGCTTAAGCCGAAAACTCCATAATCGGGGATTGAACCGTCTGCAAGTACAATGGATGCACACTGATTAGATGCTCCGGGGCCTCTAAGCCACCAGGTTGAATACCCTATCATATCCTCCGAATACGCAAAAGGTCTCTCCTTTACCATTTCTTCGGTCACAACCCAAACATCATTCATAAGGGCAAATTCAGTTGCGATACACTTCCTTGATTCATCATCAGGGAAATATTCCTTTGCCTCATCTGCTGAAAGGATAAACATAAGGTCCTCGGTATCCTCTCCTCCAGGAACAGAATATGAGCCATAATCATGGTCATCATTTGAAATGACCGTTGGAATGATCTTTTTATATTCTTCCTCTGTAAAGATATCCTCTGCGAACTCTTCATTCAGGAATTCCCTTATAGGGCTCTCTTCCCAGGTAATTGGAGCCTCCTCCATCGTATACATTCCAAGGTAGAGACCGTATTTGCTTATTACCAGAGCTTTGTTTTCACTATCGTCAACTGAAAGCACGAGCCATTCTATTGCCTCGTCTCCGTTATCCTCATCTCCGTCCTGTTCAAAGGCTCCTAAAGTTATGGTATCTCCCGCCTTTACATTACTTAAGTCGTTATCATTTGCGGCGAATGCTTTAACCGAAAATAATCCCGTTATAACTAAAATCAACGATAAAAATAAAGTTAATATGCGTTTCAAATCTTTCCCTCACTATTTACTGTTTATGAGCAGTTGCAGCTTATATTTATCTCTTCAAAAGTCTCATTTGAAAGAGACGCGACCTCGTCATTATATATCTTTTTAATATCATTTGCATCAAACTTGGGGAAACTTTTCTTTAACGTATCAAGATTCATTCCCATTCTCGCCATTGATGCAACAACCGCTCTGTCTTTATCTGATATCATTTTAATTCACCCTTCCTCTATTATTTTAATCGCCTCTGCAATGGCATTAACCGTATCCGAAGCTATCATTGATGTGTTTCCGTATTTTTCCGAAGCGATCTGGCCGGAAAAGCCATTTATATACGCACCTGCTGCTGTATTTTCCAAAAGGTCACCACTTCCGTAGGATATGATCGCAGTAAGTATTCCCGAAAGCACATCTCCGCTTCCTGCTGTTGCCATTCCCGGTGAGCCCTGTTCGATAATATATACCAAAGAGCCATCCGTTACAATTGTGGAAGGTCCTTTAAGAAGAAGTACCACCTTATTTTCCTTTGCAAACTCTGTGGCAGTTTTGATTGGCGCTTCTTCTATCTCCTCTATTGAATGACCGCTTATTCTTGAAAATTCCTTAAGGTGCGGCGTAAGTACCACATTCGGTCTGCTCACCTTTAAAATATCGGTGCCCATATCCGCAATGTCCGAAATGCCGTCCGCATCGATAATAAGATTTCCCTCGTAATTATCAAGCAGGAATTTTAGTGCCTTAGCGCTCTCTCCGGTTCTTCCTATTCCCATTCCGAAGGCAATTGAGCGCCTGTGCTTAATAAGCTCCGTAAATTCCTCTTCGTTAAATACTATCCCGCCTTCATTATCGCTTAAAGGAAAAACGGTGCTTTCAAGTATGTGGGAGGCAACTATCCCCATAAGTTCCCTGGGCAATGCAACTGTTGCTACCCCTGCGCCGCTTCGCATTGCGGCATTTGCAAGATATGAAAGACGTATCGCTCCGCTGTATTTTTCTGAGCCTCCAATTAGTGCTACATATCCGTAATCTCCCTTATTTGAAAAGTTAGGCCTATTCGGGATGCACTTTTTACAATCCTCTTTTTCAAAAAGATAAAAGGGGGCCTCTAAAGGCTTAATCCCTATAGGGCAGTTTATCTTTTGTTTCATGGCATCCTTAGCCATTGAAAGGAAATGCCCGGGCTTAAAATCCCCTACAGAAACCGTAAGATCAGACTTAACAAAGGTACTTCCAAGCCCGTTATCCCCGTTTAAACCGCTGTTTATATCAACCGAAACGATATAGGCGCCCTTATTTCCCTCATCATTTATTACATCAATAACATCCTTGGCAATGCCTGTAACCTCACCATGAAAGCCTGTTCCGTAGATGCAGTCAAAATATATTGAATAGCCTCTAAGTCTTACATTATTTTCTTCGTCTGCATTTAGGAAAAGATATGGAATATTTTTATCTTTACATTCATTAAAATAATATCTTCCGTCCTCTGAAAACTTATCTTCTAAAATAAAAAGTTCACAGGGTATATTATTTTCCTTAAGAAGGAGCGCAAGGACATAGCCGTCTCCTGCATTATTACCGCTTCCGCATATTATGGCAGTTTGTCCATCAAAGCCGTGTGCTGTAAGCACAGTCTCATATATGGCTTTTCCGGCTCTCATCATAAGTTCCCGCCCGGGAGTCCCGTTTTTAATAGTTGATGCATCGCTTGCACGCATGGTTTTAACAGATAATATATTTTTCATACCATTATTATAGTATAAAAAACGCGCCGGAGATAATCGCTTTTATCTTCGACGCGTTCTTTGTTATATTTAATTTTCTGATTAGTTCAGGATTATTGAATTAACCTCTTCTATAAGGTCAACCACCTGACTTCTGGGTATGAGTCCTATCACTTCGCCTGAAACCTCAGCTACGCAGGTATCACCGTCATGTCTGTATAAAGATATTGTAAGTTCGGGATATGTCTCATTCTGAAGCTTAACCGTGAAGCTTATCTCTTCTTTATCCTTTGACACATTACTTATAAACTCATCTGCCTTAAGGGATGTTATGGCACTTAAGATTCCGCTCATATCAACATCGTCATCCGTTCCGTACATCCAGGTCTTCTCCTCCGAAGAATCCTCATTCTTTTCGGCCGTTTCCGATGAGAAGAACTGATATTCCTTATCCTCTAAGGTCACATCAATCTCATAAATATCATCAGTTGATGCTGTCATTATATCCTTATGACGAAGGTCATTATAGGTCACCTTGGTAAGGGTATCATAATCATCATAGCTTATGCTGTAAACGATGGGCGATTCACCGATACGGGCATAGCACTCAACCTCATCATAGAGGCTCTCATCATCACTCTCTTTAGCCTTCTTAAGCTCATCCTCATCGCAGCTAATGCTTAATGTAAATTCGCCCTCCGTAGTGCTCTCATCCTCGAGAGTTTCAATATAATCTATCGTAAGTGAGACAGTGGGGTCATCAAGGCCGTATTTACTTATGTCTGAATCAGTTGCCTTATAGGTTAAATAATCTCCACGTGACAGGTATGTCACATTGCTTAAGTAAGATGCAACCGTATCTGTATCAAGGCTCTTTCCATCAGTATAGTAAACATCATCTGCACAGACACTTAAATCTTCTGTCTCATCATAGGTGATAGTAAGATCCTCTTCACCACTTACAGTCATACTCTTAATATCTGTAACATTCGGGATTACATCGTCAAGTATCATATCCTTAAGCTCAACCTCATAATCCTCAAAGGGATCATCGCTTACAAGATATACATTTCCGTCTCCCGTAGAAACATATCTTTGTTCATCAAGGGTACTGAAGGCGCCGAGCTTGATTTCATAGGTATTTTCACCTGCCGTGATATCTATGGTACATGTAGGATCCTCTAATCCGTACTGGTCATAATCCTCAACATCTTCAATTATGAAGGCTGCGCCAAGTTCACTAAAGTCACTAAGAAGATTCTCTATCTTTTCCGTATCAACCGGAAAAGCCTCATCATTATCATAATTCCAGGTGTCTTCATTCTTCGTAAAACTTAATGATGCATCATCATATTTCCAGGAAAGCTTAGTCACGGATTCTGTATCAACGCTCAATATAACCTCGTCCGTATTTTTGATCTGCTCCTTCTTTTCCTCGTGATTTTTAACAAGCACCGTGACCACACAGGCCACAATGAGCACAGATAAAAGTCCAAGGAGCATTTTTATCTTTGACTTATTCATTCTTCTTTTTCCTCCTTGATACAGTTACAAATATACCGATTATTACGAAGGCAAGAGGAAGAACACCGATCATCATTGTCTTAAGCATTGAAGCGGTATCATCGCTTATTGTTAAGTAGTTATAGCTAAGTGACTTGCTCCTTATGGCAACTGCCTCAGACTCACCTATAAGTGATGAAAGTCCGTTCATTGCTATGTCTATATTTGCACCTGCGGAATATGCATTGTACATATCATCCATAAATACGGAGCTTGTAAACCATACCATGCTGCCGCCTGCATTACACTGAACATATACGCCTAAGCTGAAGGGACCTTCGATATCTCCCTCTTCTATCTCATAGGTCTCAAGGTCATAGCCTGCAATCTTGCTATAAGCATCGTCCGAGGTTGTAAGGATAGAGGTTACTGTTGCTCTGTCAGTTGAATCAATGCCGAGGCCTGATGCAAGGGGCATGATAACATAGTAGTTACCTTCAAGCAGAGAGTCTGTGATCTCAGAGCTCTCGATATCGGGAAGCATGATGTAAGGCGCCTGGAAAGCATAGTGGGATCTGTCACCCTCAACAACTATTCCGTCTGCTACATATACTCCGTAATCCTCAAGCACGCTGTAGAGGTTTTCAAGCACACCGTCCTCAGTGGGGCCTGCCATTACCATGAGCTTACCGCCGTCATTAACGTAATCCGCAAGAAGTTTTTCCTCTTCCTCGGAAATATCACTTTCAGGAGCATAGATAAGGATCGCATCTGCATCCTCCGGAATCTCATCCTCGTTTAATAAAGAGAAGGATGTAAGCTCCATATTCTCACGCTCTATCTGATTCTTAAATTCATCGGGAAGCTCGGCCTCACCGTGTCCCTCTGTCATATAGATCTTAGGAAGATCATCGCTTACAACATAGTCGATTGCTGAAGTGATCGCGCCCTCACCATCAAATGAGTAGGTCTGTGTATATGTCGTGTAATCTATATCCGTTAAATATATATCGCTGTAGCTTATGTATCTTGACTTTGAACCGCACTCAACAACCAGTGAGTTATTAGTTACAGTCTCATCAGTGTACTGCTGTGCAAAGGTAGGAAATACGTCGGGATTTTTCTTAACCACCTCTATATGATCTGATAAGGAATCATATTTTGAAAGGAGGTTTTCAAGTACTCCGTCCTCTTCATCCGACTGAACGATCCAGTATATGGTTACATCCTTTTCAAGGGAATTGACTACTACCTTGGTGTTGCTTGTTATGGAATAAAGCTTCGAAGAACTGATATCAAGCTTTGTTAAGGTAGTGGGAAGCACTGATGCAAGTACATTTATCACTATCATTATCGCAAGTACGATAACACTTAATAATAATGAATAGGAACCGCCCTTGAAGGCCATTGTCCTGTTTATCTTTGTGCCCTCTTCTTCGGGCTTTTTAGCCTTTAATTTATCAAAAACAGACATTAGTTATACCTCCTCTTTTCCAGTGACTGGACTGACAAAAACAGGAAGAAAAAGATAACCGTAAGATAAAATACGATTGCGGTTATATCAAATATTCCGTCAACGAAATTATCAAATCTTCCGAATAATGACAGCTGTGTCATAATCTTAGGAAGCAGTCCCTCAAAGATATCACTCTTGAAATAATAGACACCGCAGATGCCAATGACACCGACCATTCCGATTCCGAAGGAAAGATTATCTTTTCTGGTCAGATACCAGATAAGGAATGTCAGAAGAAGCCAGATCACTACGATAGCCACCAGTGAGCCGAATGCCGTTGCGGAAATATATTCGGAAAGCCTTACTGAAAAGTAGTTAAGTAAGAGAACCGGAATTGCTATTCCCGCTGCAAAGCCTATATTTTCCGTAAGGGATGAAATGAACATTCCTATGGAAATTAGTGCGGCACCCATTATGTAGAAGGCTATCATCGAACCATATGAAGTAAGGAGATATACCTCACCATACTGGGCAAATATAAGGGGATATGTGGCAATTATCAGCATCGGGATAAGGAATACCACAAGGAGTGCAAGGAACTTACCGCCGACGATCTCATAGGTCTTTAAAGGTAAAGAATAAAGGAGCTGGTCTGTCTTTTGCTTCTTTTCCTCTGCTATAACCTTCATGGTAAGAATGGGGATTATAACTACGAGACCAATCCCAACGAAATCAAGTACATATTCAAAGTTGGCAACTGCCGACTGAATGTTATATAACATTGCTCCTACTCCTACGAACATTAGGAGGAAGCCTATAAAAAGATAAGCTGTGAGCGAATGAAAATATGAACGAAGTTCATGCTTAAAAACTGCTTTCATCTTCTCTTACCTCACTTTCTGTGTTTTCGGGTGCTTCGGGTGCTTCAGGGGAAGCCTGTTCTTCCTTTACTTCAGGTGTTGCGGCATTTTCCGGGGTCATCTGGGCTCCGTACATTTTCTCCCTGTACATATTTTTAAGAGCCTCGGGATCATTGGCAGTAAGCTCGATAAATACATCCTCCAATGAACCCTTATTGGTATTCTTCTCAAGATTCTCGGTTGTGTCGAAGGCAACAAGCTCACCCTTTGATATGATGAGCACCTGCTCACAGATAGCCTGAACCTCACTTAAGATGTGGGAACTGAAAATTACTGTATGGGTCTGTCCCAGTTCCTTAATAAGGTCACGGATCTCAATTATCTGAATGGGATCAAGACCAACCGTGGGCTCATCCAGGATAATTACCTTGGGATTACCCATAATAGCCTGTGCAATACCAACCCTCTGCTTATATCCCTTTGAAAGGTTTCCGATAAGACGGTTCTTCATATTTTCAAGACCTGTCTTTTCAATGGCCATGGCAATCTCTTCTTTAAGTTCATTGCCCTTAAGTCCCTTCGCCTCGCCTACGAATTCGAGATATTCAAGCGGTGTTTCATTAGTGTAAAGTGGTGGAATTTCCGGCAGATAACCGATAAGGCGTTTAGCCGCCTCAGGTTCTTCATAGATATCGTGTTCGCCGATTAAGATTCGACCGTCCGTCGGTGACAGACAGCCTGTGATAATGTTCATGGTAGTTGACTTGCCGGCTCCGTTAGGTCCTAAGAAGCCGTAAACATGGCCTTCCTCAATCTCAAAGGAAAGGTCCTTGACTGCCACGAAATCACCATAGCATTTCGTCAGATGTTCAACCTTGATCATAATGATCCTCCCAGTTAATAATTTTTCGCGCTGCGCTCGCTTTGCGTTTTGCGCTTATTAACAGTTGAACTCTTCTCCCTCCGTCAGTAAAATCCCTTCGGGATTTTACTGACTATGATAGATTAACTTTTTATTGTGGTGAAATTTTGAACGAATTGTGTTCAGATTGTGAAAAGTGCCGGAACTGCCCGTCGCCTATCTATGGGCTGTCTAAGTCTCAATTATAGTTAGACATATCAAGATCCATGTGTTATTATCAAAATAAAGGAGGAATTATTCCATATGGTTGACTATTCTGATTTGAACACAGCCTATTCATACATAGGCCACTTTTATAATAAAATTTTGTTAATTAACTTAAGCGATGATAATTTCTGTGTAATAAAAGCAGATGATAACGAGCTTGATAAGCTTCCAAACCTTATTTCACTTTCGCAGTGGGTTAAGGATTTTGTGGAAAGTCCTTATTTTAAGCCATATGGGCAGAACAGAAGTCCTCAGGAATTTACCAAATACTATGATTTGGATTATTTGAAAAGCCTAAAGGCCCCTCTCCTGCTTAAATATCAGAAATTGATAAATGGAGAATACCATGACATGGAATTGGTATTTTTGAATATTGGTTCCGAAATGGCCTATTTATACGTTAGAGATAATACAAAACTCATGGCATAGATCATTTCTTCCTCCAGCGACCCACTCGCCATATAAATTCATCTAAATAACCCTAAAATTTAAAAGCCCGTACCGGTTCAGGTACGGGCTTATTTATGCTCTCAGATAAGAACAGAAAAAGTGTCACACTTCTGCAACACTTGGTCCGGTATGATGTTTTCATAAGTTATGGAAACCAATGAGATTTAAATGAAAGAGGTAAATATAATGAAAACAGCAGTAAAGGCACTTATAGTAATAGTATCACTCATCATCATTCTTGCATGCGCATTCGACAGATTCGTAATGAATATTCCCGGAGCTTTCATGGTAATGTTCCTTATCTTCTTTATGAGTGCGAACTTCATATTCCTGATGAGATACGCAGGCGGTCGCTAAAGTTTTAAGTTCTGTGCCCCTGAAAAAACTCTTCCGCCGGTAACGCTCCGATTAAAATCATTGTGAGCGTTACTGCCAGTGTGATTCAGATTAAAAATATGCCAAAATAAGCAATTTTCAGGTAGGCACCCTACTTATTTCTGCAAATCTTCAAGAATAAACGGCAGCATATAAACCGGATATAATCTTAGCATTTCAATATTTCCTACATCTTTTTGGGATAATAATATTTCACTTGACACCTGCTTCGAATATTTTTTCCCAAATTCTGTTATGGATTCATGTTTTCCCACTCCTGAGGGTTTAACTTCAATTGCCACAAGCTTCGTTCTTGCTACAATAAGAAAGTCAATTTCATAATAATGTGTGCTGTTTTTCTTTTCCCAGGTGTGATAATACAGCATATTTTCGGAGCCGGCAATTATCTGTGCTACAGCATTTTCGTACAGATATCCCAAATCTGCCGGGAGCTTGTCACTTAAAAGTTTTGAATAAATATTTTCTTCAGTCCTTCCTGAAGAATTAAATATCATAGTGGTAAACAGCCCGATATCTGACACATACAATTTGAAAGTTTCATCATCTCTGGTTTGCGAAAGTGCCACGCTAGGGTTGAGGACATTATAGCAGGCTAACACCGCTTTTGAATCTAATAAGTCATATAATCGTTCCTTGTCTTTATCAATTTTTTTCTTCCCTGTAGCTGTTGAAATAATATAGCTCCTTTTATCAGTCGCCAGTTGAGCAGGAATAGACTCATACATTCTTCCGATCAATCCTGTATTATCAATTTTGTGAAAATCATCCTTATACAGTGCTATAATTTCTCTCTTAACCTCGTCTATTTCCTCAAAATTCTTTCCATCCACATACGCTTCAACCGCTTGAGGCATACCGCCAACTGCCATATATATTCTGAAGTCTCGCATCATTTTTCTGTTCAGTGAGTTACCAACAGGCTGCCCCAGCTTATATAATTCTCTTAACACGTGATACGTATCGTTTCCTACTGCCCACATGAATTCTTCGTAATCCATAGGATAAATTGGTATTTTAATCTCTTCAGAGGGAATAACTATATCTTTGACATTCTTTTTTATGCTTATTAAAGAACCTGTTTCAATATAGTCATATCTACCATCTGCAACAAGATATTTAATCGCCTGACGCACCTTCGGCATTAACTGGATTTCATCAAATATAACCACAGATTCTCTTCTGTATAATGTAATTCCCGTTACAGACTGTAGTCTAAGAAAAAAAATATCTAAATTTGCAATGTCATCAAATACGTCTAGTGTCTCCCTGTTTATATTTGCAAAATCAATTTTCACATATGATTTATATTCCTGTTTTGCAAATTCCTCAGCAATTGTTGATTTGCCAACTCGCCTCGCGCCCTCCAATAATGCAGAATACTTAGGAGCCTTCTTCTCTTTCCAAGCCTTAAGTTGTTCATATGCTTTTCTTTTAAACATTTGTTATCTCCCTTATATTTGAATACTGTTTGTTCCATCTTTCAATGCCATTATAATTCCATTTCTTCAAATTTTCAATTTAATATTCATATATTTCATGATTATAATTAGTGTTTTATACTGCTTCTTCAAAATTTGATTTTTTGAAATCCTGAAGCCATTAAAACGTATAAATCCAAAGTCTGCACCCCGGGAACCATTTGTCAAGAACATTCTTATCAAAAACAGGAAAAGGCCGTCCGCA
>R03__coassemble_49_pt1 | contig 72048 bp, 54 predicted proteins | sample R03__metabat2_low_PE_074 | metagenome-assembled genome bin R03 | reverse complement strand
GGAAGAGGCCAAATGAGCAAAGAAAACAAATACGAGCGGGACTATGACGACGGTAAAAAGATAAATAAAAAGAGCTCTTTGATCGCAAAGGCCTTAAGTGTCATTATCATCCTCCTTTCATTCGTATCCATTATGTTTCTTATTGCCTTTGCAAGCGAACTTAAGGAAGACCTAAGGCTTGGATATTCAGACAATTCCTTAAAATACTCCACTGATACGCCGAATATTCTTTATATGGAAGCAGGCATCAATCTTTCGGCAGACAAATATAAGAGTGAGTATCTGGAATACTATGCCCTTGCAGCATATTTCGGAAATAAGGTAATGTAAGAGGCCTACGAGGCTTTAGGAGATGAGGAAAAAGCAGAATATTTTAAAGATGAGGCCTTAGAAGCGCGGGAATATGTGGGGACACTTTCATACTGCGCGGATAATTACGATGAACTACTTCTTAACGCAGGAAGTGATAATGTAATCTGGGATTAAATCGTGGGTTTTAAAGGTAAAACCGGGAATATCCTTAAGCACGTTAAAGGAATCAAGCTCGGTTGTTAAGCCGGTGCCTATGGCCTTTATATAGGCTTCTTTTTTGGTCCAGATATCAGTGAAGGCATAGGCCTTTTTATCAGCATTTAATGAGGATAAATATATAGCTTCGTCGGGAGTAAAAAATCTCCCGGCGATTTTTTCGTTTTGGGGAATATCAGTGCGGAGCTTTTCGATGTCGATGCCAAGGAGGGTTATGTGATCAGGTGTTTTTTTGAAACGAAGCCCGGATGAAGAAAATGCAGAATCCGAGGCGCGCTCCATGGCAACAACAGCCGCATTCCCTGAATGTGAAACACTAAATAGAATCTCCGGGTAAGCCTTAAAGAAGGGCTTTCCATTATCGTTTTCTAAATACAACATATCTTTTTCGGATAATCCATATGAAGAAAGGGCCCGGTTAAGAAGAACGGAAACAAGGAGTTCCAGGCGCTTCCCGGAGGGAGTCTTCATCCTTTCATACTTTTCCCTATAGCGAAGGGATGCGTTTTCGTATGATTCACGCACCATTTCGTCATTTTCAAAATAATCAGTTGTATCAGCAAAGATTTCCATGGGGATTATTTTACTATAAGGTCCTTTTACGGACAAGTTAAGGAGGCTAAAAACGCAGTAAGAAAGCCTGTTCGGGTTGAAAATTAGTAGATAAGTACTATAATGGAGTTTCGGGGTATTTTTTCTTAAATTCATGTATCCGGGGGATTAAATGCAGCATATCTGCTTCTGATTAAAGCAGATGAGTTGCAGGAAAAAGAGGAGATTTTGAGGAGATTATGAAACAGTTTACCCCTAAGCTTTTTGATGTGCTCAAGGGCTACAGCAAAGAGCAGTTCGTTAAGGACGTTGTGTCCGGAATCATTGTTGCGATAATTGCGCTTCCGCTTTCAATAGCACTGGCGCTTGCATCGGGAGTCGGCCCTGAGCAGGGTATCTACACTGCTATATTTGCCGGCTTCGTTATATCTTTTTTAGGAGGCTCGAGAGTCCAGATAGCAGGCCCCACGGCAGCCTTTGCAACCATAGTTGCGGGGATTGTGGCCGAGAACGGCATGGACGGACTTATTGTGGCAACCATTATGGCAGGAATACTTCTTATCATAATGGGCTTCCTGAAATTCGGAAATCTCATAAGGTTTATTCCTTATACAATTACAACAGGCTTTACAACAGGTATTGCGGTCACCATCGTTATAGGTCAGATTAAGGACTTCTTAGGACTTACCTTTACGAACTCACCTGTTGAGACCATGGATAAGGTAAAGGAGATAGTCTCTTCCATAGGGACATTTAATTTCGAGGCGCTTATCATCGGCATGATCGCCCTCCTTATACTTATATTCTGGCCGAAGAAGCTTGAGAAGATCCCGCCTTCACTTATTGCGATAATCGTTTCCGTATGTCTTGTTAAATTTCTTCATCTGAATGTCAAGACGATAGGAGACCTTTATACTATTTCAAATAAGATCCCGGGAATAAGGATACCAAGTGTTAATTTAGACCTTATAAAGACATTGCTTCCTGATGCCTTCACTATTGCAGTGCTTGCGGGAATTGAGTCACTTCTTTCCTGCGTGGTATCAGACGGTATGATAGGCTCACATCATAAGCCAAACGCCGAGTTAATAGCCCAGGGCGCAGGTAACGTGGTTTCGGCACTTTTCGGAGGAATCCCGGCAACAGGCGCTATAGCAAGAACCGCTGCGAATGTTAAAAACGGCGGACGAAGCCCCATAGCCGGTATGGTGCACTCCTTAACACTTCTTTTGGTGCTTGTGGTGCTTATGCCCTATGCAGCCTGGATCCCCATGCCTGCAATAGCTGCTATCCTTTTCATGGTAGCCTATAACATGGCAGGCCTTAAGGAGTTCGGCAGGCTTATAAAGACAGCACCTAAGTCAGACGTTGCGGTACTTTTAGTTACCTTCGTTCTTACTGTTGTATTTGACTTGGTTGTTGCAATTGAATTCGGTATATTACTTGCAGCCATTCTCTTCCTTAAGAGAATGTCCGATGTAACTGAGGTTAAGAGCTGGGAGTATGTGGGAGATGAGTATGATGAGAGCGATGATCCCATGCACATCGACCTTCGTAAGGTTCCGGAGCATACACTTGTTTATGAGATAAACGGACCTATGTTCTTTGCGGCAGCAGATAAGTTCCTGCAGATCTCAAGGGACCCCGGTATCAAGGTGGTAATACTCCGTATGAGATCGGTTCCTGCAATGGATATAAGTGCTCTTCACACCCTTGAGAACATAGTAAGTGACTGCAAAAAGAACGGCATCACCGTCATAATGAGCCATGTAAATGAGCAGCCCATGGGCATGATGAGGAAGGCCGGTTTTGATAAAAAGATAGGCGAAGAGAACTTCTGCGAGCATATCGATGCAGCTATTTTAAGAGCTGAAGCAATAGACAGATAAAGATATATATTTTATGTAAAAAGATTAAAAGATAAGGCAGGCAAGTATGGAAGAAGAATTAAAAACAGAAGGCAACGGACTTACCAAGATATGCGCGTTCATAGTAGATAAGCGTAATCTGTTTTTCCTGATCTACATCATATTGGTTATATTTTCAGCAGTTGCCCGTAACTGGGTTAGTGTTGAAAACCAGATGTCAGCGTACCTGCCATCAACCTGTGAGACCAAGCGCGGACTTGACCTTATGGAGGAAGAGTTTATAACCTATGGAACCGCATCGGCGATGATAGCCAACGTTTCCTACACTCAGGCCGAAGAAATCAAGGAAGGCTTAGAGGAAATAGAGGGTGTATATCAGGTAGAGTTTGATAATACCGAGGACCACTATAACAACGGTTCGGCGCTCTTTTCAATCACCTTTGATTATTCCGAAAAGGATGACAGATGCTTAACAAGCCTTGATGAGGTAAAGTCATATCTTGATGGCTATGATCTTTATTTAACAACAGACTTAGGTGATGTTCAGTCAGAGCTTATCGCAGACGAGATGAGCACCATTTCAGTCATCGTTGCCATTATAGTTGTTACGGTACTTTTGCTTACATCCCAGGCCTATGCCGAGGTTCCGGTACTTTTGATCACATTCTGTTCAGCAGCTGTAGTTCAGATGGGTACTAACTTCATATTCGGTACGATATCCTTCGTATCAAACTCGGTTACAATCGTGCTGCAGCTGGCCCTTTCAGTTGACTATGCTGTAATCCTTCTTAACAGATATAAGGAGGAGCATCAGAAGATGGCTCCCAGGGAAGCCTGTATAACAGCCCTTTCAAAGGCAATCCCCGAGATCTCAGGTTCATCAATGACCACCATGGGCGGTCTTATTGCCATGATGTTCATGCAGTTTAAGATGGGCTTTGATATGGGTATCGTGCTTATTAAGGCTATCGTCTTATCCCTTATTTCAGTATTCCTTCTTATGCCCGGTATCATCATGCTTTTCGCAAACCTGATGGACAAGACCCAGCATAAGAATTTCATACCCCAGATTCCCTTTGTAGGTAAGTTTGCATATGCAACCCGTTATATAATCGCACCGGCTTTCCTTGTTATCATCATTGCGGGATATTTTATTTCAAATAACTGTCCCTATGTTTACGGTTATACGAAGTTAAGCCCTCCCCTTACCAATTCCGTGCAGGAGGCTGAGAATATCCAGGAGGAGAACTTCCCGAGCAAAAATATGATAGCCCTGGTAATCCCCGCCGGCGACTATGATAAGGAGGCTGCTCTTATTAAGGAATTAGAGGCCTGCGAAGAGGTTGACCATTGTCAGGGCCTTGCAAATATAGAGGCTATGAATGGCTATACACTAACGGATAAGTTAACGCCCAGACAGTTCAGCGAGCTTATTAACTTAGACTACGAGGTGGCAGAACTTATCTATACGGCCTATGCGGTTAATGATGAGGACTATGCAAAGGCAGTAAACGGCCTTTCAAGCTACAAGGTGCCTCTTATCGATATGTTTATGTTTGTATATGACGAGGTGGATGCAGGCTATGTAACCCTCGATGATGAGCTTATGGATACTTTGGAGAGCGCCCATGACCAGATGCAGTTCGGTAAAGATCAGCTCCAGGGCGAGAACTTCTCCAGAATCCTAGTATACTTAAATCTTCCCGAGGAGGATGATGCGACCTTCGATTTCATAGACACCATGAGATCCAAGGCTGAGAACTATTATCCCGGCGGTGAGGTTCTCTGCGTAGGTACTTCGGTTTCAGACTACGACCTTAAGAAGTGCTTCTCAAGAGATAACTTAGTAGTAACAATAGTTTCAATACTTGCCGTATTGGTGGTACTTTTATTTACCTTCAAGTCAGCAGGTATGCCCGTACTCCTTATCGTGGTAATCGAGGGCTGTATCTGGATAAACTTCTCATTCCCGTCGATACAGAACGACCCGTTGTTCTTCCTGGGATACCTGATCGTAAGTTCAATCCAGATGGGTGCCAACATCGACTACGCAATCGTTATTGCAAGCCGATATACGGAACTGCGTCAGTCGGAGTTAAGGCGTGATGCAATTATAGATACCATGAACCTTTCCTTCCCTACCATCATTACCTCAGGTACCATGCTTGCAGTTGCAGGTATCTTAATTGGTAAGATGACATCCGACGGTGCCATCTACGGAATAGGAAAGAGCCTTGGTAGAGGAACCATAATCTCTATCTTTGTAACCATGTTCGTACTTCCCCAGATACTGCTTGTGGGAGATAAGATAATAGAAAAGACGGCCTTCGTTATGAATATGCCGGCTAAGAGTAAGCAGCTTACAGGACTCCTTAGAGTTAACGGTCTCGTAAGAGGTCATATCGAGGGAACAATTGCAGGTTCTGTTAACGCTATAGTGCGCGGCTCTGTTAATGCCTTCGTTGAGACAGGTGATGTTGTAGCCGTAACCGAGGCTGACCTTACTGAGGAAGAGATCTTAGAGCTTCAAAAACAGGAGAAACTCAAGGATCAATTAGAAGAAAAGGAGGGCATGTAATATGAAAAAGATATTAAATAAAACCCTCCCTATAATACTTTCGGCAGCAGTTTTGTTTTCTACCGTATCGGTTGGTGCTTTAGCAGTAACTCCTTCGGAATCATTGATGAAGACTGCTTCAACAGCAACCCCTGAAGGAACTGAGACCCTTAAGGCTGACGGGGAAGACCGCGCTGCTGAGACCGGAACCCAGACTGATGCCAGGGAAGATCAGACCAACGTTGATGCGGATATCGAGGAAGAGGTAGAAGCAACCATTCCCGAGGAGTGGGTTGATGTTCATATTAAGAGTGTTGAGGACTTCCTGGTATTTGCAAAGAACTGCAGGCTTGATACCTGGTCAAGGAATAAGAGAGTATATCTTGATGCTGATATATCGCTCCTTGGCTGCGAGTTTGATGGAATCGCAACCTTCGGAGGATATTTCGACGGTCAGGATCATACCATTAAGGATTTAAATATATACGAAAGTGAGTCATACCTTGGACTCTTTTCACGTGTTCAGTCAGATGGTGTGATCATAGACCTTAATGTTGAGGGAAGAGTAACTCCTTCAGGTGCAACAACCATAATAGGCGGCCTTTGCGGAGATAACAGCGGTATCATCGCTAACTGCTCATTTAAGGGAGTAGTGGACGGCGAGGATTACGTGGGAGGCTTAGTTGGAATAAACGAGCTTTCCGGAATGATAATGGACTGCGAAACCTCTGGCTCCGTTACAGGAACTCATTTCACCGGAGGAATAGCCGGCGAGAACATGGGAAATATAGGCGAATGTACTAACCGCGCCTGTGTTAATATAACAAACCACGAGACGGCGTTATCTGTTGATGATATAAGCGTTGATTCACTTCTTTCGGTTGTAGGACTTGAGGATGAGGATAAGGACGAGGCAGAGGCCTCAGCCATGGTAAACGGTGTGGTTGACATGGGAGGAATCGCAGGAATTTCCATCGGTGTCATCCAGTACTGTACCAACGAGGGCCCTGTAGGCTATGAGAACGTAGGCTACAATGTGGGCGGAATCGCAGGACGCCAGTCAGGCTATATCCTTTCAAGCACTAACAATGCCGAGATCTTAGGACGTAAGGATGTTGGCGGTATCGTAGGTCAGGCTGAGCCCTATGTGACCCTTGACTTTGCTAACGATATAACACAGCAGTTAAGTGAAAATATAGAGAAATTACATGATGTAATATCAGTTACCTTAAACGATGCCGACAGTCAGTCAGATACCATATCTGCCCGTCTTTCGGTTATCCAGGCCTTCGCGGACAATGCCCTTAATGACACTAAGTTCTTAGAGTCAGAGACCATAGACTGGGCTAACGGAATGACAAGCGCAGCAAATGAGGCCATCGACAGGGTTAACTATATAATCACCGAATCCGGAAAGTCAGGTGGTGTTATAGATAATGCAACCTCTGCTGCAAAGAGCACCAAGGATGCGGCTAATTCCCTTAAGTCTGCGGTTAATGACCTTGATGTCTATAAATATATGACAGCAGATGAGCAGCTTGAATATGATGCTGCACGTAATAATCTGGAAGAAGCGATTGATGAGCATACTGATTATGTTTCTGATTATACGGAAGATAATTACGATGCTTTCTATAATTACTATATTGATTATTATAGATTTGAAAGTGGATATACGACAGGCGATGGGGATTCGAATGAAAACAATCTTGCGTATGTAGATGGTGATAATGAGGTTATTAAAGAGACATCATCATCATCACAGCCTTCGTCAATGACTGCGGCTCAGATAACTGCAGATGATTCAACATATAAGAAAACAGGTACATGGGTACATAAAGGAGCGGATGATGATGAATTCCCTTCAACCGACGGAGGAGATCAGCAGAGCCTTGATAATAAGTTAATATCAAAGGCAGCAGAAGAAGCAACAGATGCCTGTGCTGATGCGGCACTCGAATATGCTGATGCGCAGTATGCCTCTAAGCACTCCTCTACCTACTCAAAGGACATCTCGGATGCCACCGAGACCATGGCAAGCATCATCTACGCCCACACTGATGAGATAGAGGAATCAACACTTAATGATGCCGAGAAGGCCTTCGGATCAATCTCCGATGCAGCAGGCTCCCTTCAGTCTGCAGGATCTTCAGGTAAGGCAATAGTTGATAACATTAAGTCAAGAGACAGCATTTCTCTTCCTTCCTTCAGCAGCGAGTATAAGACCCATGCCACCTCCCTTACCAATAATATTCAGGGAATGAGCGATAACTTCGGTCTTTTAAATAATGAGATGAACGGAGCAAGCGATGCTTTAATAAGCGACCTTTCATCCGTTAACGATCAGTTCAACGTGATCATGCAGCTTTTCACCGACGCAATAGACGGTGTGCTTGATAATGACTACTCAGACACCTATGAGGATGCCTCAATGGATGTTGCAGAGTCAACAACGGATGCAACCATAGATTCCTGCACCAATAATGGTGAGGTTAAGGGAAGCATCAACGTATCAGGTATCGCAGGAACCATGGCGATAGAGTATGACTTCGACCTTGAGTCTGATGTTACAGGTATCAAGGATGCCACCATGAACAGGACCTACCTTACCAAGTGCGTCCTTAGGAAGAATGTTAATAAGGAAGACGTTACAGCCCAGAAGAATTACGCAGGCGGTGCCTGTGGTCTTCAGGAAATGGGAACCATAATAGACTGTGAGAACTATGCAAAGATAGAGTCCTCAACTGCAGGCTATGTTGGTGGTATCGCAGGTGCTTCCTACTCGAATATAGTAAGAGGCTACTCTAAGTGCTCGCTTACAGGTTTATCCTATGTAGGCGGTATCGTAGGTGACGGCTGCAATATTTACGACAGTTTAGCCATGGTAAAGATATCAGATGCCACAGAGTGGTATGGCGCAGTTGCAGGCCACGTTGACACAGACGGTATTGTAAGGAATAACTTCTTCGTTGGAGATGACCTTGCAGGTATCGACAGAGTAAGCTATGCAAAGAAGGCAGAGCCCATAAGTTTCATAGAGGCTCAGTCAATAGAGGATGTTCCCGAGTACTTTGATAATGTATATGTTTCCTTCGTTGTAAGCGATGAGGATGAAGACGGAAATGAGGTTGAAACAGAGCTTCAGGAGTATGCATGTGCTTACGGACAGAATATAGCGGAGGCTGACTATCCCGAGGTTCCCGAGAAGGAAGGCTACTATGTGGTCTGGGATACGGAGAGCATAGACAGACTTGAGTATGACGAGGTTATAACAGCTACCTATGTAAGGAATAATACAACCCTTGCAGGTGACATATTAAGAAGCAATAAGCAGTCTGCAATCCTGGTTGACGGTGAGTTCAAAGAGGGTGATGAGCTTAGGGCAGTGCTTAATGTCAATGTTCCCGATACCATGGAAAACTGCGAGGAGTACTGGTCACTTGAGATCCCTCAGGATGGAAATGAAGTCCATCAGGTAAGATATATTAAGTCCGATGATATGCGTAACGAGCCTGATATATACGTTAACGAGACCGGCACCTGGCGGAAACTTACAGATGAAGAGATAGGTTCCATGGGTTCCTATGAGACCTTCAATGTTACGGGCAATATGGTTAAGCTTCAGATGATCTACTCAGATAAGAAGCACAAGATCTTAATGACAGCCCTTATCATTGCAGGTATAATCGCAGGTCTTGCAATCCTTGCATGCATCATAATAGTTATAGTTAAGAGCCGTAAGAGGGTACACCGCAAGGTTAAGCGTATGGCTGAGGATATTAAGGAGAAGCAGTCAGCTAAGGAGCCTGCAATGAAGTTCGTATCTGAGGAGGATGTTCCCGCAGAGGAGACACCTTCGGAGGATGCGCCTGCTGAAGAGGCTGTAACTGAGAATGCGCCTTCTTCAGAGCCTGGTGTTCCTTCAGAGGATGAGAATAAAGAAGATGAGCAGTAATAAGTCCTATGAAATAGATATGACGGAGGGACCCCTTTTTTCAAAGATATTATCTTTTTCCCTCCCGTTAATTGCCTCCGGCATCCTGCAGCTTATGTTCAATGCTGCCGATGTTGTGGTAGTAGGCAGATTTGCAGGCTCTGAATCACTGGCAGCAGTGGGTTCAACCAGCTCACTTACCAATCTCATAGTCAATATCTTTATAGGACTGTCAATTGGAACTAATGTAACTCTGGCCAGGTTCTACGGCGCCAAGAGAGATAAAGAGGTATGCGATACTGTGCATACCTCTATTTTAATAAGTCTGATCGCGGGAGTAATTTTGATCATTGTGGGCTTCCTTGCATCCCGCCCTATGCTGACCCTTATGGGAACTCCTGATAACGTCATCGAGCATTCGGTTACGTATATGAGGATATATTTCGCGGGAATGCCGGTGCTCATGCTCTATAACTTTGGTTCCGCCATATTAAGGGCGGTGGGAGATACCAAGCGTCCCCTTAATTACCTTATCATTGCCGGAATCATCAATGTGGTACTTAACCTTATCTTTGTGATCGTATTTCATATGGGCGTTGCGGGCGTGGCCCTGGCAACGGTTATATCCGAGGCTGTTTCGGCATTCCTGGTAGTAAGGTGCCTTATTATGTCGGAGGGCCCGATCAAGCTTCACATCCATGAACTTAAGCTCAACCGCCATATCCTTAAGAGGATATTCACCATCGGAATCCCTGCAGGCATACAGGGGGCGGTATTCAGCATATCGAATGTCCTTATCCAGTCTTCAATCAATTCCTTTGGCTCGGCTGCAATGGCAGGCTCAACTGCTTCACAGAGTATCGAGGGCTTCACCTATACCTCAATGAATGCAGTAGGGCAGGCAACGGTCAGCTTCGTGGGACAGAATTCCGGCGCCCGTCGTTATGACAGGGTAAAAAGATCGGTCATCGACTGCCTTATCCTGGTTACCGTGGTAGGTCTTATAATGGGCAATGTGGGGGTCCTCATTGACGGAGTTTTATTAAAACTCTATACCACAAGTCCTGAGGTCATATCCTATGGCCATCTAAGACTCAGCTATATAATGCCCATGTACTGCCTTTGCGGAATAATGGAGGTTTTCGTTGGAGGAAGCCGTGGAATGGGCAGGGCTGTTGTTCCAACCATCATATCCCTTATCGGCGCCTGCGCCTTCAGAATCGTGTATATTTATACTATTTTCGTAATGTACCACACCTTGGGAACTCTCTATCTTTCCTATCCCGTTTCTTGGGCTATCACATCTCTTGCCCAGCTTCTCTATCTTATTTTCGTTTACAGAAGACAAAAAAAGAGTGCCGACCTTTAAGGTGGACACTCCGGTGGAATGCTTTTGCGGATGGATTTTAGGCATAATGGCTTAAATATGTCATCTGTGCCCAATAATTCGTAAAATCTTAGGCATGACAATTGAAAATTAATATATATGCCTAAATTTATTGTTGCATGGAATGATTTTTATCAAGAACCACACAAAGAATCAAAAATCACACAACGAATCAAGAACCTCGAAGTAATTTTCGAAGGTCTTTCTGCAGCATAAGGGGTTCTTTATTATAATTCCGGGAACCCTAAGCCCTGCAAGGGCAAAGCTCATTGCAACCCTGTGATCCTCGTAGGTTTCTATTTCACTTCCGTGCATTTTTCTTCCGCTTAATGAGGCGGGAATTATTCTTATGCTTTCTTCATCCGTCATTTCACATTCACATCCAATGGCCTTTAAATTGTTAACGATCGCGGCCATTCTGTCGCATTCCTGAGCTTTAATGTGTCCGATTCCTGAGATGGTGCTCTCGGATGAGGCAAAGGCAAGCACCACCGCCATGGTAAGGGCCTGGTCTGAAAAATCATTCATATTAATGCTGATGCCCGGGTAGGATACCGGGGAAGTATCAGCTCCGGCAGATGCAGAATCCGTTGCAGCACCGGATGCAGAAGGCTCAGGCGGGAGCATCAATATCCCCTCATCGGTTTCTTTTATCCTGCAGCCCAGAGTCTCAAGGGCTTTAAGAAATTTAATATCCCCCTGCATGGAGGTTAGATGTACGCCTCTTACGCACACGTTCTTCGAGCATATTGGTGACATGGCATAAAAATATGCTGCCCCTGAAACATCAGGTTCTATCTCATATTCCTTTATATTGGTGAATTCTGCATGAGGGATTGTGACAGTTGTGTCATTTTTAACATATTTAATCCCGAACTGCTCCATCATCTTAAGGGTTATCTTAATGTAGGCGCCATCGGTACGGGAACCTGTGAGCTTAACATTAAGCCCGCCCTTTAGAAGAGGTGCGCTCATAAGCATTGCAGATGCGAACTGAGAACTGACAGTTGTGTCAGTTTCCATCGCTTTAACATTTACGCCCTCTGACTTAATTATGAAGGGAAAATGTCCTTCCTCTTTAAGACATTCTATCTTTACACCGGCTTCTCTGAGGGAAGAAAGAAGAGGCTCCATGGGGCGCTTCTCCATCTGGGGAGAGGAGGTCATTTCGTATTCTCCGCCTGCGAAGGCTAAAAATACCGTCAGGAATCTTGCCGCAGTGCCAGCTGAACCTACATAAAGGGTTGCCTTTTTATTGGGGATCTCGCCGCCTGTTCCGCCTATCAGGACTGTCTTTTTATCTTCATTAATATCAAGGTTAAATGAAAGCGCCTTAAGGCAGCCTAAAAATGCCCTTGAATCCTCCGAAAAAAGAACTCCCTTAAGAAGGCAGGGACCCTTCCCCAGAGCGGCTAATAAAAGTGCACGGTTTGTTATGCTCTTTGAACCCGGCACGGTTACTGTTATGTTTTTATCGGCCTTAAGAGGCCTTACGCTATATTTTTCCATAAGGGTATTCTACCATAGTTGCGGCCTCTAAGTGTATCCTTGGGGGAAATATGTTAAACTAAGTAATGATATTGCCGACTACAGCGCCGATGATATTTTTGCAAACTTTCGTGAAGTTACAGGTGGGAACCTTAAAGATAATATACTTTACAGGGGGTCTTCTCCGGCTGATAACATATATAACCGGGCCTCAACATGTGACTTACTTCTTGAAAAGGCAGGAATTTCCCTGGTGCTTGACCTTGCTGATGATGAGGAGAAGTTTGAAAAACATATGCTCTCAGATGACTTTGATTCACCGTATTTAATGTCACTTTACGATTCAGAAAATGTTATTTTGGTTGGATTGAGCGCACGTTATCGGAACGAAGACTACGCCGAGGAACTGGTAGAAGCGTTGAACCAAATGACGGAGTATGAAGGCCCGTATTATGTACATTGTACACTGGGATTTGATCGGACGGGCTTTGTATGTATACTGCTTGAAAGCATAGCAGGCTTTAGTTATGACGAGATTGAAAAGGATTATATGTTAAGCTATGCGGATTTTTATAATGTAACCAAGGAATCAGATCCTGCTAAGTATGAGGCCATCAAAGAGGCCAAGTTTGAGGATACTGTGTTCTGGCTTTACGATATCGCAGATGAGTCTGAGATTTCAGGCGTTGACCTTGAAGAGTGCGCCAAGGACTACCTTATGGACGGCGGTATGAGTGAAGAGGAGTATCAGAAGCTTAAGGAAACACTTGTGGTGGAGTGATTTTTATATTTTGCTAAGAAGGCTTAAATAAGGTAATATATATTTATGTATATGAAAGGAGAGACGGTCTTAAGACCGCATTGGGGTTATGAATAAAAAGAAAAGCGGAATGAAATTCCAGATCTACACACTTCTTACGGCGATGGTTCCTACGATAATTGCTGTATTTATTGTAGCTGTTGTAGGTATCAAGGCTGTAAAGAATAACGTTACGAATGCCATTGAGGAGCAGCTTCGAGTTGCGGCTTCTCAGCTTAATGAGTATTTTGCATACGATGTGCAGAACAATGGATATGTTGATTATGATGAGTATTCGGATCATGAATACATAGAATCATTGCAGAGCGAAGATATAGAACTTACCCTCTTTGAAGGTGATACACGTTTCATCACTTCCCTTAAGAATTCAAGCGGCGGATATAATGAGGGAACCCAGGCATCTGCTGATATTTATGCAGAGGTAAGCAAGGGCTCTGATTATGCAGCCGAGGATGTTGTGATCAACGATACATCTTACTTTGTATATTACCTTCCCATATATGACGGAAACGGTTCCTTCTGGGGTATGGCCTTTGCAGGACGCCCGATGGCTGCTGTCAATGAAGCCATTAATACAGTAGTTAATAAGATAATAGGAATAAGCATAGGCTTCGTCGTTATAGTAGGTGCTCTTTGCTTTGTACTTTCAGGCAAATTTGCCAAGCCTCTTAACAAGGCTAAGGATGGACTGGAAGAGCTTGCTGAAGGTAAACTGGGAGCTGACTTTGAGGTCAAGAGCATTGTCAGGGAATTTACTGAGATCACAGAAGCCGGATCTGCACTTCAGGGCACCCTTTCTAGCATCATAGGAAAGACCAAAGATATAAGTGTTGAACTTTTAAGCGGTGCCAATCATGTTTCGTCTCTTTCTGAGGCAAGTAAGGACGGAGCAAGCCAGATATCAAGTGCCATCGAAGACCTGGCCCAGGGCGCAACCTCAATGGCTGAGAATGTTCAGAATATCAACGAACAGGTTATTGAGATGGGTATGGCCATTGACAATATCTCATCAAGCGCTGATAACCTTGTAAGTCTTTCAAATAATATTAAGGCAGCTAATGCAGATGCAACTGAGTATATCAATAAGGTTGCTTCATCATCTGAGAAGAGCGTAGTTGCGATAAATGATATTTCAGAGCAGATAAACGAAACAAATGCGGCTGTTAACAACATAACTGAAGCAGTCGATATGATAAGCTCCATCGCATCCCAGACGAATCTCCTTGCTCTTAATGCTTCAATCGAGGCAGCCCGTGCAGGCGAGGCAGGAAAGGGATTTGCAGTTGTTGCTACTGAGATCAAGTCACTTTCAGAGCAGACTAACGGATCTACAGAGCAGATCAAAGCTATCGTTAATGAGATCGTTACCAAGTCTAAGAAGAGCGTTACTCTTTCAGCTGAGGTTGCAGAGATCATCGAGGCTGAGCAGGGCTACATCAAGGAAACCCAGGGCAAGTTCAATGTGCTTAATTCCGAGATAGGAAAGTCTTTAACTGAGATTAACGGAATTTCCGGCAAGGTTGAGGTGCTTAATGCTTCAAAGACAGCAATAACCGATTCTGTTGGAGACTTAAGTGCCATCTCCGAAGAGAATGCAGCGTCTAACCAGCAGGTTAGCGCATCAGTAAGCGGAATCGTTGATGCGATTAACGAGATCGCAGACAACAGCCGCGCAACGAACGAGACCTCAAATAATCTTACAGAGACCGTTAACTTCTTCAAATAGAGCTTAATTAAGGAATACCGCCGCAGTTTTGACTGCGGCGGTTTTTTTATTGATATGGTTATTATCAAGCGGACGACTGCAGTGGAGTGCGGAGGCTTGGAATGGCAGCTGTCTGGCGGGGCGGAAATATATTCCGTGAAGGAGCCTTGATCTTAAGCGATACGGGCACTTAATATTGCCCCATAGAGTAGGGATGAAAGTCCATGGATGGACTTTCAAGCTCCGGTGGCGAATGGATTCGCCTCGGAGCGACCCGGAAGTTTGCAGAAACGGAAATTGTAATATTTAGTGCCCGTCAGCGTAGATCCAGGATTCAAGGGGAATATATTTCCACCCCGCCAGACAACTCCCGGATATGACGCCGGGCGCCCTCTCAGTCGCCCTCTCAGTCTCGCCCTCTCAGTCTCGCCTTCTCAGTCTCGGCCCTCTCAGTCGCCTGCGGCGACAGCTCCCCCAAAGGGGGAGCCTTATTAATGTAGCGAAGCATGACCAAGGGAGCCTTTAGCAAAGTTGCGCAGAAGTTGCGCAGAATTGCGCAAAAACAGCAAGCTCACATATTGCACTAAAACAGCGCATATTTTAAAATTTAGTTACGCATTATTTGTGGTCAAATGCGCAACAATTCTCTTGAAAAACAGATAAATCAATGCAAAAGAATAAACGCAAAGGAATAAGCGCAAACATAAATAAATAACACACATAAAACAAGCATGAGGGAACGAAAATGAGAAGATTCACAAAGAGGGGAATGGCAATTATCCTTACGGCAGCAATGTGCTTAAGTGCACTTGCAGGGTGCGGCGCTTCCAAGGACGCAGCAGAAAATCAAGATGCACAGAATGCAGGAACTGATACAGCAGAAAGCGCTGAGAGCGGAGCAACCAAAGAACCCGTATCCGAAAACAGCGATGCAAATGATGATGTAGCAGACACATCAAAATACCACGCTCCCTTTTTAAGCGAAGAGGAGTGGGCAATACCTGATGTTGATTATACATATGATGCTCCCACAGGAGAGGTTGAATCCGATATCTTTGTAACGAAGATAGATGGGATAAGTGATGATTTCATAAGGGGCATGGACATATCAAGCTATGTATCCGAGATAAGGTCCGGAGTTAAGTATTACGACGAGGACGGAAACGAGGAGTGCTTATTTAAGATCCTTGCGGATGCGGGCATCAATTATATCCGTATCAGAGTCTGGAACGATCCCTATGATGAGGACGGAAACGGCTACGGCGGAGGTAACTGCGACGTGGAGACTGCAGCCTGGATGGGCGCTTATGCGGCGAAGTACGGACTTAAGACCTGCATAGATTTCCATTATTCGGACTTCTGGGCCGATCCCAACAAGCAGATGTCCCCCAAGGCCTGGATGGCCAAGAGCGTTGATGAAAAGACGGCCCTTGCAAAGGAATATACCATAGAGAGCCTTAACACCATAATCGATGCGGGAACTGATCTTGGCATGGTGCAGATAGGTAATGAAACAAATAACGGTATCGCAGGCATTAAGAATCCCGACAGCCTGTATGGCTTTATAGCTGAGTGCTGTAGCGGCGCAAGGGAGGTATTAAATGAGAGAAACCTTGACACAAAGATAGCAGTTCATTTCACCCAGATAGATAATCACGACGATACACTTAAGAAGGCAGAGTACCTTAAGAATGCAGGCGCTGACTATGATGTCTTTGGCGTTAGCTATTACACCTATTGGCACGGCAGCTTCGAGAATATGGTAGAGGTGCTTAAAGATATAGAGAATGAGTATGGGGTTGAGACCTGTATTATGGAGACCGCATATCCCTATACCTCAGAGGATACCGACGGAAACGGAAACAGCATTTCGGGAGACGGGGACATCCTTTCTGAGTATCCCGCTTCAGTACAGGGACAGGCTAAGCTTATAAGAGACGTTATGTATTATGCAAATGAGGCTGCTGCCCTGGGCGTATTTTACTGGGAAGGCGCCTGGATCAGCGTTGGCGGAAACGACAAGGCAGCTAACGAGCCCATTTGGGAAGAGTACGGTTCAGGCTGGGCAAGCTCCTATGCGGGAAGCTACGATCCCAATGATGCGGGCAAGTACTACGGCGGATCTTCCTGGGACAATCAGGCCATGTTTGATGCAACAGGACATCCCCTTTCTTCACTTAATGTCTGGAAGTATGTTAAGTACGGCGCGAACGCTCCCATAGAGGTGCTTGCGGTTAAAGATATAGACATTGAACTTCCTACCGGGCAGGCGCTTAAGCTTCCCGATACAGTGGATGCTATTTATAATGATTCGGATTATGAAAAGCCCCTTAGCGTAACCTGGGATCAGGATGAGGTAAAAGCAATAGATGTAAACGTAAACGGAAAATACACAGTAGAGGGAACCTGCGAGGACGGAACACCGGTTAATGCCAATATAAAGATAGCATCTGTTAACTTCTTAGAGAACGGAAGCTTCGAGGATTCAGATGTTTCCATGTGGGATGTTGAATTTGAAGGAAGTTCAGACCCTACGGATATTCAGGATAAGTCATCTGATGCTAAGTCCGGAAACAAGGCCTTCCACTTCTGGTCATCAGGTGATGTTGAATTTACAATGTCCCAGAGCGTTGAAAATTTGAGTGCAGGCACCTATACAGCCACCTGCTTCCTTCAGGGCGGAGATACAGGCTCCTCTGAGGATGTTTATATGTTTGTAAATATAAACGGTGAAGAGGTAATGAGAGAGAATGTCTCACTTACAGGCTGGGTTGACTGGAAGAACCCTGTGCTTTCGGGAATTGAAGTTAAGGACGGAGATACCGTGACTGTTGGTGTGCATGTAACATGTGATGCCAAGGGCTGGGGAACCATGGATGACTTCGAACTGTACTAAATATCAAAAAGAACCTTCAATAAAAATAAAAACCAACAAAAAAGGTCCCGCCGCTAATAAAACGGCCGGACCTTTTAAAATGCTCTAAAAAATCTTCAAACGTGTATATAATTACTTTCCTTCATCAAGGAGCTTAACGAAATCCTCCTCGCTCATTGGCTTATAGAAGTAATAGCCCTGAATCATGTCACAGGAAGCCTTGCGCAGGAATTCAAGCTGCTCAGGGGTTTCAACGCCCTCGGCAACCACCTTTGAACCTATTGAGTGGGAAAGGTCGATTATACTTTTTATTATTGCCTCTGTCTTTTCTGACTTTCCTATCTTTCTTATGAAGCCCATATCAAGCTTTATTATATCGAACTCAAAGGACTCAAGTGTTGAGAAGGAAGACATTCCGCTTCCGAAATCATCAAGGAGAAGAGCAATATTCTTTTCCTTCATAACATTTAAGAATTCAATCGCGTCATCCTCTAAGACTGCGTAGGCCGATTCTGTTACCTCGAGTTTTAAAAGATCGCCTATCTTTGAAGCATCTGAAACCCTGGTCTTAAGGGTGTTTAAAAGCTCCATATCATAGAAGTCTATTCTTGAAAGGTTAACGGCACAGGGAACAGTGCGCTTCCCGGCTTTAAGACGGTTCTCGTTTAATGTTACAACGTTATTTACCATCTTATTGTCTATCTTTGAGATAAGGCCGTTCTTTTCAAAGGCCGGAACGAACAGGCCCGGGGATATTATTCCCTTTTCCGGATGGATCCAGCGAACCAGCGCCTCGGCACTTACTATCTTTTCGGTATTGATATCAACAACAGGCTGGTAATAGGTCCTTATGTAGTTCTTTTCAAGGGCATTATCAAGCTCTGAGGTTAAGTGCTTCTCATGCATGTATGCGTTATACATGTTCTCATCGTAGTAGGCAAAGGGCTTGCCATGGGAATCCTGGATCGAACGTTCGGCAAGCTTTGCTCCGTCCACCACGTGGGTGATGGATGAGGCATCGTTTAATCTGTATATGCCAAGCCTTATGGTGAAGGGCAGAACCTTCGAGCCCTCGGAGTATACCTGGCGGCACAGGGCATTAAGCTCATCCTCAACAAGATATCTGTCATTAACAAGCAATACGAAATGATCTGCCTCGAAACGGGCAATAAGCAGAGGATGAAGTGTATTGCACAGAGTATCTCTTTCCTGAAAGATACACATATCGCCGCCCTGGGTTCCGAAAAGGTCATTAACTGCCTTGAAGCCGTGTATGTTCGAGTAAACTACGGAATAGCTTTCGCCCTTATCAAATTCAAGTATGCTTATGATATCCCTTATGCGGGAGAAGAATCCGGTTCTTGAGAATTCATCGGTCATCCAGTCATGGTCAAGTATTGCGGAGATGTCCATAAGATAGCAAAGAAGGTGATCCGGATTTCCACTTAAACGCTCTATCCTTATTATCTCCGCGCGGACGCCGTCTTCGGTGTTTATGTGCATTGTGCGGACATAATTTCCCTTATTTTCGATCTCATCAAGCACAATTGGAAGCTTAATCTGATCAAGAACAGGCTGCTTTTCTTCTTCAACAACCAGATCATCTGCGATGATCTGGCAGAGCTCTTCAAATGAAGATATGTTTACCGGAACCACATCGTGCTCTAAAAGGAAATCACTTACGTGAAAGAAATTAGCAAGCCCGGTCGTTACATCAAAATCAAGAACGAAATCACAGGTACCCTCTGAAAGTGTTTTAAGGCTGGCAATGGCGCCGTTTCCTTCGTATTCCTTTGAATTAAGTAGGGGATTATCGCTATTTACCATACCGGGATAAAGCATATAGGTCTTACCATTCTTCATAAGGGTGCATTCGCCGAAAAGCTCGGTCATGCCATTCCGGATGATGAAGTAACTTCCATCGGGAAGAAGATAAAAATCCCTTTCAAAGCTTGCTGCAGAAACAAGCTCATCTATATATTTCTGCCCGTCCAAGGTAACTGTCTTAAGATAGTGATAGTGAGGAACTATATTAAGACTTGTAAGTGAGAGCCCGGAAGCATCTCTTTTGAAGGAAGGATCAACGCTTTCACCGGGAAGCTCCGGAAGAAGATATACATCCCCGGCGGAATTAACGGATCCTGCACTTAAAGAAAGGAATAATCCGTCAAAAAGAGAGCGGTCCTTAATAAGCTCATCAAGTTTACATAACTTGATAAAATTATTCTCCGTAGGACAGTGCCCGCCGCTTACGAAAAATACATTGCACCAGGAAAGCGCCTCTCTAAGTGAACTAACAGGATCTTTATCACCGATATATCTGTAGTCAAAGGCCTTTATATCCTCAAGTTTAAGGTCGCTTAAACAGAATGCATCCTGCATTTCCCGCACCAGATAGTCTGTCATTTCATTATCCGAAGGATCTGATGAGAAGACCAGGAATTTCGCATGCTCCGGCCAGTATTTTTGGAGATTTTTTACGAAATCGTTATCCCCGATAAGGGGAGCGGGAGAATATTCTTCTTCAGGCTGATATTTTACAAAGCTGCTTGTTAAAAAACTGATCATAAATTCTTTCTTATACCAATGTCTTTACGTAATCTGCTATTTCCTTATCCTTTGCATCTGCAAAGAAATATTCCTTGAAATTCTTTCCCTTAAGGGCACCCTTTAAAAGGTCCTCATCAATTCCCTTTAAGCACTCAACTAAGGGCTTTAAGGTAACCTTACGAACCTCATCTAAGATTCCTTTATTTCGCATCTCGGGCTCACGTCTCTCAGCAGGATAGCCCTGGCCGTGACCGAAACCGAAGAGCTTTTCGAAGCAGTATTCAAGGTTAAGCTCACCGCCCCAGCCGAAGCCCTTGGCGAAAGGCATTGCCACACAGTTACCGTCGTTTACGTGTGCAAAGGTATAGGCATCAACAGGGTCCTCAACGTGTCCGCAGATAACTCCGGGGAAGGAGTTGCAGGCAAGCATTGCGCCTTCGCCTGTGCCGCAGCCTGTTATCACATAGTCAGCGGCTCCTGAATTAAGAAGGATTGCTGCAAGGATTCCACACTGTACGTATGTAAGTGAAGCCTCATCCTCTGCTGAATACATGCCGTAATTAATAACCTCATGTCCCATGGGCTCAACTACCTTCTTAAGAGCCTTCTCGATAATGGCATTTTTAGCGGCCTGTGAATTTTCGTTTATCAATGCGATCTTCATATGTTTTCTCCTTAAAAAATAAACTTTTGAAAATTGAAATGTATCCTTTTAAGTATACACCTTTATCGGCATAAGATGTACTTTAAATAAGGCTGATTTAGCGGATTCAGACTTAATTAAATCGCTCTTTACGTTTACATAAAAATATTGTAAAATGAAAAACGTATGTTATTATTTAGGACCAATAAAGACAATTTAAAAATAAATTCAGGGAAGCGCACTATTTCAGGTTTGATGTGCATTCTTCTTGCAGCATCATCCTTTTTGACGGCCTTCGTTGGAGTAAATACCATAAGCGCCAGAGCCGATGAGCAGAGCATTTCCCAGATGCAGGAAGAAGAGGCCCAGACCCAGTCTGCCATAAGTTCCCTTGAAAAGGAAAGCCAGGATACGAGGAATGCCATAAATGCCCTTAGTGCGGAAAAGGAGCAGGCCGAGGCAAATGCAAGTTCCTTGGCAAGCCAGTCAAGTGCCCTTTCAGGTCAGTACTCCTCATATTCAAGCCAGCTTGATACCCTAGACGGTGAGATAGCGGAGGCTGAGGCCAAGATGGCCGAAACCTCAGGCGAGATAGTATCTGTTTATTCCGAACTGACCCAGACTGAGAATGAAAAGAACGAGCTTTATGAGAAACTTAAAAAACAGATAAAGGCTTCCTATGAGACAGGCTCGAATAAGTCCCTTGCGCTTACTCTTTTAACGAGTAAATCCATAAAGGATTTCTTAAACAGAACCGAATATGTTTCTGCCCTGGTTAAATACCAGCAGAAGCTTATTGCGGATTATGAAGCAGCATGCGAGAAGCTTGAGGAGCAGAAGGCACTGCTTGAAGAAAAGCAGGCCGAGATAGATTCATATCAGGATACCCTTGATGAAAAGCAGAATGCCATAGAGGACCTTGCAGGTGAGGTTAAGAGCCAGCTTAGCGCCACCAATTCATCACTTAATGAAGAGAGGACAAAGATAGCAAATTATGACGCTTCGTTAGCTGAGCTTGATAAAAAGATGAAGGCCCTGGAGTCGCAGGTTGCAGCAGCCCAGGCAAAACTTGCTCAGCAGATAGCAGCCCGCTTAGCAGCCCAGGAGGCAGCAGGCATGAAGGAAAATACCGGAGGTGTTTATTCAGCCTCGGGTTCCGACCTTGAATGGCTTGCAGCGACCATACAGGCTGAGGCAGGAGGAGAGTCCTACACAGGTAAGCTTGCCGTTGGTTCTGTCATAATGAACAGAGTGTTCAGTTCAAGCTTCCCCAATACAATACAGGGAGTGATCACCCAGAACATGCAGTTTGCATCCTACCGTTCGGGAAAGGTGGAGCTCATAATGGCAAACGGCCCCTCAAGCACCTGCATCCAGGCGGCTCAGGAGGTATTGGACGGAGCCAGAGTCGGTGATTATCTCTTTTTCATGACTAAATATTATGCTGATTATTACGGAATAGCAGAGTATACTATGATAGGAAACCACGCCTTCTTCTATAAGTGGGTAACGATCCCTAAGGAGACGGTTTCGGAAGATACATCTTCGGATAATAATGACAGTTCATCTGAGAGCAGTGATTCATCTGAAAGTTCTGACTCATCGGACAATAATGATTCTTCAGAAAATGAAGAGTCTTCGGATTCCGGAGACTCTTCTGATGGAAACTCTGATGGAAGTTCTGATGGCGGAGATGGCGGTGAAAGTTCGGAATAACGTTCTTCGACGTGGAACACATGAGGATTATTACAAATTCTTCAAAAAAGAAGCAGAATCCTCTATATATTTGGCATAATCCTTTGAACCGAAAAATTCCATGGCATAATTGCCGTTATATCCCATATCTTTTAAACGCTTGATTATTTCGGGAATCTTAATTGCGCCGTATCCAACAGGTACGGCGTATAATTTTGCTCCATCAACGGCTGTTGTATAGTCAGTGCCGTTATCTGAAAGTCCCCTATCCTTAAGGTGGACATGGACTATCCTGTCTTTAAGCTTTTCAAATGCAACAAGCTCATCCTCAGCGCTATACTTAAAGTTTCCCGTATCAAAAGAAACCATAAGTTCCGGGATCTCATTTAGGAAGGTAAGCATCCCCTCATAGGTTGCTATGGGACTAAGTACATTATCATAATCCTCTATTGTGGGGATTATCCCGCATTTATGAGCGTAAGCGCATATCTTTTTCATACGCTTAAGCATAATGGGAAGCTCCTTTTCCTTAACGGATGAAGAGGAAGAAGAAAAAAGTCCGGGAACTATTAGGATGCTTTTGCAGCCCATCTTTTTGGCGGTGTTAATATGTTTATGATATCTTAAAAATGCATCCTTATGGGCAAGGTCGTAAGTTGCATATATTGAAGATACCCTGACTCCTCCGCACTCTCCGGTGCTTAAAAATTCCTCCATGTCATCAAAATCAGCATCAACGTAAGAAACGCCAAAGCCGTAAGCTTTTTTAAGCATTTCAGATAATGGGATGCCTAATTCCCTTGCAGCTTCCTTAGCATGGTGTAAAAATACAGATATGTTCATTATTTTTCTCCTATTTCCTTATTACAGGGCCTGAAAAATTCATAAAATCAAAACCCCACAACAGCATTTTAAAATATGCCGAAAGTTTAAGCAATATTGTATATTTACTGAGTTTACGCCCAGGTGTTATACTTAATATTTGTGAAAAGATGTTCAAAATAAAAATGAGAGAGTGAATATTATGAAAATCAAACAGGAAAAAATCAGAAATGTTGCGATAATCGCACACGTCGACCACGGCAAAACAACCCTTGTGGACGAGCTTTTAAAGCAGAGCGGAGTATTCCGTGAGAACCAGGAGGTTGCAGAGCGTGTCATGGATTCCAATGATATCGAAAGAGAGAGAGGAATCACAATACTTTCAAAGAACACAGCAGTAACCTATAAGGACACAAAGATAAACATCATCGACACACCCGGGCACGCCGATTTCGGAGGCGAGGTTGAGCGAGTTTTAAAGATGGTAAACGGAGTTGTTCTTTTGGTTGATGCTTTCGAGGGAGCAATGCCCCAGACCAAGTTCGTTCTTCGTAAGGCCTTAGAGCTTAAGCTTCCCGTAGTTGTCTGCATCAATAAGATCGACAGACCCGAGGCCCGTCCCGAGGAGGTTATAGACGAGGTACTTGAACTCTTTATAGACCTTGAGGCAGATGAAAGCCAGCTTGACTGTCCCTTTGTTTTTGCTTCAGCCAAGGCAGGAACTGCATCCCTTGACATCAATGAGCCGGGAACAAGCATGGAGCCTTTATTTGAGACCATACTTAAATATATACCTGCTCCCGAGGGGGATCCCGATGAGGGCACACAGGTACTTATAAGCACCATAGACTATAACGAGTATGTAGGCAGAATCGGTGTTGGAAAAGTTGACAATGGTGTCATAAAAGTCAATCAGGAGGTTGTGATAGTAAACCACCACGAGCCTGATAAACAGCGTAAGGTTAAGGTAAGCAAGCTCTATGAGTTTGACGGACTTGAAAAGGTAGAGGTTAAGGAAGCGGGAGTAGGTTCGATAGTAGCCATCTCCGGCATCACCGACATCCATATAGGAGATACCCTGTGCTCACCTGAGGATATAAGACCAATTCCTTTCCAGAAGATTTCGGAGCCTACAATCTCCATGAACTTCATCGTTAACGATTCGCCTCTTGCAGGCCTTGAAGGAAAGTATGTAACAAGCCGTCACTTAAGAGACCGCCTTTTCAGGGAACTTAATACGGATGTTTCATTAAGAGTTGAAGAAACAGATACCACTGAGATGTTCAAGGTTTCAGGAAGAGGTGAGCTTCATCTTTCAGTCCTTATCGAGAATATGAGACGTGAGGGTTATGAGTTTGCAGTAAGTAAGGCAGAGGTTATTTATAAAGAGGATGAGAAGGGACATAAGCTTGAGCCCATGGAGCTTTGCTATGTGGATGTTCCCGATGAATTCTCAGGCTCGGTTATCGAGAAGTTAAGCCTTCGTAAGGGCGAGCTTAAAAATATGACACCTTCCCAGGGCTCATATACAAGGCTTGAATTCAGCATTCCTTCAAGAGGACTTATCGGCTACAGAGGAGAGTTCATGACTGATACCAAGGGTAACGGTATTATGAACACTATCTTTGACGGCTACGGCCCTTACAAGGGAGATATACAGTATAGAAATCAGGGCTCACTTATAGCCTTCGAGGCTGGTGAGGCAATAACCTACGGACTATTTAACGCTCAGGAGAGAGGAACATTATTTATAGGACCCGGCGAGAAGGTATATTCCGGAATGGTTGTTGGAATGACAGGTAAGGATGAGGATATCGAAATCAATGTCTGCAAGAAGAAGCAGCTTACCAATACCCGTTCATCCTCAGCAGATGAAGCCTTAAGGCTTTCACCTCCCAAGATCATGAGCCTTGAGCAGGCACTTGAGTTTATTGATACGGATGAGCTTCTGGAGGTTACTCCCAAGTCACTTCGTATCCGTAAGAAGATATTAGACCCTCTTCTTCGTAAGAGAGCCTACTACCAGAAGAAGAATCAGGGGTAAAAATGGACTATTTAAAGGGTAAGGAAGCAAAAGAACTGATACTTGATATCGGCCGGAGAATGTATGCAAGGAACTTCGTTGCTGCAAATGACGGAAATATCTCGGTAAAGACAGGAGATAATGAGGTCTGGGCTACGCCCACCGGAGTTTCGAAGGGTTATATGACAAAGGATATGCTTGTTAAGGTTGACCTTGATGGCAATATCTTAAAGGGTGATCACAAGCCCTCATCTGAACTTAAGATGCATCTTCGGGCCTATAAGGAAAATCCCGACATAAAAAGCGTGTGCCATGCCCATCCTCCCATATGTACAGCCTTTAGTATAGCGGGGATAGAGCTTGATTCCCCTGTTCTTGCAGAGGCGGTCATCACCCTTGGGAATGTGCCGGTAACACCCTACGCAGAGCTTGGCTCTATCGAGGTCCCCGACATGATAGCGCCTTACTGCCACACCCATAACGGTGTGATATTGGGAAATCACGGAGTGGTTACCTGGGCGGGCGACCCCATGAGCGCCTACTACAGGCTTGAGTCAATGGAGTATTATGCCAATATTCTGATGCTCACAGACAAAATATTAGGTAATCAGAATAAGCTTACGAAATCGCAGGTTGATTCACTTATTGCAATGAGAGAAAAGTTCGGCATAAAAATGGGCGGATATCCGCATGTAACGGAGGATTAATATATGGAATATTTACACGTTTTTCAGGATTTTAGAGAGAGCGCGCCTCAATTTATCAATCTTATATTTGTCATAATTTCAGAGGCTATTATCTATGTTGCGCCCGTTGTGCCTGCCCTTATATTTTTATGCGTTGATAAAGATATGGGTGCTTTCGGAATCTTCAGTGTTTCCGCAGCCAATGCAATAAGCAATACAATAAAGGTCACGGCCTGTGTATACAGACCATGGATAAAGGATCCCACCCTGCATCCCTATTCAGCAATAGAAAGCTCTGCAACAGGGTATTCTTTCCCTTCGGGCCATACCACCTTCGGAACCGGACTCTATGGAAGCATTATAGTGATGCTCAATAAAAATAAAAAGCGTATAGCGCAGGTTATATTTGGAATCCTTTTACTTCTTACAGGCTTTGCCCGTATGTATCTTGGAGCACATACCATATATGATGTGGGAACAGCAATTATCCTTTCGCTTTTTGTTGTATTTTTAATGAATATCCTCGTTAAGTACTTAAAGGAGCATCCTGAAAAGGACGTATGGGTTCTTGTTATCACCACAGTCCTAACAGTTGCTGCCCTTATCTATATGTGGTTTAAAAAATACCCCTTGGACACTGATGCAGCAGGTGCATATCTTGCAGACCCCGTAATCATGGCGAAGGACGGCTTCGGCGCCTTTGGCCTTTTATTCGGAGCAGTACTTTCCTGGTTCGTTGAAAGAAGATGGATCAATTTTGACATCAAAGGAAAGAAATCCATGGTAATATTAAGGGGTGTTGTGGGAACAATCATCTTTGCCCTCTTTTACCTTGTTATTTCAAAGAAGATAGCTCTTTTATTTGAGGTAAGGGTAGGCGCTTTCATCAGATATTTCATTACGGCGATAGTATCACTTATGATATATCCCCTTATCATTAAACTCATTCAGACCAAAACTAAAAAGGAAGGCTGATGAAAAGGACTTTAATAGCTGCTTTAAGCCTTATATTTGTCTTTAATATACTGATGATGACCGGCTGCAGTGACAGAAAGCAGGTCTATTTAACCACGGGCTTTAAGGAAGATGAGCTTTTTAAGATAAATGATATCTCAGGGACTCTTCCTGAACTTTATATTTACCTTAATGATTATGCAGGTAAATATGAAAGGGTATACGGAGAGAGCATATTTGAGACCGAAGTAGACGATGTCACCATGGCGGATAATGTTAAGGATAATGTTCTGGCGGAACTATCCCAGATTAAGGCCATGAACCTGCTTGCAAAGCAGAACGGCACGGAATTATCTGAAGAAGAAATGCTCCTTGCTAATGAGGCTGCAACCGATTATTATGCATCCATGAGGAGCGACGTAGCCGATGAATATGGCATAACAGCAGACCTTCTTTCCAATATGTTTAAGGAGTACAGGCTCTCGCAGAAACTCTATGAGGAGATGATCGAGGACATAAACCCCGAGATCTCAGATGATGAGGCTCGTACCATCACCGTAGAGCATATTTTTATAAAGACTTATACCAGGGACTCTGCAGGTAATCCCGTTGAGTACTCCGAGGCGGCTAAAAATATAGCATACGAAAAGGCCGAGGAGATACTTTCACTTGCAAAGGACGGAGAGCATGATTTCCATGATCTGGTGCTCCAGTTTTCGGATGGTGAGCTTTCGGATTATTCCTTCGGTAAGGGGGATACTGAAAGCGAGTTTGAGGAGGCCGCATTTAACTTAGGTGTGGATGAGATATCGGATGTTGTTACCACCAGATACGGCTACCATATAATCAAATGTCTTTCTACCTTTAACCGCGAGGAGACAGACCTTAATAAAATAAAGATCGCGGATAAATTACGAGAGGAAAGTTTCGGAGATTATTTCGATGAATTTTCTTCTTTACTTGTAACCTACTTAAACGATGAACTCTGGGAGAGCGTAAATATCACTCCCGGAAATTACTTAAGCGACGAAAGCTTCTTTGACGTCTATAACAAATATTTCGATGAGGGAGAGCGTTAATGCAATCCGTTATTTCCAGGATACTTAACGACAATTTCAATAAAGGCGATCATTCACTTGATTTTTCTCATCCGGTGCTTGAACTTTCCTGCGCCCGGAATGAGATCATTGAGGGGACTTTTCATATCTACGGCCCTAAAAATGAGCCTGCTGAAGGCTATGTATCTTCAAACAGACTCCGCATGAAGTGCCCCGTTACGGAATTTTCAGGCTCTGATTCGGAGATTCCCTATATTTTTGACTCTACGGGCATGGACGAGGGGGATTCCCAGAAGGGCGAATTCCGCATCATCTCAAACCACGGTGAATATCTTATTCCCTATTCTGTTACAGTCAGAACCTCCAACGTAGATACATCCCTGGGGGATATAAAGAATCTTTTTCACTTTACCAATCTTGCGCGTAGCAATTACGATGAGGCCTGTGACCTATTTTATTCGGATGATTTCGAGACAATATTAAACGGCGCAGACAGGCTTTATTTAAGCGTATACAGGGCACTTAAGGACTCGCCCGACAAGGAGCAGGCCTTAGAGGAGTTTCTTTTAAGAATAAAGAAAAAGCAGAGCCCTGAGTTCATGGTTGATGAGCCGAATATAAGGATAGATACAGTCCTTGGCTCCCTTGAGCGTAAGGTCATGATCACCAAAAACGGCTGGGGCTATTCCCACCTTAAGGTGAGTTCAACCGACGATTTCATCCTTCCTGAGAAGGACCTTATCGAGGATCCTGATTACATGGGAAACTGCGCCTTCGTTAACTACAGGATAATCGAGGAGAATCTTCACGAGGGCAAGAACTATGGTCAGATCATTTTATCAAACGCCTATAACGATATTCATATAAATATATGCGTAATAAAGCACCCCATGAACCGCATGGTTAAGGATATAAGCCGCTCCGAGAAGCATAGTCTTATCTCCCTTATGCAGTACTATGAGGCTTTCAGGTGTAGAAAGATATCATCCAGGACATGGATGGAGGAGAGTGGAAAGATAGTGGAAGCCCTTAAGGACATTGATAAGGACAATGCCTTTTATGAGCTTATGCATGTCCAGCTTCTCATTACCCAGGAAAGGTTTAATGAGGCCAGATGGAGCCTTGAGATGTTCGAGGACCTTGCAAACAACACTGAGGATGATACCCTTTACTGCTACTATAATTACCTTCTGACTTTAGTTGAAAGGTCTGATGAAAATACCGTAAGGGTTGCCCACGAGGTCGAGCAGTTATTTGAACGGGATAAGTCAAACTGGAAGGTTGGCTGGCTTTTACTTTATCTTTCGGAGGATTATGCCAGGTATCCTGAAAAGAGATGGGCATTTTTAAAGGAATTATACAGGCTTGGGACCACAAGCCCGGTTATTTATGTTGAGGCCTTTGCACTGCTTCTTAATAATCCAACCCTTCTTACTGAGCTTTCATCCTTTGAATTATCAGTTCTTCGCTATATGGCCCGTAAGGAGATATTGACACCTGACATAATAGAGCAGTTCCTTACTCTTTTTGACAGGTCCCGCATATATAAGCAGAGCTTCATTCCTTTATTTAAGGAGTGCTATAAGACTCTTCCCAATAACGATGTTTTAAAGTCCTTCTGTACCCTTATGATAAACCTCGGCATTACTGACCAAGAGGCCTTTAAGTGGTATGAAAAGGCAATAAATGAGGGACTTAAGATAACCAAATTATATGAGTATTACATGATGAGTCTTGATATGGAGGCCATAATCGAGATCCCCAAGATAGTGCTCATGTACTTTGCTTTTGATTCCACGCTTGATGAAATACATAACTCATATCTTTATTCCTACATATACAGGAATAAGGCGGTTATGAAGGACATATATGAAAGCTACCGCCAGACCATAGAGCGTTTCGTTTCCTTCAGGATATTAAAGGGCTCGAATAACAGATACCTTTCATATCTTTACAGGAACATGATAACCGAGAGCATGGTAACTCCCGAACTTGCGGGAGGACTCTTTAATGTTATCTTCACTAACAGGATCCTTCTTAAGCGTAAAGATATAGTAAGTGTAAGCGTCCGCTATGAGAACATAGTAACTCCCTATAACTATGAGGTGCGCGGGCAGGAAATATATATTCCCATTGTTGGAAGCAATTACCAGCTTCTTCTTAAGGACAAAGAGGGCAATTCCTACGTCTGCGAGGAGGAATATGAGATAGAGCGCCTGATGGTTCCTGATAAGATCGCATCCTACCTTCTTACGGTGCTTACGGATGAGATACGTCTTGACCTATGGGAATGTGAACGGGGAAATTCCTTTAATCAGATAAGCATGGGAAATGCTCCCAGTATGAGGCGTCTTTCGGAATCCGAGGTCATAGATAAAAACGTCCGAAAAGCCTTAAGACTTAAGCTTGTAAGATTTTATTTTGATAATGATATGATGGAGGAGCTTGATACTCTGCTTGAAAGCTTTGAGTACAGCGAGCTTTCTGGGGCTGCCTTCGCGGAGATATTAAGAACCCTGGTTTCCAGGGGAATGTATGAAAAGGCATATGATTTCATAGCCCTTTCAGGGGGAGACGGCGTGGATGCCAAGACCATCATGCGCCTTACAACCAGAGTCCTTCTTGACAGGGGAACGGGAGTAGAAGAGGATGTTACGCTCTGCACCTTAATGAACAGGGCTTTCCTTGCAGGAAAGTATGATGAGGTGCTTCTTCAGTATCTTTGCAGATATTTAAAGGGAACAAGCCGGGAATTAAGGGAACTTTGGAAGGCCTCCAAGGAAAAGGGCCTTAACACAAGGGAACTTGAGGAGAGGATATTAACCCAGTTCCTGTTTTCAAATGCGTATATAGCTTCCCTTTCCGATATAGTTGAAAGCTACGATAAAAACAACCCGGAAAGCGAACTTACCAAGGCTGTTCTTTCCCAGGTCTGCTACGACTATTTCGTACTTGATGAGGTTTTGGAGGATAAATATCTTGATATCCTTGGTGGCTTTATGGATAACGGAGATAATATTCCAATCGTAATAAAACTTGCTTATACCAGATATTATTCAGAGCGGATAAATGATTTATCTGAGTCAGTTAAGAGAACGCTTATAGCTTTCCTTAAGGACATAATCGCCAAAGATATGTATTTTTCTTATTTTAAGGAATATGCCAAGATCTTCACCTTCATGCACCGCTTCCTTGATAAGACCTTCGTTGAATACCGCACTAAGGAAGGAAAGAATATAAGCATCCATTATATGATGGAGGAGACCTTAGGGGCCGAGAATGAATATCTTAAGGAAGATATGAAGGAGATGTATCACGGCATATTCGTTAAGATGTTCGTGCTTTTCTTCGGCGAGCGCATGCAGTACTACATTGTGGAGCATGGTGGGGAGGATGAGCTTACCGAATCGGGAACCCTTACAAGGAATGATATGGATGAGAAGGAAAGCGCAAGCAAGTACGGCCTCATCAATGATATAGCAATATCAAGAACCTTAGGTGACTACGGAACCATGGGAAGGCTTCTTGATGAATATTACAGATACGGATATCTTTTAAGGACATTATTTAAGAGTAAAGATACTGAACAATGATAACTGTTAGGGACGGCAACATCCAAATTAATAAGGGAAAGGCTGTTATAGGCTATGATCTGACGAAGACCACGGCACAGATAAGCTATTACTTCGTATCTGACCCTGAACCTCAGACCGTATCCGTTATAACGGGAGCTGAGCAGTATAACATTCCCACGGTGCTATCAAAGCGCCCGGGAGTGGGACAGTGGCTTTACGGACAGGATGCCATTAAGAGCGCAGAGGAAGGCTATATCCTTGTGGATGACCTTCTTTTAAAGGCCTTAAGGGGCGAGGAAGTAATGGTTGAGGACTGCCTCTATGATCCGGTATCCCTTCTTACCCTATTTATTAAGAGAACTCTGGGACTCCTTAACATGGGAGTGGGGATGAAAAATACAGAGGCCTTTATGTTTACGGTGGAGGAGCTTGATACGAGAGTGGTTGAGGTACTTTCCCGTATCGCCGCAACGCTTAATCTCCAGGATGTAAAGATATCCTATGAAAGCCACAAGGAGAGCTTCTATAACTACGTTCTGCACCAGAGCCCCGAGCTTTGGGCACGAGGCGTGCTTTCCTTTGAATATAATGAGGGACTTACCTCAATGCTTTTAGAAAGCACGAAGAATACCAAGCCTTCGGTTGTTACAATAAGGAGTGCCGAATACAGCGGAATGTCGCGCATTACCTGGCCGGAGGATGAGGATGAGAAGGAAAATAAAAGAGAAGAGCTTGACCTTCAGTTTGCTGACATAGCAAGGAACGTGGTTGAGAAAAACGATATAGGAACCGTATATCTTTTGGGAGACGGCTTCAAGGAAGGCTGGGCTAAGGAAAGCCTGAGGGTTGTCTGCAGGAACAGAAGGGTATTTCAGGGAAATAATCTTTACAGCAAAGGCGCCTGCTATTCCATGAGGGAGCTTCTTAATCCCTCGGAGCTTGACAGGGCATATGTTTATCTGGGGGATGACAAGCTTAAGTCAAACATAGGAATGAAGGCTCTAAGGCGGGGAGAGGATTCCTACTTTGCAATCCTTGATGCAGGAAAGGCCTGGTATAAGGCAAAGGCCGATTTTGATATGATACTTGAGGACGGAGATGAATTTTCACTTATCCTTACATCGGTAACAGGCGGACACATTACAGAAAAGGTAATTAAGCTTGACGGCCTGCCCAAGCGTCCCCGGGGCACCACGAGACTTTCATTCCACGTTGAGATGAGCTCAATAAACACACTTGAAATAGAAATAACGGATCTTGGCTTCGGAGAAATAATCAAAAGCAGCGGAAGAGCCTGGAACCACAGTATAGAGATATAATGGGAAGACTTTTGATCTGTACCGGAAGGTACGCACAAACTCCATATTACTTAAATGCGGTGTGCATGAACGTGTACAGCGTTGAGGAACTGTGCTATCTTTTCAGCCTTAATCCCTTCATAATAACAACAGACATCCTGGATGATTCCCTTATCACCTGGCTTTCCGATGAATGCGGATTAACCGATCTTTCTGAGGAACTTAGGGAGAAAAAGAGAAAGGGCTGCCAGATAAGCGAATATGTAGACATAATACTGAATTATGTTAACTACTGTTCTCCTGAAGAAATTGCCTCGATAGATGAGACCCTGCATAATACAAGCGGTCTTTCGGAATATGAGCGCAGGATGCGCCAGGCCGATTATCTTTTACGTAACGGTAAGTTCGAGGCAGCAGTTGATGAATATGAGGCAATAGACAAATCCCTTCCTGAGGTTGAAGGAAGCCTTCGCCCCATAATCCTTCACAACATAGGTTTCTGCTACGCCAATCTTTTTATGTTTGACGTATCCGCCAGGTATTTTAAGAAGGCCTATGAAATGACTAAGATGACAGATTCGGGACTTATGTATCTTGCTTCAATGCGTTTATATTTATCTCCCGAAAAATATATAAACTTCATCTCAAAGAAGGAGGAGCTTAAGGAATTATCCCTTAAGCTTGAAAAGAAGATGAACGAGGCAGAGGGAGCCTTCGAGGCCTCCGATGAAAACCGTATGCTTTCCGCCCTTTCAATATACAAGGACGAGGGCAATGTTGCGGATTATTATGAAGAAATAGACAAGGTCATCCTTAAATTAAAGGAAGACTATATAAGCATGGTTGTTAACTGATGGGAATATTTAAGCGTTTCTTTAACTTTCGCAAAAGAATAGACGATCCCCTTTATGACCTTGAGGACTGGGAACAGGTTGATGCCTGGAACGAGGTGGTTTATGACAGGGATGACTTAAAGATAAACAATAAGGAATCCCGGGATAACTATGTGCGTGGCTGCCTTGATCAGATAGCCGAGGCCTCCAAGGAGGTTGATGCCCTTCAGGTTGAGTACAATGATGTAACAAGCCACCTTAAGGATATTGAGGAGATAGAGGCACTTCCCGAGGAGGAGAAGCTCCTTATTCAGGGCTACTGCTTAAAGATACAGGGACTTAAGGGCGCCCAGTCTTCCTATATTAATAAGAAGACCCATATGTCCGATGAAAAATACCGCAAATTAGAGCGCATGGTGGATGAGCTTGAGGAGGGGTATAAGAAGCTTTCCGAAACTGAGGAGTATCAGGGAAAGATAAAGCGTGACCTTAAGAAACTTGAGAATGAAAAGCAGGCATATTTTTACAGAAGAAGCGAGCTTAAAAAGACCTTAAATGACTGCAGGTCCATGTCTGTTATCTGCGCAGTTGCGGTTATAGTATGTGTGATCATACTTTTGGTTCTCCAGTATGCCTTTGACATGAATACTACCATAGGCTACTTAAGCGCAGTGCTTGCAGGAGCCATAGGTATTACCATGATCTTCATCCGTCATAATGACTCGAAGGCAGAGCTTCGGAGCGTTGAAAGCGGCATCGCGAGACTTATATCTTTACAGAATACGGTAAAGATAAGGTATGTGAATAACACAAACCTCTTGGACTACCTCTATGTTAAGTACCAGGTTTCCTCCGCCAAGGAGCTTGGAAAGGACTATGAAGATTTCATAGAAGAGCGTGAGGAGAGGAAGGCCTATGAAAGGGCGGAGACCCAGTTAAGCGTGGTGGAGCGTGATCTTCTTCACGAGCTTCGCAGGTATCAGGTTAAGGATCCCATGATCTGGCTTCATCAGACAGATGCCATACTTGATAAAAAAGAAATGGTTGAGATAAGGCATAAACTTATAATCCAGAGACAGTCCTTAAGGCGCAGGATGGACTATAACAGGGATATAGTTGCTCTAAAGGCCCAGAATGAAATAAAAGACCTGGTTGACAGGTATCCTAAGTATGCAAAAGAGATCCTTGATATAGTTTCTGAATATGAAAAGGATTACAAATAGGTTATTGACGGAAACATTTTACTTTGGTAGTCTTTCATTTGGACACTTGCTTTAGTATGCTAGAGCGGTAAACAAATAAATTTTTATTATGAGGAGAAATTATGAAAAAGTTTTTAGCAATGTTACTTGTGGGGGCCATGAGCCTTTCACTTCTTTGTTCCTGCGGAAGCAATAAGGATTCTGCTTCCTCTGACAGAACCACCTTCGTTGTGGGCTTCGATGCTGAGTTCCCTCCCTTCGGTTATATGGATGAGAACGGTGAGTACACAGGCTTTGACCTTGAACTTGCAGAAGAGGTTTGCTCACGTAAGGGCTGGACACTTACCAAGCAGCCCATTGACTGGGATGCAAAGGATATGGAGCTTTCATCAGGTTCCATCGACTGTATCTGGAACGGATTTACCATGAACGGCAGAGAGGACCAGTACACATGGTCAGTTGCTTATATCGATAACAGCCAGGTTGTAGTTACAAAGGCTGATTCAGGCATCAGCGCACTTTCAGATCTTGCCGGAAAGTCAGTAGGCGTTCAGAAGGATTCATCTGCTCTTGCAGCATTAGAGGGAGATCAGGCAGACCTTGCTTCTACCTTCGGCGAGCTTGTTCAGTATGCTGATTACAACACAGCTTTCATGGATCTTGAGGCAGGTGCTACAGATGCAGTTGCAATTGATAAGGGTGTTGCTGATTACCAGATAAAGGAAAGAGGAGACGGTTACGTTATCCTTTCAGAGAACCTTGCATCTGAGCAGTATGGTATTGGATTCTTAAAGGGAAATGATGCCCTTAAGGATGAGGTTGAGGCTGTTCTCATGGAGATGGTAGAGGACGGAACCTTCGAAAAGATAGCTGAAAAGTATGATCTCACAGATTCAATCTGTTTAGGTAAATAGGTAAAAATATGTCATTTGGCACAATGCTTCAACAATTAGGACAGGGACTTATAGTATCAATTGAGATTTTTCTTTTGACACTTGTATTTTCACTACCCTTGGGACTTTTGGTATCCTTCGGACGAATGTCCAAGAATGCCATAGTCCGTGGCATTGTGAAATTCTATATTTCAATAATGAGGGGTACTCCGCTAATGCTTCAGCTTATAGTGGTTTATTTTGCCCCCTATTATATTTTCGGATGGTCGGTTAACGGTTATCGTTTCCCTGCTATCATCATTGCATTTTCAATCAATTATGCCGCATATTTCGCTGAGATCTACAGAGGCGGTATAGAATCTATGCCCAAGGGCCAGCACGAGGCTGCTGAGGTTCTGGGCTTCAGTAAGTTCGAAACCTTTTTTATCATCATATTCCCGCAGGTTATAAAGAGGATACTTCCCTCGATCACCAATGAGATAATAACTCTCGTCAAGGATACATCCCTTGCCTTCGTTCTTGCACAGGCTGAGATGTTCACCATGGCCAAGCAGATCGCAGCCAAGGAAGCATCGATCATGCCCCTTATGGTTGCGGGAGTTTTCTATTATATCTTTAACTTCGCAGTCGCATTCCTTATGGAGCGTGTCGAAAAGAGTATGAACTATTACAGATAGGTGGATCGTGTCAAATACAATTCTTAAGCTTGAAAATTTAAAGAAATCCTTCGGAGACGGGGATATCGAGGTTTTAAAGGACATTTCCCTAAGTGTCAACGAGGGCGAGGTGCTTTCCATAATAGGCCCCTCAGGCTCCGGTAAGTCCACACTTTTAAGGTGCGCCACACTGCTAGAAAAGATAGATGCAGGAAAAATAACCTATCTTGATATGTGCGCGGCAACAACCGAAAACGGTGTTGTTAAGTATGCTTCCAAGGCAGAGCTTAAGGAAGTACGTAACGTGTTCGGACTGGTGTTCCAGAACTTCAATCTCTTTCCCCACTTTAATGTGCTTCGTAACCTTACAGAGGCTCCCGTTAAGACAGAGGGAGTATCTAAAAAGGAGGCTACGGAAAGAGCACTTAAGGCCTTAAAGGATTTAGGACTTGAGGGAAAAGAAAAGGCTTACCCCTGTGAATTATCAGGCGGTCAGCAGCAGAGAGTTTCAATAGCAAGAGCCCTTTGTAAGAAGCCTCAGATCCTTTTCTTTGATGAGCCCACCTCGGCACTTGATCCAGAGCTTACGGCAGAGGTTTTAAAGGTAATAAAGAATCTTGCAAGTGAGCATATGACCATGGTCATCGTAACTCACGAGATGCAGTTTGCAAGAGAGGTATCAAACAGGATAATCTTCATGGAGCACGGCATAATCCAGGCGGAAGGTTCCCCTGATGAGATATTTAATTCGGATAATTCACGTCTTCAGGAATTCGTGGGAAGACTTCAGGCATAAAGCACACTTTTAACATTCACAAAATTATATTTTTAGGAGGATGTACCAATGAAAGAATTCAGTCCCATCAAAGAGGGAAAGGTCAGAGAGATCTACGATGTAGGTGAGAATCTCATTCTGGTGGCAACAGACAGGATCAGCTGCTTCGATGTGATCCTTAATAACAAGGTAGACCGTAAGGGAACAGTGCTTACCCAGATGTCAAAGTTCTGGTTCGAATATACAGAGGATATCATTCCGAACCATATGGTAAGTACAGATGTTAATGATATGCCTGAATTCTTCAGACAGGACAGATTTAACGGAAATTCAATGCTTGTTAAGAAGCTTACAATGCTCCCTGTTGAGTGCATAGTAAGAGGCTATATAACAGGAAGCGGCTGGAAGAGCTATTTAGAGGACGGAACAGTCTGCGGAATAAAGCTTCCCGAGGGACTTAAGGAGTCAGATAAGCTTCCCGAGCCCATCTACACACCTTCAACCAAGGCTGAGATAGGTGATCATGATGAGAACATTTCTTTCGAGGAATCAGTTGCTTACCTTGAGAAGCGTTTCCCCGGAAAAGGAAAGGAATATGCTGCCGCTCTTAAGGAAAAGACAATAGCTCTTTATAAGAAGTGTGCTGAATATGCACTTACCAAGGGCATAATCATTGCAGATACCAAGTTCGAGTTCGGACTTGATGAGGATGGAAACATAGTAGTGGGAGATGAGATGCTTACTCCTGATTCATCAAGATTCTGGCCTGCAGACCAGTATGAGCCCGGACATTCACAGCCTTCTTTTGACAAGCAGTTTGCCCGTGACTGGCTTAAGGCTAATCCTCATGATGACTGGACACTTCCCGAGGATGTTGTTAAGAAGACGATAGATATTTACCTTGAAGGCTACGAGAAACTCACAGGAAAGACACTGTAGGAGGAAATATGAGCACAGACAGATATATTAGTCCCCTTTCAGAAAGATATGCGTCCAAGGAGATGCAGTACATCTTCAGCCAGGACAAAAAGTTCACCACCTGGAGAAAACTCTGGATTGCCCTTGCTGAAACAGAGATGGAGCTTGGTCTTTCCCAGGACGGAAAGATGGTTATTACTAAGGAGATGATCGATGAGATGAAGGCCCACGTTGATGACATCAATTATGATGTTGCCAAGGCACGTGAGGCTGAGGTTCGTCACGATGTTATGAGCCATGTGTATGCTTATGGTCAGCTCTGTCCCAAGGCAGCAGGCATAATCCACTTGGGAGCAACCAGCTGCTATGTTGGCGATAATACAGATATCATTGTTATGAAGGAGGCTCTTACATTGGTAAGGCGTAAGCTTATAAATGTTATTGATAAGCTTGCTTCCTTTGCTGATAAATATAAGGATCAGCCAACACTTGCATTTACTCATTTCCAGCCGGCCCAGCCTACTACTGTTGGAAAGAGAGCAACGCTTTGGATGCAGGAGTTTATGCTTGACTTAGAGGACCTTGAATACGTCCTTAATTCCCTTAAGCTTCTTGGATGTAAGGGAACAACCGGAACACAGGCTTCCTTTAAGGAACTTTTTAATAACGATAAAGAGAAGCTTGATAAGCTTGATCCCATGATCGCACAGAAGATGGGCTTCAAGGAATGCTATCCTGTTTCAGGACAGACCTATTCACGTAAAGTTGACACACGTGTCATGAATGTACTTGCAGGAATTGCAGCTTCAGCTCACAAGATGTCAAATGATATAAGACTCCTGCAGCATCTTAAGGAGGTTGAGGAGCCCTTTGAGAAAAAGCAGATCGGTTCATCAGCCATGGCTTATAAGCGTAACCCCATGAGATCGGAAAGGATCGCATCTCTTTCAAGATACGTGATGATAGATGCCCTTAATCCTGCAATCACTTCCGCAACACAGTGGTTTGAAAGAACACTTGATGATTCGGCAAACAAGCGTCTTTCCATTCCCGAAGGCTTCCTTGCAACAGACGGAGTATTGGACCTTTGCCTTAATGTTGTGGACGGTCTTGTTGTTAATGAGAAGGTTATTGAGAAGCATATGCTTTCGGAACTTCCCTTCATGGCAACCGAGAACATCATGATGGATGCGGTTAAGAACGGCGGAAACCGTCAGGAACTTCATGAACAGATCCGTACACTTAGTATGGAGGCAGGTAAGCACATTAAGCAGGAGGGTAAGGACAATGACCTTCTTAACCTTATTGCCGACTGCGATGCCTTTGATTTAACCCTTGAGGAGCTTGAAAGCTACATGGTTCCTTCAAACTATGTGGGAAGAGCAGTTGAACAGGTAACTGATTTCTTAGACAAGGTTGTTAACCCCGTGCTTGAAGCCAATAAAGATATACTTGGAGCACAGGCTGTTATTTCAGTTTAATATGTAATATATGACGCAGCTTTTTATGACAGCTGCGTCATAATTTTTAAATTAAGAGATTATATATAAAAGATTATATTAGGAGATTATATTAGGAGATTATATTATGGGTGGATTTTTTGGAGTAGCATCAAAGAAGGACTGCGTCTTTGATCTTTTCTTCGGAACTGACTATCATTCCCATCTGGGAACCAGAAGAGCGGGAATGGCAGTCTATGACAGTAAGACAGGCTTTGACAGAGCGATTCATAATATTGAGAACTCGCCTTTCAGAACCAAATTCGACAAGGATGCCAACACAATGAAGGGAAATATAGGAATAGGCTGTATTTCAGATTATGAGCCCCAGCCCCTTATTGTCCGTTCGCATCACGGCACCTATGCCATCATGACTGTTGGAAAGATAAATAACACTGATGCCATTGTTCAGCAGATCTTTAATACCGGTCATTCACATTTCCTTGAAATGTCCGGTGGAGATATAAACGCAACAGAGCTTGTTGCTGCCATCATAAACCAGAGAGGAAACCTTATAGAGGGTATCCAGTATGCTCAGCAGTTGATAGACGGCTCGATGAGTATTGCAATCCTTACGCCAATGGGAATATATGCAGCCCGTGATAAGGTGGGAAGAACCCCTATCTCAATAGGTAAAAAGGAAGACGGCTACTGCATATCATTTGAGTCCTTTGCATATCTTAACCTGGGCTATACGGAGCTTAGGGAATTAGGACCGGGAGAGATCGCTATTGTAACACCTGAGGAAGTAAGAACATTAGTTGCTCCGGGGAAAGATATGAAGATCTGTACCTTCCTCTGGATCTACTACGGATATCCCAGCAGTTCCTATGAGGGCTTAAGCGTTGAGAAGATGCGTTATAACTGTGGTGCCCTTATGGCTAAGAGAGATAACGTTACACCGGATTCAGTTGCAGGCGTGCCTGATTCGGGAATCGCACATGCCGTAGGTTATGCCAACGCTTCAGGAGTTCCCTTCGAAAGACCCTTCATTAAATATACACCTACCTGGCCCAGATCATTTATGCCCACCATTCAGTCTCAGCGTAATCTGATCGCCAAGATGAAGCTAATTCCTGTTCACGACCTTATTGAGGGAAAGAGGCTTCTCCTTATTGATGACTCGATAGTAAGGGGAACACAGCTTAGGGAAACCACTGAATTCCTTTATGAATCAGGAGCAAAGGAGGTTCATATAAGACCTGCCTGTCCTCCGCTTCTCTATGGCTGTAAATACCTTAACTTCAGCCGTTCCTCATCTGAGATGGAGCTTATCACGAGACGTATCATCAAGGATATGGAAGGTGACGCAGCAAATGTTAATCTGGATGTATATGCAAATCCGGATTCAGCAGAATATAAAGAGATGCTTGACAGAATATGCAAACAGCTTAACTTCACAACCCTGGCCTTTAACCGTCTCGACGACATGATCGAGGCCGTCGGCCTCCCGAAGGATAAGTTGTGTACCTATTGTTGGGATGGAGCGCAGTAAAATTGCTTGCTTGCAATGGCAATTTTACAAGCGATGGTTGCTGACGTATGTCAGCAACAGTTGCCAGTAGAATTGCTTGCTTGCAATGGTGAAAGGAGAAAAATATGAACTCTTACAAGGAAAACGGAAAACTTAAGGTGATAGGCACAGACCTTTGCAATGAGCGCGGAGAAAAACTCCAGCTTAAGGGACCAAGTACATTAGGCCTTGTGTGGTATCCGGAATATATAAACAAAAAAGCCTTTGAAACAGTACATGGCTGGGGCGCAAACCTCATTAGACTTGCAATGTACACTAAAGAAGAAAAAGGCTATCTTTCTCCTGATGGAGACAAGGAATTCACGAAGGACTTAATAGACAAGGGCGTAAAGTACGCTACCGACCTTGGTATGTATGTTATCATCGACTGGCATATCTTAAGCGACGGAAACCCACAGACCAACAAGGCCGAGGCTATTAAGTTCTTCAAGGAGATGACAGCTAAATATAAGGATTACGGCAATGTGATCTATGAGATCTGCAATGAGCCCAATGGTGATGATGTAACCTGGAGTGTGGTTAAGTCCTACGCTGAGGAGGTTATCCCGGTTATAAGGGAAGTTGTTCCTGATTGTGTCATCTTAGTGGGAACACCCTGCTGGTCGCAGTTCGTTGATGATGCAGCTAATGATCCGCTCAAGTTCCCCAATGTTATGTATTCCCTTCATTACTATGCAGCAACACATAAGCAGGAGTTAAGGGACAGGGCAACATATGCATTAGAGCACAATGCTCCTATATTTATAGATGAGTACAGTAACTGTGATGCATCCGGAAACGGACTTTTAGATGATGAAGAGGCTCATGCATGGGCTAAGTTTGCAGATGAGCACAACTTAAGCTATGCCCAGTGGAACTTCGCTAACAGGAATGAGACTTCATCAATGGTGAAGTACACCTGCAGCAAGCTTTCAGACTGGGAGGATTGCGACCTTACTGAAACAGGTAAGTGGATGAAGAAGCGTCTTAAGGGAGAGATTAAATACTCTTAGGCTCCTGGATACTGTAGTTGGGATCGAAGTCAACTCTCTTTTTGTATTCGCTGGGAGTGCACTCAAGGTATTCCCTGAAGATCTTATTAAAATAGCTTGCATTGTTAAAGCCTACACTAAAGGCAAGCTCGGAGAAGGAATCGGCCCTTTTGTCGTGAACCTTAATAAGGTTAGCGGCTGTGTAGATCCTGAAGCGGAGAATGTACTCAACGGGAGTGATTCCAAGTACTCTCTTAAAGCATCTGCAGCACTCGGATTTTGAGATGTGCACATAGTCCGCAAGCTCCTCTAAGGCTATCTTTTCGGAATAATGTTCTTCGATATATTTGATCATTTCTTTGGTCCGGATCTCGTCGCGGGATCCGGACTTAAAATTGCTCTTTTTAAGGTGAGGAACGATGATGGAGGCAAGCAGTGCCCAGAAGGAGCACAGATATGCCTTGGTCTTAAGCTCATAGCCGAAGGCCTTTATAAGGTTTAATGCGATTATCTCGTTTACGTCGTTGATAAGCTCGGCTTCATTTTTGTCTTCCTCATTAAGGGGCATTACCTGGAAATGTTTCGAGCCAAGCACAGGAGCTATATATTTGCTGCCAAGTGTCAGATCGCTGTGCCCGAAAAGGAAGGACGGGTGGAATACAAGGGAATAGAAGGAGCAGTTGGGGTCCAAAGTTGCGCTTTTTATCTCATGCATAACGTTAAAGTTTATGAAAACGCCCTCGCCGGCGCTAAGCTCAAGGCGGGTATCGTTGGTGCTTACGGCGATGGTTCCGTTATTAACGATTATCACCTCAATCTCCTGATGCCAGTGCCAGGTTATCTCGTGTCTGTAGAGATTATTTAATTCATAAAAATATACGTTGACCGGATATCCTGCATCCTCCTGGGATTCAGTTTCGCTATCGGCTCTGAATGACTGATTATTATCAATATTTTTGTAATCTATATCCATTTTGACCTCTCTAATCGCAATATATTTTTATATTAGTACAAATATATTGATTACGCAATCCGAGAATGTTGTATGGTATACTTAAAACTATGAGTGTAAGAGAACTTTTAAGCAAAGATTATATAAATGAAATACGCTCCATATTGGGAGAAGAGACCGAAGAATTCTTAAAAAGCTATGAGGAAGACCCAAGGCGGTCATTAAGGATTAATACCCTTAAGGGAGATACTGATGATTTCCTGAAACTTGGCCTTTTTGGAATTCGGGAAGAAGACAGGGTATCTTTTTGCCCGGATGGCTTTTATTTTGAGGATGATGAGGCAGGAAAGCACCCGCTTCATAATGCAGGTGCCTATTATATACAGGAGGCTTCGGCGATGAGCCCCGTTATGGAACTTTCTCCAAAACCGGGGGAGAGGATACTTGACCTTTGCGCATCCCCGGGAGGAAAGAGCACCCAGATAGCGTCTTTCCTTAAAAACAGAGGGATTCTAATAAGCAATGAAATAAACGGAAACAGAGCAAAGATCCTTTCTGAAAACATAGAGAGAATGGGAATTGCAAATGCCCTTGTAATAAGCCATGATCCAACAGAGCTTCCGGAGCACTTTGAAGGTTTCTTTGACAGGATACTTATTGATGCACCCTGCTCAGGTGAGGGGATGTTCAGGAAAAATCCCGAGGCCATAGCAGAATGGAGCCCTGAAAACGTTAGGCTCTGCACCGAAAGGCAGCATTACATACTTAATGAAGCGGATAAAATGCTTAAAGCAGGTGGGAGGCTTGTTTACTCAACCTGTACCTTTAACGAAAGCGAGGATGAGGGAAGCATAGAAACCTTCCTTAAGGAACATCCGGAATATAAATTATTAAAAAAGCACAAGATCTGGCCCCATAAGGAAAAGGGCGAGGGACATTTCCTTGCGGTGCTTACAAAGGGAGAAGAAGTTTTTGAAGAAGCAGCGGACGGAGCGTTCCCTAAAGGGGGCTTCGTTACGGGAGTTAAAAATAAAGACATAGCTCTTTTTGATGAATTCGCAGCTGAAAATCTTAAACTTGACATAAGAAAGATATACGGCGAAACGGAAGGAAAATTTATATTTTTCGGAGATGAGCTTTATATTGTTCCCGGGGATTTTCCGGATATGAAGGGACTTAAAGTCTTGCGCTCGGGACTTCATTTGGGTACACTTAAAAAGAACCGCTTCGAGCCTTCACATTCACTTGCTCTTTTCTTAAAAAAAGGCGATGCCGTAAGGACAAGCGAGCTTTCAAAGGAAGAAGCGGTAAATTATCTTAAGGGCATGACCCTTAATAAAGAAGGAAAAAAGGGGTATCACCTTCTAACGCACATGGGCTATTCCATTGGCTGGGGCAAGTTATCCGGCAACATTATGAAAAACCATTACCCCAAGGGACTCAGGAATTTTTAATGACACTTAATTTTAAAAATATAAGAAATAAATTAATATCTTTATCCTTAATAGGTGCCATGTGCCTTGCACTTAGTGCCTGCGGCGAGGATGATAAGACAGATAAGGTTACAGAAGGCTTTTCCCATATAACCAACCTTGAATACGAAGATGCCATTACCGATTTTGAGGAGGCGCTTTCCGAGGGAGGAGATGAAAGGACCATTAAAAGGGGCGAGGGTATCGCCTACATCGGAATGGGGGACTATGACAGCGCGATAGAGGCTCTTTTAACCTCTTTATCTTTGTCAACGGGAATAGTCAATGACATGGACTATGACCTTAACTACTATCTGGCAACAGCCTATTACAAGGCAGGGCGTATTGATGATGCCTTAAGTGTGTATGATTCGATCCTGTCTTTACGGCCCAATGATGCTGATGCCATATATTTACGTGGAGTCCTCTATGCTAAGAAGAGCATGCTTCCCGAGGCTATGGAGAGCTTTGATAAGGTGATAGCCCTTGAGAGTGAGAACTACGACCGCATCATTGAGATATACACGATCCTTGATGAAAACGGCTACAGGGAAACAGGGCAGGATTATTTAAGGGCAGCCCTTGAGAACGGCTCAAAGAAGATGACCAATTACGAAAAGGGCCAGATAAGCTACTATCTTGAGGATTACGAGTCAGCCAAGACCTATCTTGAAAAGGCCAAAGAGGAGGAGGGATATGACGCAGTGCTTCTCCTTGGAAAGACCTACGAGATGCTTGGGGACAATAACTATGCAGTGAGCGTATACAGCTCCTATGCCAATGCCGGAGAGGCGACCCCTGAGATATTAAATGAGATGGGCTTATGTAAGATGTCCATGAATGATTATGAGGGCGCTCTTGAGGCCTTTGAGCAGGCCATAAGCATACCGGATAATTCAATGCTCCAGACCCTTAAGTTCAATGAGATAGTCTGCTATGAATATCTGGGAGATTTCGAAACGGCAACTACCCTGATGGAGAATTATGTGCGTAGTTATCCTGACGATACCGAGGCAAAAAGAGAGTATACTTTCCTGAAAACCAGGTAACATAAAAACGTTATTTATTTGACAATCTGATAAAAGCGCGAAAACACAAGATATATTTGAGGTTACTTTATGTAAACACAATATCTTGTGTTTTTTTATTGACATTCATACCCTTAAATGGTATCCTTTTTACATGTGGGGTTTGCTCTGAATCAAAGTTTTTCAGTCATTTCTGCTGATTTTTCTTTATCTTTCAAGTGATCCAATTTTTTTAAGCATACAATCGGGAGGAATCAAAGTGTTTCAGGTTATCAAGAGAGAAGGAGAAGTAACGGATTTTACGTTAACCAAGATCTCAGATGCCATCATTAAGGCGTTTACTGCAACTGACGTTCAGTACAACAACGACGTGGTGGATCTTTTATCTTTACGTGTTACTGCTGAATTCCAGGGGAAGGTTAAGGACAATTGCATCCATGTTGAAGATATTCAGGACAGCGTGGAAAAGGTCCTTGAGCAGGCAGGCTATACAGAGGCTGCCAAGGCTTTCATCCTCTATCGTAAGCAGCGTGAGAAGATGCGTAATATGAAGTCAACAATCCTTGACTACAAGGAAGTTGTCAATTCTTACGTTAAGGTTGAGGACTGGAGAGTTAAGGAGAATTCCACGGTTACATATTCCGTTGGAGGACTTATCCTTTCTAACTCCGGAGCCGTTACAGCCAACTACTGGCTCTCTGAGATATACGACGAAGAGATAGCTGAGGCACACAGAAATGCCGATATCCATATACATGATCTTTCAATGCTCACAGGCTACTGCGCAGGCTGGTCACTTAAGCAGCTCATCCAGGAAGGCTTAGGCGGCATCACAGGAAAGATCACATCTGCTCCCGCAAAGCATCTTTCGGTTCTTTGCAACCAAATGGTCAATTTCCTTGGAATAATGCAGAATGAATGGGCAGGAGCTCAGGCATTTTCTTCCTTTGATACATATCTTGCACCCTTCGTTAAGGTAGATAACCTTTCATATTATGAGGTTAAGAAGTGCATAGAAGCATTCATATACGGTGTTAACACACCTTCACGCTGGGGCACACAGGCTCCCTTCTCGAATATCACACTTGACTGGACTGTACCCAATGACCTGGCTGAACTTCCCGCTATAGTAGGCGGAGTTGATCAGGACTTCAAGTACAAGGACTGCAAGAAGGAAATGGATATGATAAACAAGGCCTTCATCGAGACCATGATCGAGGGCGATGCCAACGGACGAGGCTTCCAGTATCCTATTCCCACATATTCAATCACCAGAGATTTCGACTGGTCTGATACTGAGAACAACAGACTTCTCTTCGAGATGACTGCCAAGTATGGAACACCTTACTTCAGTAACTACGTTAACTCCGATATGGAGCCTTCAGATGTAAGATCAATGTGCTGCAGACTTCGTCTTGACTTAAGAGAATTACGTAAGAAGTCAGGCGGCTTCTTCGGATCAGGAGAGAGCACAGGCTCTGTTGGAGTTGTTACCATTAACCTTCCCAGAATTGCTTATCTTGCAGCCAATGAGGATGATTTCTTTAAGCGCCTTAACAAGCTTATGGATATAGCAGCCAGATCTCTTAAGATGAAGAGACAGGTTATAACGAAGCTTCTTGACGAGGGATTATATCCTTACACCAAGAGATATCTCGGAACCTTTGACAATCACTTCAGTACCATAGGTCTTATTGGAATGAACGAGGTTGGATTAAATGCCAACTGGCTTCGTGCAGACCTTACCGAAAAGAAGACACAGGACTTCGCAAAGAAGGTCCTTAATCATATGAGAGAGCGTCTCTCAGACTATCAGGAGATCTACGGAGACCTCTATAACCTTGAGGCTACACCTGCTGAGTCCACAACCTACAGACTTGCCAAGCATGACCGCAAGAAGTGGCCTGCAATCAAGACAGCAGGAAAGATGGGAGATACTCCTTACTACACTAATTCAAGCCATCTTCCCGTTGATTACACTGCTGATATCTTTGACGCACTGGATATCCAGGATGAGCTTCAGACGCTGTATACATCAGGAACAGTATTCCATGCATTCTTAGGTGAGAAGCTTCCCGACTGGAAGGCAGCAGCTGACCTGGTACGTAAGATCGCCGATAATTACAAGCTTCCTTACTACACCCTTTCACCTACCTATTCAATCTGCCAAGAGCACGGTTATATAGCAGGCGAGGTTAAGGAATGTCCTAAGTGTGGCAAGAAGACAGAGGTCTACAGCCGTATCACAGGCTATTACAGACCTGTTGCCAACTGGAATGACGGTAAATTACAGGAATACGCTAACAGAACCACATATGATATCGCCAACTCCACAATGAAGAGACCGGTATCCACCATGGTTACCTTAAGCGATTTTGATGCTCCTGTTGCAAGCGTTACGGTTGAGAAGCCTGAGAATGTTATATATCTTTTTACCACCAAGACCTGCCCTAACTGCAAGCTTGCCAAGGAATACCTTAAGGACATCAATTATATCCAGATCGATGCAGAGGAAAATATAGAGCTTGCCACACGCTATGGTGTAATGCAGGCACCTACGCTGGTCATCGTATCAGGAGACCAGGTAAAGAAATACGTTAACGCTTCACGCATCAAGGCTTTCGTTGATAGTTTAGAGGCTGTTGATGACGCAGTTAAAGAAGAAAAAGAGATTACTGTGCACTAATGAGGAGGCACTATGATCAATAAACTCGTTGAAAATATCAAAAAAACAGAGGCTCCCATAGTTGTAGGACTTGATCCCACAATGAAGATGGTTCCCGAGCATATTAAAGAAAAGGCATTTAAGGAATACGGAGAGACTCTTGAGGGCGCTGCCGAGGCAATCTGGCAGTTCAATAAAGAGATAGTTGATCATACCTATGACCTTATCCCGGCAGTTAAACCTCAGATAGCAATGTATGAGCAGTTCGGCGTGCCCGGACTCATAACCTTTAAGAAAACCGTTGATTACTGTAAGTCAAAGGGACTTGTTGTCATCGGAGACATAAAGAGAGGCGATATAGGCTCAACCTCGGAGGCTTATGCAGTAGGCCACCTTGGAAAAGTGATGGTGGGCTCAAAGGCCTGCTACGGTTTTGATGAGGATTTCGTTACAGTTAACCCTTACCTTGGTTCAGACGGAGTCAATCCCTTCATCAAGGTCTGCAAGGAAGAGAAGAAGGGTATATTTGTACTGGTTAAAACCTCTAATCCCAGCTCCGGAGAGTTTCAGGACAGGAAGCTTTCCGATGCGGATAACCGCCCATTATATGAGATAGTAGGACAGAAAGTAGCTGAGTGGGGCGCTGATGCAATGGGCGATGACTACAGCTATGTAGGCGCAGTTGTTGGGGCCACCTACCCTGAAATGGGAAAGGTGCTTCGTGATATCATGCCCAAGTCCTATATCCTTGTACCCGGATACGGCGCACAGGGAGGCAAGGGAAAGGACCTTGTACATTTCTTTAATAAGGATGGCTTAGGCGCCATAGTTAACTCCTCAAGGGGAATAATAGCAGCATATCAGCAGGAGGCAAATAAGGACGTTTCACCTGAAGCCTTCGCAGAGTGCTCCCGCAAGGCGGTTCTTGATATGAAGGAAGACATAAGATCCGCACTTAAGAGCTTATAATATGATGAAACATACGCCTATGGATCCAGCCGAAAGGGCCAAGCAGTTCATGCCGTTTGCAGCCCTTAAGGGCCTCCCCGAAGCCTTGAGGGCAGTAGAGGAGGAAGTGGAGTCCGAGGCTGAAAATCCCGACAAAATATCCTTTATAAATGAAATCCCATGTGCTACAATAGACTCGGATTATTTGTCGGGAGATTAGCTACATGAATGGAAAGGGTCGAACGAAGACCTTCTTAATATCTTTAATCATTCTTTTGTTGCTTTCTTCAAGCATAATCTTAGGTATCAGTAACCTGAGATTAAGACACAGAATCTCAGAATTAAATTCGAATAATGACGTTTCCGCAGAGGGCAATGAAGCAGGAGTTTATTCTGTTTCGGAGGTCACGGTTGCACCTTCCGATATTGGAGATGAGGCTGCAGATCCTTCTGAAGACAAGGTTAAAAAAATATATTTAACCTTCGATGACGGCCCGGGGGAGAACACCGAGGACATACTTGAAATATTAAGAGAGTATGATGTTAAGGCCACGTTCTTCGTTTGCGGGAATAAGGCAGAGAAATATACCCCTCTGTATAAAGAGATAGTGGATGAGGGTCACTCCATAGGAATGCATTCCTACACCCATGTTTATTCTGAGGTTTATGCATCTTTGGATGCTTTCAGCGATGATCTTTCGAAGCTTCAGGAATTCATCTATGAGAATACCGGTGTATGGTCGAGACTTTACAGGTTCCCGGGAGGAAGCTCAAACAGCGTTTCCACCACACCGATGATAGAGTTCATTGATTATCTTAATGACGAGGGAATTGTATATTTCGACTGGAATATAGCTTCGAATGATGCGGTAGAGGGCTACGTCAGCAAAGAGACAATAATCGACAACTGCACCCGCAATCTTGATAAATATGACGAGTGTGTCATATTACTCCACGATCTTCCTGAGAAGAAAACAACGGTTGAGGCACTTAAGGAACTTATTCCCATGCTTCAGGCAATGGATAATGTGGAGATCTTACCAATTACGGATGAAACCGTTCCGGTACAGCATGTAAGTGTTGACGGTACGGTTGATCATACAAACGAATGATAAACGGAGGAATTTTAAAATGGGTTTTTTCTCAGATCTTAAAGACGATCTTTCACAGGCTGTAAACGAGTTTAAGCCTGACACAACAGCAGCGGAGCCTTCAGCCATGCCTGATGCGCCCTCTGATATTAACATTGATGAATTTAATTTAGATGATATCGAGAGTACTCTTAACTCTTTTGATACTAAAGCTTCACAGACAGAGTCTTTAAGTGACGATGATTTTATTATGGATGATGCTGAACTTTCGGATATTCCCGAGAAGGAAGAAGAAGCTCCTGCACCTGCTCCCGAGCCTAAGTATGAGCCGGCTCCCGAACCTCAGTATACAGCTCCTGTTCCGGAGACTCATTATTTTAAGCCCGAGCCTGTACAGAGTGTTCAGACATCAAGAACTGCAGACAATGAGGTCTCAGTTATTATGAAGTCCATGATCATAAACGGTAACATGGCAACAGAAGGTTCACTTGAAATCCAGGGCGCTGTTGTAGGTAATGTTGAAGCATTAGGCAAGCTTAACATCACTGGTTCTATCCAGGGTAACTCTTCAGCTGCAGAAATCTTTGCCGAGAATGCGAAGATCACAGGTGAGGTTAAGTCAATGGGTGCCATTAAGATAGGACAGTCTACTGTTATCATCGGCAATATCTTTGCAACCTCAGCAGTTATCGCAGGCGCAATAAAGGGCGACATCGATGTTAAGGGACCTGTAATCCTTGATGCTTCCGCAATCGTTATGGGTAACATCAAGTCTAAGTCAGTACAGATAAATAACGGAGCTGTTATCGAGGGTATGTGCTCTCAGTGCTATGCAGAGGTTAATCCTACAAGCTTCTTTGAAGAATTAAAGAAGATGAAATAGGAAAGCGCAGATTGAAATCTTTTGGAGGCAGAATATGAAGCGTATAATGCTCAAATTAAGCGGCGAAGCTTTAGCAGGCGATAAACATACAGGCTTTGACGAGCCTACAGTCAGAAAGGTTGCTTTAGAGGTTAAGCAGCTGGTTGATGAAGGCTATGAGGTTGGTATCGTTACAGGAGGCGGTAACTTCTGGAGAGGACGTACCTCAGAGAATATCGACAGGACCAAGGCTGACCAGATTGGGATGCTTGCTACGGTTATGAACTGTATATATGTTTCCGAGATATTCAGATCTGTGGGAATGATGACACAGGTTCTGACTCCCTTTGAATGCGGTTCATTTACTAAGCTTTTTTCAAAGGACAGAGCAAATAAATATTTCAGCAAGGGAATGGTAGTATTTTTCGCAGGCGGAACCGGACATCCCTATTTTTCAACCGACACCGGCGTGGTCTTAAGGGCAATCGAGATAGATGCAGATGTGATTCTTCTTGCCAAGTCCATTGACGGAGTCTACGATTCGGATCCCAAGACGAATCCCAATGCGGTTAAGTATGATACCATTAGCATCGACGAGGTTATTGAGAAGAACCTTCAGGTGGTTGATATGACAGCATCCATACTTGCAAGGGACAATAAGATGCCTATGTGGGTATTCCCCCTTAACGAGGAGGGAAGCATTGTTAACACCATCAAAGGTGATTTCAAGGGAACTAAGGTTACTGTATAATCGGAGGTTATTATGAACGAGAAGATCAAAGCTTTCAATGAAAAGATGACAAAGACATATGAGCACCTTGAAGCTGACTATCAGAGCATCAGGGCAGGAAGAGCCAATCCTCATGTGCTTGACAAGATAAAGGTAGATTACTATGGAACTCCCACCCCTATCCAGCAGGTTGGAAACATATCTGTTCCAGAGGCAAGGATGATCCAGATCGCACCCTGGGAGAAGTCCCTTATTAAAGAGATCGAAAAGGCAATAATGGCTTCAGATGTGGGAATCACACCTTCAAATGACGGACAGGTAATAAGACTCGTATTCCCTGAACTTACAGAGGAAAGACGTAAGGATCTTGTTAAGGACGTTAAGAAGAAGGCCGAGGAGTGTAAGGTTGCCATCCGTAATATCAGACGTGATGGAAATGATTACCTTAAGAAGCTTGACAAGGCAGAGGCTTCAGAGGATGAGGTTAAGGATTTAGAGGACGAGCTTCAGAAGCTTACCGATAAATACGTTAAGGATGTCGATAAGCTTATGGATGATAAGTCCAAGGAGATAATGACAGTTTAGTTAAGGATATTGAGGGGCTTGAACATACTTATCTTTTTGTATGTTCAGGCTCTTTTACTACTTTGAAGGGGAATTAAATGGACAAGCTTGATGAGAGACTTAAAGGGTTAAATATCCCGGAGCATGTTGCCATAATACTTGACGGAAACGGCAGGTGGGCAAAGGCAAAGGGACTTCCCAGAAATATGGGCCATGTGCAGGGAGCCAGGGTCGTAGAGGATATGTGTGAGATCACCTATAACATGGGTATCAAGTATTTCACGGTATATGCTTTTTCAACGGAAAACTGGAACAGGCCTGCAGATGAAGTAGCAGCCCTTATGAAGCTTCTTCGTAACTATATGAAGGATTCCCTTAAAAGGGCAACGAAGAACAATATGTGCGTCAGAGTCATCGGGGATAAGACAAGGCTCGATGAGGATATAAGAAAGAGCATAGAGGATCTTGAGGAAGCAACCAAGGATAATACAGGATTACACTTCCAGATAGCAATAAACTACGGCGGAAGAGATGAGATAAGAAGAGCCACTAAGGAAATCGCCCTTAAGGCTAAAAACGGGGAGATAGACCCGTCCGATGTTACAGAGGAACTTATTTCAAACACCCTTGATACCAAAGGCTTAACGGATCCCGATCTTTTAATAAGGACCTGTAATGAGCAGAGGATCAGTAATTTCCTTCTTTGGCAGCTTGCATACACGGAATTCTATTTTACTCCGGTTCCGTGGCCTGACTTTGATAAGGAAGAGCTTGTTAAGGCGATTGAAGCCTATAATCACCGTGAACGCAGATTCGGAAAGATAACGGAGGAGTAACGATGTTTAAACAAAGAGTTATAAGCGGAGCAATCCTTATTGCAGTGCTTGTTACCTGCATAGCATTTGGCGGATATACCCTTGGTGCACTTATATATGTTGTTTCACTCATTGCATACAGGGAACTTATGAAGGCCTTTAAACTCTCGGGAACACTTAAGAGCGAGGAAGCAGATCCTAAGAGAAAGAATATACTTTTCTGCTTCACTGACCTTGAAATAGTTGGCTATATCGGGATCACGGTATATAACGCGGTTATGATATTCACTGAAGACAAAATATGGCTTCTTGTTACCCTGTTCGGGATCATGACGGTTTATATGTTTGTCTATGTATTCACCTATCCCAAGCATGAGGGCAAAGATATAGCGGTAAGCATGTTCTGCATTATGTATGCCCCTTTGATGATCACCTTTGTTTATATGATCACGGAGCTTAAATACGGCTTCTATTTCGTATGGCTTGTGTTCTTCTGGTCCATCGCATGCGATATCTTTGCATACTGCGTGGGAATGCTCTTCGGAAAGCATAAGATGGCACCGGTACTTAGCCCTAAGAAATCAATAGAGGGAGCTGTGGGAGGCGCACTTTTTGCAGCACTTTTTGCCGGATTATATGCCCATTTCTGTCTTGAAAAGGTTACCGGAATAAATTCGATATGCTGGATCATAGGTCTTATTTCCATTGTTGGCGCGGTTATATCAGAGGTTGGTGACCTTACGGCTTCGGCCATCAAGCGTAACCAGGGAATCAAGGATTACGGACGCCTCATCCCGGGACATGGCGGTATTATGGACCGACTTGATTCAATACTTATTGTTTCACCTATTGTTTATCTTATGACATTGTCCATTATTAAGTGGTATTCATTATGAAAAATATAGCATTACTTGGCTCCACCGGCTCCATAGGTACACAGACTCTTGAGATTGTAAGGGCCAATCCGGACCTTAAGGTTGTGGGGCTTTCAGCAGGTTCCAATATAGACCTTCTTGAAAAACAGATACGTGAATTTAAGCCGCTTATTGCGGTTATAGGAACAGAAGAACTGGCTAAAGATCTTCGGGTGAGAGTTTCTGACACTGGTGTCAGAATTCTTTCCGGAATGGATGGAATGGTTGAGATGGCATCTATGAAGGAGTCAGAGGTTCTTTTGACGGCCATCGTGGGAATGATAGGGATCCGTCCTACCATAGCAGCCATTGAAGCAGGAAAAGACATAGCTTTGGCAAATAAAGAGACTCTGGTAACGGCGGGACACATAATAATCCCTCTTGCAAAGAAAATGGGAGTGTCGATCCTTCCTGTTGATTCAGAGCATTCTGCTATCTTTCAGTCCCTGCATGGTGAGAATCATGACAGAGTGACAAAGATATTGTTAACTGCCTCAGGCGGTCCCTTCAGGGGCATGAAGAGCGAGGAACTTAAAGGAAAGACAAGGTTTGATGCCTTAAAGCATCCCAACTGGAACATGGGAGCGAAGATAACCATAGACTCAGCTACCCTTGTTAATAAGGGACTGGAGGTTATGGAGGCAAGATGGCTTTTTGATGTTCCCCGTTCAAAGATACAGGTTGTTGTACATCCCCAGAGTATCATCCATTCGATGGTTGAATATGCGGACGGCGGAATAATGGCCCAGCTTGGAATGCCTGATATGAAGCTTCCGATACAGTATGCTCTTTTCTATCCGGACAGAAGGCCCATGGAGGGTAAGAAGGTTGATTTCTTTGCCCTTAAGAGCATAAGCTTCGAGGAGCCTGACATAGAAACCTTCAAGGGGCTTAAGATGGCCTACGAAGCAATGGACATTGGCGGAAGCATGCCAACTGCCTACAATGCGGCCAACGAAAAGGCCGTAGCCCTTTTCTTAAAGGACAGGATACATTTTCTTGATATATACGACATCATCCGCGAGGAGATGGACAACCATAAAGTAATCGATAATCCTACGCTTGAGGAAATCTTAAGCACCGAGCAGGAGGTTTACGAGCACATAGATTCTAAATGGAGCATTAACGCTTAATGATAGTTTCGATACTGATATTTTTGGTAATGTTCTGTGTGATTGTTGTATCCCACGAATTCGGACATTACATCATAGGTAAGCGCAACGGAATACATGCAAAGGAATTTTTCATAGGTATAGGACCTAAGTTATTTCACTGGGTTAAGGATGATACCGAGTTTTCAGTAAGGCTTCTTCCCTTCGGAGGCGCCTGTGTCTTTGAGGGCATGGATGAGCTTGAGGATGAGAAGGAAGAGGAAGATGAGGCACTTACAACTGAGGCTCTTTCATCTGAGGCTTCGGCGGATGATGGTCCTTCAGGGAGCGCTTCGTCTGCAGTTTCACGAGGCTCGTTTCTGGATGCTCCCGTTTGGGCGAGGTTTGCAACAACCCTTGCAGGTCCTTTATTTAATATAATCCTTGCATTCATCATGGGAGTTATTTTAGCAGGAAGCTGCGGAGAAACCATTCCCGTTATCAGGTCAGTCGTTGAAGGCTCGGGAGCCGAGGAGGCAGGCCTTGAGGAGGGAGATCTTATCCTTAAGATCAACCACTATTCAACTCATCTTTCCGAGGAAGTTTCCTTCGCCTCTTATTATTCACAGGGCGAGCCCATGACGATAACCTATCTTCGTGACGGGCAAAAATATAAGACCACCGTTACCCCTAAATTTTCCGAGGAAGATAACAGATATTACATCGGTATCACCAACGGAGAATATATAGAGTGCAAGGGCTTTAACGCCATTAAATACGGATTCTATAACGTGGAGTATATTTTGCGGGCAACTCTTCAGAGCCTTAAATTCTTAGTGCGGGGACAATTAAGCAAGGATGACTTATCAGGTCCCGTGGGAATAGTTAAGGTAGTAGATGACACCTATGATGTTGCCAAGGAATACGGGTTCCTTTCGGTATTACTGTCAATGGTTAACATAACAATGCTTTTGTCTGCGAACCTGGCGGTTATGAATCTGCTTCCCCTGCCTGCACTTGATGGCGGCCGTTTGGTATTTTTGCTGATCGAGGCGATACGAGGAAAGCCGGTTCCTCCCGAGAAAGAGGGATACGTTAATCTTGCGGGCATGGCGCTGCTTTTGATACTTGTGGTGTTCGTGCTCTTTAACGATATTACGAAATTCTTCCGCTAATATTGCGTTAATTACCCCGAATCCATTGTGCAAAGTTCACAAAAAGTATATTTGTGCATTTTGCCATATGGATTACGGGGTATTTTTATCTTATAATCTGCTTATTCTTTTTAAGGATCTTTAGGATCCGGTTCAACACATTTATTGTGTCGGGTGCCTTCGCACCGGTTACTCCCTTTTTTATTTAAGAAATATGATTTGAATTTGTGACATTTGTGTCATAAAGAGCAGGAGGATATATTTGAAATTTATAACAGCAGCATATTCCGATGTTGGAAGCAGGGAGTGCAATGAGGATTCACTTCTTTTAGAGGTAGTTAAGACCTCTAAGGGCAGGGCAGGAGTCTTTCTTGTTTCCGACGGTATTGGATCGTTACCGGAAGGGGAGATCGCCTCAGGCTATATTGCCGAGAGCATAAGAAATATATTTTTCAGGGACATAATCCCCATGTATGAAAAGGGCAGAAGCCTTAATAAGATAAAGCGCCTTGTAAACAGGTCGTTTTTGGAACTTTCGGAGGAACTTAGATCCTACGGAGAAAGAAAGGGCGAAAAACTTGGAGCTGCCGTGAGTATTTTATTTATATTGGGGCATAAGTATATATTTTTCCACCTGGGAGATACAAGGATATATAAGTATGAAAAGGCGGGGCGGACCTTAATTACGAAGGATCACAGGGAAAGAGACGGCAGATTAAATAAGTGTCTTGGAAGCTTTGGAAATATGGAGGTTTTTGAGGGCGAGGGCCATATTAAAAGGAATACCGGGTTTCTCATTGCATCTGACGGGTTCTATTCGGTCATGGAGAAGGATACGGAGGTTCTTAAGCCTGCAGACATTGCAACGGAGGAGCAGCTTGAGATTCGCCTTCTTAATCTGGGACTTTTGATAAAGCGCAATCACGAGGAGGATAATGCATCGGCGATATACGTTAAATGCGTTTAGGGGGATCATATGAAAAAAATATTATTTAATAAATACGAGGTTGTAAAAATACTGGGCGAAGGGGCAACGGGAAGAGTATATCTTGTTAAGGATCTTCATCTTTCAAGGTTCCTTGCGGTTAAGTGCCTTAATATAAAGGAGCGGAGCCTTACGGAGGTAAATGCATTAAAGAATTTCGAGCATCCTTCTCTTCCCATAATTTATGATTACAGGTCAGATGATGAATATTCCTACATAATAATGGAATACGTTGAGGGCGTGACGCTAAGGGAATATATGGAGCGGGGACGGGTTACCTTTGAAAGAGCACTGGAGGTTACCTTTAAGGTGTGTGAGGTGCTTGACTATCTTCATAATCTAAAGCCCGAAATAATATACAGGGATTTAAAGCCTGAAAACATAATGATAAGGCCGGATGGAAGCATTAAACTCATTGATTTCGGGGCTGTTTTACTTAGAAGCTATGATAATAATACAGAGAAGGATAATTACGGAACGGCAGGGTATTCCGCCCCGGAACTCTTTAAAGGGAAAACAGCGGACAGGCGTTCCGATATTTATTCCGTGGGAGCGATACTCCATGAAATGCTAAGCGGAGCAAGCCCTGTAAAGCCGCCCTTTTCACGGCTTTCCTTAAGGCGTTATGACAGGTCAATACCAAGGGGGATAGAGAATATCGTTAATAAATGTCTTTCAGAGGACAGGACAAAGAGATACCCGAATATCACGGAACTTGTTAATGCCCTTAGAAATTATAATCGCGTGTTCAGCTTGGAAAGCGTCTCTTTTTTTATAAGAAAATTTCTTGTTATTGCATGCTATATTATGACACTTGTGTCATTTCTATATCCGCTTTATAAGGGTGTCCCGGAGGAGGATATACCACTGCCGTTCCTTAGGATACCGATAATTTTTCTTTTGTGTTCATTTTTGCTACATTACATTCTTTTATACAGAGGAAGGGGGATAAATCAGGTGAAGATTGAGAAGGATATATTTTTAACAGAGAAGAAATATCTGGGGCTATTGTCGGTGATGATATTTTTAATAGGAGCATTAAGCATGCTGATCCTGCTTAAACTTTCGGATAACAGGGTGCTTGCTGTTGAAAAGAACGAGGAGATGTGGGTAAACATGTGCGATACCTCCGAAAGAAAACTACTCCTTAAGGATGATGCCTCATACTCTGTGGAAGATAAGGTCCGGCTTGAGATCCCGGAAGAGAGCCTTCCAGAGGGCGAGTCCAGGGTACAGGTCATGGTATATCTTGATGACGGAAGGACGATGTCCTCGAGGGTGTTTAAAGTTAGGAAATAGTGGGCGGTCCTGCTTCCGTGGGCGACTGGGGCCTTAGTGCAGTTTGAGAGGCAAAATGAATTTTTTTCGAATTGATCAGCAGGGAAATCTATTTGAGTTTCCAGCATGTTTCTTAAATGTGAAAGAATATGCTAAAATAATAAGCGAGATAAATGCTAACTATGATCTGTATAAAGATGAACCATATTCAGTACACTATTCTGTTGGCTCAGATAATCGGTATTATGTGTATTTCTTTGAAAATCATGGTTTTAATGACTATAACATTGTTGAGAAATTTGAATTTTAGAGGGGACAGTTATGGAAGAACTAGTAAGCAGACTTAATGCCATTCCAAATTCATATTTTGGTTTTGTTGCGGGAATTGTTACATATGCAAAAGAAAAACCCGAAAGATTGAAAGCGGTTCTTGAATTTATGGATTCATCTGAGTATTTAACCCCATCGGATGTTGTGAAATTTGTAATGACCCGGCCTGACTTTCATGAATATGGCTTAGGGATAAAGGAAAATGTCTGCTTGTATTTGTAACAATGAATTGTTATTATAATATTGATCTGGGCGAGAGCTCTTTTGGATCACCGTAGCCGGGAAGAATTTCCCGGCATTTTTCTTTTGGGGGTCTTAGTGCGTTTTAAGGGCTTCAAGGCGGGCATAATAATCTGAATAGAAATCCTCGCTGTCGTAGGGCTTAATGTATAAAAGATTAAGACAGGTAAGGTTCAGATTTTTGATCGCTTCGTCAGCATTGCCGGAAGCACCAAGAGAGGCAATCTTCTCTTCGATATCCCTGCAGAAGTCATGGTGGGCAAGGATATAGCTTTCGTATTTTTTAAGGTCGGGGATACCAAGCCACTTCTTTAATTTGATCTTGGACTTGTTTTCGTGGGGGCATTCGTTGACCTGCAGGAAATATGAAAAGGAACCGTTCTCGTATATTCTTCCCATGGGAAAGAGACGGCAGATACCGGGGCGGTAGGGGTGTATTTTGCATCTCCCCTGGTCACTTAAAAATCCGCAGGCTTTATTTGAAGATGTGGGCTTTAGTTTCGGATATATCATGCCGTCACGGACCTTCATTTCTATATATTCATTATTAAGGAGTCCCATGAAATCAAGGCCTGTAGCAAGCCTAAGATTATAAATGTCATAAGGGTCAAGGAAGATGGTATCCGCAGTATCGTGACAGCAGGATGAACATCCGCTGCAGTCGTTGCAGGATATTTTTACCATATCTTCGGCGCTGTAGCGCCGTCCGTCTGAAATCTCATCTATATCAACATCTCGTCTCATTTAAGATACCTCTGTTAATCTCTTTATGTTAAAATGATTTAAGTGTCAAAATGCTATATAAGTGTCAAAATTCAAAATTGCGAGTGAGCTTGCTCAGATGAGCAATTTTGAATTATTGACACGCCCGAACACCGAAAGCGGAATGAAATGGCCGAAGGACATTTAATGGGAGCTTGAGGTGGGCGGAGGATTGCGGGAATTGCGAAGCAATGAAGCAATCCAATAAATTGCGAGTGAGCTTGCTCAGATGAGCAATTTTGAATTATTGACACGCCCGAACACCGAAAGCGGAATGAAATGGCCGAAGGACATTTAATGGGAGCTTGAGGTGGGCGGAGGATTGCGGGAATTGCGAAGCAATGAAGCAATCCAATAAATTGCGAGTGAGCTTGCTCAAGTTCGCAATCCAATTATATATTAGCATAAAGTTTATTTAGAGGTGAAACATGTACAGAGATAATACCAAGGTAATAAAGATAGGCGACAGAGTAATAGGTGGAGGGAATCCCATCCTCATCCAGTCCATGACTAATACAAGGACTGCGGATGTTGAAGGCACAGTTGCCCAGATACTTAAGCTTGAGGAAGCAGGCTGTGAGATAATAAGGTCCACGGTTCCTGATCTTGAGTCTGCGAAGGCACTTAGCGAGATCAAGAAGCGCATCCATATCCCCCTTGTTGCAGACATTCATTTTGATTATAAAATGGCCATCGCAGCTATCGAAAACGGAGCTGATAAGATAAGGATCAATCCCGGAAACATAGGTGGAAAGGAGAAACTTGATGAGGTGGTAAGGGTCGCGAAGGAAAGAAGCATCCCCATAAGAGTGGGTGTTAATTCAGGCTCTCTTGAAAAGGAACTTGTGGCTAAATATAACGGCGTAACGGCAGAAGGAATAGTCGAAAGCGCTCTTGATAAGGTAAGGATGATCGAGGAAGCAGGATATGACAATATGGTTATTTCCATTAAATCCTCAGATGTTCTTATGTGCATAAAGGCCCATGAGATATTAGCTGAAAAGACCAATTATCCCCTTCACGTTGGAATAACAGAGTCCGGAACTTTATTTAGCGGAAATGTCAAGTCATCAGTAGGACTTGGAATCATCCTTAATGAAGGAATAGGCGATACAATAAGGGTTTCCTTAACGGGAGATCCTGTGGAAGAGATAAAGACAGCAAAACTCATACTCCGCACACTTGGCTTAAGAAAGGGCGGAATAGAGGTTGTTTCCTGCCCTACCTGCGGAAGGACAAGGATAGACTTAATAGGACTTGCCAATGCGGTTGAGAATATGGTTCAGGGCTATGACCTTGATATTAAGGTAGCAGTTATGGGCTGCGCGGTTAACGGCCCCGGAGAAGCTAAGGAAGCAGACTTAGGCGTTGCCGGCGGAAACGGCGAAGGCCTTCTTATAAAGAAGGGCGAGATAGTAAGGAAGATGCCTGAAAGTGAACTTTTAAGCGCACTTAAGGAAGAACTTGATAACTGGAAGTAAAGATGGTCAAGAAATTTAAAGAGGTCTTTAAGACCCTTGATCTGGATAAACGTAATAATGAATTCTTTGAAGATGTGTTAGTTAACAGAGTCTGCGCCTCTCCCGGCGGAGACTTTATCAGAGTGTATATTTCTTCTGATCATCTCATTCCCAAGGCATCAATATATAAGGTTGAAAAGACCATAAGGAAGAGCCTTTTCGTTAAGGGTAACGGAAAGGTGAGGATATATGAAAGCTTTAAGCTTTCAGACAGCTACACCCCCAGGCTTGTTTACGAGGCATACAAAGACAGCATTCTTCTCGAGATGCAGTCCTTTGGTGTGGTTGAACGATCTCTTTATGAAAATGCCGACATAGAATTTAACGGTGAAGATGAAATGATATTGAGGGTGGAGGATTCCGGCTTCTATGAGCAGGTTTCGGGCGAACTCTCCCGGGTGCTTCAGAAGATATTCACTGAGAGATGCGGAACTCCCGTTAAGATAACCTATGAATTCAAGCGCAAAAATAAAAGAGAAAACACCGAAGAGTATGAATTCGTAAAGACAACCCACACAGGCTATGAAGCTGAGGCGTCCCACAAAGATGAGGCCGGAGCATATGAGGCAGGAGCGAATGAGGGGAGCGCAGATGAGGCGCATGCAGAAGAGACCGGAGTTCGCGAAAATAAAGAGAACAAAATCGAAAACAAGGATAGCCAAAACAGCGTTAAGGATAACCAAGCACCTCAAAAACCTAAGAAGAACGGCCTTACCCTTGATGGCAAATATAAGGGAAAGAAATACGAAAAGAAGCCTGAGAAGAAATTCTTTTCCGATAATCCCGACGTGCTTTACGGAAGGGATTTTGAAGACGGAGAAGTTACGAAAATCCACGAGATCACAGGGGAGATACCAAACGATATCTTTATAAACGGACAGATATGTGCAGTGGGCGAGCCCAGAGCATTAAGGGACGGGCTGAGAACTATGCTCATGTTCGATGTGACGGATTTTACGGATACCATGCGGTTTAAGCTTTTCGTGCAGAACGAGGATGCTGTGTCTGTTACGAAGAAGCTTGACAAGGGAACCTTCGTAAAGATAAAGGCACCGATCTCTTACGATAAGTTCGACGATGAGCTTTCAATCGGAAGAATATACGGAATAAAGAAAGGGCAGGATAACAGGGTATTTCGAAAGGATGAATATCCAAGGAAAAGAGTCGAACTCCACTGCCATACGAAGATGTCTGATATGGACGGAATCTCAGAGGTTTCGGATATAGTTTCAACTGCCTATAAATGGGGACATCCTGCGATTGCTATAACCGATCACGGAGTAGTGCATGCCTTCCCTGATGCCAACCATACCTGGGAGAAGTTCTGGGGCAAGGAAAAGGCAAAAAGGGAGGAAAATGGTGAAGTTGCAGATAAGCAGGATTTCTTTAAGGTAATATATGGCTGCGAGGGGTACCTTGTTGATGACCTTGAGCAGACCGTGGTAAATGACAAGGGACAGAGCTTTACTGATACCACCTTTGTTGTATTTGATATAGAAACAACGGGACTTTCATCTGCTAAGAACAGGATAATAGAGTTCGGCGCAGTTAAGGTAAGAAACGGAGAAATCCTAGACCGTTATTCAACCTTCGTTAATCCCGGCGTTCCCATTCCCTACGAAATAATAAGACTTACAAGCATTACCGATGATATGGTAAAGGGCGCGCCTCCCATCGAGGAGATACTTCCCGAATTCATTGAATTCTGCGGTGATGCTGTTTTAGTTGCCCATAATGCGCCCTTTGATACGGGCTTTGTTAACGAAAACTGTAAGAGGCTCGGGATCAAATATATTTATACCTCTGCAGATACCGTGGGAATATCCAGAGTGATGTTCCCTGACATGAAAAAGCATAACCTTGATGCGCTGTGCAAGAGGCTTAGCGTGGTGAATGCCCATCATCACAGGGCTGTTGACGATGCGGAGGCTACGGCGCTGTGCTTCATTAAGATGCTTAATAAGCTTAAGGAGCAGGGTATTGACGACCTGACTAAAATAAATAACGCATGTAATGAAAGCCCGGAGATAATAAAGCACAAGCCGGCCTATCATATTATTCTGCTTGCCAAAAATAATACGGGACGTGAGAACCTTTACAGGCTTGTTTCCAAGTCCTTCATCGATTATTTCCAGGGCCGCCCCAGAATGCCGAAGAGTCTCATAAGCAAATACAGGGAAGGTCTCATAATCGGAAGTGCCTGCGAACAGGGCGAGCTCTATCAGGCGCTCCTTCAGGAGGCTCCCGTTGATGAGATCTCAAATATAGTGGATTTCTATGATTACCTTGAGATCCAGCCCCTCGGGAATAACAAGTTCATGATAAATGATCCGAAGAACCAGCGTGTTTCGAGCATGGAGGATATCATCGAGATCAATAAAGAAATCGTGAACCTGGGAGAAGAAACTGGAAAGCCCGTTGTTGCCACCTGTGATGTGCATTTCCTTAATCCGGAGGATGAGATCTACAGGCGCATAATCATGGCGGGTAAAGGCTTCAAGGATGCGGATGACCAGGCACCTTTATATTTACGAACCACCGAAGAGATGCTTAGGGAATTCGAATACCTGGGGGCTAAGAAGGCCGAAGAGGTGGTCATTGATAATACGGTAAAGATAGCAGATATGATAGACTGCATGTCGCCGGTCAGGCCTGATAAGTGTCCGCCCGTCATTCCCAATTCAGAGGAGACCTTAAGGCGCATATGTTATGACAGGGCCCATGAACTCTACGGTGAGGAACTTCCGGAGATCGTAGAGAGCAGGCTTAAAAAGGAGCTCGATTCAATAATAGGAAACGGCTATGCCGTTATGTATATAATTGCCCAGAAACTTGTGTGGAAGTCCGTGGAGGACGGGTACCTCGTTGGCTCCAGAGGGTCAGTTGGGTCCTCGCTTGCGGCCTTCATGGCAGGAATAACAGAGGTTAATTCACTGGCTGCCCACTACAGATGTCCCAAGTGTCATTTCGTGGACTTCGATTCGGATATCATCAAGCAGCACGTAGGTGACGCAGGCTGTGACCTTCCGGATGCTTACTGTCCTAAGTGCGGTGAGCTTATGGTAAAGGACGGCTTTGATATCCCCTTTGAAACCTTCCTTGGCTTCGAAGGCGACAAGGAGCCTGATATAGACCTTAACTTTTCATCTGAATACCAGTCCAAGGCTCATAAATATACAGAGGTTATATTCGGAGCAGGGCAGACCTTCAGGGCAGGAACAGTTACCGGCCTTGCAGACAAGACTGCCTTCGGCTATGTGCTTAATTACTACAGGGAGCATGAGGCGGACAAGCGCCGCTGCGAAATGGAGAGGATAGCAACAGGCTGTATGGGAGTAAGGCAGGGAACAGGCCAGCACCCGGGCGGAATCATAGTTCTTCCCAATGGAGAGGACATTAATTCCTTTACGCCGATCCAGCATCCTCCGAAGGATGATACCATAATAACCACCCATTTTGATTATCATTCAATAGACCATAATCTTTTAAAACTTGATATACTGGGACACGATGATCCCACAATGATAAGGATGCTTCAGGACTTAACAGGTCTTGAACCCACCACCATCCCTCTTGATGATAAGAAGGTAATGTCCCTTTTCCAGAATACCTCAGCGTTAGGCATAAGCCCCGAGGATATAGGAGGGATACCAACAGGTTCCCTGGGAATACCTGAGTTCGGAACAGGCTTTGTCATAAACATGCTTATGACCACTAAGCCCCAGACCTTATCAGATCTTATCAGGATTTCCGGCCTTGGCCACGGAACCGATGTATGGCAGGGAAATGCAGAGGTCATCATCGAGGAAGGAAAGGCAGACCTTGCACACTGTATCTGCTGTCGAGACGATATAATGATATACCTAATAAGTAAAGGTATAGATCCCGGCAAATCCTTCAAGATAATGGAGCAGGTCCGTAAGGGAAAGGTGGCAAAGGGCGCCTGCGACAAGTGGCCTGAGTGGAAGGAGGACATGATCGCTCACGGAGTGCCTGACTGGTACATCTGGTCCTGCGAAAAGATAAAGTACATGTTCCCCAAGGCTCATGCGGCAGCCTATGTAATGATGGCCTGGAGAGTTGGCTACTTTAAGATAAATTATCCCCTTGCTTACTATGCGTCCTTCTTCAGTATCAGGGCGAAAGCCTTTGATTATGAGAAGATGTGCATGGGAGCAGAGGTGGTTAAGGGAAATATAGAAGAGGTGGAAGCAAAGGAGCATCCAACCGCAACTGAGAAATCTCTTTTAAGGGATCTTCAGATCGTTCAGGAAATGTATGCAAGAGGCTTTGATTTCCTGCCAATAGATATTTACAGGGCTGACTCCAGAAGATTCCAGATAATAGATGGAAAGATAATGCCTTCATTTACTGCGATAGCAGGCGTTGCGGAGACTGCTGCTGATTCAATAGTTGAGGCCGCTAAGTTAGGTGAGTTTACCTCGAAGGACGATTTTAGGGACAGGACCCACGTGTCAGGAACCATAATCGAGACTATGTCACGCTTAGGAATACTCGACGGACTTCCCGAATCCAACCAGATATCCCTTTTTGACTTCATGTAGCTTGTGATGTATCATTTTAATGTTGCGCCGCTTTAGGCATGGTACATATATTTTTATAAGGAGAAAAATAATGATAAGCGCTAATAACGTAACCTTAAGGATAGGCAAAAAAGCCCTCTTCGAGGATGTTAATATCAAATTTACGGAAGGCAACTGCTATGGAATAATCGGTGCAAACGGTGCCGGAAAATCAACCTTCCTTAAGATACTTTCAGGGAATCTCGATACTACGAATGGAGATATATCCATAACTCCCGGACAGAGACTTTCAGTCCTTGAGCAGGACCACTTCAAGTATGATGAATATCCTGTTATGGATGTAGTCATCATGGGAAATCAGAGACTTTATGACATCATGAAGGAGAAGGATGCCATATATGCCAAGGAGGATTTCTCAGACGAGGACGGCGTTAAGGCAGCAGAGCTGGAGGCTGAATTTGCAGAGATGGACGGCTGGGAGGCTGAGAGTAATGCGGCAACTTTGCTTAACGGTCTTGGAATAGACACATCCCTTCATTATTCACTTATGAAGGACTTAAACGGTAACGAAAAGGTTAAGGTCTTACTTGCAAGAGCACTTTTCGGAAATCCCGATATACTTTTACTTGATGAGCCTACTAACCACCTTGATCTTGATGCTATTGCATGGCTTGAGGAGTTTTTAATTAACTTCGAGAATACAGTCATCGTAGTAAGCCATGACAGATATTTCCTTAACAAGGTCTGCACACATACCTGCGATATTGATTATGGAAAGATACAGCTTTACGCCGGAAATTACGACTTCTGGTATGAGTCAAGCCAGCTCCTTATTAAGCAGATGAAGGAAGCCAATAAGAAGAAGGAAGAAAAGATAAAGGAACTGCAGGAATTCATTTCCCGTTTCTCTGCAAATGCTTCCAAGTCAAAGCAGGCAACCTCACGTAAGAGAGCCCTTGAAAAGATAGAGCTTGACACCATTAAGCCCTCATCACGTAAATACCCTTACATTGATTTCAGACCTGACCGTGAGATAGGAAATGAGGTGCTTTCAGTAGAGGGAATCACCAAGACTATCGACGGAGTTAAGGTGCTTGACAATATTTCCTTTAATGTGGGACACGATGACAAGATCGCATTCGTAGGAAGCAACGAACTTGCAAAAACCACTCTCTTTCAGATATTGGCAGGAGAACTTGAGCCTGATTCGGGAACCTACAAGTGGGGCGTTACCACATCCCAGGCATACTTCCCTAAGGATTCAACCTCTGAATTTGACAATGACTATACAATAACCGACTGGCTTACAGGCTATTCACCGGTTAAAGATATAACCTATGTAAGAGGCTTCCTTGGAAGAATGCTTTTTGCAGGTGAGGATGGTGTTAAGAAGGTTAAGGTGTTATCCGGAGGAGAGAAGGTAAGATGCCTGCTCTCTAAGATGATGATCTCCGGCGCCAACTGCCTTATCTTTGACGAGCCTACGAACCACCTTGATATGGAATCAATATCATCCCTTAACTCAGGAATGATCAAGTTCCCCGGAGTTATTCTCTTTAGCTGCAGGGATCACCAGTGCGTTGAAACCACGGCTAACAGGATAATCGAGCTTCTTCCCGACGGAACGATGATAGACAAGATCACCACCTATGATGAGTATCTTGCATCTGATGAGATGGCTCGTAAGAGAACAGTATACACTAAGACAGAGGACGACGAGGATTAATATGGAAAGGGTAGACCTTCACACTCATTCAAAAGCTTCAGATGGAACCTATACACCTTCAGAACTTGTTTCATATGCTGCATCTAAGGGATTAAAGGCAGTAGCATTAACTGACCATGACACGGTATCCGGGATCCCGGAGGCACTTTCGGAAGGAAGAAGACTTAGGGATGAAGAAGGAATTGACATAGAGGTCATACCCGGAATTGAGATGTCGTCTGAGTATCAGGGAAGAGATATACATGTTGTGGGTCTTTTCATAGACCACGAAAACGAATTCATTAAAAGACGATGCGAAAACTTCATTAGAAGCAGAACCAAGCGAAATATCGAAATGTGCAGACGGTGTACTGCACTGGGTATGCCTATGACACTTGAGGAATTAATAGAGGAGTTTCCTAACTCTGTTATTACCCGTGCCCATTTTGCCAAGCATATGTTTGGTAAAGGATATGTTAAGTCTGTAAAGGAGGCCTTTGACAGATTCGTAGGCGACAATGGCTCCTGCTTTGTCCAGCGAAAGAAGATGTCTCCCATGAGGGCTGTTGAGATAATAAGAAGGGCAGGGGGATTCCCCGTGCTTGCCCATCCCGTGCTTTACGGTTTCTCCGCTGACAGACTTGATGAGTTGGTGCGCCGCCTTAAGAGCGTGGGCCTTATGGGAATCGAGGCGCTATACAGCACCTATGACCCTTCTGATGAAAGAGATATAAGGCGCCTTGCTTTAAAGTATGACCTTGCAATATCGGGCGGCTCTGATTTCCATGGCGCAAATAAGCCGCATATAGATTTAGGGACCGGAATGGGAAAACTATTTATTCCCGCTGATGTGCTTGATGAAATAAAGCGTAGATACGAATCCATGCTTAAGACAAACGATTCCTACAGGGTGCCCAAGGTGCTTTTGACAGACCTTGACGGAACCCTTCTTAAGGATGATAAGACCATAAGTCCCTATACTTACGATGTTTTAAAGAGATGGACAAAGGCAGGGTATTACCTTGCACTCTGCTCCGGAAGAGACTTAAACAGCGTAAATAAGGTCTGCCATGATCTTAGACTTGATGAGCTTCCCAATGTATACAGCATTGCCTACAATGGCGGACAGATTTATGACTGCTCGCTTAATAAAAGCCTTTATAAGGTGACACTTGACATTGAAGATGTAAGGTTCATTGAGGAGAAGGCTTTAGAATTCGGTATACATTTCCATTCCTATTCTGACAAAAATATAGTTGCCCATGAAATGAACGAGTGCCTTGAGTTCTACACCAGAGCCATTAAGACACCTGTGGTATATTCTGAGAGCATAAGCTCATATCTTTTAAATGAGTGCCCGGAGGGCCCCTGTAAGTGCCTTCTCATAGAACTTCATGACAGGAAAAAGATAGAAGCATTTCGTGAGGAACTCCTTCCCTATGCCTCAGAGCATGGGCTTTCTGTTTTATTTTCTAGTAATTGCTATCTTGAGGTTTTTCCCTCTGTTTCAGGAAAGGGTGCTGCGGTAAAAAGATTGTGTGATGCAATAGGCATACCCGATATCATCACGGTGGGAGCAGGAGATGAGCAGAACGATATGTCCCTGATAGAGGCCTGCGATATTGCAATCGCCATGGAAAACGGCATCGAACCCTTAAAGGAGATAGCGAATGTGATATCAGCTGATACCAACGAAAATGACGGCCTTGCGAAAACTCTGGAGGATTTCATCTGATGTAAGTATCAGAAGGCAAAATGTAATTTTGTCCGGACTTGACGTGCTTCCTTGTAATTTGACAGTATTGGTGGTATCCTAGTACTTGGGTACTATTTTTTTAGGGGTTAAAGTTAGTTCGTTATCATATGATTGCGGGAATTGCAAAGCAATGAAGCAATCTGGATACATCATTGTATATAAGGGGTTCACAATGGGGAAAAATAATAAGAAATCCAACTATCTGGTGGATTTCTGGAACGGAGAGCGATTCCCGTCACAGCAGGGCAAGTTCAGGGCCATCTGCATAGGGCTTTCCGTGGTCCATCTGTTTTTAATGATATATTTCTTCGTTATAGGCCATGAGGTTGTTGGAGCCTATAATATCTTTTCTTCCATATACTATCTGGTAAGCGGGATCGCGATCGGAAAGAATGACAATTTCTTTAAGATATTCCTGGGAACTTATGCGGAGATAACTGTGTGTGCGGTTTTGGTTACTATCCTGTGCGGGTGGAATATGGGATTTATGCTGTACATCATTGCACTTTGCCCGGTTTCGTTTTTCATTACCTATACAATTCCGGGAAGGCAGAGAAACCTCACGACACCCTTTATATTTTCCTTTCTTTCGCTTGTTATTTTCATTTGGACTAAGGTATACATAGATACTATTGGCACTGTTGATTACGGAATTTCCGACAAACAGATACGCTTCTGCTATAATTTCAACTGTATTGTCACATTCATGGTGATAATGATTCTCTCAGCACTTTTTGCTATGGAGATACGTGCCAAGGAAAAGGAACTGGAGGCAAGGAATGCAGAACTTACGGATATTTCTTCGGTTGATCCCTTAACCAAACTCTTAAACAGAAGAACAATGGATGTTTATCTTGAGGAGGCTGTTAATAAGGCAAAGAGTACCGGAGAACTTTTCACCGTTATCATCGGAGATATAGATAATTTCAAGAAGGTCAATGATGTCTATGGACATAACGTTGGTGATGACGTTCTTAAAATGGTAGCTAAAACCATAAGGGAAGCTCTTCCCGATGATGGCATACTGTGCCGTTGGGGCGGTGAAGAATTCCTGATCCTTCTTCGCATGAAAGAGGATGAAGCTATCCCAATTATAGAGAATGTCAGGAAAGAAGTTTCAGAAGGACGTGTCCTTGTTGAAAAGAAAGAGGGGGATATTGAACTTGGGGTTACGATGACCTTCGGTATGAGCGAGTACATTCACGGCTTTACCATTGAGAAGGTGATCTCAATCGCAGACGATAACCTCTATGCAGGTAAGGAGCACGGAAAGAACCGGGTGGTGCACTCAAAGACTGTGATCTAAATATTGAATTAATGAAGGCTTCGCAAAGTGATTTGCGAAGCCTTTTTTGTTGCTGCTTCATGCCTCACAAAGGCTCCCCTTCTAGGGGAGCTGTCGCCGCAGGCGACTGAGAGGTCCCATGCCTCACAAAAATATACTTTCAGTCGCTCAGACAGTCCTCGAAGCCGGAATGCACTTTTGATAAGATATTCGTGTTGAGAGCCGACTTCTGCGGAACTCGCTTTGTGAAAGATATTTTTGCTCGGCACTCCCACCCCAAGGCTCCCCTGCAACACTTCTGCAACAGTCGGCGATATATTATATATTTATCAAATGAAAAAGATATTAATTTTAATTGGAGGAAGAAATAATGAAAGATTATGATGAAAAAGCAATAAAGCCTGTATCTGAGGAGGAACTTGAATCGATCGATGGCGGAAATTTTTTTGATGATATGAAGAAAGGTGTCGATGTCATCGGAAAGTTCCTGACCTGGAAAAATAACCCGGTTAAATGTCCTAAGTGTCACAGCAAGGACTGCGTGGAGGGAAGACCCATGTGGAGAAAAATGCTTGGCGCAAATTATTTTTACTGCAGCAGATGTGATTATTCCTTTAAATAATAGATCTGATGGAAGAGTACCGGATGACAAGTCCGGTGCTCTTTTTTAGTTAAGTGCTCTAATACCTTTTGCAATTCTAAGCTCATCCGGTGTCACATCGCAGCAAAGATAAAGGACATTGACTCCTGCTATCTTTGCCTCATTAAGCGCATACCCGAATTCCGGATGAATATCCATATTAGGCTGAACCGAGGTGATCCCATTCATTGCGATGACAAAAGCAATATAACATTCAAAGCCATGGGAGAGCGCGCCTGCAAGCTCCCTTAAGTGCTTAACTCCTCTTTGGGTTGGCGCATCCGGAAAATACCCCCGGCCGTTAATCTCCAATGTGCAGCCCTTTACTTCCATAAGTATCTTTTTTTCCTGCTTTTCCAGGTAAAAATCCACTCTTGAATCTCCGAATTTATATTCAGGCTTTATGAGACTTAATCCG